>Ga0129307_1001124_pt1 | contig 31715 bp, 31 predicted proteins | sample P1105metagenome_FD_94437 | JGI IMG/M metagenome (GOLD analysis project Ga0129307, IMG submission 94437) | Capybara group fecal microbial communities from Wisconsin, USA - P1105 metagenome | ecosystem: Host-associated > Mammals > Digestive system > Large intestine > Fecal | place: USA: Wisconsin...
AAACTTTACGTGCTTTAGTTGGAATTGATACAGTAATAAAAGTTCGTCCGATTTTCGGATAATTTTTTAATTTATTCTGAATAAAAAAACGGTCACCTTTAATCGGGCGGCCGTTTTTTTTATAATTAATCATCAAAATTACCAGTCTTTATTTCGTTTGTAATTCTTTTCCAGCTTTCGTAGCGGTCTTCGGTTATTATTCCTGAGTATACTGCTTCAAGAATTTTGCAGCCAGGCTCGCTTATGTGGGTGCAGCTTGCACCGAATTTGCACTGGCCGACTAAAGGAACCATTTCCTTAAAGTAAAGTGCTACATCGTGATAATCTATGTCGTTGAGGATAAACCTTCTTATTCCCGGAGTATCTATTATAGATGCGGTAATTTTTTTTTCTCCACCTGTAAGTTTTTCGTTCAGTTCAATATGCATGAGGGAACCTTTTGTTGTAGTGTGCTGTCCTTTGCCGTATTTTTTTGAAAGCTCTCCTGTTTTTAATTCCTGTGTGGTGTTAAGAAGATTTACAATGCTTGATTTTCCGACACCTGACTGTCCTATTAAAGCACTTGTTTTATTCTTAATAAGTTCAATAAGTTCATTAACTCCCTGGCCTGTTTTTGCAGAAATACATAGAACTTTATAACCAAGATTTTCCCATGTTAAAATGCGCTGCTGAAAATCTGCATCTTCTGCAGCACTAAGATCGCATTTGTTACAAACAATGACTGGTGTAATTTTAGAAATATCTGCCTGAATAAGTTCGCGGTCAATAAATCTCGGACGGAACGGCGGCTCATCCGGTGTGGTAACTAAGATAAGGTAGTCCAAATTACTGGCAAGCAGTTGTGGAGCTTTCCCTTTTATATTCCATCTGCTGAAAGTGTTTTTTCGCGGAAGTAAATTTATTATCTGACCTTTTTCATTGTTAAGCGGATCTATCTCGATTTCTACGTAGTCTCCCGGTGCAAGCGGGTTGTAATATGTCTTATCTGTTTTTATGACTTTACCTTTTATTGAACACTGGCGCACAATACCGTCATCACATTCGCAGGTAAATAAATTATTCGTTCCACTTAAAACGAGTGCATTCATATTTTTATTATACAGGCTTAAAGTTAAATGTGTCAAATAAGCGTTTATCTTAAGAATTCTATAAGTGAATTAAGACAGTTGCGTGCAGCATGTCTTCCTTCCTGGTAAACTCTTTCAAGTTCAGCAGGATTTTTCTCTGTTCTGCTTATTCCCAGAGATTTTTCCGGGCAGATTACAAAAACTTCGCCGCGATCTGCTTTTTCAAAAATATATTTTGTTGCTTCATTGTAAATTTTTGCACGCTGTTTCATTGCTTCGACAGCATGTGGATATTTGCGAAGCACAAGTTTTATCAGTCCCATCATGTGAGTATCTTTTTTTACAAATTCCCGGGGCTGGGTAAGAATTACAACATTTCTGTTGTATCCATTCTGTTCAAAAAATTTTATCGGGATTGAATCTGTCATGCCGCCATCAAGAATTTTATAGCCGTCAACGTTTACTATACGGCTTACTACAGGCATAGAGGCACTCCCTCTCATCCATTTCAGATCGTTTGCATCGCCTTTTGCAAGTTCTTTATAAACTGGCTTTCCGGTTTCGCAGTCAGAAGCTACACAGTAAAATTTCATCGGATTGTTGGTGTATGCTGTAACGTCAAAAACATCGAGTTCATTTGGAAGTTTATTATAGCAGAAATCTGCTCCATAAAGATCGCCTGTCAATAACATAGAACGGATTGAACAGTAGCGCCAGTTATGTGCAAATCTTTTGTTGTATCTTATTGCACGTCCTATTTGCTGGGATTTAAAATTGCAGCCGAATGTTGCTCCTGCAGATACGCCGATTACTCCGTCAAAAGTAATTCCGTTTTCCATAAAAACATCTAGAATGCCAGATGTAAACATTCCCCGCATTGCACCGCCTTCGAGAATGAGGCCTGTTTTTTTAACTGTATTATTTTCTGTCATGGAATGAATTATAACAGAGAATATGAAAAGATACGAGAGATTTGAACGTTGAAAAAAAATCAAATTCATACTATAATATGTGTTATGGGTGGAAAAATTTCTAAAAAGGCTGCATCTAAACCTGCAGCAAAATCGAAGGCAAAGACTGCCGCAAAGACTTCTAAGACAAAAACGGTTTCTAAAGCTCCTGTAAAAAAGGTTGAAGCGCCTGTTAAAAAAACTGTTGCTGCTAAACAGCCGGCGTCTAGAAAAGCGTATGACGAAAGTCAGATTAAACATCTTGATGCTCTTGAGCACATCAGACTTCGTTCCGGAATGTATATCGGCCGCCTCGGAGACGGTTCAAATCAAAACGATGGTATTTATGTTCTTCTTAAAGAAGTAATCGATAACTCAATCGACGAATTTATCATGGGTTATGGAAAAAAGATTGATGTTTCGGTAAAGGACAACCGTGTAAAGGTTCGTGACTACGGCCGCGGAATTCCATTGGGTAAGGTTGTTGAATGTGTAAGCGAAATTAACACCGGTGCAAAATATAACGATGATGTATTCCAGTTTTCTGTCGGAATGAACGGTGTAGGTACTAAAGCTGTAAACGCCCTCTCATCTTATTTTAGAGTAGTTTCTGTTCGTGACGGAGAATGCTTTGAAGCAATTTTTGAAAAAGGAAAACTTCTTAACAGCAGAAAAGGTAAGTTAAAGGAAAAACAGCCTAACGGAACTTTCTTTGAGTTTGTTCCGGATGCAGATATTTTTGGAAAGTATAATTACAATCTTGAATTTGTTGAAAAGCGTATGTGGAATTATGCTTACCTCAACGAAGGTCTTACAATAAAATTTAACGGGCAGGATTATCACAGTAACAACGGTCTTTTTGATCTTCTTAATAAAGAAATAGAAGACACTTCTCTTTATCCGATTGGAAGCTATGTAGGAGAACATCTCCGTTTTGCATTTACACATACAAACGGTTACGGCGAAAATCATTTTAGTTTTGTAAACGGTCAGTATACAACAGATGGTGGAACACACTTAAATGCCTTTAAAGAAGGTTTTGTAAAAGGAATAAATGATTTTTACGGAACAAACTATAAAGCAGAAGATGTGCGCGAAGGAATGGCAGCTGCTGTTTTAGTAAAAGTTAAGGATCCTGTTTTTGAAAGTCAGACAAAAAACAAACTCGGTAACACAGACGTAAGGGCATGGATAGTTCCAGAAGTTCAGTCAGGTCTTAACGACTGGCTTCATAAAAACCCGGAAGCTGCAAAAAAAATCGAAGAAAAAATAAAGGCAAATGAAAAACTTCGAACCGAACTTTCTGCTGTAAAAAAAGAAGCAAAAGAAGCGGCAAAGAAAATAAGCATTCGTATTCCAAAATTAAAGGACTGTAAATATCACGTTCAGGATGGAAACAAGGGTGCAGACTCGATGATTTTTATTACAGAGGGAGATTCTGCAACCGGTACAATGACTCACTCACGTGATGCTTCGTTCCAGGCAATCTTCTCGCTTCGCGGAAAGCCTGAAAACATGTACGGCAAAAAGCAGAGTGAGATTTATAAAAACGACGAGCTTTACCAGCTTATGATGGCTCTTGGAATCGAAACTGATGTAGAAAATTTAAAATACGAAAGAATCATCATCGCAACCGATGCCGATAACGACGGTTACCACATCAGAAATCTTGTAATGACATTCTTCCTCGGATACTTTGAAGAGCTTGTTACAAGCGGCAGGGTTTTCATTCTCGAAACACCTCTGTTCCGTGTTAGAAATAAAAAAGAAAACATTTACTGTTATTCAGAAGAAGAACGCGATAAAGCGCAGGCAAAACTTGGAAAGGGTGCAGAAACTACACGATTTAAAGGTCTTGGAGAAATTAACCCGTCTGAGTTCAGACAGTTTATTAATCCAGAAACGATGCATCTTACACCGGTAGAAATAAGTCAGTTAAAGACAGTTCCGCAGCTTTTAAATTTCTATATGGGAAAAAATACTCCGGAACGCCGTGCATTTATCGAAAAACATCTGCTTTCTAATGCAGATATTGATGCGTGAGGTTTGTAAATGGCTTTTGTAAAAAATCTTTTTGATAAAAACTTTATTGAATATGCTTCTTACGTAATCCGTGACCGTGCTATCCCGGATCTTGAAGACGGACTTAAACCGGTTCAGCGTAGAATCATGCACACACTTTTTAAAATCGATGACGGCCGCTTTCATAAAGTAGCGGGAGTTGTCGGTGAATGTATGAAGTACCATCCGCACGGAGATGCTTCTATCGGGGCAGCCCTCGTACTTCTTGCAAACAAAGGAATATTTATTGACAAGCAGGGAAACTTTGGAAACATGTTTACCGGTGACAGTGCATCTGCTCCCCGTTACATTGAATGCCGTGTTCATCCTGTTGCAAAAGAATTTCTTTACAATCCAGACATTACAGAATATGTTCCGAGTTATGACGGAAGAAATACAGAACCTGTTGTATTCCGTGCAAAAATTCCTGTCGCACTTGTAATCGGGGCAGAAGGAATTGCTGTAGGTATGTCTACAAAGATTCTCCCTTACAACTTAAAGGAAGTTCTCGAAGCAGAGATAAAATGCCTTAAGGGAGAAAAGTTCGAAATTTATCCTGACGTACCGACAGGCGGTCTTATCGATGTAAGTAATTACAACGATGGAAACGGAAAAATCGTAACGCGTGCAAAGTTTGACATGAGCGACGAAAAGAAAATTGTAATTACAGAGCTTCCTGTAGATACAACTTCTGACAGCCTTCTTAATTCAATCGAAAATGCATACAAGGCTGGAAAGATTAAAATCGGTGCCATTGACGACTTTACAACCGATCACTGTCAGATAGAAATTAAACTTCCGCGCGGTGTTTATGCAAAGGATGTAGAAAAAGCTTTATACGCTTACACAGACTGTGAAAAATCAATTGCATGTTCAATGCTTGTAATTAAAGACAATATGCCTGTTGCAATGACTGCAACCGAAATCATAAAGTATTATGCAAAAAAACTTACAGGCATCATTAAAGACGAACTCGAGTTTGAACGCAATAAGCTTACAGAAGAGCTTCATGCAAGAACACTTGAAAGAATCTTTATTGAAGAGAGAATCTATAAAAAAATCGAAACAATGAAAACTGCAGAAGGTGTAATGAAGGCAGTTAAAGACGGATTTGTTCCATTTAAAAAAGAGCTCATCCGTCCTGTTACAGATGAAGATGTAGAAACTCTCTTAAGAATTCCTATCCGACGCATTTCTTTGTTTGACATCAATAAAAATAAAGACCAGGTAACTGCAATCAACGACCGCTTAAAGCTAATTGCTAAAAAATTAAAGAACCTTACAGCATGTGCAGTAGAATACCTTAACGGTATGATTGATAAGTTTAAGCCTGAAGCACTTGTACGCCGTACACAGATTGCAAAATTCTCTGCTGTAGAAGTAAAGAAGATTGTAAAACGAGAGACACCGCTTCGCTACGACGACAAAGGCTATCTTGGAACAGGTATTTCTGGCGGAACAGAAGTATTAAAGGTTACTCCATACGACAGAATTTTCTTTGTAAGAAAAAGCGGTATTTACACAGTATGCGATGTTCCGCAGAAGCTCTTTGTTGACAGCGGAATGTGGTACTGTAATTATGCAGATAAAGACATCATAAACGATACACTCTTTACAATCATTTACCGTGATCCAAAAACACAGTACGCATACATCAAACGCTGCCGTGTTGCAAGCTGGATTATGAACAGAGACTATATGTTTGCTCCAAACGGAATGGAAGTCCTTCATATTGATACAAGAAAGAACTTTAAGTTTACGCTTCATTATATTAAAAAGCCGCGTGTTACAAAGCTTGAAGAAATCTTTAAGACAAATGACTATCAGGAAAAGGGACTTAAAGCTCAGGGTGTGCGCTTAACAAACAAGGCAGTTGATAAAGTAACTGTTGAAGGTTCACAGAAAGAACTTTTCTAATTGTTTTATAAGCTTAATTTTCGGGCTTTTAATGCAGGCTTTTTGATATGAATGTTCTTACAAAACAGATTGTCACAGAACTCACAGTTAAAAATTCTCGCTTTATAAACGAACTTTTTATCTGTGATTCTCAAGGCTCTGCAAGAAGTATTTTAAAGCAGCAGAAAGATAAATACCAGGATGCATCCCATGTCTGCCACGCTTTTGTAATCGGGAAAGTAGGAGAGGTTCTCGGAATGAGTGATGACGGAGAACCTGGCGGAACTGCAGGACGCCCCATGCTTGATGTCCTTAAGGGAAGCGGCATTACAAATGTACTTCTTACTGTAACCAGGTATTTTGGCGGAACTCTGTTGGGAACCGGCGGGCTTGTTAAAGCGTACGGCGACTGTGCAAAATCTGCAGTCGAAAAGGCAGTGCAGGAAAATGCAGTCGAAGAGCTTTTAGAAAAAAAAGATTTTACATTCAGTGCTTCTTACCAGCTTTACGAAATTATAAAACGCCAGATAAAAGATTATAAGCTTTATGATCTCGAAGAAAATTTTTCTGACACAGTTACTTTAAAAGGAAAAATCCTTGCAGAACAGTATGAAGATTTTTCTGCAAGGATTAAAAATCTTTCTTCGGGACAGATCGTGCTTTAATTATTTAAAAACCTTTCCAGTTTTAAGATTGACAGTCTGACCGCTTTCTAGAACAAGTTTAGTATTTGCCGGTGTAAAAAAATCTTCCTTGTGCTGGTTTAAACTTGCATCATTATACTGATGAAAGGGAATGTTTACTTTTGCACCGACTGCATCTGCAACCTCTGCAGCTTTTTTAGGTGTCATAGTATAAAGCCCGTCTATAGGATAAAACGCATAATCAATTTTACGGCCCGTTAAATGACTGAAATCCGTGATAAACGACATGTCGCCGCTTATATAAACAGTAATTCCGTCAAAAGAAATAAGATATCCGACTCCAAAACCTGTAGGGTGATATTTTCCTCCTACAGGAACGGCTTCGATAGTAATGTCATTTATTGTAAAGGTTTTGTATTCGTCATCAACTAGAGCTTCTCTGTTTGTAATTTCAATGCACGTCTTTTTTCTCTGCAAATCTTTTCTTGGAAGATGTTCTTCGTGGGAGTGAGTTACAAGAACTATATCCGCCTTTTCAGAAAAATCGCCATATGCAGAACCCGGATCAACATAAACTACCGTTCCTGCCTTTGATTTTATTTTAACGCTTGCAACTCCTTCGAATGAAAGTGTAAAGTTTTTTCTGTTGTTTTTAGTACAGCCTGAAGTAATAACTGATAAACTTATAAAAAAAAGAACAGATAAAATATTAAAAAGTTTTTTATTCATAGAAGCTCCTTTATGTATAATGATAAATGTTTATTGAATTTAATTCCACGAAAAAAAATCCCTGCAGAGTAAATTGGGGATTTCCTGCAGGGATAATAAAATATGTCTCTAGGACAGTAAAATCTGCATGATTTTTAGATTCCATTAATTACATAGAGATCGGTTTGTTCCATGTAATTCTAAAGCCTACAGTCTTAAACCGTCCAGAGGCATAATTTAATTCTTTGTTTGTGCTTTTCCCGGCTCTTGCAGCATCAAAGTAGCTTCCACCACGATAATATCTGCTTTTGTCTTCACGTTCATTCCAAACCCATTCGAAAACGTTTCCAGACATGTCATAGATTCCGTATCCGTTTGGAAGTAACTTAGCAACTTCGTGAAGAACTCCGCCACTGTTACAGTCTGTCCATGCAACAGAATCAAGGTCATCACTTCCAGAGAACATGTGCTTTTCGCCACCTTGGAATGCAACATCCCATTCTTCCATTGTTGGAAGTCTGAATCCGTCTGCGCTCATATCAAGTATGATGTCGCCTTCGATGCTTTTTCCTTCGTGTGGAACATAGCCCCAGTCATCAGGATTTGAACTTGAATCTACTGTATAGCATGGTTTTTTCTCAAGAAGAATGCTCAATCTGTTGCAGAACACAACAGCATCATAATAGCTTACAGATTCAACAGGGTAGTTATCGCCCTGAGTATTGGAAGGATTTGCTCCTGTTACAGCCTGATAAAATTTCTGTGTGATTTCTGTCTTTGTGATGCAGAAACTGTTATCAGGGATTTCTACTGCGCCGATAGTTACTTTGTTTCCAAGATCGATTTTTGGACCCTTGTCACCACATGAAAACAGGATGAATGAAAATCCTGCCAGAACAAACATTACAATTGCGTTTTTTAAGCTTTTCATAAGTGCCTCCGCTTTTTTTTATGCTGCATCAGGTGCAGCTCCTTATGAGCTTAATTTATCACAGATAGGGGAAATAACAACGGATAATTTTGATTGCGATTATGTCAAAATTGATATTTTAATCAAAAAAAGGTGGCAAAAATCAAGAATATATATTAGTATATTGATTATGGAAGCATACAAACATGAAAACATACTGCACAAGAGGCAGTTTAACCTTCAGTTTTCAATTAGATTTGAAACTGTAGACGACGTTAATTTTTATTCACCTTTTCACTGGCACAATCACATAGAAATTCTTTATCTGATTGACGGTGAAATCGATTTTAAAGTTGAACAGAGAAAATACACTCTGACAGACGGCGACATGATTATCGTTAATTCAGAAATGATTCATTCGTCAAAGCTCTGCGGTCATGCAAATTACATTCTGTTTCAGGTTCCGCTTAGTGCGTTTGAAGGAATCTATGAGGATGTCGAAAGCGTGCGGTTAAAGGAAAAGCCTGACACTGCAGAAACACGGCAGCTTGTTGCATCTTTAAATAAAATGCTTTCGTGCGTTGATGATAAAAAAGAAGAAAGCCGTGTAAAATTTATTTCGCTTCTCTATGATTTTCTTTTTGTTCTTCTTTCTTCTTATCAGGTTGAACAGACTAAAACAACTGGAGTTTTTGCAAATTCCGGTATAAACAGAATATCACCTGTAATGTCTTATGTAGAAAAAAACTTCCGTTCAAAAATTTCTCTTTCTGATGCAGCAGATATAATCAACGTAACTCCGGAACATCTTTGCAGAATCTTTAAAAAATATATGGACATGACCTTTAACGATTATCTTATGTCACTCAGAATATCCGCATTTTATCAGGCGCTTCAGACTACAGACAAAAAGATTTCTGTAATTCTTGAAGAAAGCGGAATTACAAATTATAAGGTTTTTATACGTGAGTTTAAAAAAACATTCGGAAAAACTCCGGAGATGATAAGGAACGAAAAAAAAGTTGCTGTAACTGGATAAAAGCAAAAAAAACTGTCCGCGTTTACGGACAGTTTTTTATTTTAAAGTTTCAGGACTTATTTTACAAATTCTTTTTTAAGAAAATCAAGATCGAGTTCCGGATAAAGAACATGGCTGTTTAAAAGCTTATTAACTCTTTCTCTTGCTTCTTTTTGAACTTTAGGATCAAGTTCAATTTTTCCTTTTGCAGGTTTACCGTCTTTTGCAATTCCAGGTTTTGTTCCGCGAAGAACAAAGTCGATGATCGAAGCAACTTCCTTCATGTCTTCTTCGTTCATTCCGAGAGTTGTAAGGGCTGGAGTTCCGATTCTTATTCCTGATGTCCACCATGCACCGTTTTTGTCATAAGGAAGTGCGTTTGCATTTGCAGTTACACCGCACTGGAACAATGCAGCTTCTGCCTGTTTTCCTGTAAGACCGTAAACTGTTACATCGCAGAGCATAAGGTGGTTGTCTGTTCCGCCAGTCTGGAGAGGCATGCCGTATGATTTGCATCCTTCTGCGAGAGCCTGTGCATTTTTAACAACCTGGTGTGCCCATGCCTGATATTCTTTTGTATTTGCTTCTTTAAATGCAATTGCTTTTGCAGCCATTACATGAGGAAGTGGTCCGCCAAGAACCATCGGGCATCCTTTGTTTACGTATTCTTCAAATTCTTTTTTGCAGAGAATCATGGCACCGCGTGGACCGCGAAGTGTTTTATGTGTTGTTGTTGTTACGATATCTGCCCATTTTACAGGATCAAAGTCACCTTCAAAAACTTTTCCGGCTACAAGACCTGCAAAGTGTGCCATATCTACCATTAATACAGCTCCGCATTTGTCTGCAATTTCACGGAATCTTTTAAAGTTGATTTTTCTTGGATAAGCTGAGAAACCTGTTAAAAGAATTAAAGGTTTAACTTCCATTGCCTGTTTTTCGATTGCATCATAATCAAGAAGGCCTGTTTCTTTATCTACACCATAAGGATGACTTTCAAACATTCTTGCAGAAACATTCATTTTGTAACCGTGTGTAAGGTGGCCGCCGCATGAGTAGTCGAGTCCCATGAGCTTCTGGTTTCCAAAACGTTTTCTAAGCATGTCAAACTGTTCTGCTGTAAGATCGTTAAGGGATTTAACACCGAGTTCTTCGAGAGTTGGTGTTTCTACTTTTGCAGAAAGAATTGCCCAATAAGCAACAAGGTTTGTATCTGCTCCAGAGTGTGGCTGAACATAAGCATAGTCAGCACCAAAAAGCTTCATAGCTTCTGCAGCTGCAGTTTTTTCTACTGCGTCAACGTTTACACAGCCGCCGTAGTAACGGTGTTCAGGATAGCCTTCTGCATATTTATCTGTAAGAAGGTTTCCCATTGCAGACTGTACGCTTAAAGAACAGTAATTTTCGCTTGCAACAAGCTTTAAGTGACTTCTCTGGTTTTCAAGCTCATTTACGATGCTTACAGCGATATCCGGACCTACTTTTGCAACCTGTTCAAGATTAGCAACATAAGCTGTCATCGCCGTGTTTGGTTTTCCGTTGCATGAATTAAGATAGTTTTCTAAAGGTGTAGCCATTTTTTGACCTCGATAATAGATGATAATAGATTAGCTTAATTTAGTGATAAATTGAACTATATACTAATGAATTTAGGGCTGTATTTCAAGCATCAGCGCTCTTTAGGCGTTCAGTCTGCGAGTGTGGTTTTCGGGAAAATCAATAGACCGATTACACCGAAATAAGCCAGAGTAAGGATTCCCCACAGGAAAATACTGACTCCGCTGATCCAGAGAGACTCTATTATAGCCGGGAAAACCAGATTTAAAAAAAGTGCAGCAAAATTACAGAAATTCTTTGCTTTTGTAGTCTGAAGTTTTGTTACATAAGCTTTGTTTAACCAGATATGAACAAAAATGAACATAGAAAGGAAAAGAAGAGGCTTGATAAAAAGGTAGAACGGTGGATACGGCTTATCTGTTTCAAGAATCAAGTATGGAAGATAAACTGAATAGAACGAAGCCAGCACCGGAAAAAAGTGCGAAAGGCGGGCAAAAAGTGAATCTTTTTTTGTAAAGAAGTAAAACAGACCATAAACTACTGCCACAGGAATAATTGCCTGAGTTACTGCAAAAAACAGAAAGTTTTTGAAAAAGTTTAATGCAGGAACATAATATGAAGACGAAAATAAAATCTTGTATCCTACATAGAGTGTAGCAGAGAAAAATCCTGAAAAGATAACAAGGATAAGATGTGCCCTGTTTTCCTTTTCTTTCTGGAAATAAAAAATTAATACTGATAACGGCAATAAAGTCAATAAAAATATAGTCATGGAAAAATCATAGCATAAAATCACTTCATAAACAAGAACTCAAAAACCGGTATGTTTATGGCGGGCAGGGACTTTTTAACTGTTTCGGACTAAAAACTCCATGTGCCGTATTCATCGGACCAGATACTTCCGTCCTCAAAAACGATTTCTTTTACAAAAAGCCTCATTATGCTTATTGAATTTTCATAATCATCGACTTCATCTCCGTCATCGTTAAAAACTCCGTCCATAAACTCTTTTGGATTGAATGAAAAAACATTTTCTTCATTTTCTGCAAGGTTTTCATTAAAGCTTTTTTCCATGTAAACAAAATCTGCTTCTTCCCCCTCAGCTTCCAGTTTAAGTTCTGCATAAACCGTAAATGAACTTATCGCCCTTGTCCCGGTATTTTTAAGACAGAAACTTACATCATTTCCTGAAATGCGTGACTCTTTAATGGAATAAACTAAATATTTTTCAGCAAACGACACGCATCCGGTCATAAAAAGAATGCATAAAGCTGTATGCTGAATTCTAAAAAAGCCTTTTGTCAAATTCAATTTTAAACTCCTCATGATAATAGATACGGTTTTTTATAAAAATTTGACGTATACGCGCGTAATTTTAATCTGTTCACTGTGGCTAAAATGTGATAGAATTTATAAAAATCAGGAAATATATCGTAACAACAGGCAGTTTTTATATGTTATTATGATGGAGGGTCTGCAGTTTACTTAGCTGCAGTTTTGGTAAAAAAGAGGGTTAGAATGAAAAAAATTATTTATAAAACAATAGCAGTTCTTTTTATGGCAGTTTTTTCTGCAGGTTCCATTTTTGCTCAGAACAAAAAAAAGACTTCTGAAAAATTCAGCGATATTGATCTGGTTCAACTTGGACCTCAGGAAGGTGTTCTTTTTGATACATATGTGATCGGTGAAAATTCTCAGTCAATGACATCAACAAGATGGATTACATCTTTTAAAATGAATAAATTTGAAACGACATATAATCTCTGGTACATTGTTCGCACTTATGCAGAAGAAAAAGGTTATGTGTTTGGAAATCCGGGACAGGAAGGTGCTTACGGCCGCCGTGGGAAAGACCCCACATCAGAAGGTGCTTATCAACCGGTAACTATGATCAGCTGGTATGATGCGGTTGTATGGTGTAATGCATTGAGTGAGATGATGGGAAGAACTCCATGTTATTATAGAAACAATGAAGTGATAAGAGATTCAACTGATACTGCAAGTCTTGATCTTGCTGAATGCAGATGGGAAAACGACGGCTACAGACTTCCTTCTGAAGCAGAATGGGAGTATGCAGCACGCGTAACTAAAGCAGGTTTTCAAAGTGGTGGACTTGCATCAGGTCAGATTACAGATCTCGGTTTAGACAGCTCTGAAAAAAAAGAAACTTCAGTTGCATGGTGTGATGCAAATACAGATACAACTCATATTGTTGGAACAGCAGGAACAGTATTTAAAGATTCAAAAAATGCAGCACCTGGAAGCGGTAATTCAAACGGAGCAGGACTGTATGATATGAGCGGAAATGTTCTTGAGTATTGCTGGGATTGGCTTGATACTTATAAAGATGTTAATCCCGGTGAAAGAGCATGTGGACCTCAGTACGGTGCAGAAAGAGTTTGCCGCGGAGGTTCATGGTCTTCGTATACTGGATTTATTTATGCAGGTGACAGATATGGTTTTGATCCGAATGAATTTTATAATTACATCGGCTTTAGATTCTGTACATCAAAATAGGAAATAAAAATGGATCCAAAAAAAGCGGGAGCTAAAGCGCAGGAATATTTTAAAAGCGGTTATAACTGTGCACAGTCAGTTTTTGCAGTGTTTGCAGAAGAACTCGGAGTTGATTTAAATACTGCCTTAAAAATTTCTCAGGGCTTTGGCGGTGGTATGGGCCGTCAGAGAGAAGTGTGCGGAACTGTAAGCGGTATGATAATGGCAGCTTCTCTTTTAGAAGGAAGTGATGACTCTTCTGATAAAGAAACAAAAGATAAATGCTACGAAGTAATTCAAAAGCTCTGCAATAAATTCCGTGAAAAAAACGGTTCGATAATCTGCCGTGAACTTTTAGGACTTGTTCCGATGGGACAGAGTGAAGAAGCTTTAAAAAATAAAACTGCAATTGAACATAAAATAGAATCAAGTGTAAGTTCAGAGCGCACGGAAGAATATTATAAAAAACGTCCGTGCGATTTACTGTGCTCTGATGCTGCTGAAATCTTCTGCGAATATTTTAACTCAAGAAAGTGAAAAAAAAGGATTGAGGCGGCAGCCACAATCCTCGAAGCGGATAATTTACTTTTCGTTCTTCCACAGGTCAATAAATTCAAGCATATACTGCTGAATATTGTTAAAATACTTTTTCTGAAGCTGACATGCTGCAACTCCGATGAATCTGTAATGCCAGCATTCATACATGTAACCTGTTACATCTTCATATTCCTGCGGAAACGAAAGGGACCAGCCGTATTTATGGGCATTGTTATAAAGCCACTGTCCAGCCTTTGTATTTATAAAGTCATGTGTTATTGAACCGAAGTCAATTGCAGTTCCAAGCTGATGCTGACTTGTTCCGGGGCGGGCACTGTAGCGTTCTGCGGCTTTTTCTCCATCCTGTTTTGCATATCTCTGGAATAGATTTTTCTGATATTCAAAACTTCGATAAGTTGAACTCACCATGATAGAGACATTGTCCTTTTGAGCGGCCCTGCACAATTTAACAAGTTCATCAATAATATCAATTCTAAGAGAGAGATCATTTCTGCTTATTGCATAGTCATCGTTTTTTACAAGAGGGACTGTTACCGGGACATAACCTTCCGGGGCTTTATGCTGTTTATCGATTAAAAAGAGAAGTGGAAGGGGATCTCCTTTATATTTTTTTTCTTCTTCAAGAACGACTTTAAGGTCTTTTACAAACTGTGCTTTATTAAAGATTACAAGTTCTCTTTTTGCTCTTGGAGACATTTTTGAAATTATAAGGTCTACCTTATCTATTTCATTTTGTGTCTGTGAGAAAAACGGGAAAGCTAAAGTAATGACAAATAAGGCTGCTGCAAGTTTTTTCATTTTTTTCTCCTAATCTATGAATACTATATAGTATTCTTGCCCTGATGAAAAGTCAAAATACATAAGTTGTGACATAAATCATTTGCAGTAAGCATAAGTCTTTACTGCAAAAACTGTCAGAAAATTTATAAAAAAATCTTTATGTTAGTTGACATGAAAACAATAATTTTATAATATAGTTACTGTTCTAACGAACTATGCTCGCTTAGCTCAGCTGGTAGAGCAATGGACTGTTAATCCATGTGTCGCAGGTTCAAAACCTGCAGCGGGCGCATAAAAGACCTCTTCTTAATGAAGGGGTCTTTTTTATTTTAAATCATGATGGTAAAGAAAAAGGTTTTGAAGCGGAACGAACGCCGCTTGTGGCGGACAGGCAGCAGGAGGCTGCCGGCAGTCTTGACGCATAAAGAACAAAAAAAGTCAAAAAAAATAAGGTTTTGAAGTGAAATTTACGTTATAGGTACAGAAGGGTATGAGAGATTGCGTGCAATCTCGACGCATAACGAACAAAAAAAAATAAGGTTTTGAAGTGAAATTTACGTTATAGGTACAGAAGGGTATGAGAGATTGCGTGCAATCTCGACGCATAACGAACAAAAAAAATAAGGTTTTGAAGTGAAATTTACGTTATGCCCTTGACCAAAATGCCCGTATTCTGATAATATTCATCCTACATTATTATGCCTGTCGTATAAATCCCCGTTTAATACCCTGGTAAATGATTGAAATAATTTTAAGTGAGGTTATATATGTACGCACTTGTTGAATATAAGGGAAAACAGTACAAAGCAGAAAAAGGTGCTCTTCTTCAGGTTGATAAGATTGACGCAGAAAAAGGCGCTAAGATTGATATCGATTCTGTTCTTCTCGTTAGTGACGGAGACAAAGTATCAGTTGGAGCACCATACGTTAAAGGTGCAAAAGTTTCTGTAGTAGTTGAAGATTCATTCAAAGATAAAAAAGTTCTTGTTTTCAAATATAAGAGCAAGAAAGATTACCACCGTACAATCGGTCACAGACAGCAGTACACAAACGTACGTGTTGAAGAAATCGTAGGCTAATGACGGAAGTTCTGCTTGTTAAGGCAAAGGACGGCAGGTTTCTGGAGTGTAAGGCTTCGGGACATGCAGAGTTTGCCGAAAAGGGAAAAGACATTGTGTGCAGTGCAGTTACAATTTTAATGCGCACTGCAATCGAAGTTTTTCTTGGTACAGGCGGAATAGAATTAGAAACAGATACTTCCTGCAGAGGATACTTGAGTTTTACTGCAGGAACAGAGAAGTCCGATTCTCTACTAAAAGAGCGGATTTCGACTATAGGGGATTTTTTGAAAGAAGGTTTTGATTCCCTTTCAAAAGAGTTCCCGCAAAATGTAACTTTTGAATTAAAGTTGGAGGATTAATATGGGAAGAACTAGAGGCGGAAGCGGTGCAAAAAACGGACGCGATTCTAATCCAAAACACCTTGGCGTTAAAAAATATGCCGGAGAAACTGTAACAGCAGGTTCCATCATTGTAAGACAGCGTGGAACACATTTTCATCCGGGAAACAATGTACAGAAAGCCGGAGATGACAGTCTTTTTGCTACAGCAGACGGAAAAGTTGTTTATGCTGAACGCAAAAACAGAAGAGTTATTTCTGTAACTCCAGTTAAGGCTTAATAATTAATCTGTATTTTTTTGTTGAATGCCCGGTAGTTTGCTTGCCGGGTATTTTTTTTATGAGGTAATTTTATGATAGGTTTTGCAGACGAAGCATTAATCGAAGTTACAAGCGGCAAAGGTGGAAACGGCTGTATCTCGTTCAGGCGGGAAAAGTATGTTCCAAACGGCGGACCATCCGGCGGTGACGGCGGAGATGGTGGCGACATTATTTTTGTCGTTAAAAAAAATTTAAGGACTCTTGCTCATTTAAGATTTCATCCTATCATTAAAGCAAAAAATGGTCTGGACGGTCAGAGCTGGAATAAATATGGAAAGAACGGTGAAGACAGAATTATTCCTGTTCCACCTGGAACAACTTTAAGGGATCCGGACACAAACGAACTCATTTACGAATTTACAACTCAGAGTGAAGACGAACAGTTTGTATTTTTAAAAGGCGGAAAAGGCGGCTGGGGTAACGTTCACTTTAAGTCATCTACAAACCAGGCACCGCGTTATGCACATAAAGGAACTTTAGGCGAAACAAGAAAGCTTAGAGTGGAACTTTCGATTATGGCAGATGTAGGTCTTGTAGGTTTTCCTAATGCAGGAAAGTCTTCTTTACTTACTGCTTTTACAAATGCGCGTCCTAAAATTGCGCCATATCCTTTTACAACAAAGATTCCAAATCTTGGCGTGCTTAATGCAGATAAAGACCGCGACATAATCATTGCAGACATTCCTGGAATTATCGAAGGTGCATCAGAAGGTGCGGGGCTTGGAATAAGATTTTTAAAGCACATAAGCCGCACTGCATGTCTTATCTTTATGATTGATGTGTCAGATGAAAATTATCTAAGCGCTTACGATACTCTCTGCAACGAATTAAAATCTTTTTCTGAAGAGCTTTTTGACAAGCCTAGAATTGTTCTCTGCAATAAAATTGATGTAGAAGACTGTGAAGGCCGCGCAGAAGAAATAAAGAATCTGATAAAGGAAAAAGAAAAGGATACTGTTGTACTTTCTGTATCTGTTCTTATGAACAGGGGACTTGGTGCTGTAAAAAAAGCAGTAATTGAGCTTGTTGATAAGCTTGAACAGAGCGGAAAAGCAACGATGACTCTTTCTAAAAAGGAAAACGAAGAACAGAGTAACTTTATGAAAGAGCGTGCAGAAATTGATGATGATATGGAAGTTCAGTACCCGGGAAGTAACTGATTTTTTCAGCAGCCTGTAGTGGAGTAGTTTATGAAGATAGCAATTTTTGGCGGAACATTTAATCCGGTTCATATCGGACATATTGCACTTGCAGATGATGTATGCAGGTCACTTGGTTATGATAAAATTCTTTTTGTCCCTACTTTTATTCCGCCTCATAAAAAAATGCTTCATGTAGAATCTGCAGAAAACCGTGTTGCAATGTTAAGGAATACTTTTAAAAGCGACAGCCGTTTTGAAGCAGAAACATGCGAAATTGACCGCGGTGGTGTTTCGTATACGATTGATACTGTTCACACGCTTATAGAAAAATATAAAGGACAGCTCGAAGGAAAATTTGGTCTTATCATGGGACAGGAAAATGCCTTTGAGTTTAACAAGTGGAAGGGTGCAGAAGAGCTTGCCAGTATTACAGATATCATAATTGCCCAGAGACAGAAAACAATAACGGTTGATACAGAAGGTTTTGAAAATGAAAATAGCGGAGAATATACAGGCGGTTTTAACAGCAGTGATTATCTTAAGGTGTTTTCTCAGTTTCCTTTTGATTATGTTCCGCTTAAAAATTTAATATTACCTGTCTCATCAACAGAAATAAGAGCCAGAATTGCAAAGGGAGCCGGATGGAGGTATCTTGTTCCTCAGGCAGTTTATGATTATATTATAGAAAACAGATTATATGGATACGAAAAATAATTACGCCAGATGAATTACGACAAATTAATAGAAGATATAAGAAAATATACGATGGCTGCGGTAAATGAAAGCCGTTATGAACACAGTGTAAGAACTGCAGAAATGTGTGCAAGGCTGTGTAAAAAAGAAGGAATTGACGAAAAAAGAGGTTATCTCTGCGGTATTGCACACGACATGTGCAAGAAAATGGATGACAGACTTTTAATTTCTTTTGCTTCAAAAGACGGAAGCCCGATTTCTGAGATTGAAAAAGACAAGCCTTCGCTACTTCACGGAAGGGCAGCTGCTGTTAAGATTAAGCAGGATTTTGGAATAGACGATGAAGAAATAATACAGGCAATTGCGTGTCATACTTTTGGCGGTGAAAACCTGTGTTCGCTTGCAAAGATTCTTTATGTTGCTGATAAAATAGAACCCGGACGGGAGTTTGTTACAGAAGAATACATCGACCGTCTTATGAAACTTAGTCTTGATGAAATGGTTTATACTGTATTAAAGGAAAATCTTGATTATGTTGCTAAAAAGGGCAAAAAAGTGCATCCGCTTACATATAAATTCATGAAGGAACTTGAAAAAAACAGAAAGTGAATGTAAAATTTTCGTAAAGGGGAAAAAATGAGGACAAAGAGTGAACAGAAAAGTTTAATTCTCGTTGGGTTAATTCTTGCTATTGTAGCTGCTGTAATTACAGTAATCATGCTTTCTGTAAAACATGACACAGTAAAAGAAAATCTTAAGCAGGATCCTGTAATTAAAGTTTTATTTGTTCTCGAAGATAAAAATCAGGCTTTATTTACAGATGTCTTAATTTATTATCCTGTAACCGGTAAAGGCGTTCTTGCAAATATTCCTGGAAATACAGGTGGACTTCATCGTTCGATTGACCGTGTAGATAGAATTGATGCCATTTATTCTGAACTGGGTGTTGAACAGTACTGTTCAGAAATTGCAGATTTTATTGATGTAGATATTCCTTTTCATATTACAGTCTCGATGAAAAATTTCATCGAGATGTCTGATCTTCTCGGTGGTCTTGAAATTTTTATTCCGGTTTCTGTTGATCTGGAATCTCCTGTAGGAGAAAAATGGCTTTTACCTAGCGGAAGAGTTACACTTGATGGTGATAAAATAAAAACCTTTATGACTTATTTTGAAGATGATGATTCTGATAAGCTCATTCAGGAAAGAAGACAGGATGCTGTCGTTGCGTTTTTTTCTGCATTAAAATTAAACGCGAATACATTTTTAACTAAAAAACATTTTGATCAGATTGCGTCACGAATTTCTTTTAACGGAAAAACACAGGACTTGTTTGAACTTCTTACTTATATTTCACAGGTTGATACTGAACGTTTCGAATACATAACTGTTACCGGAAAAGAAAATACAGTGGACGGAAAAACTCTGTTAATGCCGTTTAGAAATGGTGAGTATATTAAAGATGTTGTTAAGAAGGCAATCAACTCTGTTGTTTCTCCTTCTGGAACGGCAAATGCCAGACCGTATATTCTACGCATCTTAAACGGAACAAAGGTTCAGGGACTTGCACATAATACTCAGATTCTGCTCCAGGGTGCTGCGTTTGAAGTTCTTGATATAGCAAATGCAAAAACTGAAGATGAGATTGAAGAAACTTATATCATTGATCACATCGGTCAGCCGGAAATTGCAAAAAGTATAGGTGATTTCATTCACTGTACTAAAATTGAAGAAGAAGCTATCAAAGAAGGTGATGAAGAGAATGTAAGTAATGTAGACTTTACTCTCGTACTTGGAAAAAACTTTGATGGCCGCTGGGTTCATGATAAGAAGAAGGAAAACTGATAAATGAAAAATACACAGGATAAAGCATTAGAAATAGCACAGTTACTCGAAGATGGCAAAGGTGAAGATGTTGTTGTAATTAATATTTCAGAATTAAACAGCTGGACAGATTATTTTGTAATTGCAACAGTAAACAGCAGTACTCACTGGCAGGGACTTTACCGACAGGTTAAAGAGTACATTAAAGAAAATGATCTTGAAATTCATCTTACAAATAAAAAATCTCCGGATGGAGATGACTGGAATCTGATTGACCTTGGAAATATAGTTGTTCACCTGATGTCAAAACAGGCAAGAGATTTTTATGATCTTGAAAAGCTCTGGCACAACGGAACTAAACTTGATTACAAAGGCATGTCTAACGATGTTTCATCATCGTTATCATAATCCCCGTAAAGATCCATATCGTCATCGAAATCTGCAAAGTCATCGTTAGTCTCTGCACTTTCAAAATCATTTGCGATTTCGCTGTCGATTAAATTTTCATCACTGTATTCATCAGCGTATGAAAACACAATACTGCCAATACTTGATAAGCCTATAATAGAATCAGAGGGTAACATGAATGTAGTTTAGTTATCCTTAACTAATTATTCAACTATTTATATATATAGTCTGCTGAGTCTCATCTGGTAAAAAATACCAATTTATGGAAAAATTTGACAATGTGAAAAAAGTAAGGGTATAATTATCTTATGTTGAACGAGATTCATGTTACTGCACCTGCGAAGATAAATCTGGGGTTAAAAGTTCTCCCGATTCGTGATGACGGTTTTCATGGAATCGAAAGTATATTTTCGACTGTCAGTCTTTGCGATGATATTGTCGTCAGAATGACCGGAGGAAAGAACTTTTGTTCTGTAAAGTGCGATTTATTTGAATTGCCTGAACAGAATACGATAAATTCAACATATAATGCATTTAAAAACCTGGTAAATCAGGATTTGCCGGGAGTAGAAGTCAGTATTAAAAAAAGAATACCTTCAGGTGGCGGACTCGGAGGGGGTTCCAGTGACGCTGCGTCTTTTTTAAATGCTCTATGTTTATTGTGCGGATTAACCCTTGACCAGGAGCAGCTTAATTATGTTGCTTCTCAGGTCGGTAGCGATGTATTTTTTTTCGTAAACTGTGACAGAAACTCTGGAGGGGCTGCTGTCGTTACAGGGCGTGGTGAATTTGTCAGAAAAATTGACCGGCGGAAAGATTTACATTATTTACTGGTGTTTCCGGGGATTCATAGTTCTACAAAAGAAGCTTATAGCCTTGTAGACAGATTCTATGAATCTGGGGGAAAGCTGGAATATCCTTTGCTGGATCAGCTAGAGAGTATTTATAACGGAAATGTTTCTGAGTGGAACTTTGTAAATACTTTTACCAGGGTTATAGTGGATAGTTATCCGGTAATAGGGCAGGTTATTTCCGATCTTAAGAAAAACGGTGCCCTGTTTACAGATATGTCAGGCTCAGGGTCTACTGTATTTGGAGTTTTTGCTACAGCTGAAGAAGCAACAAAAGCCCGAAATGCGTTGTCCGGTTTATGGAACATTTGCTACTGCTTTTAAGGAGGAATACATGCAAATAACAGAATTACGGATTCGTAAGGTAACATCAGAGGGAAAGCTTAAGGCTTATGTTACAGTAACTTTTGACAATTGCTTTGTTGTGCACAATGTCAAAATCATCGAAGGAAAAGACGGCCTTTTTATTGCTATGCCAAGCAAAAAGACTTCTACTGGTGAATACAAAGATGTTGCTCACCCAATCAGCCCGGAATTCCGTACAGAGTTGCAGAATAAAATTCTTGATGAATATAATGCAGGTCATGTAATCGAATCTGGCTCAGAAGCTGAATAATAGACAAAATATTTCATTTTTGATATCATACACTCTGTATCTTGGGACGTCGGCAAGCGGTAAGCCCCCGGCTTTTGGTGCCGGTATTCCACAGGTTCGAATCCTGTCGTCCCAGTATATTTATGGAAAGCTCTGGCGTGATGAACGATGGGGTGTATGATAACGTTTCTTATCTATTCTTTTCGCAATTTTCTGCGGGCATTTCCTAAAATAAATTAATTATTTTTATAGGAGTTCCAATTATGGACAAAGTAACACTTGAGGCAAAAAGCCGCAAAGAAACTGGTAAAAAAGCTGCAAAACTTTTAAGAGCAGCTGGCCGCATTCCTGCTATTGTTTACAATTCAGAAGGAAAATCAACAATGGTAGACGTTGACTCTGTAGAATTTAACAAAGTATGGAGATCAATTACAGCAACAACATTATTCACATTGAATATTGATGGCGCAGCACACAGTGTATTTATCAAAGATGTTGAATACAACATCCGTGAAGACAAAGTTCTTCATGCAGACTTCTGGGAACCAGCTGCAGATAAAGAAATCGTTCTCAAAATGAAACTTCAGTATTCAGGAACTCCTGCAGGTGTTCTTAAGGGTGGATTCCTCCTTAAACACATTCCAGAAGTTACAATTAAAGCTAAGCCAGTTGATGTACCGGAAAGAATAGTTCTCGATATTTCCAAAATCAACATCGGTGAAAAATTCTGCGTAAAAGATATGAACCTTGGAGATAAAATTACAATTCTTACTCCTGCAGAAACTTCACTTGTAAGCATCTCAGCAGGCCGCTAATTTCGGCATATCCTGTTAAGGAGAATGAACAGTCATTGTGGGAGATTATTTTTCCTGCAATGACTTTTTTTATGTGTAAAGACGATTTTATTTTTGATTTTAATTTTCGTGTTGAATCTCTTTTAAAAAGAAACAGGTTTTCTTTTGGTGATGCTTTATGTCTTGGAGTTTCCGGGGGAGCGGATTCTATATGTCTTTTGACGAGCATTGCAGATATTTTTGAGAACGCCGGAAAAGAAAAAAAATGTGTTTACACGATTAATGTTGTAACGATTGATCACAGAATCCGTGAAAAAAAAGAAAGCAGTGGTGACTGTGAATATGTAAAGAATTATTGTAAAAAATTAAATTCAAAAAACTTAAAAGTAAACTGTGAAGTAATTTCACTTAAAAAAGATGAGGTTTTTCTTACTTCAGAAAAAAGAAAACGCGGAATTGAAGAAGCTGCGCGTTATTTAAGGTATGAAGCTTTTAAGAATTTCTGTATTGAACTTAAAAAGAAAAATTCGGTATGGACAAAAATATATTTTGCACTTGCTCATAATAAAAACGATCAGCTTGAAACTTTAATCATGCGTTTTATTCAGGGTGCGGGAAGTATGTCCAGATATGGAATCCTTGAAACAAGAAAAGAAGATATTGATGGATTTAAGCTTATTTATATCAGGCCGCTTATCGAAATTGAACGGAGTGAAATTGAAGAATATCTTAAACTCAAAAATGTAAAATGGCGTACGGATAGTACGAATTCTGATAATGAATATCTTAGAAACAGAATAAGAAATGTAATTATCCCGGTTTTTGACCAGACTTATCCGGGTTGGAAAACTGCTTTAATTAATGGACGGGAAAAAGCATTGTATGAAAAGGAACATATAGACAGAGTTCTCAAGGATTATAAATGGAAAAAATGCAGCGGTGGGGTATGTATTGATAAGGATGTTTTTTATTCTCTGGATGACTGCAGTAAAAATGCGCTTTTATACAGGGCTTTTGAAACGGTTAAAAATGGAGAAAGAGTTCCTTTTTCGTTTGTAAAAAGCGTCATTAAAGAAGCTCCGGCGTTAAAACTGAACAAAAATGGTATAGAAGTGTTTGTAAAGGACAGTAATCTTTTTGTAAAAAAAACTGAAAAAAAGGCGACTGAATCGGATTTTTTTGCTATAATAGAAGATGAGGGGTCTTTTGACTTTGAAACTGGTACTCTGCATGTAAAAGAACTTAAAGAAAGAAAGGGTTTTGCAGAAATCCAGTTTGTAACAAAAGAAGAGAAAATTTATTCTTTAAATGGAGTAAGTTTTCCATTCTGTTTTAGAAGCAGAGGTGTTTCGGACCGGGTTTTTACAAAGGGAAAGGGGCAGAAGACGCTTAACGATGTGCTTTCGGATTTTAAGGTAAGTGAATCAGATAAAAGCCTTATTCCAATTGTAGAGGAACTTGGTGGTGATAAAAAAATACGTGCCGTTTGGGGCAGTGTTTTTGGATATAAAGACTGGATTGTTAAAGATTAACTGGTGATTTTATGAAAAAGTTTGTAAGTATTGTTGTATCTTTATTTTTAATTTGCAATCTGTATGCAGATACAGACAGCTCGCGTTCAGCAAACAGAAAAACGGCTTTACGTTATCTTCAGCTTGCAAAACATTATGTAACAGAAAGTGACTGGGATTCTTCCCTCAAAGCGTGCCAGACAGGAATTGAATATGACAATACAGTTGCAGATCTATATTATTTCTGTGCGTTTACACTTTATAATTTAGGTTATCCTCGTTATGAGTTTCTTCCTTTAATTGAAGTTGCATTAAATTCTGATAAAACCCAGTGGGTAGATTATAATCAGAACAATGCAAGAATTTTTTATGCAGATTTATTGTGTACTGTAGGAAAACCAGAACAGGCTGTTAAAGTTCTTGATAGTGAACCTATGATTTTTTCAAGCGATGCAGAATTTATCAGGGCAAAAGCTTATTACGAAATTAATACAGCAGAATCTATTTTAAAAGCAGAACAGAAAATTGAAAGTGCACGTCGTGTTTATCCGGATGATGCAAGATTTTTCTATCTGTTTTTCGGATATGAATATAACCTTTTATATAAAGAAAATGAAGATAAAACTGGATTTGAAAAAGTAAAACTTTCTCCTGTTGCCAGAAAGATTGCAGACAGTTTTATTGCAAGAGTTCCTGATTATGACAGGGAATACAGTGATCTTGAAATCTATGCAAGTATTTTTTCTGAGGGAGAAACTCAAGTAAGACTTTTAAAAGCATTTAATGCAAGAGGTTTTAAAAATATTTTATATCCTGTTGCAGCTCTTGAGGCCGGTGTAATTACAGAAGAAGAAGCTGTTGATTATTTTATGGAATTTATTGACGGAGAAATTGATGAAAAGCTTTTGATTCAGTTTTATACAATGATAAAAGATGAAGATTTAAGAAAATATTTTAATGAACATCTTGATGCATTTAACGGAACTCTGATTTATGACACAAGTAATAATCTTGAAGCAAATCTTATTGTAAAATATGAAAGAGGCCGCGCAAAAGAAATTACCTATGATGCTGATAATGATTTGAGTATAGAATGGTTTATTGAATGTGATTTCGGTATGCCTGTTCAGATGTTTGTTTATGATCAGAGTGCAATTGTTAAATATGGAACATATCCGAATGTAAATGCTGTTGTATTTAAAAGTCTTGATATTCCTGATGAAGATCAGGGTATGGATAATTACGAAATCTATAACATAATTGATGAAACGTATAAGAGTTCTCCATTTGCAATGATAAAGGCACCTGAGGTGGTTGGAACTGATTTCTTTATTATTGATGAAACAACTTTGGTTCATGGCTCAGATTTATTTGCCGTTGACGAAATAGTTGCGTCTGCAAATACGGTTATAAGACCTTCTCTTGAAAAACCTGGTGCTAAAATTACGTTCTCTCTTCTTAATGGAAATGTTTACAGTGCAGTGTATTCTGCAAACGGCAAGGTTTATGCGAATGCAAGATTTAACCTTGAAGGTGATATCTGTACAATAAGAAATGTAGATACTGATGGTGATTCGATTTTCGAAGTAACAGAAAAGTATTCAGTTGGAAGTAAAGACATTCAGCTTTCGGATGCTGATAAAGCTGCGGTTACTGTTAACCTTTGGGGAACACCACTTGCAGATGCAGATATTTATTTAAAGACAATTGAATTTGATACAAATCTTGATACAAAAATTGATTACACAGAAACTTATTTACCTCATGGAGCAGTAAAGAAATTCTGGGATACAGACTTTAATGGAGAGATGGATTGTTCTTATACATTGTTCGCTAAGGAAAATGGTCTTGTAAAAGAAGAGAATGCATATATTATTCGTGATTTATCAAATAGAAAAATCTGGGTTGCAGTTACAACGGAAAATAAAATTCCTGTTTCTGTAAAAGTTGCAGAGCAGTTTTTTGATGTCGTAGCAGGAAAGACAGAAAATATTTACTGGCTTGAAAAAGCAGATAAATCAGAATTTGAAAATGCAATTCTCGAGGAACTTGCAGGAATTCCTCAGGGACATGTTATTCAGAAGGAATTTGAAAAAGACAGCTGCTATATCCGTGCGATTATTTTTGGAAAGTCAATATTTCTTAAAAAGGTTGAGATTGACAGACTAGTTAAAGAAGAAAATAAAGATGATGCAAATCCGTCAGAAGGTGGAAAAGAATAAATGTATAAAAATAAAATTCTGCCATCTCTGTTAGTTTTATTTTCTTTGATTGCTTTTTCGTGTCTTTCGTCCAGGACTGAGCAGCCTAAAACGGTTGAAGTTGAATCAAGAGAACGTTCTCTTGAAGAAATAAAAAAGAGTGAAATTGAACGCATAAAGCGAATCATTATGTTAAGGCCATGTGAAGCTTTATGGGCTTCTGTAATTCTTCAGGATGAGGAATTAATCGAATATACTTCGAATTATGTAAGGGATTACTGTACTTCTCAGATTGAACAGAAAGACTATTTGGAAGCGTATTTTGCTTATCAGTCACTTGTTAATGCGGGCTTTGAAAAGCTTGCTTCCAGTGTAGGAACTAAAGCAGATCTTGAAAAACTTTTTTATAATGCAATTCCAGGAAGTCAGATTAAAAAGAATGCTGTTGCAAAAGAGAATATTTCTGAATGCATTAAAGGAACGGTTACAATCTGGGTTGACCTTGGTGTTAAAATTAAATCAGGTGTTGGTTTTGCAAATCGTGTAATCGGTTCAGGTTTTTTTATTGATGAACGGGGTTATATCATTACAAACCATCACGTAATAAGTGAAGTTGTAGATCCTAAATATGAAGGCTATGGAAAAGTTTATATAAAACTTGCAGGTAATGAAGATGACAGAATTCCTGTAAAGGTTGTTGGCTGGGATAGTATTCACGATCTGGCACTTTTAAAGACAGAAATAAAACCTCCATATGTCTTTCCGCTCGGATCAAGCTCCGATTTAAAACCTGGTGATAGAATTTTTGCAATTGGTTCACCACTTGGACTTGAAAGTACGATTACAAGTGGAATCGTTTCTTCTACCAACAGAAGGCTTTTTACAACAGGAACCGTTCTTCAGATTGATGCAGCGGTTAATTCAGGTAACTCAGGCGGTCCTTGTGTTGATGTTAATGGAAATGTTCAGGCTGTAGTATTTTCCGGGATCCTTCAGTATCAGGGGTTAAATTTTGCAATTCCGGTTGAATACATTAAGCAGGAAATTGCAATACTTTATCATGGTGGAAACAGAAGGCTTCCATGGATTGGAGGATTCGGACATAACTATAGAGTCGGAACAAAAGATTCCGGTTTGGAAATTGAATATTTTGCTCCAAACTCTACGCTTGCAAAAGCTGGAATTAAAGTTGGTGATATTATTACTTCAATCGAAGGAAAAACTGTAAGAAATATTGCAGATGTTCAGACAATTCTGAGAGGTTATGTTCCTGATACGATTATAAGATGTGAATACCTTGATTCAGCTAAGGCAAAGAAAAAATGCATTCTGTATCTTACTGAAAGGCCAAAGGCTCCGGGATATCATTTTTATAAAAACGATACGATTCAGAATTCGTTTATTCCGCTGTTCGGAATTTCGATGCTTCCAGTAAGTACTTCTAATAATAGAGCTTATGTTGTTACAAAGGTTTTAAAGCGAAGTGCTGCTGATGAAACCGGTATCAGCGAAAATGATCCTGTTACTGTTGGAAAAATTCAGTTTAATGATGATAAAACAATGATGATGGCGGAGGTTTCTGTTAAACGAAAGAAAAAAGGTTATCTTGATATGACTCTTGGTTTAACTGCAAATCTTGACAGCCCTTACTATTTTTAATTTAAGGATTTTTATATGACAGAGATGAAATATAAACGCAACTTCTGTATTGTTGCTCATATTGATCACGGAAAATCTACTCTTGCTGATCGTCTTATTCAGAAAGCAAAGATTATAGATGACCGTCAGATGATGAATCAGATTCTTGATAATATGGATATTGAACGTGAGCGCGGCATTACAATAAAAAGTCAGGCTGTAACGATTCCTTATCATGCAAAAGACGGACACGATTATGAATTGAATTTTGTTGATACACCTGGTCACGTTGACTTTTCTTATGAAGTAAGCCGCGCGATTGCTTCGTGTGAGGGTGCCCTGCTTTTGATTGATGCGAGTCAGGGTGTTGAATCGCAGACTGTAAGCAATATGTATATGGCGCTTGAACAGAATCTTGCAATTGTTCCTGTTATAAATAAAATTGATCTTCCTTCTGCAGATATCAATGCAGTTAAGCATCAGATAGATCATGACCTGGGTCTTATTCCAGAAGAAGCACAGCTTGTTTCTGCAAAAACAGGTAAGGGAATTGATGAGCTTATGGAAGCGATTGTAACATTGTTTCCACCACCATCAGGAGATCCGGAGGCTAAAACACAGGCTTTGATTTTTGACTGCCATTACGATCCGTATCGAGGTGTTATTGTTCATATCCGTGTAATGCAGGGAAAAATTAAAGCTGGTGATACAATCCGCATGATGAACTCTAAGGCGGACTATAAAGTTGAACAGGTCGGAATTTTTAAAATTAAATATGAAGATACCGGCGTTCTTGAAGCAGGCGATGTAGGATATATTATTGCGGGAATTAAAACTGTAAGCGATGTAAGTGTAGGTGATACGATTACGATTGCTGATAATCCTGCAGAAGTACCTCTTGCCGGATTTAAAGAAGTAAAACCGGTTGTGTATTCTTCAATTTACCCTATTGATTCAAATGATTATGAAGAACTTCGTGACAGCATGGAAAAATTAAAATTAAACGATGCAAGTTTAATTTATGAAAAGGATAATTCTGTTGCTTTGGGAAATGGTTTTAGATGCGGATTTTTAGGACTTCTTCATCTTGAAATAATTCAGGAACGCCTTGAGCGTGACTTTGACCAGGCCGTAATTTTTACAGCTCCTTCTGTAAGATATAAGCTTCATCTTGACGGTGGAGTTGATATGGAAATTGATAATCCATCAGAATATCCGGAAGGGAAAATTCGTGGTTCAGAAGAACCTTATATAAAGGCTTCAATTATTACGCCGGCTGAGTATATCGGTTCACTTATGGCACTTTGTACTGAAAAACGAGGTATGCAGACAAACATGCAGTATCTTGATGAAAAACGTGTAGAGTTGACATATGAAATGCCGCTTTCTGAAGTTCTCTTTGACTTTTATGACAGATTAAAAAGTTACAGCCGTGGTTATGCTTCGTTTGATTATGAGATTATCGGTTACCGCCCGACGGAACTTGTTAAAATTGATATACTTCTTAACGGAAAATCTGTAGATGCTTTGAGTCAGCTTTGCTTTAAAGATAATGCTTCAATACAGGCTCATAAAGTTTGTCACAGATTAAAAGGTGAAATAAGCCGCCAGCAGTTTAAGGTTGCGATTCAGGGTGCGATCGGAAGTCAGATTATTGCCCGCGAAACTGTAAACCCTGTACGTAAAGACGTTCTTGCAAAATGTTACGGTGGTGACATTACGCGTAAGAGAAAGCTTCTTGAAAAACAGAAGGAGGGTAAAAAGCGCATGAAGATGATTGGTGATGTTGAACTTCCTCAGAGCGCATTCCTTGCGGTTCTTAAAGAAGAAGACGAGCAGTAACTTTCTCAATTAAATTGGGTTTTAGATATATGAAAAAAAATATTTTATTCTTTCTGACATTTTTTGTAATGTCGCTTTCGCTTTATACACAGGACTTTTCTGAAGTAAATTCTTTAGCTTTAGAATTTGATAAAACAGTTGAATTTGCTCAGAAAAATAATCCTAAGTTATACCGTTCAATTTTACCACCTGAATCACAGAAAATTTATGATCAGATTTATGAAATGATTAAAAATCATGAACAGAAGCGGCTGGTTACTGATGTAAAGCTTCTTGTAAAAGACTTTCGTGCGATTACAGAATGCGTAAACTATGACAACCCGGATTTATTCTGGTGGGAAAATACGGCTACGTTTATTTCTGATGCAAAAAACATTGTAGAAGAAATTTCCATTCCGTATCTTATTAAAGATGAGAATCTTGAAGAAGCTAAAAGTAAAGTTTATTTAGAATTAAAGCCCGTAATTTTTTATGCGAGCCTTATAGAATCTGATATTGATAAAATAAAATATGTTCACGATTATTTTTGTAATAATGTAGTTTATAATGAATATGCAAAACGAACAGGGCGCGCAGAAGGACTTTTGCAGACTGTGTACAGTGCAATTGTAAATAAAAATACTGTATGCTCGGGATACTGCAGGTCTTTTCAGTTATGCATGAATATTCTTGGAATTCCGTGTTCAATTTTAACAAGTTCAACTCATTCGTGGAATATTGTTAAAGTAAATGATTCGTGGTACGAAGTAGACATTACTTCTGATGCAGAAGGAACTGACAGTATCCCGAAAATGTTTTTAATTGACAGACAGACAATGAGTAAATTTGAAAATCATTATCCGTCGTATCTTACCAAGGATGTGCTTTTAAAATATCCTTCTAATGACAAAGAGTTCTCATATACAAAACATTTTGGTTATGTAAAAACATGCGAGCCGTATACTTTTAAAGAATTTGAGCAGTTAATTCCGGAAGATTTTAAAATTACCGATCTGGACTTTACAGGTGCTGCAGATGGCGTGTTTTCCAGTGATGAAGACGTGGACGGCACATCTTCTGATTCAATGAGCAGATATCTTTCTCAAAAGTATCCTGATTATAAAATCATTACAACGCAAATACATCCTGTAACGGTCTATGACAGTGCAGAAACTGTAATTGATCTTATTAAAAAAGCCGTGATGGAAAATAATGACAGTTCAGATGTAAAGATAATTACTGTATCTGTCATTGTAGAAGACAGTGCCATTAAAAATAAAGTTGTCTCATGGTTTACAAATCAAACCAATCTTGCCCAGCTTGTAGCGGCAAAATTTGGCAAAAGCAGGGTAGGTTATTCTTATTCAGAACGCGGCAAAATAAAATACATCGAGCTTGATCTTAAAATTAAAGCACAGCCGGTAAAATAGATTTAAATTGACATATTTTTGACACAATCTTCTGTTATATTTTTAAATAACAGGAGGTAGAAATATGTTTTTTGCAGTCTTGATTGTGTTAATTCCCCTTGCGATAACATTTATTAATATCTGGAATCTTTTTTCTAAAAGGAAAATAATTCCTAAAACTATTCTTTGTATAACAGTTTTACTCGGTATTATTTTTTACTGTCTTTATCTGATGGCCAGTAATAAAATTTCATTTGTTGAATGGTCTCAAGCGGTCTATCAATGGGAATATCATACACCCGTTTCGCGCGAATATCTTTTTACTTTTATTTTTCTTTGTGTTACAGGATTTTCTTCTCTGGTTATCCTTTCTTTTGTTCCCGCAAAAAACTGGACCCCTTTATTTTTGATATTCTGTCTTTCTGGGGTTCTTTTGCTGAATTTATTGAACATCGCTATTGTAA
>Ga0129307_1001126_pt1 | contig 31662 bp, 20 predicted proteins | sample P1105metagenome_FD_94437 | JGI IMG/M metagenome (GOLD analysis project Ga0129307, IMG submission 94437) | Capybara group fecal microbial communities from Wisconsin, USA - P1105 metagenome | ecosystem: Host-associated > Mammals > Digestive system > Large intestine > Fecal | place: USA: Wisconsin...
GGTCAAGGGCGGCCTCACCGGCTACGCCCAGGTTTACGGCAAATACAACACCTCCGCTTATGACAAGCTGAAGCTGGATCTTTTGTATATCGAGAACTACAGCATCATCCTCGACATGGAAATTATTCTCCGAACCATTCAGGTGCTCTTTACCAAGGAGAGTACAGAGGGATTTTCCGAAGGACGTTCCAGGGAAATGTCGGGCCGGGCAACGGGGAAGAAGCAATAATGTTCTTATGAATTGACTATTTCAAAGTGATATGATGCAGTCGGATATCTATCAGACAACAATTGAACAAGCTCCGATGGTCACAATTATTTTACCGGTATACAAGGTAGAACAGTATGTTTCCAAGGCCATCGAAAGCATTTTGGCGCAAAGGAAACCAGATGGGAGTCCCTATACGGACTGGGAAATGATAGCGGTGGATGATGGGAGTCCAGACAACAGCGGCACTATCTGCGAACAATATGCGGCAGCAGATTCGAGGCAGCGTATCCATGTACTTCATCAAGATAATGCCGGTGCTCCGGCAGCGCGCAATAACGCTCTCCGTTATGCCAAAGGCAAGTATCTCTTCTTTATGGACAGCGATGACTGGGCAGAACCAGATATGCTGTTTGACATGGTCTGGATGGCGGAAAATAATAACGCAGAGTTGGTAATAGCTGGTTTCTTCATTGATACTTACACCAAAGTGGTGATGAAAAAGCAGACAATTGACGATCATAAAAGCCGGTATATGACTACTGACTATATTCCAGCACCAGCCGTTTACGAGACCAAAGAAGCTTTCCGGCAGCAGGCCTATGCCCTTTTTGACCGCAACATGCTCTATCAGCCCTGGAACAAATTATATCTGCGGAGTTATCTGGAGGAGCAACGATTGGAGTTCCCACAGACCTACCGGGATGATTTTCCATTTGTCCTCTCCTACATAAGAGATGTGGAACGTGTCGTAGTCACAGACCGTCAATACTATCATTTTCTGCGGGCCAGAACAGATTCCGAGACCCAAAAATATGTCCCGCAGCTTTATGAAAAACGGGAGGAAGAGCACGGATGGATGGAAGAAATCTATCACTACTGGGGTTTGGAGGATCAGCAGGAGGCCAGAGAAATGATTGGCCGCCGTTATATAGACCGTCTGATCGAATGCTGCGAGAATCTGACCAATCCTCGATGCGACTTAAAGCCGGCAGAAAAGGAGCTGGCTATAAGGGCCATGTTACATAATCCCAGAGTGAAATCCGCGCTGAAAGCAGCACGACCGCATCGCTTATACAGCAAGCTCATGTATCTGCCTATTCGGCTTCAAAGCACGACACTTACAATGCTGGAGGCGAAAACCATCACTTTTGTCAGAACCCACAGCACCGGACTGTTTACCCGGCTCAAGGCAGGACGGTAAAATAAGGTTAAGCATGAGAGAATTGTTGAAGTGTGTGATGTATTAGAATACACTGCCATGTCCAAACTCACTATCGTTATACCCGTCTACAACGGCGCGGCATATATAGAAAACCTCATACAGCAGCTGGAGACACAGCAGAAGCGGCTGTCAATGCAGCCTGATTCAGCGTCCATAAATCTGGAGTGTGTTTTTGTAGATGACGGCAGCACAGATGACAGCCTGCAGCGGATTCGCGGATACGAGAAGCTGTCCTGGGTGACGGTACTGTGTCAGGACAACCGGGGTGTAAGCGCAGCAAGAAATTCGGCAATCCGATATGCCATAAAAGAACAGAACAGAGATAACTACATCACATTTATTGACGTGGATGACGCTTTGCAGCCGGATTATCTGACGGCTATTGGTCAAATGATTAGGGCCAATGCAACCGACAGCCACCATTCATATGACGTGATATACTTTTGTTCGCAGCGTGTCCGCGAGACAGACCTCCCATTGGATATTTCATCTTACTGGAGCATAGAGGATCTCTCCTGTAAAAAGGATGTCTCACGTCAAAAGGATATCTCACCTCCAAAAGACAGTTCTCTCCAAAATAAGTTGTGCCTGAAGAGCATCACCCAAGAGGAGATGTTTTGCCGCATATTGCGCAACCCCACAGCCTTTGGCGTCTATAATCTGCTTCTGAGGGCAGACTATGTGCAAAATCAACAACTCCTTTTTACCGAAGGCTACAAATATTATGAAGATTACGACTATATCCTGCGCGTTTTTGCCCATACAGAAGCCATAGGATATTCCGACAAAATATTGTATAATTATGTTCAGAGGAACGGCTCTGCAGTAGGGAAGTTCCGTTCGGAGAGGATCGCGAATCTGTCTCTGATACGGCAATGCTGTAACACGATTACTGAAAAGAACGACAGACTGCAGGATACGTATTCTAATTGCCTTATAGCCCGCCTGTACTGGTCTGTACTGTGGCAGAGTGTCTTTGCCCTGCCTGGATACAGGCACTTCCAAAAATTTGCAGAGCACACCTATGCGGATATCTATATGCGTTGTGCAGCCCGCCATGCGGACAGTAAAGTGCGCCTAAGCAGCCTCCTGTACAACAGGGCTCCCTTTCTTTACTATATGGCAGTGAGGCTTTCCGGACGCGGACATTCCAGGATCGGCGTGCTGCAGGGAGAGGACCTGCAGAGTGTCATGCGCATCAAAGGAGACAATCCCGAGCGGATTCTGCTCTATGGCATGACTCACAATCCGGGGGGCATCGAGAGCTACGTCATAGGACTGGTGGAACGGCAGAAGGAAGGAACATTTGATTTCTTATGCGACTTTCCTTCCATTGCTTATGAAGATAGACTCCGGGCCAAAGGAAGCAGGATTCACTTTATTCCTGCCAAAGGGAAACACCTGGCGGGACACCTGCAAGGGGTATGGAAAACGCTGAAGGACCATCCGGAGTATCATACCATCTACATGAATGTACTGGATGCGGGCTGCCTGGTGACTTCAATCCCGGTGAAACTCTTGGGACGAAGACTCATTGTTCACAGCCATAACTCGGATACGGATAAGAACAGGCTTCACAGGATCTGCAAAAAATGGCTCAGCTTTCTGGCAGACGGCGCGGCGGCGTGCTCCAAAACCGCAGCAGAATATATGTTTACACCTAAAAGAGCCGCTGAGACCCTGCTGATCCCCAATGTGATCGACACAAAGCGATTTCGATTTGATGCGGCAAAGCGTCAGGAGACAAGAGAGGCGCTCGGGATAAGGGCAGACCAGAAAGTCCTGCTACATGTGGGCCGGCTGACAAGGCAGAAGAATCCAATGTTCCTGCTTGACATGATGTCAGAACTGCATAGAATTGATTCATCCTGGATGCTGCTTTCGGTAGGCACAGGCGATATGGAAGAACAGTTTCTGCACCAGATCAGAAAGCTCAGGCTTCAGGAAGTTATAAAGCCTTTGGGCGTGGTGGATTATGTTTCTGCTCTGATGCAGGCTGCTGATGCATTTGTACTGCCGTCTTTATATGAGGGTTTTCCGATTGTAGGCATTGAAGCGCAGACTGCAGATCTGTACTGTTTCTTTTCAGATCAGATTACGCAGGATACAAGGCTTACAGAGAAAGCGCTTTATCTTCCTCTGTCGGCAGGTGCGGAATTCTGGGCACAGCGGATTAGTGAGACTATTAAAGGAGAAAACCAGAATATAGAAAGACATTCGGAACAGGCCGAAAAGATTATTGACGCCGGATATGATCAAAGTTCTGCCAAAATATACGACCGGCAGCTGATGAATCTGCTGCGCGGCAGAGGATAATCAATAAAGGAGTAATATAAAACCATGCAGCAGCCAGACAGATACAATCCAATCGATATCGTCCTGCCTTGGGTAGACGGAAACGATCCTGCCTGGCTGGCGGAAAAGCAACAGGTTTTGGGAACAGAGTCAGATGGAGACGACCGTATCCTTCGTTATCGTGATTGGGACATCCTGCGCTACATCTTACGCGGGATCGAGCAGTTTCTGCCTTGGGTGCGGGTGGTTCATCTTGTAACCTGGGGACATTTGCCTGATTGGCTTAATCGAAATGCGGGAAAGCTCCATATCGTCAGACATACAGATTATATACCTGCAGCTTATCTGCCGACCTACAGTTCGCATACCATAGAACTCAACTTCCATCGGATCGAAAGCCTTGCGGACCAATTCATTTTGGCCAATGACGATACCCTTTTTCTGAAGCCTATGGAACCGGAAGATTTTTTCCGGAAAGGCCTACCTGTGGATGCAGCTATTCAAAACGTGCTGCAGTTCTGGAACCGGAGCGGCATCGACCACATCGTGGCCAATAACCTTCTTTGTGTTAACGAAAACTTTGATAAAAAGGAATGCATCCGGCAGAATCGCTCCAAGTGGTTCCACCCGGTTTATGGCAAAGGCAATGCCCAGAACATGTATCTGCAGCAATTCAGCCACTTTACCGGGTTTGAGGATTTTCATCTTCCCAATGCCTATCGCAAGGAAACCTGGCAGCAGGTTTGGGACAAAGAACCGGATATTCTGGATGCCACCTGCCGGCGTAAGGTCCGCAGCCCTCTGGATGTGAATCAATGGGTGATGCGCTACTGGCGCCTGGCACAGGGCGCGTTCGAGCCGGTTGCTCCCAATCGGGGCAGGATGTTTACAATCGGCAGAGATGACGAAGTAATTCAAAAAGCAATCCAAAATCGGAGCTTTCCCATGCTGTGTCTAGCAGATGACAGTCAAGATATTGATTTCGAAAAGGAAAAGAAGCAACTGAGTACTTTATTGGAGGAGCTTCTTCCCGGCAAGTCCGGATACGAACAATGACCAGGACCAGAAACGCAGTTTTAAATATCATAGCTAATGTCGGATACTATCTGCTGACGATCCTCTTAGGTATCCTCAACCGCAAGGCGGTGGTGGAGTTCCTGGGAATCGAATATCAAGGCATCAACGGTCTCTTCGGCAGTGTTATTACCATGCTTTCCATCGCGGAACTGGGACTTGGCACAGCTGTCATCAGCAGTCTCTATGCTCCGGTGAAAGCGGAGAATCATCAGCTGATCCGGTCCATGATGCGTTTTTATAAAAAGGCCTACTTCATCATCGCAGCAGTGATTCTTGGAGTGGGTATTCTGCTGATCCCGGCGCTGCCCTGGCTCATCAAAGATTACGCCTCTCATGGGATTCCGTATTCCCTTGCTGTAGTCTATATTTGGTTCTTATTGGACTCTGCCGCTTCCTATCTGGCGGCCCACCGCAGATCGCTTATAATTGCAGATCAGCGCAACTACATGCTGATGGCGGCAGATGCGGTTTATCTGGTTCTGATGAAAACCTGTCAGATCCTGCTGCTTTGGAAGACACGGAACTTCATGTATTTCCTTGCAGCGATGCTGATCTTCCGACTGGGAGATACTGCTCTGATCTGGTTGATGACGGAGTACCGTTATCCTTATTTGAGAGAAAGCCGACAGGAAGTTAAGAATGCAGATTCAAACGAGTCCCTGGATAGCAAAGATACTGCACAGGATATTCAGGAACTGCCCGCAGAAATCCGCCAGGAAGTAGAAACCAAGGTTAAGGGTGCCTTTTTCCATAAGATCGGTTCTTTTGTGGTTATGGGGACAGATAACATCCTGATCTCCCATTTCCTGGGGCTGGTGGTGACCGGCATTTACTCCAACTACAGTCTGGTCATCAATGCCATTCACAATATCTGCAACAAGATGATTTCAGCGGTTACTGCCAGCATTGGCCATCTTCTGCTGGAACAGGACCAGGAGAGGACGGTTGAGGTCTACCGGGAAATGCAGATGGCCAATCTCTTTGTAACCAACTGCGCAGCCACGGGCATTTATTGTGCGACGACTCCACTGATTTCCTGGATCTTTGGAGAACAGTATACACTGGACCAAAGGACGCTCTTTGTTTTGGCAGTAAACTTCGGTCTGCAGGGATTGCGCAATGTTTTTATGTCCTATAAGGAAGCGGCAGGCATCCTTTACGAGGATCGTATGGTTCCTTTGATGGAATCGATTATCAACATTGCCGCATCGTTGGTCTTCCTGAAGTTTTTCGGGTTAGTCGGCATTTTTATGGGGACCATCGTAAGTACCTTGGTGCTGTATGTATATACCTACCCTGTGTTGATCTATAAAGGTGTGCTGCGGTTAAAGATTAGTACATATATCCGGGAAATGCTGTGGATGCTGGGGAGTCTGCTTTGCTGTTTGCTTGCAGGTGGACTCATCTGCAGGAGAATCTCCATCGAAGCAGGCATGAAGGACGTGATCTTTGCGGCGATCATCGCCGCGGTCAGTTCTTTTGTACTGACTTATACTGGTTATGCCATGTGGAAACCAGAAATGAAAGCCTTGAAAAACAGAATAGATAATGTGGTAGATGCGGCAGGAGCAGGATTCGAACACTGGAAGAAGGCTCATCCGCAACTGTCATCGGTTTTACTGGCTTTGCTGATCGGATTCTGCTATTTGGTATTGATTCCGCCCACCCGTTTCGATTATATTGATATCATCAACCGGTATGATACATATGTGCGGGTCCTTGTGGTCGGCGGCATATGTATTTGTTATATATTTTTTACCTGGAAGGATGAAAAACTGGATCCTTTCCTGACGGGTTTTATTCTGTATGCCTCCACGCTGGTGATGTCCTCCCTGGCTATGCACAGTGATGTAAAGGTGGCAGTATGGGGCAGCGGTATCGTTCCAGCATCCATCATCATGCTTACACATATGTGCATGACAAAGGAACAGAAGCTGACGATAAATGTGCTATATTACATGTATGCAGCACTGGTTTTTATCAACTTCATTGATGTGATACGACACGCGGATTTATTTAAGGCAATTGAAGAGGATCTGGTAAGCGCCAATAACTATAGCGTAATATTGCTTGGCAACCGCAACCGCTATATTAACTATTATTTTTTATTTCTGATTTCGGGATACTATGGAGTGAAAAAAGAATTGTTAAAAGAGCGCTGGAGTTATCCAGTACTGTTTACTCTGTGCCTGATTTGCTCTTTTTGGGCTCATTCCATGAACACGATTGTGGGGCTGATTCTCTGGGGTATACTTTGTATCATTGCTCAGTGGAAAAAAGCAGAAAGGTTATTTAATCCTTATGCAGCCATCATCTTAATTTTTATTGGCTTTCTGATGCTGCAGATCTATGACCCAGAGAAATCAAATCTAATTTCTTCTTTAGTGGAAAAGACCGGTAAGCTGCCTTCCTTTAGCGGAAGGACAGAAGTATGGAGAAAAGCCCGTGCAGTAGTTCGGCAGAGCTTATGGATCGGACAGGGATTTCCCTATCATTACCGCCACATGATCGGAGTGGAACACTGTCACAATGTAATCCTTACTATCTTATTTGAGAGGGGCTTGGCAGGTTTATTCTGTTTCATATTGATGGTGCTTGGAATTGGACATTTTATTATGCGTTTCGGTGATAGAATAACACGGACATTGCTTACAGTTTCTTTGTTATGTATACTGTTAATGAATCTGTTCGAATCCTATAAGATCACTTTTCTTGTGCTGTATGCAGCATTGTTGGTGTATGCGTTGCCGATCAACCAAAGAATGATAAAGGAAGAAAAATCTTATGAATGACAATAAGCCGAAAACAGGTTTTCATATAGAACACTGGCATGTGATCGCATTATTTCTGTTGATCTATGATATTGTGGCAGTTAATATTTCCTATCTTGCAGCACTGCTGGTTCGCTTTGATTTTGTCTATAGCCTTATCCCGAGGCAATATCTGGCTGCATTTTTGAAGACGGCCCCAATTTATACGGTTTTTTGTATCGTGGTGTTCTGGTGCCTTCGGATGTACCGCTTTATCTGGCGGTTTGCAAGCTATAATGAACTGCTGCGGATTATTATTTCTTCTGTAATCACGACTGTTTTTCAAGTCGGATATACGTTGCTATTTGTATGCCGTATGCCGGTTTCCTATTATGCAGGAGGTGCGGTCCTGCAATTCATCCTGGTACTGGGAATTCGCTTTTCCTATCGGTTTGTACTGCTGTTTACCGGCAAGACAAATACGGATCCTGACTGGAAGATCGATAATATAATGCTCATTGGTGCTGGCAAGGCAGGCCAGATGATTCTCAGAGATATCAAGATCGCGCCGGAAGTAAATGGCAAGGTTCGCTGTATCATCGATGATAATCCTAACAAGTGGGGACGCTTTATTGACGGCATTCCGGTCGTTGGAGGGAGAGAAGAAATCCTCGCCAATGTGGAGAAATATCACATTGATAAGATCTATGTGGCAATCCCCAGTGCCACCGCGGAAGAACGCAGAGATATCCTTAATATCTGTAAGGAATCCGGCTGCGAACTGAAGAATCTGCCCGGCATGTATCAACTGATGACTGGAGAGATTGACGTTAAAGCCATGAAGGATGTGGCCATCGAGGACCTCCTTGGACGTGAACCGATCAAGGTAGATATGACAGAAATCTTCGAGTATCTCACCGGCAAGGTGATTTTGGTGACGGGCGGCGGCGGCAGTATTGGCAGTGAGCTCTGCCGGCAGATTGCCAAGCACAACCCGAAACAGCTCATCATCTTCGATATCTATGAGAACAATGCCTACGATATCCAGCAGGAATTAAAACGGGAACATCCGGATCTGAATCTGGTGACACTGATTGGCTCTGTGCGTGATAGCCGCAGGATAGCTCAGGTTTTCGAAACCTACAAACCGGATGTGGTTTATCATGCTGCTGCGCATAAACATGTGCCGCTAATGGAAGACAGCCCTAACGAGGCGATCAAGAACAACGTCTTTGGCACATATAAAACAGCCTATGCTGCCATGATGAATGGATGTCAGCGGTTTGTGCTGGTAAGTACCGATAAAGCAGTCAATCCGACCAATATCATGGGTGCCAGCAAGCGCATGTGTGAGATGATCATCCAGGCCTTTGATCAGAAAATCAAAGAGAATAAGGAAAGCGAACTACCTGTACTGCATGTGCACATCGATGATGAACTTTCCAACATGCTGCCGTTCGTGATCCCCGGACAGGACAACCTGGGTCACAGAACAGCTCAAACAGAGTTTGTGGCGGTGCGTTTCGGCAATGTATTAGGTAGTAATGGCTCAGTGATACCGCTCTTTAAGAAACAGATCGCTACTACAGGTGTGGTGACGGTCACGCATCCGGATATCATCCGTTATTTTATGACGATCCCGGAAGCGGTCAGTTTGATCCTGCAGGCAGGAACTTATGCTAAGGGTGGCGAGATCTTTGTATTGGACATGGGTGCACCGGTCAAGATTGACACATTGGCCCGCAACCTGATCAAGCTGAGCGGTCTGAAACCAGATGTGGATGTCAAGATCGTATATACCGGCCTTCGCCCCGGCGAAAAGCTTTATGAGGAGAAGCTGATGGCTGAGGAAGGTATGCAGACCACACCCAACAAACTGATCCATATCGGCAATCCGATCCCCTTCGATACAGATGGCTTCCTGGGGAACTTGGAAAAACTGATGAACGTATGTTATGAAAATGATGATTCTATCCGCGATGTGGTACAATCGATGGTTTCTACCTATCATCCGGCAGGCAGACAGGGATCGGAAGCAAAGGGTGAAGTTTATCAGCAACAAGTGAGTCAGATTAAAGCAAATTAAGACTATAAATACTATAATAAATCCAGAGGTAATAACAGAATGAATAATGTTACAAATAGGAAGATCAGTTTCAGCCCACCAGATATTAGCGATTGTGAAATCAATGAAGTAGTTGAAGCGCTTAAATCAGGTTGGATCACTACTGGGCCCAGGACAAAACTTTTGGAACGCAGACTGGCTGCATATATTGAAACCGGATGCGTAGATATTGATTGTGAATCTTCAGAAAATGCTATGAAATATAGCAACAGAGTCGTGTGCCTAAACTCTGCTACAGCAGCAGAGGAACTAAATCTTCGTATTTTTGGAATTCGTTCCGGAGATGAAGTGATAGTTCCTGCCTATACATACACTGCTTCTGCTTCTGCTGCTATTCATTGTGGAGCTACAGTAAAGTTTGTCGATATACAAAAAGACGGTGATACAAAAACTCATATGCCGGAGATGGATTATGGCAAGTTGGAAGAAGCCATAACTGAAAAAACAAAGGCAATTATAACAGTGGATCTGGGCGGTATTGTTTGTGACTATAACAGGGTATTTGAGATTGTAGATCGTAAAAAATCCTTGTTTACACCTGTGGAAAGTGATGGGTCACCGCTTGGAGAATTATCTGCGCGTATCCAGAAAGCAATTGGAAGAGTTGCTGTCATGGCGGATTGTGCGCACAGCCTTGGTGCAAGCAGAGCTTTCCAAGGAAAAACAAAGTACTGTGGAGCTATTGCTGATTTTACGGATTTCAGTTTTCATGCAGTAAAAAATTTCACAACCGCTGAAGGTGGCGCGAGCACATGGCTGCCTTTGGAAGGTATTGAAGATGCTGAAATCTACCGCATGTATCAGCTTTTATCGCTGCATGGACAGAATAAAGATGCACTGGCAAAGACCAAGGTTGGGGCATGGGAATATGATATTATTGGGCCGTGGTACAAATGCAATATGACGGATATCATGGCAGCGATTGGTCTTCGGCAGTTAGATAGATATCCTGCTTTGTTAGAAAGAAGGAAGGAAATTATTAGAAAATATGATTCTGTATGTGATGCATTAGGTATCAGTCACTTGAATCATCATACGAATGATATGGATAGTTCAAATCATCTTTATTTGATTCGGATTCCCGGAATATCTGTCGAACAAAGGAATGCTGTTATAGAAAGAATGGCTCAGGAAGGAGTTGCAACAAATGTTCACTATAAACCCCTTCCAATGATGACCGCATACAGGGCTTTGGGATGGGATGTATCGGATTTCCCGAATACTTATAATTATTATCAAAACCTTGTAAGTTTACCATTGCATACATTGCTTACTGATGATGATGTTGAGTATGTTGCAGGGGCTTTGCGTACTGCAATATACGAGATTACGGGGAGATCATGATGCTTCGCAAGTGGGAGGATCTTCCGGACTATATGATGGTCGACGAGGTCAGACCATATTATGATATATTATATCGCAGAAGATTTCAGCTGGTATTAAAACGGGTGTTTGACCTTATTGTTGCAGTTATACTATTGATCATTCTGGCAATTCCTATGGCAGTAATTGCAGTACTGATTAAAAGAGATTCTCAGGGTCCTGTTTTTTATCGCCAGGAGAGGGTAACTACTTATGGAAAGCATTTCAGGATCCATAAGTTCAGAACCATGGTGAGCAATGCTGATAAGATTGGATCGGCGGTAACTGTAGGCATGGATCCCAGAATAACAAGGATAGGTGCAAAGTTAAGAGACTATCGTCTGGATGAACTTCCGCAAGTTTTTGACGTGCTCTGCGGAGATATGAGTTTCGTAGGGACGCGCCCAGAAGCTGTTAAATATGTAAAACAATACAAGCCGGAATATTTTGCCACTCTGCTGATGCCGGCAGGTATCACTTCAGAGGCAAGCATCCGTTATAAGGATGAAGCTAAATTACTTAATGCAGCAGATGATGTGGACAAGGTATATATAGAGAAAGTACTACCTGCGAAAATGAAGTGGAATCTTGAGAGTATAAAAAAATTTGATTGCTTTCGAGAGATCCTGACGATGCTTAGAACTATTGTTGCTGTTGTTGGAAAAGATTACTCCTAAGTATTGAAAAGGAGATAGTAAATGCCTGAACAACCTTTAATCGCTTTACTTACTAATAATGATGATGATGTATATTGCTTTCGACTTGAACTAATCCAGGCAATTTTGAAAGCTGGATACAGAATGCTAATTTCTTGTCCTGATGGTCCGAAATTTGAGGTTATGGAGGACATAGGATTAAAGAAGGGCGAAGCCTTCATCTATGACAATCCACCTATTGACAGAAGAGGAACCAATATAATTAACGACGGAAAACTTTTGATACATTATCGTTCGCTTTTTCGACAATACAAACCTGCAGTTGTACTAACTTATACAGCCAAGCCGAATGTGTATGCGTCTCTGGTTTCCCGTCATTTACATATCCCTGTGATTAACAATGTTACAGGCTTGGGTTCTGTAGTGAATGAGAGAGGACTCAAGCAAAAGTTGATACTCTGGCTATTCAAGACCGCTTATCGAAGGTCAGCCTGCATTATGTTTCAGAATAGCACAAACATGAAGCTTGCCAGGGATTTGGGTTGGGTTAAGGGCGACTATAAACTGATTCCTGGCTCTGGTGTTGCCCTAGAACGCTTTCCTGTGCAGGAATATCCGGATGGAGGAAATGGTATAAACGGAGAGCCGATTATATTTAATTATATCGGCCGTATTCTTCATGATAAAGGTGTAGACGATTATATTGAAGCGGCAAAGAGGATTAAAAAAAAGTACCCTAAAACTGAGTTTAATATGCTTGGATTCATTGAACCGACAGAAAGTCATTATAAAAAAGAACTCAAGACTCTTGGAGAACAGGGGATCGTTTTATATCGAGGGAGTCAAAAAGACGTCAAACCCTGGATTAAACGCGCACATGCTATAGTTCATCCCAGTACTTATGGGGAAGGCATGAGCAATGTACTTCTGGAAAATGCTTCAAGTGGTCGTTTGATTATTACTACTGATAATCCGGGATGCCAAGAAACTGTGGAAGATGGAGTAAATGGATTTATCTATCATGGAGGGGATGTTGATGCCCTTGTACAGAAAATCGAAACAGTTGTTGAAGAGTTAACGAATAGAGAAAGAAAACAAATGGGACTTAATGGCAGGAAAAAAGTTGAAAGTGAGTTCAGTAGAGAAATTGTGATTAGAGCGTATTTGGGTGCTATAGAGAAACTGGTAGATAATTCTAAAGCGAGGCAATTATGACTGGAAAAGAGGCCTTTTCAAAGTACGGAAAAATATTATCAATCACTACTAGAATTACGAGTTATCTTCCTCGCAAATTCAGGTCTTGGTTGTTTGAAGCTCACAGAAATACGAATGGCAAAAGAGGACTTGCCATAAGATATATATTATTTTCCAGTCTGGCGAAATCTTGTGGTATTAATGTTTCAATTTTACCAGGTTGTTTTTTTAAATATCCAGAAAAAATAAGTGTGGGAGATAATGTGTCATTTCAGCCTATGTGCTTTATTGGTGCAGCAGGGGGTGTACAAATTGGGAGTAATGTATCAATGGCTCATGGGACTACTATATTGTCAACATCACATACATTTGAGGAATTGGATACACCTATTAAATACCAACAAATAACAATGAAGGAAACAATAATAGCAGATGATGTTTGGATTGGCTGTGGCGCTGTTATTCTAGCTGGGGTCAATGTTGGGGAGGGTTGTGTAATTGGAGCAAACTCTACGGTGACAAAGAACGTAAAGGATTATTCAGTTGTCGTTGGTAGTCCGGCAAGAGTTATTTCAAATAGAAGAAAGTAAAGGGGTCTAGTATGATTACAGTTCGAGAAATTGAAAGAGCAACCATGACAAATGCAAAAAGGAAAGAAGCGCATAATAATTATTTTGCATTTTACATTGGTAGACCACTTTCATATTTGTTAACTATTCCTTTCCTATATACAAATATAACCCCAAATACAATAACATTTATCTCTATGATACTTTTGATGATTGGTTATTTGTGTTTCCAATTTGCTAATGGAAAAGCTTGGTTTTTTATTGGGTGGATATTTTTTTTTCTATGGAATTTGTTCGATGGGGTAGATGGAAATGTTGCTAGATATAAAAAACAGTTTTCAGAGAATGGTGATTTATGGGATACAACTGCAGGTTATATGGCAATGGTAACTACATTTATGGCAGCAGGAGTATGTGCAGCAAAAACAAATTCCAGTATATTGTTTCAAGATGACCTCTATTATATCCTTGGAGCTTGGACAGCAATCTTTTCTATATTCCCACGACTGGTTTTGCATAAAAAAGCTTCCTCAAATCTAAATTCAGATTCTGTCCATGAACTCCGAGATAAAGGATCTTTCAGTTGTATAAAGATAATTGCACTAAACCTGATTTCTATAACAGGATTTCTTCAATTAATATGGTTGATATGTATTATATTTGATAAATGTACTTTTTTTATTCTGAGCTATTTTTTTATTAATCTAATAATAATGGTTGTGTCACTTTATAAACTGCTAAAGGAAAGTAAGTAAAGGAATATGAAGGTAATTGTACTTCTTAGTTCATATAATGGAGAAAAATATATAGAACAACAAATTCAGAGTATTCTTAACCAAACTATACATTGTGATCTGTTAGTTAGAGATGATGGCTCTTCTGATGGAACTATTAATATATTGAAGCAATATCAAGCTGAGGGCAGATTACTATGGTATTCTGGCAATAATCTTGGACCATCAGAAAGTTTTTTTAATTTAATTAGAACAGCTGGTCCTGCAGACTATTATGCTCTCGCCGATCAAGATGATGTTTGGGAATTAAATAAAATAGAAAGCGCTGTCAGGAAACTGGAGAATGTAGAAGGCCCAAAGTTATATTTTTGCAAAAGAAAAATAGTTGATCAATATTTAAACCCCATTGATGTAGCTAATACAAGAGTAATATCCGTTGATCCTGGAACGTCCTTGATTGAGGGAATTGCATACGGATGCACTATGGTTTTTGACTATAAAACGAAGGAAATGATCGAAAGTTTTAAACGAGATCATTTCGACTATATGCATGATGCATTTATATATAGATTGATTTCATTATGTGGAAATGTTATTTATGACAGCACTCCATATATACGATACAGACAGCATTCCCATAATGTAGTGGGACATGAATTAACGGGATTGAAAAGATGGAAAGCTCGGTTTCTAAATTTACCTAAAAGAAAAGCTAGCAGAACCAGAAGTGATTGTGCAAAGGATATTTATATAAACTTTAAAGATAAAGTTAATACAAAATATATACAATTACTCTACAATTTTGCGTTTGCTCCAGAGAAACTAACATGTAGATTGAAAATTTGTTTATTTCCTGGATTGCATACACAACACCCGTTTAATATATTGTTCCTGAAAGTTTTTATTATTTTAGGTTGGATATAATCGCTTATAAAATAGGGTAGTTATTACTTTGTTTGATTTGAAATGGAGATCTATGGACAATTTATTTGAACAAAAATTACTTAACTTAAATAGTAGATACCAAAAAGCTAAAAGAAATAGTATAAAACGGAAAGGAAAACTGAGGCATTATTTATTGAATTTAAAAGATTTTAAAATTGCAGAAATATTTGAAGATTTAAAATATGGTCATATATGCAGATCGAGTTTTAGAACTTCCGGTAATAGAATAAAGAGTATTAGCAAACCGAATAACATATCTAACAGTAGAATTGCGGTCTACACATGTATTATTGGCAAATATGATAGTCTTCTCGAACCGATTCAAGTAGAACCTGGGGTTGATTACTTTGTGTTTTGCGATTTTAACATTCCAAAAGATAGTATATGGAAAAAAATTGATGTTACAGGTTTCAAAGAATATAAAGAGTACTCAAAAATACAATTGAACAGAAAGATTAAAATGCTCCCCTATGACTATTTAAGTGAGTATGAGTATACGGTTTATGTTGATGGAAATATTGAAATTGTAACAGGGATTCGCTCAATGATTTCAAATATGGGAGGATATGGTTTAGGAATTCATTATCACAAAGAACGTGATTGCATATATGATGAAGCCATAGCAATTCGACATTATAAAAAAGCTGATATGAAACTGGTCAATAGCCAGTTACAGGAATATAGGTCAGCAGGAATGCCTGTACATTTTGGGCTTTTTGAGAATTCAATTCTAGTTCGTAATCATCATTGTGAGATTATTCGTTCATTAATGCAAAATTGGTGGGCTGAATATTTGAAATACCCGACCAGAGATCAACTCAGCTTACCGTTTCTTGTATGGAATTACAAAATTCCAGAAACATATATTTTCATACTCGGCTATAGTATTAACGATAACCCAAGATTCAATAGAGATATATATCATATTTAGAGAGTGGGCTATTATGAATATACCAAAAAAAGGATTGTATTATGATAAATTGGTATGGTTTCTAATACTAATAGTATTTGTATTGTTTAGATTTACTTTGGTTATTGGACATGAAGTTGCATATTTTGGTTTTTTAGGTATGCTACTTTTTGCTCTATATATTATACATAATAGATGCAGAATCGTATTTAGATGGACTTTTTATTATATGTACATGATAGCTTTTACGGTATTTGCATATTTAAGTTCACTTTGGGCATTACAACCAAGATATACAGTTGGAAGAGGAAATACATTACTCATAATCACATTTGTTATGTTTGTGATTATGCTAAATGTATATAAAGGAGAAAATGTAAGAAATCTTTTGAAGATTGCTATGATTGGAGGTTATATTGTTTGTCTCATTGCGATTTTGTTTTATGGTTATAGGAATATACTGCTTGCAATTGCTTCATCAGTAAGACTGACAAATGGCCTTATAAACATAAATGATTTTGGAATGTGTGCGGCATATTCTTTGCTCATTAACATGTATTTTATTGTAGCTACGAAAAAAATTGGATTTTATACTATTTTTAGCATACCAGCAATCGCTATTCTTCTTGCATCTGAAAGTAAAAAGGCAATATTAATTATCGGGATTGGATTTTTTTTATTTTATATATTACGAAGTCAAAGAAAAGGAAATATCCTAAAAAAACTGCTTAAAGGAATTGGTACAATTATACTATTTGCTTTAATTACTTTTTTTCTAATGCAATTACCGGCTCTCTCTGGTATAAAGGAAAGATTCGTGTTAATGATTAATGGCTTTCTAAAAGGCGTGAATAGCGATTCGTCAACTTTAGCTAGATTAGACTTGGTGAAAATTGGATTACAGATTTTCTCTGAGCACAAGTTGCTTGGAATCGGAATCAATAATGCTCAATTCGTAGTTGAAAAGATATATCATCGTGAAAACTATTATCTTCATAATAATTTTATAGAACTTCTGGCTGATGGCGGGATAGTGGGCTTTACTTTATATTATTCTATTTTTTTATATTTTATTATACAATTTTGGAAAAATAGAGATTTTTCAAATGATGAATTTAATATATGCTTTGTGTTGATTATTGTTAATTTAGTTTTAGATTACGGAGCGGTGTCGTTTTTAGATCGAGGAACGTACTTTTATTTCTTAATCTATTATTTACAAGTTATGCAAATGAAAAGAAACAGATTGTACATATATTTATAAATGCAGGTAACAATCTGAAGATTATTAAGTAAGGATATTGAAATCTAAAGGAGTATAATCATGTCGAATATTGCAGTTATAATTGCTGGAGGATCTGGCACCAGAATGGGTCAAGATATACCAAAACAGTTTATCAATGTGTATGATAAACCGGTTCTAATCTATACACTTGAAGGATTTCAAAAGCATCCTCAAATAGATGCAATCGAAGTAGTATGTATTGAAGGATGGCATGACGTGCTTTGGGCATATTCCAAACAGTTTGGGATAGACAAATTGAAGTGGATAGTTTCTGGGGGAAAAACAGGACAAGAATCAATTAGAAATGGAGTGTATAATCTTGAAAATAAAGTTTCTGCAGATGACATAGTTGTAATTCATGACGGGATACGCCCTTTGGTAGATGAAACTGTATTAACAGATGTAATCATTAAAGCAAAGCAATATGGTAATGCAGTAACTTCTCTTCCATACAATGAACAGATATTTGTTATAGATGATGATATTAGCACAATTAAGTTTATTCCTAGAGAAACATTACGGAGGGTATCTACACCTCAAGCATATCGATTTGATCTTCTAGATGCTAAATATCATGAGGCGTATGAGAAGGAAATAGGTATTTATGGTTCTCACTATACGAATACAATGATGGTTGAACTTGGAGTTAGATTATTTTTTGCTGCGGGATCAGAAAAAAATATTAAACTAACTACAAAAGATGATTTAGAGATGTTCAAAGCATATTTAAAATCAGATAAAGATAACTGGCTTAAATGAGGATTAAAAATGGATTTATATCAGAATGCGCTTTATATGGAAGATATTAAATATGTCTCAGAACTTAATCTACCATGGGGGAAATTATATAATAAAAGTATTATGCTCTCAGGAGCAACAGGACTTCTTGGAAGTTTTTTGGTAGATGTAATACTATATAAGAATCTAGTAAATGATCTTAATTGTACTGTATATGCATTAGGAAGAGATGAAAAAAAGGCTAAAGAACGTTTTTCAAAGTTTTCAGATAGTAAATATTTTATTTTTATTCCATATGATGTGCAATTTCCTTTTATTCGTGATGATATAGGTATAATTGACTATATTCTCCATTTGGCTTCCAATACACACCCTATCCAGTATTCAACGGATCCTATTGGAACTATTACGACTAATATAATTGGTGCACAGAATATGCTTGAGTTTGCGGTGAAGCATCAGGCTGTTCGATTCGCCTTTGCATCCTCAAATGAAATATATGGCGAAAATCGGGGAGACGTAGAGTTTTTTGATGAAAACTATTGCGGATATATAAATTCTAATACCATGAGAGCCGGATATCCGGAAAGTAAAAGATGTGGAGAAGCACTATGCCAAGCATATAAAGCGCAAAAAAAACTGGATGTAGTTATTCTTCGTTTTACACGTTCATATGGTCCTACGATGTTAATGTCTGATACAAAGGCGATTAGCCAATTTATTAAAAAAGGAGTAGCTGGAGAAAATATTATACTAAAGTCCAAAGGGACGCAGTATTATTCCTATCAATACGTAGCAGATTCGATTAGCGGTTTACTTACTGTATTACTATGTGGAGAAAATGGACAGGCATATAATATAGCAGAGGAGCACTCAGACATTACATTAAAAGAATTAGCAGATTTAATAGTCACAATAAGTGGAGGTGAAGTTATATTTGAAATTCCAGATGCGGTTGAAGCAGCAGGATATAGTACTGCTACAAAAGCAAGACTTGATGGAAGTAAAGTCCAGGCGTTAGGATGGCATCCTAAATATAATATTAATACTGGAATCCAACGTACAATCAAGATTCTAAAAAATATTTTAGAAACTAAGTAATAGGTAGCGTATGCTTCGGGAGTTCTATTTTTATTAAAGCAAGTTCTTAGCAGCTTTGCCCCCTGGAAACTATCGATAGTACTGTAATGTATCTTAAGAAAACGGGACCAGCTATAAATCAAAAGAAAAGTCTACATGGTTGTTAATATTCATGGCTATGATTGATAGTGGGGATATGAGATAGAGGGAGCACAGTAAAACGCAGAGAAAAAGGGAAATGGTTTTCTGAAAAAGGAAGTTTTGAATGCATAAAAAACTATTAGCATGGAATACGGTTTCATCATTGATATATCAAGTTGTTGCGATTATTTGTGGGTTCATTCTACCCAGGCTGATACTTGAGCATTTTGGGTCAGACGTGAATGGACTGATTCATTCGATTACACAATTTCTTCAGGTGATCACATTTTTGGAGCTTGGTGTAGGGGCAGTTGTTCAATCTGCTCTATATAAACCTCTTGCAGAAAAGAACTACGTAGAAACGAGCAAAATTTTCGCATCAGCCAATGTTTTTTTTAAAAGACTGGCTGCAATCCTTGCAGTGTATGTTGTATTTTTAGTAGTAGTATATCCAAAGATTGTAAACCAAGGTTTTGATTTTTTGTTTACAGCAACTTTGATTTTAGCAATGAGTATTAGCTCATTTGCACAATATTATTTTGGAATTGTTAACAGTCTGCTCTTGCTTGCTGATCAGCATGGATATATAAATTATACCGTTCAAATAGTATGCGTTATCGTTAATACAATTGCATGCGCAATCATGATAAAGCTTAATGCTTCGATTCAAATGGTGAAGCTTACGACCTCTATTATCCATCTAATTCGTCCATTGATACTTCAGATATATGTGAATCGACATTACCAAATTGATAAGAATATTAAGTATACAGAAGAACCAATCAAGCAGAAATGGAATGGAATCGCGCAGCACCTTTCCGCAATTGTACTGGATGGAACGGATTACATTGTTTTGACGATATTTGCCACTTTGCGCGACGTTTCTATTTATGCTGTCTATAATCTGGTGATTTATGGTGTAAAACAACTTTTTATGTCAACGACAAATGGTATTCAAGCTTTGCTCGGAGAATTATGGGCACGGAATAACGAAGAAGGTTTAGCCAAGACCTTTGGGCTTATTGAATGGACAATCCATAGTGGAGTAACATTTGTCTTTGGATGTACAGGTTTTCTAATTGTACCATTCATTACAGTCTATACGAGAGGAGTAACTGATGCGGCTTATCATCAATCATTATTTGCAACCCTTATGACCTTAGCAACAGCATCTCATTGTATAAGACTCCCGTATCATATAATGATTAAAGCAGCTGGCCATTATAAGGAAACACAGGCAAATTATATTATTGCTGCATTGTTGAATATAGTGATATCAATCATCACAGTAAAAATTTGGGGACTTGTTGGTGTAGCAATAGGTACGCTTGTTTCAATGGCTTATCAGACGATTTGGATGATTTTCTATAATTCTAGAAATATCTTGAAATGGCCATTAAAAAACGTAATCAAACAGGTTGCGATTGATGTTATTGTAGTCGGGTGTTCATTTGCTGCAACACGATGGGTAAACCTTGCAAGAGTTAATTATATCTCTTGGGGGATTATGGCAATTAAAGTAAGTTGTGTTATGGGATGTTTTTGGCTGGTCATTAATTGTGTTTTTTACAAAAAGAACATTGATATATGTATTCGTAAATTTTGCATAAGAAAGATATAATTATTTTGTTAAAAAAGGATCAAAAGAGATAAAATTATGGGGATAATGTCTAAGATTAAAAGATATATATATCGAAAAATGAATCTATCCATCGCTGTTGGTAGAGATGATTTTACCCGCCTGGGCGGGGAAATGGGGAGAAACTGTGAAATATTTCCAGATGTTGAATTTGGTAGTGAACCGTATTTGATTCATATTGGAAATCATGTACGAATAACGAATGGGGTTCGTTTTGTAACTCATGATGGAGGTGCGTGGGTTCTGCGAGATTTGGGATATGAAAATATTGATGTCTTTGGAAAAATTACGATTGGAGACAATGTTCATAGTGGTTGGAATGCTATTATTATGCCTAATGTTCATATAGGAAATAACGTTGTGATTGGCGCGGGAGCGGTTGTGACAAAAGATATCCCTGATAATTCAGTTGCTGTGGGTATTCCGGCCAGGGTGATTGAGTCCATTGATGAATATAAGGAAAAAGCTATCCCAAAGGGAGATTACACCAAGGATCTGAGTTGGCGAGACAAGAAAACATACTTGATTTAAAAATTCAAGATATTATGATTTTCAAGTCGTGGAGAAGACAATAGGGGAAAATAAAGGCAATGGATGTAATATTTAGAAATAGGAATCAATTGTAAACCCAATAATTATTCTCAGTTCAATAAGGTATTGGTATGAAGAAAACAATGGACAGACATTCTTTTAGTAATCAAGCAAGTATCGAAAACTGTATTTTTATAAAAACGATATTAATGCTTTTAGTTATATTGTACCATAGTTGTGTTTATTGGACTGGAAATTGGTTTACAAAAGATCCGATTTTTGCAAGTGAATCATTATCCATCTTTTCAAGATGGTTAAATTCTTTTCATATTTATGGTTTTGCTTTTGTTTCTGGATATATCTATGCATTTGCAAAGAATGAACTTGGAAAATATAGCAATAAGAAAAGTTTCTTACTTGGGAAAGCAAAACGTCTTTTGATTCCGTTTATTTTTGTTGTACTTGTATGGGTTATTCCATTGCAGTGGATTTTTTTTCATAACAGTATCGCATTTATTATAAGAAATTATCTACTTGCTGAAAATCCAAACCAGCTTTGGTTTCTTTGGATGTTGTTTGATGTTTTTCTGGTCGTTTGCTTTACTGTAGATTATTTTGATAAGTCACGGATTGTAGCAGCTATGATTTCTATTGGAGGATATGGTATTTACCTAATACTATTTGGACGAGTTCATAACTACTTTCAGATTATTATGGCAATGCAATACTTTTCTGTTTTTATTGCAGGCTATTACTCAAGAAGGACTGAATTGCAGTCGAATAAATGGTATGTTTGGCTTATTATAGATTTGTTCTTGTTCTATATGTATGAGTCTATACCTACTACAGGATTATTTTTAAAAATGATGCATTACGCTATAGGCTTTATACTTCATTTGGTCGGAGCAGTTATGGCATGGACAACTCTACAGGTTATAGCCAGTAAAGTAAATTGGCGAGAATACAGATTCTTAAAAATGCTATCTTCATATTCTATGCCAATGTATTTATTTCACCAACAAATTATATATTTCACGATTGTTTGGCTTAACGGAAAAGTAGTTCCTTGGGTTAATGCAGGTATAAATTTCATGGTAGCAGTTGGAGGATCATTCTTTATTGGCAACTTTTTTATGCGTTGGAAGATAACGAGGATATTAATTGGAGAAAAGTAGCATGTGGGAGAAACAAGAACATGTAGGGAAACCATTAATGAGTGTTTCGCTGAGAGATAGTAGATATGAGATACTCCGTATTGTCGCGGCTATTGCAATAACATTAAATCATATTCCTTGCTCAGAGAATGCATTAATTGTAAATCGGTTTATAAGAAAGTTCTTCTTTCTCGGTGGACAGTTTGGGGTGAATTTATATGTTATTATTGGCGCCTGGTTTTTATGTAACGGAAAATTTAAATCCGAACGTATTCTACGGATTATAGCTCAAATGGTGTTTTACTCTCTCGTATTGGATATAGTCTCTTTTGCGCTAGGAACCTCTCTTTCTTTCTCTGGGATTCTGAAAAGCTTCAGTTATTGGTTTTGCTTTGGCTATGTTATAATGCTTATTGCTGTACCTTTTCTTCAGAAATTGAGTGAAAGAAAGAAAATTTGTATTGCTATAGTGGGATGGATAATTGCTTCGATTATTACGATAGGAGGATACATTGATCCCTCATTACTTTTGGTTAGACTCTCTCTAAAGGGAGTCATTATTGGTCCGCTTTGGTTTTCGTATGTTTTTGTTTTGGTAAGCTTAATAAAAGAACACTGGGACAAGATCCGAATCAAACGAATGGGATGGATTTTTATTTTTATTTTTTCATATGCGTTGATGTTTATTATCTTTATTTCTACAGGACGTTCATTTATTAGAGAGGTTTGCTCTCCAATATGCTTTTTGAGTGCAATGGGGGCATTTGGAATACTTGCAAATGAGAATATAGGGAGTATAAGCTGGATCAATCGTATTTCAGGATATACATTCGGAGTGTACTTATTTCAAGCTCATATGCTTTTTAGATCCTATTTGTGGGAAGGATTATTTCATTTCACGTCAATATCGGAGTTTTCATTACTTTATATTCTTGATGCATTAATGAGCCTTGTCGTGATATTTGCATTTTCTGCAGTGATGGAAGAAGTAAGAAATAAGATTATGTCATTACATTTTATAAACAAAACGATGAATAAGATGGCTGTTTTTTGGGATGGTGTATATCATCGTGCGGTGACATAATTCTGCTTATACCATTGACGAATGGGTAGGGCATTAGATTTCCACAAGACTCTAAATCTATCAACCCATTCCGAATGATGAGCCTGTATATGCATTATATACAAATTTTTTTATTATTTGTCTCAGCTTACCCATCTCCGCTTCATTGCAGAGCAGTGACAGAATTGATATAATCTATTCAAAAGGGTTATTATCGATTCTGTCACTCTTTTTATTAGGAGGTCTCTATAATGAAGCGCCATTCAATTACACTCTACAGACTTTTAGCGTTAGCAGTTTCTTTTTCTATATGCATTTCGAATGTGGCATATGCATGGAACATTGCTACACCATCAAATTATACGGAAGAAACTTCCAAGGTCATTGAAGATGATCTTATAAAATATACAGAAATTAAACCTGCTAAAGCACCACTCATGGCTCCATCTGCAGGAAATATTGTGGTAGATGAAGGCACTTGCGGAACAGACCTTAACTGGACTCTGACGGGAGAAGAGGGCGACTATACACTAACGGTCAGCGGCACTGGGGCCATGACAAGCTATCAGGATACTCGTCAATATCCCTGGGCAAGTTACAAAGACAAAATAACAAGTCTTGTAATGGAAGGCGGGACAAGTATTGAAAACTATGCCTTTTATAATTGCCAGAATTTGACGGATGTTTTACTGAACGATGGAATTGAGGTAATCAGGGACAGTGCGTTTGAATACTGTACCAGTTTACAGTCTATAGATATTTCGGATAGTGTTATAAGGATTCAGGATCGAGCTTTTCAAAACTGTAACAGCCTTAGCTCAATTCAATTATCTGACAATCTTCAGTATATTGGCAGCTATGTATTCAAAGGATGCACTTCGCTGACAGAGCTACGTATTCCGGCAAGTGTGACCAGCATTGGCAGTGGAATCTTTGAAAATACAACAGCAGGAAATGTACCGATCACAGATATTTATTATGATGGCAGTGCGTCTGACTGGGCAGCCATTACCATCGGAACCAACGGAGAACTTGACGCAGTGGAGATTCATTATGCCACTGCAAATCAGGAAGGATGGGTCTGGGAAGAAGATGCTCAAAATTGGCGTTATTATGAAAATGGCGAATACGTCTGCTGGATGTGGAGAGAAAAAGACGGTTTTCTACGTTTCCTTGGAACGGATGGGTACATTATTACAAATGACTTTATTGATGATGGTACCGATCTTTATTATGTAGACAATGAAGGCGTTCGTGTGCTCGGGTGGTTTGAACTGAATGACCATCGTTATTATGCTACGTCAGAAGGAAAACTTGCCCGCGCAAGAATTATGGAAATCGAAGGCGTGGAGTATGTATTTGACCAGGAGGGAATTTGCACTGGAGAAAATCTACCGGATGGCGTTATAGCTAGCGCAAAGTGCGGTGAGAATGCAATTTGGACACTTACTGGCGAAAGCGATAATCTGACACTCACGATCAAGGGTTCTGGAATGGTGAATCGGGAATATTATAATCCCGACACTGGCGAGCTGGTGCCGAACTGGAATGATTATGGTGAAAGTATTAAACACCTGCTCATTGAAGAAAGTATAACCGGATTTGAAGGATTCACAGAAGAATTCTTTAGCAGCTGTGCTTTAGAAGACATTAATATCACGGCACCAATTGAGTACATTCCTTATATGTTATTTGCCGGCTTACCTAATCTGCAAGCTATTACCATTACGGATAGTCTGAGCCGAATGGGGGATAATGTTTTTGGTGGCAGCAGTACATTAACAGATATCTATTTCGCCGGAAGTGAAGAGGAATGGAATAATATAGTTTTTGAAGGAGATAGCGATTATTATAACAATCTAACCATTCATTTCGGACGTGATGGTTATGATGTTGTAGAATCGGGTACATGCGGTGAAGATCTTACCTGGAAAGTAGTAAGAACTGCCGCTGGTCTTACGCTGCGCATTTCCGGTACCGGGGAAATGGATGAATCGATTCCATGGAGCGGATACCGTTCTGATGTCAGATATATTACTGTAGAAAATGGAGTAACTTCTATTTCAGCAGGAGCGTTCACCGGCTTTTCTGCAGCAGAAAGAATTGATCTGCCCGAGACGGTGATCAGCGTCGGAACAGGAGCTTTTTCCGAGTGCACCAGTATTAACACCATAGGATTGCCTTCGGGCATTACAGCGATTCCGGAAAGACTGTTTGAAAACTGTACTGCACTTGGGTATATTTACCTTCCTGATCAGTGCAGAAGTATTGGTGTCGAAGCATTTTCAGGATGTACAGGATTAAGCAGTATTTATAGTTTCCCGAATCAGCTGGAAATAATTGGAGACAGAGCGTTTGCAGGATGCTTAGCATTGAATGATGTGAATCTTCCGGATTCTGTAATAGAGATCGGAGAATCGGCATTTAATGGTTGTGCATCTCTTATTAGGGTTTTCCTTCCGGAAGGAATGAGCAGTATTAGCACCGGATTGTTTGAGGATTGTACTGGACTTGTTTCCATTGGCATGCCGAGTGCAATAAACGTTATTGAAGCTAATGCCTTCAGTGGATGCAGTTATCTTACAGACATTACTATTGGTGATGAACTGCAAACTATCCAGGCGGGCGCTTTCCATGGCTGTGAATCACTTACAGATATTTATTATAGCGGGACAGAGGAGCAGTGGGGGACGATTGCCATCGGCAGTGATAATGATCCCCTGACACGGGCGGCTATTCATTATAATGCTGATGAATCTGATACATATGTGGATTCCGGCAAGTGCGGCGAAAATGCTGTATGGACCCTCACAGGCGAAGGAAACAACCTTACGCTTACTATTAGCGGAAGCGGGACCTGCTATGTTGATTATTCCTACTATAATGAGGAGTGGGAAAATATCCGCCATCTTTGGGATAGTTATAATGACAGGATTAAAAGTGTAATTGTTGAAGGCGAAATTGAAAGTATTGCCTGTATGGATAACGGCTATACGTTCAACGACAGCCAAGTTCGCTCTATTGAGATTACGGCCCCGGTTACATCGCTGCAGTCATTTTGCTTTTTTGGAACAAGCAAGCTTTCTGTATTGAAACTGCCTGAGACAATTACGGTAATACAGGATAGTGCTTTTGAACACGCCAATAATTTATCACAAGTATATTATGCAGGAAGCGGCGAAGAATGGGAAAATATTCAAATAGAGTGGGGAAATGACTCCCTGCATAGAGCAAATGTTCAATGTGCTGCCGGAGATAATAGAATTTCTGTGACATACGTGTCGCCGGATGGATCACTTCTTAGAAAGCCATACTCTGATGAAACTGGGACAAGCATAGAGATCAGGTATGCACCTGGCTCCGAACTGGGTTCTAAAGAAAAACCATCCGCTGAACATGCCAACGTTGAATTCTATCTGGATGAAGAATTCACCGAGAGTGCATATGATTCTCTCAATATCATAGATGATTTAATTATTTATGTAAAAGTTCAGCCTTTCTTTAATATTACTTGGGACGCAAACGGTGGAAGATTTGAAGATGGTAATACTCAACAAATTCAGACCGATATATGGGGCAGCCTTGGCGCATGGGGAGTCTCAACACCGTTTAGTGAGGAGGCAATATTTGACGGTTGGTATTATGATGAAGGATGTACAGAGCCGGTTAACTTTGAGACGGCTCAAGCCGGGTCTTTAACTGTATATGCCAAATGGTCCACGGATTTTGTAAAGGTAACATTTATTTCTCCAAATGGCGAAATGATGCATAATCCTGAGACGGGCGAAGAATCTTCAGTTGTTACAATTAAGGCTATGCCCGGAGCGGGATTCTATGATTTTAGTCATCCGAGTGTGGACAATGCAGAACTGGAATGGTATGCAGACGAAGGACTAACGGAACGTTATGATGAAGGAAATCCGATAAATGAAAATTGTTATATATATTGCAAGGTCCTTCATCAGTATGAGATCACCTGGAATGCTAATGGAGGTCAGTTCAGTGACGGATCTGATATCAAGCAGGAACTCAGGTGCGGCACTTTTAATCGAAATTATAATGAAGAACCTTATCGGGACGATGCCATTTTTGATGGCTGGTATTATGATGCAGAATGCACAGAGCCTGTAGATGGTGATGCGGAATTGAATGGAGCATTGACAGTATATGCTAAATGGTCTACGGATTTCGCTGTTGTTACCTTTGTATCGCCCGATGGGTATTTGCTTCGGGATACATATACCGGAGAGTATTTTGATACCATTCAATATAAATATGCCCCGGGATCTGAATTTCAGTCAAAGATTGCTCCGGAAGTAGACGGAGCGGTTACATGGTGGTATAAGGATGAGACACTGACTGAGGAGATTAATGGTGATGAAATTGTAAGTGATGGACTTACTGTATATGCCAGAGTAATGCCCTGGTATGAATTGACCTGGGATGCCAATGGCGGTCATTTCGCTGATGGTGAATCAATAAAAACGGAATCAAATTCCGGAAGTGTGCCACAATCATACGAAACCCCTATACATGATAATGCTATTTTTGCTGGCTGGTATTATGATGCAGAGTGTACAGAACCAGTTAACTTTGAAGTAGATCAGAAAGAATCGCTTACAGTATTTGCTAAATGGTCTACAGAATTTGTAACGATTACTTTTGTTTCTCCGAATGGACAATTAATGAGAGATACACAGACCGGTAACTATGCAGCGAGTATTACGGTCAAGTATCTTCCCGGGGAAGCTTTGGAAGCACATCCAAATCCTGAAGCGGACAATGCAGTAATATGGTGGTATGTTGATGAAGCACTTACGGAGCATTTTGGTGATTTCTCTACTACTATCAATGAAGACATAACACTATATGCCAAGATTATGCCATGGTTCCGGGTAACTCGGAATGCTAATGGTGGCCATTTCTCAGATGGTGAAGAAATACATGTTGCTGATTCCTATCATACTATTGGATGGGATGAAGAGCCTGTAAAAGAAAACACTGTGTTTACCGGCTGGTACTATGATGCAGAGTGTACTGAAGCAGTAGATCTGGATGAGGAACGTGACAGTGATGTAACGATCTATGCCGGATGGGCCTCTGAGGGCATGGTCACGGTGACGGTTCACTATAGTAATCCATATTATACTGGTGACCCGGTGGAAGAAATAAAGACGCAGAAATATCTGCGGGGAGAAAACCTGGACTCCCGTGAAATTGAAAGACCAGATTATGGAGTTAGTTATTACGGGGCCGCGTATTATCTGGATGAAGAACATACACAGGTATACTATACATATGATCCCATCTATGAAGATCTGACCATATACTGTGTGATCGTTCCCGGTTATGATCTGACTTATGATGCGAATGGAGGACAGTTTACTGATGAGAATGGCAGGATAGACTGTATTTATACACAGGGATATTCTGATGAACCAATAAAGAATTCCAACGTTCCCTATCGTGATGGTTTTGCATTTACAGGATGGTATTATGACCCTGAGTGTCGTAACCCGGTTGGTGAAGATTGTACAACAGGGGAACTGACAGTTTACGCCGGTTGGACAACAGATTATGTTACCGTTACTTATGTGAGTGCAGATACAGAGTTAAAAGACTCTTATTCAGGAAATACAGGCTATCAGATCGTAAAGAATTATACTGTCGGGCAGAGCCTGAATGATATGAGCAGCCCTGGCGCAAATGGAGACAGATACTACGAGTTATACTGGTATTATGATGCGGACTTCACACAGCCTGTGGAGGACTGGTCATTACCAGTAACTGAAAGCATTACTCTTTATGCTAAAAATAATGGTCCGTTTATAGTGACATTGGATGCTAACGGAGGCGCTTTTGACTCCGGGCTTTCTGAACTGGCGTCAGAAGGATGGTACAGTTATTCTAATTATTATGAGCCGATAAATAATAATACCAAGCCCCACTGGTCCAATTCTGATTATACTTTTGATGGCTGGTATTATGATGCTGAAGGTACACGGCCGGTTGATGAATATGACAATATCACTCGAGATGTCAGAATTTATGCTAAATGGACAAATGATATTGTCAGGATGATATTTACAACATCAGATGGTACCCCCTTGTTGGATCCTTATACAGGAGAGTATAAGGATGCAGTTGTTATGAGTTATAAAAAGGGCAGCACTCTGTCTTCGCAGACACCGCCGGCGCCCGAGAGAGGGTATGTTCTTGACTGGTACACGGATTATAGTCTGAAGAATATTTATGCCGCAGGAGCGATTACTGAGCCCGTGACCCTATATGCCAGGATACGCCATCAGTTTGATCTGACATTGGATGCTGGAGAGGGACATTTTGTACTTCCGAATGGAACAGAACCCTCTGAGTATGTAACGGGGATATATGAGGATAACATCTACAGGAATGCTGACCTGAAGCTTCCGGTTAAAGATGGTGCAGCTTTTGATGGCTGGTATCTGGAGGAGAGCTGCGAGACTCCTCTTGATCTTGATGCGCAGCCTACCGGAGACTTGAGAGTCTATGCCAAGTGGACGGAGGATATAGTTACAGTAACATTTAATACTTGCTTTGGCGATTTTGACTTCCGGGATCCTGTTAATGATACAGTCGGGGCTTCTGTGACCCGTAACTACAAGACTGGGTCTAAACTGAACGAGATAGCTTTGCCGTATATCAGTAATGTGTCGTATTCAAACATCGTTACCTGGTATTCGGATCGGGATCTGACCAACGCATTTGATGAAGATACCGTTTTGGAAGAAGATATTGCACTTTATGCCAAGCCAACATTCACGTTTGATGATGGTGGGATTTATTTAAACTGCGACAATTCTATATTAGATAAGGGAGAGTCTACGCAGATCAGCATTCATATGGAAGTACTCCCGAATGGGTATTCCCTGGATCACGTCGAGTGGATTTACGATACTGGGTTGGCAACTGTTACAGATGCCGGAAATCTGACATATAATCTTACGGCAAATGAATACGGCACATTTGCTCTGCAGGCAGTTGTTTACATTGATTCGCCTTATGACAGCGAACTGATCTTAGTAAACGAGAAATACTGGAGCGAAATCAAGATAACAAGTCCGGAAGGCACTCCCTATAAGCTTGTCTATAAAGCTAATTATGATGGGGCAAGTGTTAAAGAATATGTGCAGGAAATGACGACCGGGTATGTAGAACTGCCGGATGCCGAATCTATAGGCATTAGCAGAGAAGGATATGGATTTGTCGGTTGGGCAGAATCTCCGGATGTTTCCTACCATGATATCGATAATATTCATTTCGTATTTTCAGAAGACAGTTTTTATGACTATGGAGTAGATGATACTTATGTTCCAGTCATACCTGGTGAGAATGCTGTAATCACTCTGTACGCTGTCTGGGGGCCTGAAAACTATATAAGATTAATGTATTGGTACATTGACAGAAGCGAGATGCCCTTCGAGACTCTGGAACTGGAGGTCGGTGAAGAGTATTCCCTGACAATAGGAACAGAACCAATCAATGCATACATTGATACCGAAGTGCCGACGCAATATATTTCTAAGGATCCTTCAATTGCTCTGGTAGATCAGACCGGAAAGATTACAGCGGTCGCTGAAGGCGAAACTCAGATTTATGCACTGTATAATCAGGAACTTGCAGAAGGTCAGGACCCTGAAGGCCTTGCATCTCGGAATGGGCATTTCTGGAGCAGACTGGATGTTAGAGTTTTGGACAGCGGTTCTGATGAAGATCATTGGGAACTTGTTGGTGATAAGTGGAAGTATAAAGATAAAAATGGCGAGTATATTACCAATGCCTGGAAGAAAAAAGATGGAACCTATCGTTACCTGGGTGATGAAGGGTACATGCTCACAGAGGAATTGATTGTTGAGGATGAATAATAGCAAAAAGCCCGGAAAGCCTTGAAAACACTGGGTTTTCTGAATTTGAAAATCTCTTCTGATAACAATTTGATAAC
>Ga0129307_1001127_pt1 | contig 31628 bp, 28 predicted proteins | sample P1105metagenome_FD_94437 | JGI IMG/M metagenome (GOLD analysis project Ga0129307, IMG submission 94437) | Capybara group fecal microbial communities from Wisconsin, USA - P1105 metagenome | ecosystem: Host-associated > Mammals > Digestive system > Large intestine > Fecal | place: USA: Wisconsin...
ATGGACTATTATCGAAGATGGTAATGAGATTAAACCAAATCAAGGTGTCCTTGTTGAAGTATCAGAAACTGTCGCTGATTTCCAAATCAAAGACATCAATTATGTAGCTCCAACTCCTGATCCTGGGAAATACAAGAACGACAATATCAAATTCATTGTCGAGAGTTCTGAATATTCAGATGCCGCTTACGCTTGGTTCGACAAAGGCATAGGCCTAACCAAAATAAACCATCGTAACGAAAACGCTCCAATGCTCTACATCCCTCAGGATGACAACAACTATGCTATCGCAACGATGACCGACGACACCAAGGCGTTCAACCTCAACTTCAAGGCCGCTACAGCTGGCAAGTACACCTTGAGCTACAAAGCCACAGGCGATTACAACTATCTCCACGTCATCGACCGCATGACCGGCGAGGACATCGACATGTTGCTCGAAGGTGAATACAGTTTCATCGGCACTCCGAAAGACAGCGAAAATCGTTTCATTGTCCGTCTTGAATACATGCCTAACTACAGTGAAGACGGCAACGACATCTTCGCATACCAGAGCGGCAGCGACATCTATGTGAGCGGTCAAGGCGAATTGCAAATATTCGACGTCACTGGTCGCCGTGTGATGACCACAACAATCAACGGTGCGGAATCAATCAGCATTCCTGCACAAGGTGTTTACATCTTCAAACTGAATGAGAAAGTCCAAAAAATTGTTGTTCGCTAAATTATGAAAGGAGAAATAAAAATGAAAAAGATATTATTTGCAATCGCTATAGTTATGATGCTCGGCCTAACAGCCAACGCTCAAGGTAAAAACGACAGTTTCTTCAGCAGTGGTTGGGACAATGATGATTACAATCGTGGCATTAGCAACGGTGTATTCCCGGCCGTTCTCGGTGGCACATTAGGTAATTTGGAAGGCAATCAAGACGCTCCGCTTGGCGGCGGCTTGCTGGTGCTCACGGCACTTGGTGCAGGATATGCTGTTGTCCGCAAGCGGAAGAAATAAAAACGCAAAGGTCAAAGTACTATTCACTAAATCGCCATGGTTTCGCGCGAAATCATGGCGATTGGTTTTTGTAGGCTACAACTTAGCACCCCATCATTTCAGCAGGGGTGATGCCCAAAACTTGACATAACAAGCGTGCAATTTTTAAAGTCGGCTCGGCACGTCCTGAAATGTAATCGCTTATACGAGAAGGACTTACGCCGATTTCCTGTGCAAGCTGCTTTTGGCTCATGTTCTTGTCTTCGAGAGAAAGCTCAATCAACTGTGCAACCGTTGGCTTGCCAATAGGAAAATGCTCTTTTTCATATTCGATGACAGTATCCGACATCAAAGTAAGCTCAATGGCGTTGCGGTCGTTGGCCGGGGTGTTGTCGTCAACCAAAGGCAACAACTCTTCAATGCGCTGAATTGCAAAATCGTATTGTTGCTTTGTTATTTCGCTCATAATTACTCCTCCTATATAGTTTTAGCGTCAATTTTATCATATTCGGCATGTGTTCCGACAAAACGAATAAAAATATGTTCGATTGTGAATTTTACTACCACAACCAAACGGTAGCTATTGCCCTTGATGTTGAATACATAATGTTGATTGCCAACATAATCTGTGGTTGGGAAATCAACCTTAATATCCGACAGATTTTTCCATTCCGCGTTTTCTGCAATATCATACCATCTTTCAATAGCCGTTTGCGCATCTCCATGTCCTTCGCTTTGGTAGAACTCAACCAATTTTCTGTGTGATACTATTCTCATATCGCCTGCAAAAATACAAATAATTTTGGAATATAAAATAAATTTATTAAAAAATTTTGAAAAATATAATTCATCGCATCTGTATAAATCAGAAATTACAACTTTTAGAATATAGCACATTGACGTTTTTTACGCCATCATTCCTTCGCAGCGATCGATGATAGCGTTTGCTAAACGGAAACCTTCGTCGCTTATCGCTTTCGAATGCCCTCCGTCATAATTCATGTATATGTGTATCACGTTGTAGCCGTCATTCACATAATCGAGAAGCTTTCGGTCTCGTTTGCCAACTGCCTCGAAATATTCGTTGATGTTAACTCTTTTGCGACGGTCGGAACGCACGTGAAATACGGCATCCAAAGCCAATAAAACGCCCAACCAGAGATAATTGCCGGCGGCTCTGACATATTTGTCGTCCTCGTAACGTTTGGTCTCGACGTTCAACTCACCTTTTTCCTTTAGGGTTACCTTGGCGTTTTCGACGTAACGCCTTGCTTCAGAGATTGGATCAGCCTTTTTCATGATGTTTCTTTTTGCTTCTTTAATTCTTGCGCTGCAAAATTATAACAAATTTTTGAATTAATGTCAAATTTTTTTGTTAATTTTTTATGGAGAAATGTGCGAAAAAACGCATATTTTGTTAAAAACAACTACTTATTAAAAAATCACGATTTTTGAGGAAATTTGTATTATTTTATTTTGTACTTTTGCGCCCGCAATTTTAAGAGAATTTTTAAAAACTGTTTTTTTATGAATATGCAAGCAAAATTTAAGTTTTTGGTGCTTTCGATGGCACTGGCGACAGCAATGATGCTGCCTATGAATTCTAACGCTCAGGGTCAAAACGACGATTTTTTCCGTGTTGGTGATGAGAATGATTCCTTTAGAAGTGCTGAGTGGGCGTTTGTGATTTCAAATAATAGTTTTGGTGCGCCATTGGGAAGTGGCTTGGTAATTTTATCTGTAGCCGGAGTCGGTTACGCAGTTGTACGTCGCAAACGCGCTTCGCGCAAAGGCATTACTTTATTTTTGGCTTTAACCTTATGTTTGGGATTAACACAATGCCGTAAGAATATTGAAACCATATCAAACCTTACTACAAACACAGTTAGAATCAATCTCGATATTGATGGAGATTCAAGAGTTAATGTTACGCCAGGAGCATCAACAGCTACAGTGACTTTCACGAAAGGTGACACGATTTTTGTTGCATATAAAGGCAAATATGTTGGTAAACTTGGACATAATGGTTCAACTTTTTCTGGCGAGATTACCGCTACCCCAGAAGGAGACGATAGATTGTATTTCTACTTTTTGGGGAATGCCCAACATACATCATTAAGTGTTGGCGAAACCACGACTTGTTCTGCAATTATTTCCGACCAAGCAAGCAGTCTGCCTGTGATTTCATTTGCCGCATCTAATGAGACTTTTACAGGAGAGGGCTCTTACTCGGCTGCTCTCGACAACAAATGTGCATTGGTTAAGTTTAACGTTACAAAGGCAAACAATGGCACTGACTCAAATATGGGAATATGTATCACTGGTATCAATGACAAAGTGACAGTGAACTTCGGAGAACCTACTGGAACTGACAATGGTTTCAGTTACTCTGAGAATGGCGGTAATGGTAGTATTACTTTTGTAAAAAGAAGTGGAGATGGTAATTACTGGGCAATTCTTCTTCCGAATTCATCGGTACAAGCAGCTGGCGATGACGGAACTGCATTCTCAGGAATGTGGAAAGGCTCACGTCCGGAACTTCCGATAATCGAAAACAATGGCTATCTTAAGGATGGTATTGAAATGACAGTTAACACCAAATATCAACCTACTGGAGCTTTAAGTGGAGAGTTTACTGTAAGCAGCGATGGTAAAAAGGTTCGCTTTGCCAAAGGTAATCTGAAATATACCAAATCCACTGGTGAATGGGATTTTGTGTATCCACAGTATACGACAGTGGAAACTCATGGTCAAGACGTGGGGGGCAATTACGCTTCACAAGATGAAGTTACTTTGTTTGGTTGGGGAACTAGCGGTTATAACCATGGAGCAGTATGCTATCAGCCATACAGTACAAATAATAGTTCAAATGATAATTACAAAGCTTATGGTGGATGGTATAATTTGAATGATCAAACAGGGCAAGCAGATTGGGGTTACAATGCAATAACCAGTAATGCCAACAAACAATGGCGTACTCTAACAAGTGCTGAATGGCAATGGATGTTGGGACCTCGTTCTGATAATGGAGATGGTGCACCTAATCCTGGTGTCAATTGTAGAGAATCATCTACCGTGTGTGATGTTGCAAATGCACGCTATGCAAAAGCGATTATTGATAGTCAATATACAGGGATTATTGTTTTTCCTGATAATTATACACATCCGGCAGGTGCTCCCACATTATCATACGTAAATAAAATGGGAACTGATTATTCTAAATGGAAAGGATCTTCTGATGCATTAACGTTAGATCAGTGGACACTTATGGAAAATGCTGGTGCGATTTTCCTTCCGGCATCAAGTAATCGTAAGGGGAATAATGTTAGTAATTATTTTAATGGTAATTTCCAGCAAAAAATAGTTTACTATGGATATTATTGGGCATCGAATCGTTTTGGTACTTCAGGGCAGGCTTATTACTTAAAATTTGATGGTATGACAATGATGCCAGCAGCTTGGGAAGGATATAATGTTGGAGTATGCGTCCGCCTCGTTTGCGAGTAAACTATAATTCGAATATAGATTAAACAATCGCCATGGTTCTCAAAATCATGGCGATTGACTTTTCTCGAAACATTTTGAACTTGCCACCCAACGTTAATCAATGAATTCTTTCAGTTGAAAATTATCGCAAATCTGTTGTAAAACCTATTAAAATATTGTGTACTTTTGCCGCCCGAAAAAAGCAAAATACATGAACAATCTAATGAATATGAAGTCGTTTGTATTTACAGTTATTATGGCGCTTTTTGCAATGCCGTTGAGCGCACAGAATCACAATGATTGGTTTATTTCGGATGAATATAACACTTTCACCAGAGATGGTGTGGGAATGACATGGATTACAGGCGGTTTTACGCCTAACGACCCTGTGGCGCCTCTGGGAAGCGGACTCTTGGTTTTGACTGCGGCTGGTGTCGGCTACGCTATCTCACGAAGAAAACATTTGGCCGGAAAAGGCAGCACATTGCTTCTTGCAGTTGCGATGATGTTGGCTTTTACGCAATGCAGCAAAAATGTTGACACCATCAGTAGCATTGCCAACGGCATACCGATGACTCTTGAGGCATACAACGGGGCAAAGACATCAATTTCTGAATCAGGAGCTATAAGCTGGGTTGCAGGCGACAAGATTTATGTTGTGTGCGATGGAAAATGTGTCGGATATGTGCAGAATAGTTCGGCCGACCTGGCATTGTTTACAGGATATGTTACCGGCGTTACATCAGGAACTCATACATTGCATTATTATTACGTCGGCGACAAGGAAATAGCCACTGATGCCACATCGTTTGATCTGGACTTCAGCAATCAGACAGGTAGTCGCGCTGACCTTGGCAATTTCCATGTCGGGCACGGTTCGCAGCAGATGTCATATACCGAAGGTGATGAAATACATGCCCAAGCGGGAATGGCATCGCTAGTCTCGATAGGTTATTTCGATATCGCTGGAATGGCTGAGGTGGGAGAGAAGGTGTATATGTATGGCGCTAATGTCAACAACAAAATTTCCATTGATTTTTCGACCAATACGGTGACTAATACAAAAGTAGACACTGAGCATAACAACAATTACATTAGTTTGGGCGCCGTGGCTGCCGGTGCTACCTGTGGCAGATATGTCATGCTGGTTCCTAATGACGGTTCGGAGACTGAGATAACTTTTGTTTCAAAGAGAACTCAGGGCTCATGCACATTTGCCGATGGCATTTCGGCTTGCAATTTTTATTGTAAAAATGAAGACACAAGCACGCCGCTGGAAGTGTCGCCTGAAACATACACCAAGGGCGCTTTGCGTGGACTTTTCACCATCGCCGACAATCAGGAAGTGCATTTCTCGCAAGGAAATTTGAAAGCTGTCACCACCGACGGCTGGTCGACATATAACTGGTATTTTATGGATAATCAGTATGACATTATTGAGCAGACAAATTCAGATATATCAAATGAATATTCCGGCAAAACGGTTGTAACGCTCTTGGGATGGGGTACTAGCGGCTACGCTCATGGCGCAACTAATTATAAGCCATGTAACACTGGAACTAGCGGAAGCGGATATAAGGCATATGGTAGTGCATGGAATACCTTATATAGTAGTTCCGGCACAGCTGACTGGGGTTATAATAAGATTAAAAACAGCGTTAACGAAGAGAATAAATGGCGTACATTGAAAAAGGCGGAATATGTGTATTTATTCCAGACAAGAAATGATGCCGCATCGAAATGGGGTTATGCCACGGTTAATGACATGCACGGTATAATTATTCTTCCAGACAGTTTCGATGATCCGTATAAGAATGGCGGAAACGATGCTTTTGATGGAACTACAACAGGCTGGAATGCCAACGTTTATAGTTTGGAAAACTGGAATCACTACATGGAACCGGCGGGTGCAGTGTTCCTTCCTGCTGCCGGCCAGCGTTCTGGTGGAGTTTTGAATCAAACGTATGGCGGTACCCAGATAAAGCCGGGAGACTACGGTTTTTATTGGTCAAGTGACAATAACAGCACAAGCAATGCCGAGGCTTTGAAATTCGTCAGTAATAGTATAACTGTTACATCTATTGAGGGGAGAGGTAAGGGTCACTCAGTCCGTCTTGTATTAAAATAGGATAATTGGGTCATTATTTTATAAGACACACAATTTGTATTAAAAAATTTTGTAATTTTGCGCCCGCAATTTTAAGAGGATTTTTAAAAACTGTTTTTTTATGAATATGCAAGCAAAATTAAAGTTTTTGGTGCTTTCGATAGCACTGGCGACAGCAATGATGCTGCCTATGAATTCTAACGCTCAGGGTCAAAACGACGATTTTTTCAAAAAAGATGACTGGGCGACTCAAAGAAGTTTTATCACCATTGGTGGCGGAGGCCTCATCCCGCAAGGAATCGGTGAGCCGGCTCCACTTGGTAGCGGACTGCTGGTTTTGTCGCTGGCCGGCGCCGGTTATGCAGTGACCCGTCGCAGACGTTCAATCCGCAAGGGTATGGCTGTTTTGTTGGCATTTGCCATGATGATAGGCTTTACTCAATGTAAAAAGAATCTGGATGTTTTGCCGGGCTCAGATGCAGGCAAAGTTCATATCACCCTTAGGGTTGATAATGGTTCGAGAGTGGTGGTGGATACGCTACATGCCGCAACTAACGGATTTGCTGCTGTGTCATTTGAAAGCGGCGATATTATGTACGTGGGTTACAATAAGGCGTACGTCGGATATCTAACTTATGACGGCACAGACTTTAACGGCGATATAAATATCACACAGACAGTCACTGACGAGCCGCTGTATTTCTATTTTCTTGGCGGGAAAGGTTTTACACCAACAATCGAAGGCAATGTGGCTACACTGGATATATCGGATCAAACCAGCAAATATCCTGTTATCAATTTTGCACATTCGGCTGAGGTTTATCCTTCATCTACAGGCAATTATTCAGCCAGACTGCTTAACAAATGCGCTATCGTGAAGTTACATGTGAAGAAGCCGACAGGCTACGACCAGGCTGGCACATGCATTACAGGCATGAACAATCTTTTGACTGTGAACTTTGACCACACAACAGCAAATACCGATGAAGGCTTTACTTATAGCCAAGTGAATGGCGGCGAAATTACAATTCCTTCGAATGTCGGTGATGTGTGGGCTATACTGCTCCCACAGGAACAAAATTCAAACGTCTATGCTTTCTCAACTCATTGCGCGACACAGAATCCTGTGACTATACCTCAGATTGCGGCTAACGATTACAACCCGAACGGCATCAACCTTAACCTTACGCATACGTTTATCAGCGTCAGCGCTACACAAAAAGTGTGTTTCGCGCCAGGCAATTTGCAGTATCTGGGCAATGCCAACGGTACTGGAACATGGCGTTTCGCAGAGCATCAATATGATTTTATGGGCGACGGACCAAGTAGTGGAACTAATTATCAAGGTAATGTGACTGTTTCAGGATATACAAAATATAATGCATCTGCCGATTTGGATGTCGCGCGCGACCTTTTCGGATGGGGTACTAGCGGCTATAATAACAAATATCCGTATATGACTTCCACAAACAGTGATAGTTATTATAGAGAATCAATGGTTGGAGATGGTTCGAATTATGACTGGGGTGTATATCATTCATCATCAGGTGGTTCTACTGAAAAAATTACTAATGGAGATGATTGGTCGTGGCGTCTATGGACATCTATAGAAATGTCTTATGTTTTCGCAAGAAAAGGTTATGTATGGACTAGATCGGATTATCAACAGACAAAAGAATTGTATGCTCCAGCTACTGTTTTAGGCGTTAAAGGAATCATAATATTCCCAGATAACTGGACAGGCGCTTTTTATAAATACATTAAATACGGAACCCCAAGTGGTTCTAGTTATACTTCAAATGTTTTTGATGATGCAGATCAATGGGCATTGTTTGAGAAACTAGGATGCGTGTTCCTTCCTGCAGCACATATTAGAGGTGGAGCCGCAATGAGTTATTTAAATGAAGGTCATTATTGGACTAGCACCTCAATTGCTTACAGTAATGAGATGAGGGGTGGTGCACTTGAATTCACCAACTCGATTCTTCTTTCATCAACCAGCAATAAATGTTTGCGTAGATTCGGCCAATCTGTGCGACTGATTCGCAATGTTGATTGATTTCTCCGGTCAACGAACAGAGGTCAATACCATATAAATTTAAATCGCCATGGTTTCGTCAGAAACCATGGCGATGTGTTTATATAATAACACTCCAAACTCTAAATCATAAAAGATTTCAGGACTCTGTTGTTCTGAGTTTTATTATATTTCTCAATCAAATCCAGCACCTCGTCGCGTCCTGTCTTCTTTTCGGAGGAGGTGACAATCATGGTCGGGAGCTCTTCCCATTCCTCGAGGAGGCGCTTTTTGTAGGTTTCGATGTTGGCGGCCAGCTGACCGCTGCCAAGCTTGTCGGCTTTGGTGAAAACGATGACAAAAGGCACTCCGTTTTCGCCAAGGTTGGCCATGAATTCCAAATCAATCTTCTGGGGCTCGATGCGGCTGTCGACCAAAACGAAAGTCGTCACCAGATTCTGCCGGCCCATGATGTAGGCGTCGAGCATCTTTTTCCACATCTCGCGATCCTTTTGCGAGCGCTTGGCGAAGCCATATCCGGGAAGGTCGACCAAATACCATTCGTTGTTGATAATGAAGTGGTTGATGGTGATGGTTTTGCCCGGAGTTGACGACACCTTGGCCAGCTTGCTGTTGCCTGTAAGCATGTTGATGAGCGACGATTTGCCCACGTTGGAACGCCCGATGAAAGCGTACTCGGGCTTGTCGGCTTTGGGCAGCTTGTCGACGTTGATGTTGCTCTGCAGATATTGCGCGGTTTTGATCAGCATGATGATTTATTTTTTGCAAAAATATAAAAAAGACTTTAGACTTTAGACCTTAGACCTTAGTTTTTTTGACATCTGCTAAAGTCTAAGGTCTAACGCCTAAGGTCTAATTGTTGATAACTTTTTCGGATTGTTGATAAATATGTTGATAAATTTTTGAAAAATTTTTACATCAAAGTGGGAATAAGTGGGAAAAAATGTATAATTTTACAAGCTGAAAAATAGAAAATGAAATGGAGTATCCGATAGGTGAATATTATTGCAAATTAGACGCCAAGGGGCGATTGCTTCTGCCTAGTAGTTTCAAGGAACAGCTGGGAGAAGAGGTTGCCAAGGGTTTTGTGCTCCGTCCGGGTTTGTTCGAGACCTGTCTCGACATCTACGGAATGGACGATTGGCGTAAATTGCAGGAAAAATTGGCCAAGTTGAACCCGTTCAAGAAGGAAAATCTGGTGATGATGCGCCGTATCAACGCCGGAGCCAGACTGGTGAACATTGACGGCAGCGGCCGCTTGCAGATACCTAAAGACCTTGTCGAAAAATGTGGCATGGTGAAAGATGTTGTGATTACATCGCTGCCCGACCGCATGCAGATTTGGGGCAAGGAGCAGATGGAGCAGAGCAACGCGCAGATGACCGACGGTGAGTTCGCGCAGATGCTAGAAGACCGTCTGGGAAATATTGATTTTGAATAAAATTGTTTGAAATGTATCACGATCCTGTGTTGTTGAGCGAGAGTATCGATGGCCTGAACATCAATCCGGAGGGCGTCTACGTGGACGTTACCTTTGGCGGTGGCGGTCATTCGCGCGCCATTCTGGAGCATCTGAAGGGCGGTCATCTCTATGCTTTCGACCAGGACGCCGACGCTGCGCGCAACGCGTTCCAGGACGAGCGTTTTACCTTCATACCGCAGAACTTCCGCTATATGAAAAACTTCGTGCAGCTTTACGCGGGTACAAAAGTTGACGGCATTTTGGCCGACCTTGGGGTGTCGTCGTATCAGTTTGACACTCCCGAAAAAGGCTTCTCGACTCGTTTTGAGGGCCGCTTGGACATGCGAATGAACCAGAACGCTCCGGTTGACGCCGCGGGGGTGGTGAACACCTACGAGGTGGAGGCTCTGGCAAGCGTGCTGTCGCGTTATGGCGAACTGAAAAATGCCATGGCGATAGCGCGCGATATCGAGATGGCGCGCGACGTGAAAGCCATCGAGACAACCACCGACCTTAAGGCTGCCGTGGCGGCACATCTGCCCAAAGGCGCTGAAAACAAAACATTGGCGCAGATATTCCAAGCGCTCAGAATTGAGGTGAACAAAGAAATGGAGGTGCTTGAGGAGTTTTTGTCGCAGTGCCCCGATGTGCTGAAACCCGGCGGACGCCTGGTGGTGCTGTCGTATCATTCGCTGGAAGACCGCCTGGTGAAGAATTTCATGCGCAGCGGCAAGGCCGACGGTACGGTGGAGAAGGATTTTTTCGGTAACCAGCTTACGCCATACAGGTTGATAACGCACAAGCCTGTGGTGCCTAGCGACGAGGAAATAGCAAGAAACAGCCGCGCCAGAAGCGCGAAATTGAGAATCGCAGAGAGGATTAAAGTAGTTGAGAGTTGACAGTTGAGAGTTGACGGGATAATAAGACATGAAAAAGAAAAAAGGATCGTTTTTTAAGAATTATTTGGGAGGCGACGTCTTCTCGAAAGGGGCGGTGGTGCGTCAGCTGCCGTTCATACTTTACGTGGTGCTGCTGGTAATGCTGTACATATCCAACACTTATTGGGCCGAAGATATGCGCCTCGACATCAAAAACAAGAACAGGATCTTGGAGAACATGAGGGTGGAGAGTGTGTCGCTTAATGCCGAAATCACTAGGCTGTCGCGTCAGTCGGAGCTGGTAAAGGCGTTGCAGTACAAGGGTATCAAAGAGTCGATTGAGCCGGTGAAAAGAATTGTGGTTGACAAATAATATATAAAATGGATAAGATGAATTTTTCCGATGCTTGGCGTGTGTTGCTGGTTTATCTGGCGATGCTGGCTTTTGGCGTTGCCATAGTCGGAAGAATTGTCTATATCCAGACGGTGGAGCGCGAGCAGTTGCTTGAGCAGGCGCGTAAGGTCGACATCAAAATAGACACGGTGCAGGGTGCCCGTGGCAACATCTTTTCGGCCAACGGCACCATGCTGGCATCGACGGTGTCGCTATACGACATAGGCTTCGATTTTATGGGTGTGAAGCGCGATACCTTAAATAAATATATCGGGCCTCTCACCGACAGCTTGGCCAAGCTTACCCATAAGCCGAAAATCGAGATCGAGAAACTGCTGTTGAAAGGATATAGAACCAACGACCCGCACAAAAACAGATGTGTGTATCTGGTTAAAGGTTTGAAGATTGATGAATATCAAAGGCTTAAGACTTTCCCGCTGTTCAAGAAGAATAAGGGTAACGGCCTGAACATAACCAAGCGTATGGTGCGTGAGCATCCTTACGGCCTGCTGGCGATGCGTACTGTGGGCTTGGTCGAGAAGAGTGACCTGTACAACCGCAGCAAGTCGTCGCTAATGAAAGGCGTGGTGGGCTTGGAAGGCCAGTACGACTCGTGTCTGCGTGGCGAGATCGGTTATCAGCTGATGCGCCGAGTGAGTGGCGGCAACCGCATACAGGTGCCTTCGTCAATCAACAAAGAGCCTAAGAACGGCTGCGACATCTACACCTCAATCGATGTTGAGCTGCAGGATGTGGCCGAAGAGGCGCTGCTGCGCTGCCTCAAGGAAAACGAGGCCGAGAAGGGCTGTGTCATCATGATGGACGTGGAAACGGGCTTTGTGGAGGTGATGGCCAATCTGGAGTATAACTACAACACCAAGCAATACGAGGAACGCTGGAACGTGGCTCTGGGTCAAAGCATGGAGCCCGGCTCAACATTCAAGGCCATAACTATGACGGCCTTGATGGAGAACGACCCCAATTTCAATATCAAACGTGTCATCGACCTCGGCTCGTCGGGCACTTGGGTGTACGAGTGGCGCAGCAAAAACGGACGCGCGCATCATTATCATGTGAGAGACTCGCACGTGGTCAAAGGCGGCAAGCCTACGGTGGAAGAGGCGTTCTGGGAGTCGTCGAACATAGCGTTCTCCAAGCTGGTGGTGGAATATTTCGAGAAAGATCCGCAGAAGTTTATCGATCAGATTTACAAAACCAAGATTAACGAGCCTCTGCGCGTGGCGTGGAAAGGCGAGGAGAGCAACCCTAAAATCAAGAGCACCGACAGCAAGATGTGGTCGTACACCTCGCTGCCGAGCATGGCCATGGGCTACGAGCTGACAGTGACGCCTATGGTGATTCTGACTTATTACAACGCCATAGCCAACAACGGCCGTATGATGAAGCCTCAGTTTGTGAAGGAGATACGCCGCGGCAACGAGGTGGTGCAGACATTCGAGCCTATAGTCATCAACGAGAGGATTGCCTCGGAGCGCACCATCAAGACTTTGCAGTGCCTGCTGCGCGGCGTGGTGGAGAACGGCACCGCCAAGGCACTGAACAAATGTCCGTTCCCGATAGCGGGTAAGACCGGTACGGCACAGATTTCGGGCAAGGGCGGCTACAACAAGAAGAACTACACCGCCTCGTTTGTGGGGTATTTCCCGGCCGACGAGCCTAAATATTCGTGCGCTGTCATAGTCATCAACCCGATGGGCGGCAAATACTACGGTGCGTCGGTGTCGGCTCCTGTGCTGAAAGACGTGGCCGAGAAGGTGTATGCCACACGTCTGGGCGTGGAAGATATTGCCAAGACAGCCAAGGCAAACGCCGACAAATACACCAAGGCCTCGATGGCTTACTACGACGATGTGACCGACCTGTGCGAGATGACCGGAGTGCGTATGGTGGACGGCGAGCTGGGTTCGCAGTGGGTGAAGGTGAGCCAGTCGACCAACGGCGGCGTGACGATAGAGAATGTCGACATCGAAGACGAGATAGTGCCCGACATGAAGGGCATGAACGTGACCGATGCCGTGTATCTGATTGAGACGATGGGATGGAAGGCCGGATTCAGCGGCCGCGGAGTGGTGGAGGAGCAGAGCGTGAAGGCAGGAACCCGGCTGGAGAAAGGCAAGGCCATAGTGCTGAAGTTGAAAGTTTAAAAGGTAGAAAGTTAAAAGTTTTTGAGATGAATATTGAAGAGATTTTGAAAGGTGCTAAAGATTTGCAGTTCGACTCGCGCAAATGCGGCGAGGGCAGCGTGTTTTTCGCGGTGCGCGGCACTCAGGTTGACGGCCACGACTACATAGCCAAGGCTATAGAAAACGGCGCCAAGACCATTGTTTGCGAGCAGATGCCCGAACAGCAGGCTGAAGGCGTGGACTATTGCGTTGTGTGCAACAGCGCCCGGGCACTGGGTCTTGCCGCCTCGGAGTTTTACGGCAATCCTTCGCAAAAGCTGCATCTGGTGGGCGTGACCGGCACCAACGGCAAGACCACGATAGCCACCTTGCTCTACCGTCTCTTCACTGATGCGGGTTATGTCTGCGGACTGCTTTCAACCATCGAGAATATCGTCGGCAAGAAAGTGGTGCCGTCAACACACACCACAGGTGATCAGCTGGAGCTCAACAGCCTGCTCAAGCAGATGGTTGACGCCGGCTGCGAATACGCCTTCATGGAGGTGAGCTCGCACGCCATCGACCAAGACCGTATAGCAGGGCTGCATTTCGACGGCGGCATATTCACCAACCTCACCCAGGATCATCTCGACTATCATAAAACCTTGGCCAACTACCGCGACGCCAAGAAGAAATTCTTCGACAATCTGCCGTCGACGGCGTTCGCCCTGACCAACTTGGACGACCGCAACGGCATGGTGATGCTGCAGAACACCAAGGCTGCCAAGAAGACATATTCGCTTAAGCACGATGCCGACTTCAAAGGCCTGGTGATGGAGAGCTACTTCGATGGCATGGAGCTGAAAATCAACGGTAAAGCTGTTTCGACATACCTTGTAGGGCGTTTCAACGCCTCCAATCTGCTGGCCATCTACGGCGCGGCCACATTGCTGGGCATGCCTGAGGATGAGGTGCTGCAGGAGGTGAGCAAGCTGCACAGCGCCTCGGGACGCTTCCAGATGGTTAGCTCAAAAGACGGCATTGTCGGCATTGTCGACTACGCCCACACCCCCGACGCTTTGGAAAACGTGCTCTCGACAATCAACGAGATTCGCACACACAACGAGACCTTAATCACCGTGGCAGGCGCCGGAGGCAACCGTGATGCTGACAAACGTCCTAAAATGGCGGCTGCTGCAGTGAAGCTGTCCGACCGCCTGATCATAACCAGCGACAATCCTCGCTTCGAGGAACCGGACGAGATTATCCGACAGATGAAAGCCGGTGTCCCGGGCGAAAGCTATAACAAAGTGTTGTGCATAACCGACCGCCGCGAGGCTATCCGCACAGCGGTGGCACTGGCCCAAAAGGGCGACATTATCCTGGTGGCGGGCAAAGGCCATGAGACATATCAGGATGTGAAGGGCGTGAAACATCACTTCGACGACCGCGAGGAACTTGAAAAAGCGTTTAACGAGAAATAGGAGAGACTAACGATGTTATACTATCTTTGGAGATTTTTAAGTGTCAGATTCGGCCTGCCGGGAGCGGGAGTGCTTGAATATGTGACAGTGCGCGCCATCATCGCGATTATCTTGTCGCTGGTGATTTCGATTTGGTTTGGCAACTTCTTCATCGATTTCATGAAGAGGCATCATATCTCGGAGGTGCAGCGCGACGCCAAGGTAGACCCGTTCAACGTCAACAAAAAAGGCGTCCCGACAATGGGAGGCATAATCATCATTTCGTCTATTCTGGTGCCTTGCCTGCTGTTTGGCAAGCTTCACAACATCTACTTGGTGCTGATGATGGTGACAACGCTTATCCTTGGCGGCATCGGTTTTGCCGATGATTACATCAAGACATTCAAAAAGAGAAAAGACGGCCTGAAGGGCTGGTATAAGATATTCGGACAGGTGGCTCTGGGCTTGATTGTCGGTCTTACCCTGCGTTTCAGCCCTATGGCGGTGATGAACGAGAATGTCGAGACCAGAATTGAAGACAACAAGGAGATAGTGGTGAAGAGCCCCGATGTGAAGTCGACACGCACCACCATCCCGTTCTTCAAAAATCACAACCTGAATTATGCCGACATGTTCAATTTCATGGGCGAGCCTTACAAATATTGGGCAGGCTGGATTTTCTTCGTGGTGCTGACAGTGTTTGTGGTGGCGGCTGTCTCTAACGGCTCCAACCTCAACGACGGCATGGACGGCATGGCGGCGGGCAACTCGGCCATCATCGGACTCGGCCTCGGGGTGCTGGCCTACCTGTCGAGTAATGCTGTGCTGTCGGGATATCTCGACATCATGTACATACCCGGCTCGGAAGAAGTGGCGGTGTTCATGGCATCGTATGTCGGGGCTTTGATAGGCTTTCTGTGGTTCAACTCGTTCCCGGCACAGGTGTTCATGGGCGACACAGGCAGCCTTACCATAGGCGGCATCATAGCCGTGTCGGCTGTCATCATCCACAAGGAGCTGCTGCTGCCTATCATGTGCGGCATATTCCTGCTGGAGAGCGTGTCGGTGATAGTGCAGAGAGCGTATTACAAGCAGGGCAAGAAGAAAGGCGTGCGTCAACGTGTTTGGAAACGCACACCTATACACGACCATTACCGCACCTCGATGGAGCAGGTGCTCAGTTCCGACCCAGGCTCGACAGTGATTTGCCACGGCCCGAAGAATCTTTATCATGAGATGAAGATTACAGTGAGATTCTGGATTGTGACGCTGCTTTTGGTGGCATTCGCCATTTTAACTTTGAAGATAAGATAAAACAAGATATCATGACATTAGAACAATTGGCAAAACAGGGAAGGAGAAAAGAGATCCTCACGACGGCTTTCACCATCAACGAAAGCATATGCCGTGCCCGTAACGAGAATCTGAAACGCAGTTTTGTGGACTGTGAGCACATCAAAAACCGCAACGAGCTGGTGGCTACACGCAACGGCGTGGGTTACATCAACGACAGCGCGGCCCACAGCCTCTCGGCAACTTGGTTTTCGCTTGAAAACAACACCAACCCGACAGTATGGATTACCATAGCCGGCGATGCCGACTACGAAGAGATGATTCCGGTGGTGCGCGAACATGTCAAGGCTATAATCTGCGTGGGTGGCGACGCCGGACAGGTGCGCGACTCGCTGGGTTATCTGGTGCGCAACGACGTCACATCGGCCGACAGCATGGAAGAGGCCGTCCGCATGGCTGCTCAGAAGTCGGTGCCCGGCTACAACGTGCTTTTCTCGCCCGGATGCGGTGCCAATGACGAAGTCATAAACAAGATGGCCAAGGCCTTCGTTAAAATTGTAAAGGAATAACATTGTATGATAGCTAAAGAGGCTATAGACTTAAAAATCAAGAATCTGTTCAGAGGCGACAAGGTTATCTGGATGATAGTGGTGTTCCTAACCCTCATCTCGATGCTGGTGGTCTATACCTCGTCTGACACTCTCGCATACCGCGAGTACAACGACGACAACGGACGGGTTCTGATGAAGCACCTGATGATGCTGGGCTTGGGCCTGGTGGCTCTGGTGATTGCCGCCAATATCAACTATCGCTACTATTCGCGACTGTTGCTGCTGCTGTTCTGGGTGTCGGTGCCGCTTTTGCTGTATACTCTGTTCTTCGGTAAGAACCTCAATCAGGCAAGCCGCGTGATCGGCATAGCCGGCATCACCTTCCAGTCGAGCGATCTGGCCAAGCTGGCTTTGGTGGGATTCCTGGCAAGGGTGCTCACCCTGAAACGCGAGCAGCTGACCGACGTCAAAGAACTGATACTTTCGGTGATAGTGCCGATACTTTTGGTGGTGGGGCTTATATTCCCGGCCAACTTCTCCACTGCGGCAATGCTTTTCGCCACTTGCATAGTGATGATGTTCCTGGGCAAGGTGAAAATGAAATACTTGTTCGGATTTGTCGGCACCATAGCACTGGTGGGCGGCTTGGCTATTTTGATATTGCTGCATGTAACCGGCGACAATCCGCAGAAAAACAACCGTAGCCAGACGTGGGTGAACCGTATAGAGCGATTCGTCGGCAAAGGCGAAGAGAGTAAAAACGACGAGAAAGACTTCCAGCTGACGCAGTCGAAGATTGCCATCGCCGGAGGCGGAGTGGTCGGAAAAATGCCGGGCAAGAGCACCCAGCGCACCATATTGCCTCATCCTTATTCCGACTTCATCTATGCGATAATACTTGAGGAGTACGGCCTGTTGGGCGGGGTGTTCGTGCTGTTGCTTTACTTGATTTTGATGTTCCGCGCGGTACGAATCATGCTGAGGGCTCCGCAGTCGTTCGGCGCGCTGCTGGCCATGGGGCTGGCATTCAGCCTGGTGATGCAGGCTATGGTCAACATGGGAGTGGCTGTCGGACTGCTTCCGGTGACCGGACAGCCGATGCCGTTTGTGAGCCGAGGCGGCACATCGCTGCTGTTTACAGGCATATCGATAGGAATTATTATTAGTATTACACGAGAAATACAAAAGAACGATGGAAACGACACTGAATTCGAAGTTGCAGAGAGCACCGAGGCTGATAGTTAGCGGCGGCGGCACAGGAGGACATATTTTCCCTGCCATCGCCATTGCCGACGCCTTCAAACGCCGTCATCCCGACGCCGAAATCCTTTTCGTGGGCGCCAAAGGCAAGATGGAAATGGATCGTGTGCCAAAGGCAGGCTATCCGATTGAAGGACTGTGGATTAGCGGTTTCAAACGCGAACTGTCACTCGACAATCTCAGTTTCCCGTTCAAACTGATCAGCAGCCTTGTCAAGGCCCGTCGAATTTTGAAACGCTTCAAACCCGACCTGGTGGTGGGCGTGGGCGGATTCGCCTCGGGCCCGATAATGCGCAAGGCCACATCGCTCAGAATACCTGTGGTGATACAGGAACAGAACTCGTATCCTGGTGTGACCAACAAAATCGTGGCACCTAAGGCAACCCGCATCTGTGTGGCCTACGAAAACATGCAACGCTGGTTCCCTCAGGAGAGGATAGTGCTGACAGGCAACCCTTTGCGCAACAACGTGGTGTCGATTGAAGGCAAGCACGACGAAGGAGCGCGTTTCTTCGGCCTCGACCCGCAAAAGCCAATCATTCTGCTGGTGGGCGGAAGCCAAGGCGCGCTGGGCATCAACAAGGGTATCTCGGCCAAACTGGCTATGTTCAAGGATACAGATGTCCAGATGATTTGGCAGACAGGCAAGCATTACATCGAACAGGCACAACAGGAAATCAGTCAGTTGGGCCTTGAAGACAGGGTGAAGCCGGTGGTGTTTATCGACCGCATGGATCTGGCTTATGCCAGCGCCGACGTGGTGATTTCACGTGCGGGTGCCATGTCGATATCGGAGCTGTCGCTGGTTGGCAAGGCGGTGGTGTTTGTGCCGTTGCCGACAGCCGCCGAAGACCATCAGACCAAGAACGCCCAGAGTCTGGTTGAAAAAGACGCCGCCATCATCGTCAGAAACGACGAGACAAGCGAGAAGCTCATCCCGACGGTGTTCGAGCTGCTGGCCGACAAGGAAAAGATTCAGAGAATGCAAGAAAACATAGCCAAGTTTGCCCGTCCAAACGCGGCTGAAGATATAGTAAAAGAATTGGATAAAGTGTTATGCTCTACTTTTTAGGAATAGGTGGCATAGGAATGAGTGCCTTGGCCAGGTATTTCAAGGCTAAGGGCAGCGAGGTGGCCGGCTACGACCGCACTGCTACGCCTTTAACCCGTCGTCTGGAGGCCGAAGGCATAAGCATACATTACGTCGACAATCCTGCGATGATACCTCAGGATGTTGAATTCGTGGTGCTCACACCTGCCATTCCTGCCGATTCCAAAGAGTTGAACTGCCTGCGTGAACGTGGTGTCCGCATCGTCAAACGTGCCGAGGTGCTCGGTATGATTTCGCGTCAGCACACCAGCGTGGCGGTGGCGGGTTCGCACGGCAAGACCACTACAACAGCCCTTGTGTCGAATATAATGATGACAGCCCGCAGACGTTTCTCGGCATTCATCGGCGGCATAGCCCGCAATATCGACAGTAACGTGGTGATAGGCGATGAACATGACGAGTTTGTGGTGATGGAGGCCGACGAGTTTGACCGCTCGTTCCTGCAGCTGTCGCCCAACGTCAGCATAGTCACATCAATCGATGCCGACCATCTCGACATTTATGGCGACTATCAGCATGTGGTGGAAGGTTTTAACCAGTTTGTCGAAAAGACATCCGACCGTGGTCTGGTGGTTTACCATGCCGGATTGCCGGTTCAAACCTCCAAGCCGCATACCACCTATGGCCTGAACGATGCCGATGTGGTTGCCGCTAATATCAGAATTGTCGACGGCATGACCGAGTTTGACGCTGTCTTGTCGGGCGATGAGGTTGTCCCGATCAGGATGGCGCTTTATGGCGACCACAATGTGCAGAACGCCCTTGCGGCCATCATAGCTTGTAAATCGCTGGGAATCAGTGTTAAAGATATACAAGAGGCCTTGCTGACATTTAAAGGTGTGCAGCGCCGCTTCGACATCAGAGTGAATCACGGCAAGCACGTCTATATTGACGACTATGCCCATCATCCCGAGGAGATGCGGGCCACATTGCTGACAGCACGCAAGGCGTTTCCGGGCAAGGAGCTGACGGTGGTGTTCCAGCCGCATCTGTTCACCCGCACCCGCGACTTCATGGATGAATTCGCCCAGGTGCTCTCGCTTGCCGACCGCGTGATTTTGCTCGACATTTACCCGGCTCGTGAAAAGCCTATAGCAGGCGTTACATCGGCCGAAATGCTCAAGCGGATTACGGCAGCCGACAAGATGCTTTGCTTGAAAACTGAACTTGTGAATGTAATAAAAAATATTGATCCTGAGCTGCTTATAACTATGGGCGCAGGTGACATCAACGATTTTGTGCCGCAGATAGAACAATTGTTTAACGAATGAAGAAGTTTTTGAAGATATTGTTTTTTGTGCTGACAGTCGGAGCAATCGGCTGCCTGTGGTTCTTCATTCATAAGGAGCATGTCGAGCATCCTCTGAAGGCTGTTGAACTGACGGTGGAACGCCCGATGGAGCGCGGCTTTATCGACAAAAATGCTGTGTATCAGCAGATTATGACAATTTGCGATACGGTTCGTAATTCTGATATCACCAAGATACCTCTCGACTCGGTGCGCATGTACCTGGCAACGATTCCGTGGGCTATTTACACCGAGGCCAATATCACGATGGATGAGGTAATGGTGGTGAAAATTGTTGAGTGCCAGCCTGTTATGAGAGTGTATAACAAGGACGGACGCTCGGTTTATCTTGACAATGAAGGGCGTATATTCCCGACCAATTCCGGTTATGTGCCGCATCTGATAGTGGGCAGTGGCAATCTCAACTTCAAGGATTTGAAAAACAACTCGGCCAAGATATCCGACAAAAATTACGCCAACAGCGATTTGCCTAAGATTTTCAGAGTCGTAAAGAGCATTCTGAACAATTCATACACCAGATGTTGCGTTAAACAGGTGTATTACGACAACAAGAATTACGAACTGGTACTGAACAACGTCGACATCAAGGTGATTTTGGGCAATGACAAGAATCTGGACGAAAGACTGATGAATTTGCAATATTTCTTCGAGAAGATGCAAGGATCGCCCGAACTCGAGGAATACAGAATGATAAATTTCAATTTTGACAATCAAGTTGTTTGTACGAAAAATAAACGAAAAAAATGAGTAATCCTGTGTACATCGTAGGCCTCGACATCGGCACTACAAAAATCGCCTGTTTCGTTGGCGAGAAAGTTGAGAATGGAAAAATAGTCATCCGTGGTTACGGCAAAACGGAGTCGACTGGAGTGAAACGCGGCATGGTCTTCAATATCGAGGAGACTGTCAATGCCATCAAACGCGCTGTGGAGCAGGCGTCGGAGCAGTCAAACGTCGATATCAAGACTGTCAACGTGGGCATAGCCGGCCATCACATCAAGAGCCGCCAGCACCGCGGAGTGCTTATGCGTAACAATCCTGACATTGAGATCACCGACGAAGAGATCGAGAAACTGCGTCAGGACGCTTTCAAGCTCAATATGCCTCCGGGAGAGGAGATTATCGATGTCATTCCACAGGAATACATTGTAGATGACGAGGTCGGCATCCGTCATCCGAAAGGAATGCTCGGCAGCAAGCTTGAAGCCAATTTCCATATCATCATCGGCCAGGTGGCTGCCGCGCGCAACATCATCACCTGCATACATCAGGCCGGTTTGGAGATGGAACACATGATTCTGGAGCCTATCGCTTCGGCACAGGCAGTGCTGGGCGAGGATGAGAAAGAGGCAGGCGTGGCGCTGGTCGATATAGGCGGCGGCACCACCGATATAGCCATTTTCTACGACAATATCATATATCACACTGCTGTCATCCCGTTCGGCGGTAACGTCATCACCGAAGACATTCGTCAAGGTTGCTCAATCATCAAGAAGCACGCCGAGGAAATCAAGGTGAAGTTCGGTTCGGCAGTGGCAAGCGAGAACCGCGAAGACGAAGTGGTGTCGATACCTGGCATTCGCGGACGCGCTCCAAAAGAGATATCGTTCAAGAATCTGGCCAACATCATCCAGGCTCGTCTGAGCGAGATTTTCGACATTGTGAACAACGAGATTCAGAAGGTTAACAGCGAGCATAAGCTCATCGCCGGCATGGTGCTCACAGGCGGCGGCGCGATGATGAAACACATTCAGCAGCTGGCTGCTTTCAAGACCGGTTTGGACGTGCGCATAGGCTATCCTAACGAATACCTCGCCAACGACACAGCCGACGAGCTGGCAAGCCCGATGTACTCGACAGGTGTCGGCCTTGTAATCGAAGGCTTGTCACGTTACGAAGAGGCTGCCAAACATGGCAAGGCGATGACCAACAACGGAACTATCGTCATCGAGGAAGAAGAGCCGACTATCAGCCTCGAAAGCCACGAAAGCAATGAAAGTCCTGAAAAAGAAGGCAATAAGTTCTTCCACAGAATTGTCACCTCGCTGGGTAAGAAATTCTTTGGAGAAGATGAAGAAATAGATAACGAAAAAATTTAACAACCATGACAGAAGACATAGTAAGATTTGACGATCCGGAGGAAAAGCCCAACATCATTAAGGTTATGGGCGTTGGTGGCGGCGGCAGCAATGCTGTGACGCACATGTTCTCCGATGGTATCATAGGTGTCGACTTTGTGCTTTGCAACACCGACGACCAGGCTCTGCAGAGAAGCCCCGTCGAGAACAAGCTGCACATTGGCGACCACGCTCTTGGAGCCGGTAACGTCCCGGCGGTAGGCCGTAAAGCCGCCGAGGATACCGAGGAAAAGATCCGTGAGATGCTAAGTGGTGACACCAAGATGCTCTTTATTACGGCCGGTATGGGCGGCGGCACAGGCACAGGAGCCGCACCTGTGGTGGCACGTATATCGAAGGAAATGGGAATCCTCACGGTGGGTATTGTGACCCTGCCGTTTAGTTTCGAAGGCAAACGACGCCAGCAACAGGCAGCCGAAGGCATAGCCGAATTGCGTAAATATGTCGACGCTTTGCTGGTTATCAGCAACGACAAGCTGCGCGACGAATATGGCGATATGAAACTCACCGACGCTTTCAAAAAGGCCGACGATGTGTTGAAGATAGCCGCCAAGGGTATAGCCGAAATCATTACTGTGACAGGCTATGTCAATGTCGACTTTGAAGATGTCAACAATGTGATGCGCGACAGCGGCAAGGCAATCATGGGTTCGGGCTACGCCAAAGGCGAAAACAGAGCCACCCGCGCCGTTGAAGAGGCGGTCAACTCGCCATTGCTAGACGATTCAGACATCACCGGAGCCAAGAATATACTGGTGTATATCACGTCGGGAACCGAAGAAGTGACTTTGGACGAGGTGAGTGATATCAACGAATACGTCCAGAATGCCACCGGCAAGGTGTCGGAGGTGATTTGGGGTAACGGCGAGGATATAGGCCTTGAGGACGGACTGCGCGTGACACTTATCGCCACAGGATTCGACAATAAGCCTAAGCAGGAGACAGAGGTGAAAAAGCACACTTTCGAGGACAACAAGATCAAGGATCCGGCCAAGGAAGCCGCACGTCTGATGACTTTCGACGCACCCGAAGAGCAGCCTAAGGAAGAGGTGAAGCCTGAAATTCCAGCTGAGAAGCCAGTTGACGACACTCCGAAGGTGACACGTCACACCCTCTACGATGATGACGTTGAGGATGAAGATGATAATCAGACGAATGACTATAACAGCGGAATTACCGCCAGACGAATCACATCAGACGATGCCACGGCACCTGAGCCGACAAAGTCGCCGTTCAAGCACGACAATCCGTTCCGTTTTGACGACGATGATGACGTGGATGTGCCGACAGTGCGCGATATGTCTGACAATCAGACGATTACAGCTGTCAAGGTGGATGCCAAACCGGCTCAGACCAAGCAGCTCGACCAGAAGGAGATGATGCGTCGCCAGCGTTTCATGTCGTTCAACATGGACTTCAGGTCGCAGACCGCTTTGGAGAACCTTGAGAATGTTCCGGCATACGCCCGCATGGGTGTCAACCTGAATGTTGACGACAAAGAGATATCCAACTACTCGGTCAACAAGGAAACCGGATTGCGTGAGGATAACTCTTTCCTGTACGACAACGTGGATTGATATGCGACGAATGACAATTCTTGCAATCTTTATGATTCTCAGTGTGTTGTCATTGAGAGGGCAGGAATTGTATATCAATCTGTTTCAAATAGACCGACAGCAGTGCAGCGATAAACCGCTTTTGCTTGAGATAAACTTTGCCGCTGAGTATCAGAATGATACGCAAGCGGCATTGGTTTTGTCGGCGCAAAACGGCAAAACGACGCTTCTGTGGGAAAAGTATGCGCTCGAACCTGATTTTGCGATTTCAAAGAAGATTCCGAGCCATCTGCTCAACGAGGCACCGCTGAAGTGTTACATCTTCAATCCTAAAAAGGAAATTATCAAGATCGACAGCCTGGATTACAGCATTCAGGCTATTGATGTACCATCCTATCTGCCTGATAATCTTCAGGTTAAAGTCTTTGAATCGGAGGGCTTCGGAATTGACAATTCCATGTGTTTCTATTCGGATGATGATAATTATCTGGAGCTGGGCGATGAAAGTGGCATCATAACCAAGCCTATCTCATTGTATTTGAACGGCGACCAGTATTTTGAATGGTATCTGGCCAATGCCGATTCAAAACGGGTGTCGCTGGCCAACGAAAACCATTCGTTCAAGACCAGATTGGATGTGGTTTTCGACCCCGACAATGCTGGAGCTCATTTCGACTTAAAAGCCGAATTCCTTGAAAATACTGAGGTTTCACGCTTTGCTTTGATCATTCCTTTTACCGACAACGATTTTGTGGTTTATCGTCAGAATATGCGTGTCGACTCGGCCTATCTGCAGGATGAGTATTACCTCGACCACGAGGGCTTTTCGCTGAAAAGGGGTGAAGGCCAGCTGAATCTGTATCATCCAAAGGCTTTGTCATCCATTCAGTTGGATGTGAAAAATGCTACAGCCATCCTGAATATCGACTACGAAAAAGATCATCCGCTGATTCATTATCCTGCTCAAACAGACACTTTGGAGTATTATCTCGACCTGTCGAAACGAATGGTCAAAGCAGGTGAGGCGCTGACGGCCTCTTTCGATATCAGCCTGACGCAACTGCTTGATTTGCCGCGTATTATGCCTGTGTGGGACGGCTTTGAGTCGGCCATTATTTTCACCGAGCATGCCGACTGGACCGATATCCGCACCCACAGGGCTGTGTGCTTCGGCAGTGAGGACGTGGTCAGGGCGGAGGATGCTGTGGGCGGCTTTGTCCATTACGGCGTTCCCGTCACAAAAAGCGTGTTTTACAGCAATCCCGACGGTGTGATCAACCTTTTGAAAAATCGTGATTTTCCACAGTCGCATTGCACAATTAAAACCGATACGGCCTTTTTCGATTTTCTTAAGCAATTGAAAGACAATGGCTTTGAGATATGCCTGCATACTCCAGAGCAATACACTGCCACCCGCGACAACCTTTGGGAAGCCTTGGCTTTCATGAAGGAACATTTCGGCTCGCCTTCGTGGATTGACCACGGATATAACAATTCTTACGTCAACAATCGCGAGGACCTGGTGTGCGACGGCTTAAACTCCAAGTCGGCATATTATGCGTTGGATGCTTGGAAAGCCAATGGAGTCAGATATTTGTGGAATGCCGCTTACGAGGAAATAAAGCCTTTCGACGACTGGAAATTCGGTAATTCACTCCAGCGTCCGTATCCGTTCTGGACCGACGCCATGCCCAAACCGCGCGTCATGCGGGCTCATTTCGACAAAGATATCATCCTCTGGTCGACGGACTATACTCTCGAGCCGGGTGAGCTTTGGGATTATTATCTGAGTCAGAGCAATTTGGATGTGGTGGTCGAAAGCCGACAGGCGTTCATCACCCATGTCTATTCACCTTGGGTGACCACAGAACGTGGCTTTTGGGATATGGAAGACGGCAAAATTGTGGCTAAAAACGGCCTCAACAAAGCCCTTGAGCGCATTGCCAATCTCCGCGACAGGCATTTGATGCTGCCAACCACGGTCGAGAAATATCTGAAATATCAGGAGCAATTGCAAAATGTTGAATATCAATACGTTAACGAAAATATTATTTTGATAAACAATAACAACGATACGATTCACGGCTTCTCATTGATTTCGACTGCGCCTGTTACTGTAGAGACGCGCTATGGCATGTCTCTACCGGTAAATTCCCGTGAATCCAATGGTGAACATATAACCTGGTTCGACTTTGCCCCCAAAGAGACAATAATCATCAAACAATAAATACACTTTACACTTTAAACTTCAAAAATGAAAAGAATAGCCATTTTTGTTTCAGGCGGCGGCACCAATCTGCAGCGTATAGCCGATTATTTCGCTTCAAATAGGGAAGTGGAAATCGTTTGTGTAGTCAGTAACAATAAGGACGCTTACGCCAACCAGCGCGCCAAAAACCTGGGCATTCCATTGCTTTTGGTCGATAAGGAGACGTTCAACAGCTCGAAGTTTACAGCCCGCATGGTTTCATTAGACATCGACTTGATTGTGCTGGCAGGCTTTTTGTGGCTTATTCCTCAAAGTCTTATTGAGGCTTTCCCGGGCAAAATCATCAATATACATCCGGCATTGCTGCCTAAATACGGCGGAAAAGGCTTCTATGGGCATCATGTGCACGAAGCTGTGGTGGCGGCACACGAGAAGGAATCGGGCATCACAATTCATTATGTGAACGAAAAATACGATAGCGGCGATATCATCTTCCAGGCTAAGGTGGCAATTTCCAGAAACGACAGTCCCGACGACGTGGCCGACAAGATTCATGTGTTGGAGCAGATGAATTTTCCGGTGGTGATTGAGAACCTGTTATTTGAAAAATGATTATTTTTGCAAAAATTTTTACGATGAAAAAGATATTTTTGACCATATTGTTTTTCGCCTCGGCATTGGCCTCAAATGCTCAGATAGATAAGATATTAGGCGAATGGAAATCGGTCGACGACAAGACAGGCGAGGTGACCGGCATCATACTGTTTTATAAGGGTGACAACGGCCTTTACTATGGCAAAACCACTCACGTTTACGAGAATGGCAAGGAACTTTTCGATGAAAAATTCATTGGAATGATTCTGGTGAAAGATTTCAAGCTGGAGGATGGCAAACTGGTGGGCGGCACCCTTTACGAGCCACATGAGGATAAGACTTACTATGGCAAGATTTCTTATAATGTCAAGGACAATACTCTGACAGTTAGAGGCTCGCTCGACCGCCGCGGATGGCTTGGCAGGTCACAGACTTGGATAAAGTGAGAACAGCATAAAGCCTACATATCCGAGAGTCAGGATAAAGCCTTCGAAACGCGAAATCTTACGGCCTTTTCCGGTGAAGACGACGGTTAACATGATGGCGTTGGCAGCGAAGAGTATCAGCAGTTGTTGATTCATCTTAGTGTCGAATGGCAGCGGAGTTATCAGCGAGCTGACGCCGAGTACCATAAAGATATTTAAGATATTAGAACCCAGTACATTGCCTATAGCGATTGCTGAGTTCTTTTTTAATGCCGCCACTATCGAGGTGATGAGCTCGGGTAGGGAAGTGGCTGTGGCAACCACGGTGAGGCCCACGGTGCTCTCGCTCATGCCCCAGTTTATTGCGAGGATGCTGGCGTTACGCGAGACCAACTCGCCTCCTATATATAATCCGATGATTCCGAAAACGAGTTGAAATATGGTCTTGCCCCAAGGCAAAGCTTGTAGTGTCTCCGAGTCTTCTGAAGTCTCTGGTAACTCGGCGGTTCCCGAGTTCTTTTTAAAAGTTAGCCAAAGATATCCGAATCCCATTATCAGCAGCACAATTCCTTCCACCCAGTTGATTGTTCCTGAGGTTCCTCTGAAGAAGTCGTTAGCCATCAGCGTTATCGCGAATGTGGCGATGAAACCTGCCGGAATATCTCTTCTTATCGAGATACGGCTCACGTCAATTGGGAAAATCATTGCGCTCACACCCAGAATGAGAAGAATGTTCATGGTGTTGCTTCCGATGATGTTTCCGATTGCCAGTCCCGGGCTCCCTTTGATGCAGGAAAAGATATTGACGACCATCTCAGGCAACGAAGTGCCGAACGCCACAATTGTCAATCCGATGATGAGCGGCGACAACTTAGCTTTCACACCGATGGAAGTAGCTCCGTTCACGAGCCAGTTGGCACCGAGAATAAGCGCGGCGAAGCCAACAATAAGCAGAAATAATGGAAGTAGTGCGGTCATAACTATTATTTCTGATATTCGTTAACAGCCTTGACAATGAATTTCTTCATTGTTTCCCATGAAGTGTTTATAAACATCTTTGGCATGGTCTGATTCTCTGCATCTTCAAAGTATATCAAACTTTTTAAAGCCATTAAAATGGAATGATTAGGATACTTTGAAGCGTAGAAATACAAAATCTCGTCTAATGAATAATGTTGTAAAAGCAAATAGATATCGATAAAATCTTTTTTGCTTCCACGGCCTTCTATTGCATTGATTTTCAATGCTGCAATATCTTTTGGAGATGCTAATGTAATGCCATTTTCAATAATTGGTTCATCAATCCAATCGTAATTGTAATCAATAATGTCAACTTTGATTCTATTAACTACAAATTGTAATATCAGTCTCGTTTGATTCAAAACTTTGAAATCAGAACTTAAACGAGAAATCATATCAAGAATTTCATTTTGTGATACTTGTAATTTGCCAAAAAAGTCAAGGTCAATTGATTGGCGGTGACCATATTGTAACGCTAAAGAGGTCCCGCCGACGAGACGCATTTCTCGCATCTCGGGTTGTGACATCAAGGTTCTCAGGAGTTCCAAGGTGTCGGGATTGACTGTCTGATATGATAACATCTGTAGTCTTCTTTTTTTGTTCCAGTTATTGCACAAATGAATGACAATGCCTTTGGATTGAGTGAACGAAGTTTTTTACAGTCATTTGCAATGCGTTCCAATCCATAGAAATCTCGGACTTTACGCCAATCGTCAAGCTCGCCATATTCCAAAACTCTCTGAATCAGTTGAGCCGAATTGTTCTCAACATCAAACAAATCCAAATCAATATCCCAAAACAGATATTGCGACAGTTGATTTGTTAATTTCAAAGAGTTGATGTTATTCATTTGACATATAATACAAATGCAAAATTACAAAATAATTTGGAGGTTAGTTTAGAAAAGTGGAATAAAAGCACAAAAAATAGCAGAAACTTTTGTTTCCGCTATTTTTAATTATCGTATTTTGGACACGCCCTCAAAGACTACAGCAGCTTCTTCTTCAGCGTCTCAATCATATCGACTGTCATCTTGTCGAGGTCGTACTTCGGACTCCAGCCCCACTCAGCGCGGGCGCAGCTGTCATCCATCTTGTTCGGCCAGCTGTCGGCGATAGCCTGACGGATCGGGTCGAACTTGTACTCCATCTCGAACTTAGGATAGTACTTCTTGATGGCGTTGTAGATGATCTCAGGGTCGAAGCTCATTGCTGTGACATTGAATGAGTTACGGTGCACGAGCTTCTTAGGATCTGCCTCCATGATGTCGACCATTGCGTCGAGAGCGTCAGGCATATACATCATATCCATGTAGGTGCCTTTGCTGATTGGGCAGTAGAACTTCTCGCCCTTCACTGCTGCGTAGTAAATCTCTACAGCGTAGTCTGTGGTGCCGCCGCCTGGCAATGTGAGGTTAGAAATCAAGCCAGGGAAACGCACTGAACGTGTGTCAACGCCGAAACGTGTGAAGTAGTAGTCGCTGAGCAACTCGCCAGTCACCTTGGTCACGCCGTAGATGGTGTTAGGACGCTGGATGGTGTCCTGTGGAGTGTTGTCGTGCGGTGTGCTTGCACCGAAAGCGCCGATCGACGATGGGGTGAACACTGCGCAGTTGAACACGCGAGCCACCTCGAGGCAGTTCACCAACGAGCCGATACCGACGTTCCAACCCAGCATTGGGTTCTTCTCTGCTGTTGCAGAAAGGATAGCTGCGAGGTTGTAGATGGTGTCGATGTTATATTTCTTAACCACTTCGACAATCTGCATCATCTGTGTCGAGTCGATTCTCTCAAAAGGACCGTTCTCGACGATTTCACCTGTCAAAGGGCGAAGATCCGATGCCACAACATTCTGGTTGCCGTAAGTAGCACGGAGCTTCTTCACTAATTCTGTTCCGATCTGACCGCCGGAACCAACGATTAATATCTTTTTCATTGTTGTTCAGTGTTGTCGTCATTTCGAGTGAAGCGAAGCGAAATCGAGAAATCTCCGACATTTGAATGCTGCAAAACATTTGTTTGGTGGAGATTTCGGTCGAAATGACGTGGTTGATTGTTACTTAATAACTCCAAGTTCTTTTCCAATCTTCACGAATGCGTTGATGCACTTGTCGAGGTGCTCTTTCTCGTGTGCTGCCGAAATCTGCACGCGGATACGGGCCTGGCCTTTCGGAACGACAGGGTAGTAGAAACCTGTCACGAAGATGCCTTCGTCCTGCATCTTGGCTGCGAACTTCTGTGAAAGCGGAGCGTCGTAGAGCATCACAGCACAGATAGCTGACTCTGATGGTTTGCAGTCGAAGCCCTTAGCGAGCATTTGCTTGATGAAGTAGTCGGTGTTGGCGTGAAGCTTGTCCTGAAGCTCGTTGGTCTCAGCCATCATCTCGAACATACGGATACCTGCTGCCACGAGGCCCGGTGCCATTGAGTTTGAGAAGAGGTAAGGACGTGAGCGCTGACGCAGCATGTCGATGATTTCTTTACGACCTGTTGTGAAGCCGCCCATAGCGCCGCCGAATGCCTTGCCGAGTGTGCCGGTGAGGATTTCGATCTTGCCACGGAGGTTGTAGCGTTCTGTCACGCCGCGGCCTGTCTTGCCGACTACGCCAGCTGAGTGGCTCTCGTCAACCATCACCATGGCGTTGTATTTCTGTGCGAGTTCGTAAATCTTGTCGAGAGGGCAGACGTTGCCGTCCATCGAGAACACGCCGTCGGTGACGATCAAGCGGAAGCGGCATTTCTGTGCATCCTGGAGTTGTTTCTCGAGGTCAGCCATGTCGGCGTTAGCATAGCGGAAACGCTGTGCCTTGCAGAGACGCACGCCGTCGATGATTGAGGCGTGGTTCAAAGCGTCGCTGATGATAGCGTCCTGCTCGTTGAGCAATGGCTCGAACACGCCACCGTTTGCATCGAAGCAAGCGGCATATAAAATAGTATCCTCAGTGCCGAAGAACTCAGCGATTTTCTGCTCGAGTTTCTTATGCAGGTCTTGGCAACCGCAGATGAAACGGACTGATGCCATTCCGAAACCACGCTCGTCCATGCCTTTCTTTGCTGCGGCGATAAGCTCTGGATTGTTACCAAGTCCGAGGTAGTTGTTTGCGCAGAAGTTCAGGCATTTCTTGCCTTTCACAAGGATTTCAGCACCCTGAGGGCTTTCAATGATACGTTCATTCTTATAGAGGCCATCGGCTTCAATCTGAGCCAATTCCTTCTTCAGATAC
>Ga0129307_1001128_pt1 | contig 31627 bp, 27 predicted proteins | sample P1105metagenome_FD_94437 | JGI IMG/M metagenome (GOLD analysis project Ga0129307, IMG submission 94437) | Capybara group fecal microbial communities from Wisconsin, USA - P1105 metagenome | ecosystem: Host-associated > Mammals > Digestive system > Large intestine > Fecal | place: USA: Wisconsin...
GCAGACCGGATCAAGGCGTATATTCAACAACAATTGGAGGATGATAAATTGGGCGAACAGATGTCTTTGTTTGGCAAGTAGTGCCCGTTTACGGGCGGCTTAGTAAGGACCCTTGCAGGTGGCCGATCGACGTGCGTGCCCTTGCACGCCGCTAGTATTGTAGGGCTACGCCCGTATATGAAGAACCGCCGGCTTCGCCGGCGGGTCACTTTTTGCATTCTAACAATCATTGACCAATAACCAATGATTAAATTCTTAGTTCCAAAAACTTATTCCCGTATTTTTTGTATTATTATATGACCTAGTTTTCTTTTTTCTCAACTGTAGAAAAGTAATATGAGATCTTTTTTTGTCTGTATCCTTTTGGCATGTGCATGCGTATTTGCGTCGGAATCGATGTTTAGTGGATCGGCTGCAAAAAGCTTGGTTCTTGGCGAAGGGTCATTAACGCGTGGCGCCGCATCGCTTACGCCGATGTATGCCGAAATGACTGTCGATTCCAATTACGTGCTTGGACCTGGTGATTTTTTGGACCTAATGCTTGAGGACAAGTATCTTTCTATCCAGATATATCCGGATGGGAGCGTGGCCATCGAGGAATGCGGTGCCGTCAATGTGGGCGGAAAGACGTTCGGCGAGGCGCAGAAGCTCATCTTGGATCTTGTTTCGAAGCGCTACAAGCGCGAGTTCTGCTTTGTGCAGCTTGCAGCCCTCAAGAAGTTCCGTGTGAACGCAATGGGCGCAGTCGGCCTGGTGGGCCAGCATATTGTCGATCCGCAGACGAGACTTAGCCAGTTCATCCGTGCAATCGGCAACCCGCTTGCGAACGCGAATACCGAAGACGTACAGGTCATCCGCGGCAAGGACACGATTCACGTGAACTTCACGGCGATGACGACGAACGGCGATTTTGAAAAGGATGTCATGTTGGAGCAGGGCGACAAGGTCTTTATCCCGTTTATCCCGATGGGCGATAATGTTTCCCTGATGTTCCCCGGATTTAGGACAAGCGTGGCCTACCGTGCGGACAGGACGCTTCAGGATTACTTTGACTTGGCGGGAGCGAACAGGATGCACAACTTCGGCTACAAGGCGGTGTGCGTGCGCGAACCGGGCAAGGATCCGCGCTGGATTACGCTTGCCGACATGAAGACGACGACCGTCGAGCCGAATACGGAAATCGAGTTCTTTGTCAAGGAACTGTTCGTGTATGTGGGCGGTGCCGTGAACTTCATCGGGCGATACGGTTACAACCCGACATGGCATGCCATCGACTACATTTCGTCTGGCGGTGTGAACACGATAACGGGTTCATGGAACCAGGTCAAGGTCTGGCGTGGTACAAAGCCGGAAGCGATTTCTATCAACGTGGCGACGGATCCGATTTTGCCGGGCGATTTCATTGAAATCCCGAAGAGCCATTACGAATCGTTCAAGGACTTCACCTTGTTCATGGCGTCGCTCCTGAGTGTGATTTCTTCTGCGTTCATCATTTACGTCAACTACAAGTAATTTATGGAAAAGCAAGAGTCTATTGGTTTTATTGAAATCTGCTTGCGGATTCTGAATAACGACTTGAAGCATTTCAAGTTTGTTCTAGCGTTTGTTCTTATCCCGACGATTATTGTGTTCGTTGCGGTCATGTGGATCGTGAAGCCTAAGTATGCGGTATCGGCGATTGTCACTCCGCCTGCATCGACGCAGCCAATGGCGGGCGCGCTTAGCGGACTTATGGGAGGCTCCGGCATGGGCTCGCTTCTCGGGATTTCGATGGATAACGAAGATGCGAATGCCGTGTGGACGATTTTCAATTCCTGGGAACTGCACGACATGGTCATCAACAAGTTTGACCTTGCAAGGCACTACGAATTCAAGGGAAAGTTCCATGCGGACTTGCTGAAGGAGTTCCGCAAGAATTTTGGCTTCGAGATGAACAAGGAAGAGATGTTCTCTCTCTATTACAGGGATACGGACGCGAAACTTGCAGTTCAGGTTTTGAACTTCATGCTCGAAAAGGCCGATTCCTCGTTCAACGCATTCAAGACGAAGCAAGCGCGCCAGTCTAGGGAATATTTCCAGACGAGACTTGATTCTTGCGAACACGTGCTGGATTCCTTGCTAAATTCGTTCGTCGATTTCCAGGTGACGAACAATGTCTACGAACCGAACGTGCAGCTCGAGGCGACCATCAAGTACTTGAGCGAACTACAGGCGATGCGCGAAGAAGTGAACATGGAGATGAACTTCGAAAAGCTCGACCGTGGCGAGAACAGCAAACGCTACCAGGAACTTTCGAAGCGCGTCAAGGGGATGAATTCCGCTCTTAGCGGCGCGCTCAATGGCAAGCACAGCAATATAGGTCTTTTGCAACTCAAAAAGTCTCCGGAGCTTTATGCGGAGTATCTGAGGCGTGAAGCGGAAATCCGCATTCAGGAAGCAATGTACAAGGTATTGCGCCAGCAGAGCGAACAAATGCGCCTGGAAGAGGCGAAGATGCTCACGAACTTGCATGTGCTTGAACCGCCTTGGGAGAATGACAAGAAGATTTCTCCGAAGCGCGGGCTTATTCTTGTGTTTACGGTGTTCTTCACGTTCTTCCTTGCATCGTTATTCTGCAACTTTGTGGAGTTCATGCGCTCGGAAAAACGCTCGAATTCCAGGACTGCTGCAGAGTGGGATTTCTTTGTCCAGAAAGTTTGCTTCTGGCGCAAGTAACTCTTGAGGCGTAACCATTATGGAGGCGTTGTTCGCTCATCCCGAATCAAGCGTGATGTTTACGCTTGCCATAGTGGTTCTCGTACTTGTTTCTATTTTCAAGGAAGATTTTTTCCGCCCGTCGACTCTGTACTTTTTGGTGCAGATGATCATGCTAGGTGTTTCCTACATGCAGTTCTTGCCGATGATGTCGGACTTTAACTACTCGACATGGCTTGTGTGGGGTGGCGGCATGTTCTGTTTTTTGGTGGGCTGCTACGTGACCGATTTTGCGTGGCGTTCTTACGGCGGACCTCCGCTGCAAAAAAAGCTTTCGGTTCATGGCAAGTACAACTGGGTCTGTCATTTCTTTTTGAGTTTCTCGGCGTTCGCGTATTTCTTTGTCGGCGTTCTCGGCGTCATTTCGGTGACAGGGACCCTCGTGCTTTTGACGGACAATCCCTCGATATGGCTCACGGGCAAGGATAATACCGTGCTCAAGTATGCGGATTTCTTTACTACGGGCGCGATGGTCGTTGGGCTTTTTGCTGTAGCGTCTTTCAAGTCTATGAACCCGGTGCGCTGGGTGCGCTATGCGTCGCGCTTTATGGTCGCGTTTACGATTGTGCTTTCGTTCATGACGTATCCTAGCCGTGGTATCAATATGCTTTGCATCGGCATGTTCATGATTTTGTTCAATTATCTGCGCGGGCGTTTCTCGTGGCGATCGCTTGCCGTGGTGACCGTGCTAGTCTGTGTATTCTTTGTGGCTGTCGCATCGCTTAAAGGGCAATACGGAAATTCCGACATTACCGATAGCAAGATTGCAAAGGAAGTGGCGCTTCTCCCGTACAAGTACGTGGCGAACAACTATTGGAATTTGGATTATGCGTTCAATCGCATGAGTGACATTCCCGAACACGAATGGACTTACGGCATAGATGCGTTCTTCGGCATTACGCACTTGATGCACATTGGCGACGGAATCCAGCAGAGCTTTGGTTGGGACTCGCCGTACAACGAGAGCGTGATAAAATATACTGGGCTCAATACGATTCTTTACCTCTGGGATGCGTACAAGGACTTTGGACTCCCGGGCGTATTCCTCTTGCCATTTTTCTTCGGTGTGATTTTTACGTTCTGCTATCATAAGATGGCGATTGCCAAGAGCCCTCTCATGTTACTCTTGACAGCAACGTTCATGATGTGGATTATCCTGTGGAATTTTACCACGGGGTACAAACAAAGTATGTACTGGGTGTGGATGTTCTTTTTCACCTTTGTCTGTACTGTGAGCAGTGGCCGCACTATTTTGCCGCCTGACCCCGAAGTCGTCGGGGATGGGGAAGATGCAAAATCGACAAGCTCACCAACCGGCTCACCGGCTTTATGTCCGCCTGAATCTTGAAACAGTCATCCTAGAGGGAGCGCATGCGGCCGATAGGATCCAGAGAATTTTTAGTTGGTAGAATTTAGATTGCAAAACTTATGGGTTATATTATCGATTTCTTGATAGACTGTGTGGTTATGTTGCTCAGTTGGCGGCATTTTTTGATTTTATTGTTAATCGTCATATTAGGCTGCTGTATTTATGAATTTTTATTGCCGTTGTTTGGCGTTTCGCCGTGAGGTGCGAGATGGATATTAAAGTTCTCCGTGCAACAGAGGAATGGCAACGTGCGGGTGCGTATTCAGTGCGCATCCAGGGAATGAATCGTCAGCATCATATTCCGCTGCGAGAAGAATTCGACGAACATGACTGCGACGGTACAAAGTACATCGTGCTGCTGGATGACGGATACCCTGTGGCGACATGTCGGTTTTACGAACTCAGTGCGAAGTGCGCGACGATCGGGCGCGTTGTTGTTTTGCCGGAGTATCGTGGGCAAAAATTGGGTGCCAAGGTCGTTTATGAAGCAGAAAAGTGGATTGCGGAATGTGGCTATACCGAAATTGCTATTGACAGCCGTTTGGAAGCGGTCGGCTTCTACGAAAAGCTTGGGTACAAATTAATTGATAGTGATGTCGTGAAAAGCGGCGCCTTCGATTGCGTCCGGATGAGGAAACTTCTACCACTTCATTCTGCGTTTATGTGCGAAGTATCCAAATAGAATTGCAGTCAGCAAGAAATCACCGGTAAGGGCAAATAGGGGTATAAGCTCATTTTCTAGGTACATTCCCGCAAGTCCGCAAGTGATGATGTTTACAATGCCGCCGATGCTTATCATGAGTGCATAGGTGGGGGTGGCGTGTTCCTTGAGGAGCGTCGAGATGAGCGTTGTGCGGGTTGCCTGGAATATCAGCGAGAAGGAGAGAATTTGCAGAATGTGCGCGCTTGTCTGTAATGTAGCTTCGGTCCAGTTAGCGGCAAAGAAAAGAATCTGCAGAATCCACGACGGGAATATCCACAGCGGCGAAGAGCATACGGCGATGAACAGCGTAAAGATGGCGATGTCTTTAAGGTGGATGTCTTTATCGTGTGTGGCGTGTAGCGTGATGAGGTTCGACGAGATGAAGTGAACCATGATGCTGGAGCAGAGCAACAGGATTTTGTGCCCGAAGTTGTAACATCCTAAAAAGTCATCGCTTGCGAATTTATCTGCAACGTAAAGGCCGAGAGGGAGGTACGCAAATGACGCGAAACTGGAAATGGCGTAGGGGATGCCGGCTTTGATCATGAGGGCGATAAAGCGGAACGTACGGCGCGTGATTTTGAGGAACTTTGCATTGAAGGCCTGCGTCACGCCGTAGAAGAATGCAGGGAGCGCTGCAAGAACCATGGCAAGTGCAATCAGCTCGATTCTATCAACCCTGAAATAGAGAAGCGTAATTCCCATGACGGTGGAATATGAAATCGTGTGCAGTAGCTTCGAGACGAAGAGCCTTTTCCAGAATTTGCCGCAGATGAAGTACCAGTCGAAAAACGCGTGCTGGAAGACAAGTCCGAGCGTGAAGATGAGTTCGCCGTAAAAGATCGGGTGGTCGTGGCGGAAAATGCATGCGAATGCGAGCATGAGGAGCGCTGCCCCCGTGGCCGCGAAAAGCCGCAATTGGAGGATGTTCCTGAAAAGTGACCCGACTGTCGCGCGGCTCCCGAAAAAGGCGAGGATAAGCGTCGTCATGCCGAAATCGGCGATGGCACAGAATATGGAGTAGTCGGTCTGGAGGAGCCCAAAGTGTCCGTAAGAGGCTGTCCCGAGGTTCCTTGCGATAAAATTCTGGACGAAAAATGAAATTCCCTGGATGAGGAGATTTACAAATGCGATGAAAACACCGATTTTAATATTGCGGAAAGCCTGAAACATGAAAGTAAAGTTAGAATTTAGAACTAACTTGACTGTTACAAAAGGCCATTTAACGAAAAAAACAGAATAAATTTTTTCATTTTTTTGTATCTTTGGTCTTGAAATCGCGAGAGTGGCGGAATTGGCAGACGCGCCAGACTTAGGATCTGGTACTTCGGTGTGTGGGTTCGACTCCCACCCCTCGCAGTTCTTTTTTTTATCACCTTTTTTAACAACCGTATTCCGGAGTATATATGTCCGCTGAAATCAAAGAAACAAGCGCAACCGTGCGCACCCTTGAAATTACAATCCCGCAGGGTGATCTCAAGGTTCCGTTCGAAAAGAAGCTTTCTCAGTACAAGAAGCAGGTCGCCTTGAAGGGCTTCCGCCAGGGTCAAGTGCCGAAGTCCATGATCTTGAAGCAGTTCGGACCCTCCATCCGTCACGAAGCTGTCGATGAAGTTGTGAACTCCATCGTTCAGGAAACGCTCAAGAATGCAAACATCATTCCGGTGGGCAAGATGCTCGTGAAGGAATTCAACGACGACGAAAAGAGCGACATCACACTGAAGGTCGAAGTCGAAGTCGATCCGGAAATCGATATCAAGGGCTATGCTGACACGGGCGTCACCGTTCCGGCAACCGCCGTCCACGAAGAAGAAGTCCAGGCCGAATTCGACCGCCTCATGCAGATGTGGAGCAAGGACGTTCACGTTGACCGCGAAGCCAAGAAGGGCGACGTTGTTGTTGGCGACTACATTGAAGTTGTTATCGATGGTGAAAAGCAGGAACTCCCGGAAAACAAGGAATTCCGTTCCCTCCTCGGTGAATCCGCCTCTCCGGGATTCGACGAAGGCCTCATGGGTTCTAAGGCCGGCGACAAGAAGGAAATCAACTTCAAGTATCCGGATGACCACAAGGACGAACGCTACCGCGGCAAGACGGCCCAGTTCAACGTCGAAATCAAGGACGTCCGCGAAATCGTTCCGCCGACTTTGGACGAAGAATTTTGCACGAAGATTGGCGTGAAGGACGAAGCCGACCTGAGAAACAACCTCGCCGAAAGCCTCGCCAACCAGAAGAAGGACGCTGCGAAGAACAAGTCTATCAACGAAGCTATCGACAAGCTCATCGAAGCGAACCCGTTCGAAGTACCGAAGGCCCGTGTTTACGACCTCATCAAGTGGACGCTCAACCGCAACGCCCAGAGCGAAAAGGACGTTGTCGAACCGACTGAAGAGCAGATAAATGAACTCTCTGCCGAAGCTATCCGCGAAATCAAGAAGCACCGCATTCTCGAATTCGTCGCTACGAAGGAAAAGATCAAGCCGACCCAGGCTCTCGTTGACGAACGCCTCCAGCAGATGGCCGCCGCTTACCACGTGGAATTCGAAAACTTGAAGAACCACTTCCGTCAGTCTGGCCGCATCAACCAGCTGCGCGACGAACTTCGCTTCCAGATGGCTGCTGACTTCATCGTCGGTATCCGCCCGGCTGCAGAAGAAACAAAGTAATAAGAGGAATAAATGATCATCCCTACCGTCATTGAAACTACCGGGCGCGGCGAACGCGCTTACGATATCTATTCCAGACTTCTCAAGGAACGTATCATCTTTTTGGGCACGCCGATTAACGACGAAGTGGCGAATAACGTCATGGCCCAGTTGATTTTCCTGGAATACGAGAATCCGGAAAAGGATATCACGCTGTACATAAACAGCCCGGGCGGTTACGTGTCGGCAGGGCTTGCCATTTACGATACCATGCAGCATGTTCGCCCGAATATCGCGACCATCTGCATCGGCAGTTGTGCTTCGATGGCCGCCGTGCTCCTTGCTGCAGGCACCAAGGGCAAGCGCTATGCGCTCCCGCATTCCCGCATCATGTTGCACCAGCCGTCGGGCGCCGCTACCGGACAATCTACAGATATTCAGATTACCGCCAAGGAAATTATCCGCACGAAGGATACCCTTACCGAAATCGTCGCGAAGCATACCGGCAAGCCGGTGGAAGAAGTCCGCGAAAAGACCGACCGCGATTTTTACATGAGCCCGGAAGAAGCGAAGGCCTTTGGCGTCATCGATGAAATTTTTGTGCCGCGTAAAGAGGGTATTTAATGTATCGTAGTGGGAAAAACCACCCGGCTGTAAGTTGCAGTTTTTGCGGAAAGCCGGCGGAACAAGTCGAAAAGATGATTACCGGTGCAGGGGCGTATATTTGCAGCGATTGCATACGCATGTGCAGCCGCATCTTGGAAGAAGACTTGGCTCGTACGAAACAGGAAAAGGAAGCGAAGGAAATTTCCACAAAGCCGCTTCCGCTCCCGGTCGAAATCAAGGCGCACCTCGACGATTTTGTCATTGGGCAGGATCGTGCGAAGATGGCTCTCTCTGTGGCGGTTTACAACCATTACAAGCGACTCCGCTACAAGCAGACGCACAAGTCCAAGGACGACGTCGATGTCGAAAAGTCGAACTTGCTCCTGGTCGGTCCGACCGGTTCGGGCAAGACTCTCTTGGCGCAGACGATGGCCCGTTTTCTGGACGTGCCGTTCACGATTGCCGATGCGACTGTCTTGACTGAAGCGGGCTACGTGGGCGAAGACGTCGATAGCATTATCGTGCGACTCTTGCAGGCTGCCGACTACGATGTGGCGAAGGCTGAACGCGGCATTATCTTTATCGACGAAATCGACAAGATTGCACGTAAGACCGCGAACCCCTCCATCACCCGTGACGTGAGTGGCGAAGGCGTGCAGCAGGGACTTTTGAAGCTCCTGGAAGGCACGGTTGCGTCTGTCCCGCCGAAGGGTGGCCGCAAGCATCCGGAACAGCCGCTCGTGCAGGTGAATACGAAGAACATTCTCTTCATTTGCGGTGGCGCCTTCGAAACCTTGGACAAGATTATTTCCCAGCGCGTGAACCAGGGCGGCATGGGCTTTGGCGCCGAAATTCACACGGCGAGCGAAAACAGCTTGAGCGAACTTTTCAAGCAGCTTGAACCGGAAGACTTGATCAAGTTCGGACTCATTCCGGAAATTGTCGGCCGTTTGCCGATTGCCGTTGCGCTCGAAGAACTCGACGAGACCGCGCTCATGAACATCTTGACGCAGCCGAAGAACGCTCTCGTGAAACAGTACAAGAGCTTGTTCGCTATGGACAACATCAAGCTTGAGTTCGAAGACGATGCCCTCAAGGAAATCGTTCGCGAGACAATGACTCGTAAGACGGGTGCACGCGGGCTCAGGTCTGTGATGGAACGCGTGTTGCAGCAGGCGATGTTCAAGATGCCGGGTTCTGGCGAAAAGAAGATGACGCTTACGACCGAGATGGTCAAGGCAAGTCTTTATTCAAAACCATCTTCGGGTGGCGGCACCACGAAGAAATCTAAGACTAACGTCGCCTAGACAACTACATTACCTCGCATTTTTGCGAGGTTTACTAATTTTATAGTATGGCTTTTGATTTTAATAAAACGTATCCGTTGCTCCCATTGAGGGACGCTGTTGTATTTCCGCTGACGACGAGGCGCATCTTGGTGGGCCGCGAAATGTCTCTGCGTGCCTTGGAATTTGCCGAGAACCATAATAACGAAATTATCTTGGTCGCCCAGAAAAACGTGGAGCAGGAATCGCTCGACAATCCGATGCTCGACCTCTACACGGTGGGCGTCATTGCCCGCGTGGCGAATGTGACGCCGTTCCCGAATGGTTGTGTGAAAGTTGTTCTTGAAGGCGATTCCGTGGTGGATCTCCGTTCGATTATTTTGCGCGATGGATTTTTGCAGGTGACGGTCTCTCCGAGAGAACGTTTCATCAAGGCCGAAGATAAATGCGGTAAGTTCGAAGATGTGCTGAATATGTTCCGCGATTATGCGATGCACAGGAATATTGCGGAAGGCATGGTCGAGGCGCTCTTTACGATGGATAGCCACATCAACGCCTTTTACGGGATGATTCCGTTCTTGCCGATTTCTCTTTCCGAGAAGCAGGCGCTTTTGGAAGTGGATTCGATTGATGCGCTTGCGGAGCGTTTGATTAGCCTGATGCAGGTGGCGCAGGATAACGAGAACGTGCTTATCCGTGTGCAGCAGAACGTACGCCAGAAGATGGCGCAGCAGCAGAAGGAATGGTTTATTTCTGAACAGATCCGCCAGTTGCAAGATGAACTAGACGGTGAAAACGGAGGTTCTTCGGAACCCGACCAACTGCTCAAAAAAATCAAGGCGAAAAAGTTTAGCAAGGCCATCGAAGAAAAGCTTGAAGAAGAAATCGTGCGTATGCGCATGATGCAGCCGACGTCCCCGGAATATGCGGTAAGCCGTAATTATGTGGACTGGTTCCTCTCCATTCCTTATGGCGTCTATACCGATACCGTTCTCAACATGAAGAAGGTGAAGTCGGAACTCGATTCCAAGCATTTTGGACTTGACAAGGTCAAGGAACGCATCATGGAATACGTGGCCGTGCTGAAACTTACCGGTACGGAACGCCGCGCTCCGATCCTCTGCCTTGTTGGTCCTCCCGGCGTTGGCAAGACAACGCTTGTGGAATCGATTGCTGCCGCCATGCAGCGAAACTTTGTACGCATCACGCTCGGTGGCGTGCGCGATGAAGCCGAAATCCGTGGTCACCGCCGTACTTACATTGGTGCGATGCCTGGGCGATTCATCCATGCGTTGCGTCGCGCGAAGTGCATGAACCCTGTGATTTTGCTCGATGAAATCGACAAGATGGCGAGCGACTTCAGAGGTGACCCTGCAAGTGCTATGCTCGAAGTCTTGGATCCGGAACAAAACCACGACTTTACAGACCACTTCATGGAAGTGGGGCTTGACCTTAGCCGCGTGCTGTTTATCGCGACGGCGAACAGTGAAAGTGAAATCCCGGAAGCGCTCCGCGACCGCTTGGAAATTGTCCGCCTGCCGGGCTACTATCCGCATGAAAAGTTGCAGATTGCAAGCAAGTATTTGCTCCCGCGTATTTGCGAACGCACCGGTGTGAAACTAGACGAACAGGTGAGTTTCAGCGACGAAATGATTAATGTCGTGATGCGCGGTTGGACCCGCGAAGCGGGCGTGCGTGAACTTGAACGTACTCTCGAAAATGCGGTACGCCATCGCGCCAAAGAAATCGTGATGGGCAAGAAAATCAAACCCGAAATTACGGAAAAGGTCTTGCACGATTATCTCGGTGCGCCGAGATTTTTGGACAATCAGTTGCCGGAACCGGGCCGCCCAGGCGTTGTGACGGGACTTGCGTGGACAAGCGTCGGTGGCGAAATCTTGTTGCTCGAATGCATGCTCTTGAGCGGCAAGGGACAGCTCATTTTGACGGGTAAGCTTGGCGACGTGATGAAGGAATCGGCACAGATTGCCGTTTCGCTTGTTCGTGAACGCTTGCAGCGCTTTGGCATTGACCCCGCGATTGTCAAAAAGACGGATATCCACATTCACGTGCCGGAAGGTGCCGTGCCGAAGGATGGACCTTCTGCAGGTATCGCGCTCACGCTCTGCCTCTTGAGTGCGTTTACGAAGCATCCGATTTCTCCGGACATTGCGTTTACAGGTGAAGTGAGTCTTACGGGCGCCTGCCTCCCGATTGGTGGCCTGAACGAAAAGGCGCTTGCTGCGCTTGCCGCTGGCGTTAAGACGCTCCACTTGCCCGAAGGTAACAAGAAGGATGTGGCGGAACTTCCGGAACCGGCAAAGAAGGGTCTCAAAATTTACCCGCACAAGCACATTGACGAACTCGTGAAAATTTTGTTCAAAGTGCCGAAGACTGCTGGACAGACGAAAGACGAGAGACTAAAGACAAAAGAGACGCAAGTAGAAAAGCCCGCAAAATCTGTTTCGAAAAAGTCGTAGCTGTCATCCCCGCCTCTGTGCGGGGATCTCCTTTATATGAACTATTTGCGAATAAATTTAAATCCAAGCCAGATGGAATAACCTTTTTCGTCTCTTATATGACTATCTAAGCCTACTGTAGCGAGAATGTCGGTGCCTATGGCGATACCTGAATAGAACCGTTCTGATGTTTGCCACAAATAGCCTGTTTCAAATCTAAAGTTGCCACCTGCAAGACCGATGTTGCCGCCACCGCCGATTTCGATATTCATTGATGTCGTTAAATAAAAGTTTTGAATGCTTTCAGATGATTTGAAAAATGGATAAACGGTTACTCCTGGGCCCATTCCGAAGAAAGCAGAACCAGGACGCTTGCCAGACACGGAATGGCTGCGTTCTTTCTTGTTCCAGCCGTTGACATCACCTTTTGTTATTTCAAGTTCGATATTCCCGTAAATGGCGACAACACCCTTGATTAAACCGCCGAAACGCGTTGAAACAAAGCCGCCTACGCCATTGTAGCCGAGATAATCTTTGTGTGACCAATAATCTTGTGAGTTGTTGATATGGGTGGCTTCAAGATGTCTAAGACACGGGGCAAGCGATAGGTCAAAATAAAAACCGGCCGAAGCGAACGAAGTAAAAAACAATAGGAACAAAAAAATCTTTCGCATGGTTTATAATATAATCAAATTGGGTGAAATGAAAATAGTGTTTTTTGTATATTAGGCCGAAAAGGATTTATGATGAATGAAATGATTGATGTGGGAACGCCTGAAATTGAACAAAAATTTGTGGTAAAGAAATGGCCGGTTATCATTTGTATGATGATGAATATGGTTCTGTTTATTTTGCCGTGGTTTTGGTATCAAAAAGAAGCTGCCATTAACGACGCCTATGGCAGAGACAAGATGGACAGCTTTAATGCCATACCTGAATTTGCTGCGAGTTTATATCTCCCCCTGCTTGTGGGAATTCCTCTTTCGTTGTTGTATTTGTTAGGTTTAAGAGGTATACGCAGTGAAAAAAAATTGTATGTTATCGCGTTTGCGCCATTTGCTCCATGGGCGATTGTATATGCTCTAGTTAATGCGGTGACATTTGGTGTTATGTTGCTTATGCTTTTGCCGTGTACCATAATGAGCGCATTGATATGTGGATATGCCTATTTGAATATGGAATTGCTTAAAAATTGTTGTTGCGACAAGGTTAAAAAAACATCGTTGTGGCTTTTGATGATTGGTTATATAGCCGTGATTGCTTTTGGTGTATCGTTAGGTTTATCTTTTTGGAGAGGGTAGTGAAGGTAGGCTAGGAAGATGAAATTTTTTTGCTAGTTTTTAATAGAAAATAATCACTGTTTACTAACCGCTATTTACTGCGTCGCCGCCGCGACCTCGTTACTCAAAGGTTGCGCGAGCGATTGTCGCGAAAATCGCGAAAAAACTACGAAGAAGTAAGTGACCGCCCTGTCACCCCGCACTCTTCGGACCCGATATTCAAGGTATTGCAGGAGGAGGTAAAATTGTGTAACTTTAGTTCGAGGGATCTTATGACGGACGAGATGAAATCCATAGACAGAGCGATGTACGTGTTCATGAAACAGGAACAAATCGCGAAGAATTTCTTGAAAGCAGGACTTGATCCGAAGATTGTTGCTCAGAATACAGAAGTTCCGTTGTATATGGTACTCAAGCTCAAAGAAGAAATGGAACTCGCAGAAGCGTAGTTGTTGAAACTCAATCAGAACTTGAAGCCCTTCGGCAGAGTCGTCTTGCAAAGAAGTAGAATCTTGCGGGGGAAGAAATCCCCTTTTCCCGTCATTACATCACAAAAATAGGGCTGATTGTAAATTTTTTGTGCTAAAACCCGCTTTTTAAGTTAATTTTAGTTTTGAAAAAAGAGTTTAGCTCTTGTTCTCTAGATGAAATCTCGACAATTTCAACTTGTACGAGGACAAGGCGAACGCTCACGCAGGTATGCCGTTTTTCGGTGTATCTCGGTTTGCTATACCAGTTTCATAGCTGGTCTTTGGTCGTATAGACCAAGGGCAACAGCCCTTTGGGGGCGTGGGTCGTTTGCGTTTATCGTGCAAGGGCAGTCGAGAGCCTCATCTAGATAAATGCAACGACTCGCGCCTTTTTTGTATCCATACAAAAATTTGATGCTTTTCTTTGCGGAATAGGGGAAAACTCCAATGGTGTAAACGATGGAGTAAATGCTAGTTGTTTCTCTATAAGATAATGAGGCGTGTATATGGAACCTATTAGCACAATAGCCGATTTGCTTGAAAACCTCAAGTGTATAGAACGCAATGGCTTAAAAGGCCGTAGGAAAGGCGTTCGCTACTATTATCGTGGAGAACCAGAGGATTATGGAATCACGGGTGCAACTCCGAGCATCGGAAGAAATGGTCGATTAAAAAAGGAAACACAGATATTCCGCGAAGCGGAACGACGCCTTCCTGATGAATTTGCAAATTGTAAATCTACGTTCGAAAAATTGGTATTGATGCAGCATTACCAAATACCCACTCGGATTATGGATATCACAACAAGTGCCTTGCAAGCGGTATTCTTTGCCTGCTATAACGATCCTGATTACGGCATGAGCGAAAAAAAACAAGGGCGCAAAGATGGAGTTGTTTATGTTTATGAAATTCTCAATAAGAGAATCAAGAATTACCATTCTGATACGGTGAGTATTCTTGCGAATATTGCTGTTTATGATAGTGACAATTTGGACATCAGGGGGATTCCTGCTGACGAAAAACATGATCGGAAAATATTCAACACCAATGGGAAGATTAAACGTCTACTTCATGAAATAAAATCCGAGAAGCCGTATTTTACGGGTTGGATAAATAAGAAGGACATGGAAAGTATTTTCTGTGTGCATCCATTGTTGAGTAATCCGAGAATCCGAGCTCAGCAAGGAGCATTCCTGATTTACGGAATAGATGGAGACAAGGATCATCTTGCCAAATGGAAAGAAGATACTGATGGAATGATTCGGCGAAAAATGATTATTCCCGCCAAAGCCAAAAAGAGTTTACTGAATGAACTTAAAATGCTTGGGCTCACCATTGATATTGTTTACCCAGATTGGAAAGGCTCACGTCAATTTTTGAATTCAAAGGATTTTTTGGAGGTTGTATGACATACGAAATAGAATGTTACATAGAAACAATCGACTCGGAAGGGGGCTTTACCATTCAAGGAACTGAAGGGTATTGCCTTGAAAAAGATGGAGAAACCTACAATATCCTTTGGCTGGAAGGTAAGTCGAGTATGTCGGTTGCTTGCCTTTTGTCAGAAAAAAAATTCAGTCTGCCTCAAGACAAATCGCAAAAAAAATTTCTTCTACTAGTTTCTGCTAGAACTAGTCATTCGAAAGTCAAGCTTATTTTTGACAAGGCTTCAGACAATAATGAATTCTCGTTAAAAAAATTTGCTTTAATTTAAAGGAGGTTGCTATGTGCAAACATTCAAAAATCATCGCGTTATTGTTGTTTGTGACAACATGCGCCTTTGCTAACTGGACTGGTTCTACGTCGGAACCGGCGAATATGAAAAAAATAGATGGTAAATCATTTTATGTGATAACTTCTGCAGATGAACTTGCTTGGTTTGCTGCAAAAGTAAATAGCGGAAGTACCGATATAAATGCGGTGTTGGGGAATGACATTGTTTTCGGAAAGGATGAAAAAACAAGGGGGACTGTAAGTTGGACTCCGATTGGAAAAGAATACTTTTATGGCGTATTTGATGGTGCTGGTTATACCATTTATGGATTGTATATATCTACTGGAACACGTTGTCAAGAGAATGATCTCTGTGCAGGGTTGATAAGCCGCTTGGGAAAGGGCGGAGTTGTAAAAAATGTAATTATGGACAAAGGGGAAATTACTGTTGCTCAAAGTTCGAAAAGTGAATCTTTTGTTGGGGCTATTGCGGGATTTAGTAATGGAACGATCCAAAATACAGAAAACCGAAACTCAATTACTGTTATTGATTCTTCTCTTGGAACACTCTATGTAGGTGGAATTGCGGGAGCTGGCCCCACTGGAACCATTGCGAATAGCAAAAATAGCGGTCGTATTCGTGTTAAAGCAAAAACCTCTTATTCTGGAGGAATTGTGGGCTATAACAGCGGAAAAATTGATAATTGCAACAATCAAGGATTTGTTTGGTCCACGGATACAACAAGGAAAACGTTAAGTACGACTGAAAAGGTTTCTGAATACGTATCATTGTTTTCTGGGGGTATTGCTGGAGAAAATTGGTCAATTATTTCGAATAGTCGAAATAATGGGGTTGTATTATCAGAGGCTTATGTATATGTAACAAGTGCTGGTGGTGGTGAAGTCTCTACAGATGTCGAGTCCTATTCTGGAGGGATTACTGGGTCTAACAGAGGGCTTGTTTTTAAATGCTATAATGAAATTGAAATTTACTCGAAATCCTCGTCAGTTGCTGTATCAGGAACATCAGTTTCAACATCAGAAAGTTCAAAACCTAGTATAGCAGGATCTGCTTCTACTAAGTCAATTTCCTATAGCTATTCAGGGGGAATAGGTGGATATAATGAGGGAACCATTTCTAATTGTTATAGCGACAATGCAGGGAAATCCTCCGCAACAGGAAATGCATACTATGTTATTTCAGGTAATCGGAGCCAATCTTTGGGTGCAGACATTAAGTCTTTTGACGGTGGAATCGTTGGTCAAAATGTTAATAAGGGAAGTACAAAAAGCTCCTATTATAAAACAGAGTATTGGCTTAACAACACTAAAGTTACAGGAACAGCCGAAAATATGCAAAAAGACCAATTTGCATGGATTCTCAACACTTGTAATGGAACAGAAGAAAATAGTGGTGCTTGGACTCGCGGAACTGATGGTTATCCAACATTTGCAAATGAAGATTCTCTTGCTATTTACAAGGTTGTTTTCGATGATGATGGTGCAACTTCCAATCGCTACACGAATTACAAGGGCTTGGTGACATTCCCTGAAAATCCGGAACCTGCCGAAGGTTTTATTTTCAGCGGTTGGTTTAATGCTGACGATACCAAGGTAAAGTCGTCGACTGTATTTACAGCAGATCAAACTATAAAGGCTGTTTATACCGATGCATCTGATGTTTTCTGGACAATCAATTTCTATAATGCCGCTCCCGCTGATACAATCCTAGAAACAAAGTCTTATCAGCATGGAAGTATTGTGACTTATGGTGGTGTTGAACCGATTCTTGCGGCAACGGCTAAATACACTTATAAATTTAAAGGATGGGATGTAGAGCCCACAAATGCTGTTGAGGATTTTGATTATCACGCCGTTTATGATTCTACGATTCGTTCTTACACTGTTGTCTTCAACAATTCTGATGGCTCGAAAATTGAAAGTGCAACGTTCGAATATGGCAAAATGCCTAGTTGCAGCAAAACACCGACTCGTGCGGCTACTGCTGAATGGAAATATACGCACAAAGGCTGGAAACCAGCGATTGATGCTGTTACCGGAGAGGCTGCTTATACAGCTATCTATGATTCTGTTAGAGTTGAGTATAAAGTTATATTCATGAATGGAACAGAAGTGATTGATGAACAGATGGTTCCGTATGGTGACGCTGCGATAGCTCCAACAGAAGTCTCTCGCGAGGGCTATAAGTTTATTGGCTGGAATGTTTCTTTTGCAAAGATTACTGGCGATTTGACGGTCAAGGCTTTGTTCGAGGAGTTGATTATCCGTACGGTCAATGTGGTTGACGGGAATGGAGAAAAAATTGATAATCAGAAAATTGAGGACGGTAAAGAATATATATTGCCTGCTGCACCTAAAAAGGAAGGTTTCACATTTGATGGATGGTACAATGATAAAGGTAAACTCGTAGGCAATCCAGGGGATAAGATTACAATCACAGAAGACTTAACTCTTGAAGCCAAATATACCGCCATCAATTATACCATAACATTTGCTGATGAAAAAGGCTCAAAAATATCTTCTGTTGAAGTTGCCTACGGACAGATGCCAACAGCACCTAAAGATCCGACGAAGGCTTCTTCGGCCCAATATATATACACTTTCAAAGGCTGGAGTCCTACAATTACTTCAGTCACGAGCACGGCGACTTATACCGCCGTATTCGATAGTACATTGCGTAAATACGCAATCACCTTTAAAAATGGAACGATAACGTTACAGACGAGTGAGGTCGCTTATGGCGTAAAACCAAGTTATACAGGAACAACGCCAACGAAGGCTTCAACAACCCAATATTCATATACTTTCAAGGGCTGGAATCCGACAATCGCATCTGTAACGGGTGCGGCGACTTATACCGCCATATTCGACAGCACGTTGCGTAAATACACAATCACCTTTAAAAACGGTTCAACAACGTTGCAAACGAGTGTTGTTGCGTATGGAAGTAAACCAAGTTATACAGGCGATACCCCTACGAAAACGTCAACTGATAAGTACTCTTATACGTTCAAAGGTTGGAGTCCAACGCTTGCTTCTGTAGCAGGTGCGGCGACTTATACCGCCATATTCGACAGCACGTTGCGTAAATACACAATCACCTTTAAAAACGGTTCAACAACGTTGCAAACGAGTGATGTTGCGTATGGAAGTAAACCAAGTTATACAGGCGATACCCCTACGAAAACGTCAACTGATAAGTACTCTTATACATTCAAGGGATGGAGCCCAACGCTTGCTTCTGTGACAGGAACTATGACTTATGCCGCCGTATTCGACAGCACGTTGCGTAAATATACCATTACTTTCAAGAACGGTTCGACAACGTTGCAAACGAGCGATGTGGCGTATGGTGTAAAGCCGAGTTATACAGGAACCACTCCCACGAAAAAGGCGACAAATAAGTATACCTACAAGTTTAAGGGCTGGAATCCGGCAATTGCTGCTGTAACTAAAGCTGCGACTTACCAAGCGGTATTCGATAGCACCAGGGTGACGGGAATTGTTGAAGGTCGTCTTGCGTCTTTGGGGCTGTCAATGAGAGCAGTTTCTCGTTCTATTCAGATTTCTGCCGCACCGAAAAATTCGACTTATGCGGTTCTTGACATGCAAGGGCGTGTATTGTTGAGTGGGCGTGTGGAATCGGCGAATTTCAATATCGCGGTGCCTAACGCTGGTAGTTATCTGGTGCGTGTCGGAAATGTAACAAGAAAAGTCCAAGTAAAGTAAAATGCGCAAGCCTCAGTTTTGAACTGGGGCTTTTTATGTATCGCTTATAAAAAAAGTGATTAATCAGTGATTAAATCGATTAATCACTTTTTCATTTGGACAAAAGTGCCGAAATTTGCTCATGATCGCCAGTTTTTCTCTTGGCGCAGATTTTGCATATATAGCGGCATGGAAAAGAAAAATACAACAACTCATAAATCTCTTGAATACTACCTCGTAAAGCCGGGCGAACAGAGCCCGTATGCAAATCTGTTGATCGATCTCGCGTTCAAGAAGGCCTTCGACCCGGACAAGCCTGTCAGTCGTGAAAACCTTGTGAACCTGCTGAACGATCTGTTGGCGCCGCAACTCAAAAGGCCTATCAAGAGCGTGAAGACTCGTAATGTCGCAAAGAACTTGAGCGGCAGCAAAGAATCCCGTACGGCGATTTTTGACTTGCACTGCGAAGACGATGCGGGCAATCTGATTGAGATAGAGGTGCAGATCCGCAAACTGAAAAACTTTTCGAAGAGGCTTGCTTTCTATGCCAGTGAAATGGTCGCTAATCAAGCCGAAATCGGTACGGGGTGGAAATTTAATGTCAAGCCGACATATGTTATTGCGATTACGCAGAAGAAGGTTTTCAGGGACAACCGTATTATCCATCGAGCGACAACTGTTGATTTGGAAACTGGGGAACAGTTTATAGACTCGTATAATTATACGGTCATAGAGCTTTCAAAAGTTCCGTTCTTTATAGAAAAGAAGTCTGACAGTTCGAGCAAGTGGTTGTTTTTCTTCCGCTACCTGCATAGGTTAAGGGCGCTTCCGGAAGCACTTTCTGAGAAAAAGTTCAAACGGTTGACGGAGTGTTCTAAAGTATCTAAATTCAGTAAGAAAGAATTCGAGGCATATCGGAAAGTGTATCACAAAGAATGGGATCATAACGCCATGGTTGATGGCATATTTGAAGACTTCGCGGATGAAATTAACGCGAAGATTGACGAACGTACTCGCGAAATCGCCAAGAAAATGATTGCCAACGGCAAGTTGTCCGATGAAGATATCGCATCCTGTTCGGGTCTCTCTGTCGAGGATGTTGTTGTCTTACGTAGTCAAGTGTGTAACTCTGGCAAGAAGTAGTATCCATTTTGCATCTCGTTTACTCAGGAATTTGTTCTCCATCAGAGATGGAGTGATTAAATCGATAAACACTTTTGCTATTTTTTACACGTCGATTCATTAACAGAATAATTATGGAATTCACACTTGATGAAATGCGCGAGCACCTTGCAGCTCTCGAAGCAAGGATTTCTGAGGCTTGCAAGATTGCGGGCCGCAGCCGTGAATCGGTTAAGCTTGTGTGGGTGAGCAAGTTCCACCCGGCAGAAGCTGTGGAAAATGCGATTGCTTTGGGCGCCACCGACTTTGGCGAGAACCGCGTGCAAGAAGCGGAGCTCAAGTTCTCCGAGTCGCGTACGGCGCTTGACGGAAGTCGCGTGCGTTGCCACGTGATTGGTCCTGTGCAGAGCAACAAGCTCAAGAAGGCAGCGCTTGTGGCCGACTGCATCCATTCTATCGCGAGCATCGAAGCGGTTCAGAAGTTAGAGAAGGTCTGTGCTGAACACGATAAGGTTCTCGACATTCTTTTCCAGGTGAACGCGGGTGAAGAAGAAACGAAGAGCGGCCTCGATATTCACGAAGCCGAAGCGTTCCTCGAAGATTTAGGAAAGCGCGCTGGTGCAGCCACTGATGACGGCAAAAGCGAAAATTTCCCGCATTTGCGTTTCCGCGGTCTCATGACAATTGGCAAGAATACGGGGGTTCCCGAAGACAGTCGCGAGTGCTTTGCTTTCTTGCGTGGGCTGCGCGACAAGTTCCTTGCGAAAGGTGGCGCGTTCGTTCACTTCGATCAGCTTTCGATGGGCATGACGCTTGATTTGGAAGTCGCGATTGAAGAAGGCTCTACGATGATTCGCGTAGGTACGGCGCTCTTCGGCGAACGCGACTATTCTAAGCCGGTGAACGATCCTGTATAATCTACGCTGTCATGCCCGCCTTTGAGCGGGCATCACCGTCTTGTTGTTGAAAGGGAGATTCCCGCTTTCGCGGGAATGACAGAGTGTACTAATTTACACTTCAATTTCCATGCCGGTGTGCATTTGTTCAACTTTGTCGCTAAGCACATCGTGCAAAATTTCGTAGGCGCGTTGGCCCGTGCAGTGGCCTGTGTAGATTTTTTGAACGTTCAAATCTCGGAGGCGTTCGGCGAATGCTTTCATGCGGTCGTCGGGCGTGCGGAACAGATGGAATCCGCCGAGGATGGCATAGATTTGTTTGCCGGGGAATGTCGCTTCGATTTCCTTGACGATGTTGTCGGCACCACCATGGCTACAGCTGTTCATGATGAACAGTCCCTTGGGCGTATCGAATACGAGACTTTGTTCGTGGTCAAAACTGTCGGGGCGGTATTTGCCGTTTTCCTTGACGCTCATGTGGGCGCGTTTGCCAATTTCGTCGAGGTTCGGAGTCTTGTGGCCAACGAGCGTGACTCCTGGGAAAATTTCACAGTCGCCGTGGGCAAATACGATGCGGTCTGCATAGCGCTGGAGCGTCCCCTTGCGGATGCCGATGTATTCCTGATAAGTGAAAAACTTGAAAATTTTGTGCGTGTGGTAGCAGTTTTCGGCAGCGGCATCGCGCAGGTAAAATTTGGCGTGGTTGTTCTTGTTGAAAAATTCCTGCATACCATTCGCGTGATCGTAATGCGCGTGGCTTAAAACTCCCGCGTCAATTTGCGAAATATCGATGTTCATATCGGCAGCGTTCTTGGCGAACTGTGTGGAAGCTCCCGTGTCGAGCAGAATGCGCTTGCCGTTGAATTCTGTATAGACGCAAAGGCCCCATTCACCTTTCAATTGCTTTGACGAAGCGTTGTCAGTGCTGCGAATGTCGCGAACGTAACCGTTAATGTTGTCTATGAGAATTTTGATTTTCATTTTTCTTTTTTTGGGGGGGGAGGGGGATTCCCGGTCAAGCCGGGAATGACAAGGACGCGGGAATGACGAAGTGTGACTGTCATGCCCGCCACTGAGCGGGCATCACCTTACACAGTTCCTATTGCCATTGCGGTTCATTTGATGTGTCTTTAAATGCTTTGTAGAAATTCAAGAACTGCTCGGGGCTGAGTTCTTCGGCGCGGACAGTCATTGGCCAATCCAAAAGTTCGATGGTCGCCTGGATTTTCTTCTTGTCGTAATTTCGACCGAACGAATTTGCAAGTGTCTTTCGCTTTTGCGTGAACGCGGTACGCACAAAGTCAAAGAATCCATCGGGCGCTTGGATGGCGTCTTCGCGCGGAGTCAAAAGCATCGTGGCGCTATCGACGTTCGGCTTAGGCGTAAAATGCTCCGGCCCAATCTTGCGCAAAATCTGCGTATCCGCAAAAGCAGAAACGAGCACGGAAAGGCTCCCGTAATTACTGCTGCAAGGCGCTGCGCAAATGCGTTCGGCGACTTCGAGCTGCACCATTCCCATAAAGCCTTTGGTCAAATGCAATCGCGGCATGAGTCCCGCGATAATCGCTGTACTTACGTTGTACGGCAGATTGCCGGTAACCCACGGCTTTTCATGGGCGTCCAAAAACGCCTGCAAGTCGAATTTTAAAAAGTCGATATTGACAATGTTGAAGTTTTTGCGTCCCTTGAATTTTTCTTTCAAGACTTCGACGCATTGCTCGTCGATTTCGACGGCGGTGAGTTCTAGCCCGCGATTGAGCAAGTGCTCCGTGAGGGCGCCGTGCCCGGGGCCGATTTCAAGAACGAATTCGCCAGCTTCTGCGGGCAAGTCGCCTGCGATAGCGGTGGCGGTTTCGACATCCAAAAAGTTCTGTCCAAATTTGCGGCGGCGTGCTCTATCCATGACGGGGAATATAGAAAATGGGGAAGGGCACGCACGCATTGCGCTGCGTAAACGTCTAGCAGCTGGCCGCGGAGATGCAGGCGGCGACAAAATCCGCCGATTCGCCTTGCTGGTAATAAGCGTAGAGGTTCGAATCATCTACGACATCATCGAGATTTATCCCGCTTGTCGAGGTCAGTTCGTCTTTAATCCGTTCCTTGAAGGTCTGGAAACCGGGGTGGAACAGGTAATAGAGAGCGGCTTTTGGCGTCTTGTGGAGCAACTTCATGGTATCCTCCAGTTCAAAGGCTATCTGGCAAGTTGTTCTGCTTGTTTTGTAAATGGCCTTGTGACAACCATTTAGCACAACAAACATTGCTTTAAATGTTGATAAGATGTTTATTTCTTATTAACATCTATTGTATTTATACATTTTTTTACAAAAATAGGCAAGCTTTGTGATATTCCAAAATGGAATGTGGTGCGCTACATCAAAAGTTTCTAAATTGGAATCAATGCTCTCGAGAATAATCACATTGTGTTTTTTGGTATGTGGCCTAGCTTTTGCCGATGGGCCTTCTTTTGCGCTTTCGCCGACGCAAAACGCGCTCGCAGAACAAGTTACACAAAAAACGATGGAACTCGACTATGTCGAAGCTTTCAATTTGGCACGTAAACTCCGCTTGGAAAATGACGGCGTGGGCTGTGTTTTCCAGAGTATTATACGCGTGAGCATGTACGATGACAAGGGCGATACTGCGTCGCTCAAGATTGCCGCCAAAAATCTGGAATCTTGCAAGGCCGAAGGCCTTTGGGATGCGCTCCGCAATTTTGAAATAGGTTATGTGCTCACGGAAACGGGGCATTCCGTCAAGGGGGCTATGCAGACACGCTCGGCCGCAAAGATGTTCGAGGATTCCCCTGATTTCGAGGCAAAATCGTTTTACGCCATTTATGCCTATTACGTTGACGACAGCTTTGGATGGCTTCCGTTCAAGTCGGACAATCGCGAGGCTTACCTCAAGGAACTCGAATCGGCGTCTATTCGGTCAAAGCGTTTTTGGCCTCTGTTCCTGACCCCGCTCATTTGGATGCACTATGACCGCAAGGATTTCAAAAAAGGTTTGGCACTTGCCGAAGCCGGATTGAAAAAAGCTCCGAATCACCCGGTATTGCTCCAAATCAAGGCGGACATGCTTTACAGACTGAAACGTTATCCCGAAGCGGTCTCCATTTATGAAAAAAGCGCTGCCGACTATCTGGAACGTACCGGAAAATCCATTCGCTATTGGTGCTCGGTATTGAACCTTATCCGTATTTACCATGATGCCGGCGACAAGACGAAGGCTGTTGAACAACGTAATAAGCTCAACGACCCCGAATACGAAAAAATCAAAAAGTGGATGCCAGGTTCTCTCATGGACGACCTCACAGACCGCAAGTTGATTTAGTTCTTAGTAGTTGGTTTGACTACTCTTTAGATTGTTAAAAAAAATTATCAAAAAATATCCGGACAAACTCGGCAAAAAAGCGTGTTAATAAAGAAGCACGCAAAAATATCAGGAGGTTTTATGTCGAGTAAATTGTCTGTGCTGCGAGTCGGTTTCTTTTTGGACGGCTATACGCTTAAAAAGGTCAACGAGTATTACCTGAGATACCATAGGTATCATTCGCGCTTGGATTTCAAGGAGCTCAAGAACTGGGTCCGGGATTACGCCGTGAGGCTTTTCGGGCACGAAGGTTGTCCCGTTGAAATCGAGTCGCATTATTACCATCCTTACGTTAGAAGTGTCGATCGTGCCGAATCGTCGTTCGGTAACGGCATGGACCGTTTCGAAAAGCAGCTTTCGCGAGCCGGTATCGAAGTCCACTATAATTTGCCGGAAGACATCAATAAGATGGGCCCTAATATGCAACTAGTCGAAGATGCCTACCTTTATGCGTATTACCATAAGGTTGATGTCTTGGTGCTGATGAGTACGCAGGGGCAATATTCGGCCTTGCCGGAACGCTTGAAAAGGGAAGGTGTCCCGATGCTCTTGTTGGGTTGGAACTTCATGTACGAGAAGGACCACATGCCGGTGTATTGGCGGACGGATCCAAGTTTGCGCGAACTCAGCGGTTATTACGTTGCCATGGAAGAGGTTGCCGAAAAGTATCCGCCTAAACGCCATTCAGACAAAAATTTGTTCATGTTGCCTTACAGCCCTCATCCGTCACAAAAGAGGAATGTGTGGAATACTTACTTGAAAAATATTATCGCGTCGCTGGACGAGGCTGGCGGTTTCAAAAAGAAGCCAAGGTGCGAAAAAAGCCCCGCTGTGGCGAGGCTCGGTTAAAAGAATAGTTTGTTCAACCTGTCTTAAATTTTGTCTTGCTGCTTCTTGTCCCAGAAGCTTAAGAATGTCCAACCGAAGCGGAGACCGACATACCAGGTGTCGCCGTCGTTGTCGGTGTCGTTGATATGCGTGTGGAGGTTCGAACCTTCAACATTGAACTCGTTGTAACGCACGACGTGGTAACCGGCATAGAGGCCGATGGAGAACTGTTCGAACTGGAGTCTTGCTTCGAGGTCGGCCTTGAACGATGCTGCCATGGTGCTGTAGTAACGGTCGCGCATGACAACGTAATCGTTAGCTTTTTCCTGGTCGAATATGACGTAGTTCGAAGTGAAGTGGACATTCAGCATGTTGAAACCGATACCCACGGCAGGAATCAAGTTGAAAAATGCGTCTTCGCCGAGCAACTTCCAGCCGAACATCCAGTCGGCACCGTAGGCGAACCAGCGGGCGTCATAGAGAGGGGCTGTGGTCGCATTTCCGCTCGTGTCCGCCACTACCATGGTAGATCTTGGACGTTCAGACGTCTGCGTAATCATGAAGTTGAAGTTTATCCAGGTCAGGAACTGCTTGTATTGAGCGCCGACATTGAACTGGAGTCCGGGATAAAGCTTGTTGAACTTTTTGTAGTTGTTCTTGGCAGTTAGATAGTAAAACGAGGTATCTGCCCTTGACGGTGACTGGAGCGCGCTAGTTGTGAACGCGGCATTGTTGATATAGTCGTTGAATCCGGGCATCATGCCATGGAGGTCTGCGCCGAAGGAAATGAAACCACGGATGTGGTCCTTGTCATAAAATCCTTCATCGGCTGCAAACGAATTGGTAGCAAATGCGAGAATGCCGAACACCGCTGCCATGAACAAAGAGGCTATTTTTGTCTTCATAAAGACTCTCTCCTAATAGGAATCTCCGAAAGTAATATTATGTCAAGCAATAAAATACATTATCTTCCGGTTTTGTGCATGCATTTTTGTTACAAATCATTGAAAATCAACAAATTAGGCTCTTTTGGGAATCCGTTCCAAGGGCTGTGGTTTGATTTTTTGGGGAATTTGCGCCGTTTTTTGCGTAGAGATGTTCCATTTTGGAGTTTTTGCGGAATCCTGCTTTGCGTTTTTTCCATAGCTGGCTGTAATCGCAGTGAGCCGGAACCTGGTAACGTTTCGAAGTGCGGCGAGGCCGTCCAGTTCGAAAAAGTAGGTAGCAGTTACATTTCGATTGGAAAATTGTGTGGAACCGATGTTGCCGTTCTGCGCTCGGTTATCGGTAGGGATACTCTGGTCCACAAGTTCGTGATGATGGATTCTGCGGCTGCGGCTCTTGGGACTGATTTACGCCGTCGGGGATTCCCGGAGGAGTGGCTGTCGGCGGCGGTGCTGCGTGTTCCGCTTATGCGGGTGGCGGCTCTTTCGACTTCGCAGGTCGGTTTCATGCTCCGGCTTGGGCTTCGCGACAATATTGTCGGCGTCTCGGATGGGCAGTACATTGTCGATAGCGTCCTTTACGAACGTGCTAAAAAGAATACCGTGGCTAGCATCGGCTACGATGCCGCTGCTTTGGAAAAGCTCATGGCGCTCAAGCCAGACCTAGTGCTTGATTTTACCACGGGCGGCGATTACGATAATTATGAACAAATTTCAAGAACAAGCCTTCCCCTGATGCTTACGTCCGAGTGGCAAGAAGATAGCCCGCTCGCTAAGCTCGAGTGGATTAAGTTATACGGAATTTTGTTTGGCCTGCGACCGCTTGCCGATTCGATTTTCGAACAAGAGAAAGAAAAGTACGAAACGCTGAAATCTCTGATAACTTCTCCTGCAAGCGACACACTTCCGACTTCCGACTTCCTACCGCCTACTAAACGCTGTCCTCGCGTTCTTGCGGGTATGTCTTACGGTGGTGTGTGGCATGCACCTGGAGGCAAAAGCTTTACCGCCAACTTGATCCGCGATGCGGGAGGCTGTTACTTGTGGTCTGCCGATACGTCCCGCGAGCTTACCTTTTCGTTCGAAGAGGTCTATGCGCTTGCGGACAGCGTCGATGTGTGGGTCAATCCGTCGATGTTTGCGACTGTTGACGAGATGGTGGCCCTCGAACCTCGCGTAAAGAATATCAAGGCGTTCAGGGATAAAAAGATTTTCCAGAATGACGGGCGCAAGGGGTTGGGTGCAGGCAACGATTTTTACGAGGGGGCGATTACGCGACCGGCGGAACTCCTGTGGAATTTTGCAAAATGCCTAAATGGCACCGTTCCGGGGGTAAATTCCTTGGACTCCAATTACAAGTGGTATAGAAATATTTATAATTTCTAACATATGATGTCACATACAGGTATTGGTGATTGGATTGCTGCCCAATATGACCTTGGTGTTCCGTTCTTGCAACTGGTTCCAAGGGATTGTGCGGACTATCTGCTTTTGAACGCCCAGATTCGCGAGTATGATGCTGGCGAAATTATCATCCAGGGCGGAATCAAGGGCGATTCCTTCTGTGTATTGCAGAGCGGTCGTGCCACAGTTTGCGGTCAGATTCTTTCTGACGGTCATTATAGTTCCCTCACGACTTTGGAAAGCGGTTCTTGCTTTGGCGAAATGTCCATTTTGTGCAATGAGCCGACTAGCAATACGGTTATCGCCTCTGAGGATGGTTGCACAGTCCTTCATATTCCGAAGGCCGAATTCGTGAAGTTCCTGGACAAGAATCCGAGCATCGTGGTTTACCTGTATAAAGTGATGGCTGGCCGTCTCCGTGCAAAGAACGAGGCGTTTGACGAGTTCGAGCGCTTGTCGCTTTTGGCTTCGGCGAAGGTACTTCCGTTTATTGATTTTGCGCAGACGATGGAAAAAAGCCGCATTACCGGGACTGTCATTTTCGAATGTGCCGGGGAATCTGGCTTCATCGCTTTCCAGGATGGACGAATTTGCTGCGCCAAGTGCGGCAAACTTGCAGGTCCGGACGCTCTGGAAAAACTGCTTTCGTGGGGCGATGAAACCTTGTTCAAGCTGGATACGCATGTGATGCCGGATGTGGTGAACATCAGCCAGATGACGGATACAACAAGCCTCATCCTTGATGCACTCAGAAATATTGATGAAAAACAAAGTGCCCGTAAATAGGGCCGAATCGCAGCCCGCTTAAGGGGCAAAGGAAAAAAGATGAATTACGCAGACGCAGGAGTTTCCTTGGCACGTGCCGACGAGGCAATGGTCGGTGTCAAGAAATCCGTACGTACCACTTTCAACGAAGGCGTTCTTGGTGACGTGGGCAACTTCGGTGGCTTGTTCACTTTGAACCATCTCGGCATGAAGGACCCTGTCCTCGTGAGTTCCGTGGATGGCGTGGGCACAAAGCTCAAAGTCGATATCGAAATGGGTACGCATGAACTGCCTGGGCAGGACATCGTGAACCACTGCTGCGACGATATTCTCGTGCAGGGCGCACGTCCGCTGTTCTTCCTCGACTACGTGGCCACGGGTCGTCTCGAACCGGGCGTCATGGACAAGCTTGTCGCGGGTATGGCTAAGGCTTGCCGCGAGAACGACCTTGTTCTGATTGGCGGTGAAACCGCTGAAATGCCGGGCTTCTACGGTCCGGGTGACTACGATATTTCTGGCACCATCGTCGGCGTGGTGGAACGCGAAAACATCATCGACGGAAAGAAGATCAAGCCGGGTACCATTATCCTCGGTCTCCCTTCTACGGGTCTCCACACGAACGGTTATTCGCTTGCTCGTAAAGTGTTGTTCGATGTGGCGGGCTACAAGGTCGATACGCTGGTCGATGGCATGGACAAGACTATTGGCGAAGCGCTCGCGATGCCGCATCGCAGCTACTATCCGAGCCTCATCGATCTCTGCAACAAGAAGAAGATTCAGGGTCTCGCCCACATTACGGGTTCGGGTTATCAGGGCAACATCCCGCGTATCCTCCCGGACAACGTAGATGTCATCATCGACCGCACCACGTGGGATCCTCCGATGATCTTCAAGCTCATCCAGCAGGCTGGCTCTGTCGAAAAAGATGAGATGTACTCCACCTTCAACATGGGTATGGGCATGCTCATCTTCATCGACCCCGCCGACAAGGCCGAAGTTGTGGCTCATCTCGAAGCCAAGGGCGAAAAGTGGGTGCAGATTGGTGAAGTCGTAGAAGGCACCAAGCAGGTGAAGTTCCGCGACTAGTCGCAATTGTGTCATCCTGAGCAAAGAACCGAAGGTTCGGAGCCGAAGGATCTAAAAGGCTTGCACGTATGTGCGGCCTTTTTTGTTGATCTTGAGCACATTTAGAGAACATTTAATGATATTATAAGTTGCTTTTACTTTGAAAAAAGGCGTCTAAAACTTATTTTTAAGAGAAAACCGATGTTTGGGTTGTTTTAAAATGAGGATATATGAAGAATAATATTTTTAAAGCCATGATTGCTGTAGGTGCAATTTCCATGATTTTTGGTTGTGGTGATGATGCTGCAACTCAAGTTGGTCCCACGCAATCGAATATTTTATCTTCCTCGACGAACTTGGTTCCAGGTTCCAGTGCGGCAGCTCCGCTTTCGAACAACTCCAATCCAGGCTTAAGCTCTGCTGTTGTTCCGGGTTCCAGTGCGGCAGCTCCGCTTTCGAACAACTCCAATCCGGGCTTGAGTTCTGCTGTTGTTCCGGGTTCCAGTGCGGCAGCTCCGCTTTCGAGCAATTCCAATCCGGGCTTGAGTTCTGCAGTCAATCCGACATCCAGCGATACGCCTGCGTCGTCTGCTGCTGAAGTCTCCAGCAGTTCGGAAGGTCCTGAACTTGGTCCTGATGGTTTCCCGACACTCGAATCTTACGGCCCGCCTCCTGCTGAATATACCAAGGACATCAGCGCTACGGCAAAGCGCGGCTGGAATACGCGTTATTGGGATGCCTGCAAACCGCACTGCTCCTGGATTAGCGATGGTCAGGAAGGCAAGACCGATACGACTTCTGAAGAATCCTACCAGAAAGGCTTGACGACTGCTCGTAACTGCAATATTCACGACGTGGAAGTCCCGACGTTCACGCTCGGTCATGCCGTTCAGCAGTTCTGGTTTGGTTACGAAGGCACGGATAATGCTTGCGGTAACGCCAAGGCGAAGGGTGTGTTCACGTGTACGGACATGGCCCCTATTGCCGTGAACGACAATCTTTCTTATGGTTACGTTGCTGGAACTGCTGATGGAAAATGCGGAAAGTGTTTCCACTTGCAGTATGATGGCAGTTTCAAGGATGCAAGTGGCAACAATGCCCCGAAGGAAACGCATAAGGCTCTCAAGGGCAAGCATATGATTGTGATGGCTTCCAATATCGGTCATGATGTTGGTGGCGGTATTGGCGATTTGCCTGCTGGCCAGTTTGACTTGATGGTCCCGGGTGGCGGCGTGGGTGCCTTTGACGCGCTCTCTACGCAGGTTAATGGTCAGAACATCAAATGGGGTGCAGGCTTTGGCGGCTTCCTTACTGAATGTCAGAGCCAGCACGGTTATGACAATACGCTTGCAGTTTATCAGCAATGCATTAGGGACATGTGCGACGCTGCATTTGCCAATGCTGGTTTCCCCAATTTGCTTCGTGGTTGCCATTGGTTTGCGGACTGGTTCATGGCGGCTGATAATCCGACCTACTATATCGAAGAGGTGGAATGCCCGCAGTATCTTATCGACCATTACAAGACGAGAATAAACACAACAAAGGATAACCGTTTCAAGTGGCATGATGACTGGTCCACTTACAAGGAAGGCGATCCGCTTGAAGAACAGGAATGCCTGACGGCTGAATTCCCGAACGGCTGCAAAACGAACTAATTTGTTTACAATATGTTGTTTTAAACTCCTCGCGAATGCGGGGAGTTTTTCGTTTCACGTTCCACCCTTGTTTTCTCGTAGCCCGTCATCCTGAACGAAGTGATATATGAAACTTGGCACTTTAGTGCCTTAGTTGAATTATACTCAAAGAGCATAACTCTACTAGGCCACTAAAGTGGCGAGTATCGTTTAGGTTCGAAGGAGCAGGGTCCAGTCGTTTTTTTGCTTATGTCACCCCGCACTGAGCCTGTCCCGGACGAGTTCCGGGGTTGCGGGGTCGCCTTTTTTCATTCGTCACACTGAACGAAGTGAAGTGTACAGCCTTTTCCCGTCCCCGGCGAAAAAGATTTCTGTTCATAGAGTGTTGACATCATGTAGTCTCGGCGGCATACAACCCGTTTTTATCGAAAAAAGTGAAAAAAAATGAAATTTTTTCGCATTACCCCCTTGACTTTTTCCCTGAAAATTCTATAATTGGCTTCACCCTCGAACGGGACCCCCAAAACGGCCCGGACGAGACGGAAGCCCGCGAGACTTCCGGGAAGATTGAAGGAATCGGAGA
>Ga0129307_1001129_pt1 | contig 31623 bp, 26 predicted proteins | sample P1105metagenome_FD_94437 | JGI IMG/M metagenome (GOLD analysis project Ga0129307, IMG submission 94437) | Capybara group fecal microbial communities from Wisconsin, USA - P1105 metagenome | ecosystem: Host-associated > Mammals > Digestive system > Large intestine > Fecal | place: USA: Wisconsin...
ATTTTTTCAGCCGCTCACGGATTTTTCTTCCGCTCTTTGCCACTGTTTTCCTGCCCGGCGTTTGGCGCTCAGTTAATATACCAAACTCCTCCCCAATTGTCAACTCCTTTTTCCGTTTTTCTTCATTTTCTTTCTTCGACATACGAATGTCCGCAGGATTCGTGGTTGCGGTCCTGGTTTAATCGTGTTACTCTTAATTATAATATAGGAATGGGAAGGGGTTGTTTTTATGTTTCGATTTCGACGCCTGGCCGCCCTGGTGCTGACCGGCGCTCTGCTCTCTGGGCTGGGGACAGTCCAAGCGGCGGAACCCGCGCTTCTGCCGGAAAGCGCTGCGTTGTCCTCCGGAGATTCCGGGCCGCTCCCTGTGGATTTCGACTCACTCTCTTATGACACAGAGCATGTCCAGGCTTTTCTCTCGGACTGTGAGGATTTTCAGGCGCTGCTGGACTCCTCCGCCTCCATCACCACGATTTCGACCGCCTGTATGGCGCTTTATGTCGATTATCTCTCCCTTTACACCGAATACTCGGTCTGCTCTGTCCATTACTACCGGGATCCGGCGTCTTATGAGGCGGATTATCTGGCCTTCACCTTCCTCTTTACCCGTGCGGGCCAGGCCTACCAGGATGCCGTCCACGGCATGTTCCGCTCCGACTCCTTTACCGACGCCTATGCGGCCGCCGACGGCGACCTGGAGGAACTGGAGGAACTGCTGGATGACTACCTGGACGAGTCGATCACTGATGAGCAGCTCGACCTTATGGACCAGGAAAGTGCGCTGGTGGCCGGATACTGGAACGCGCTCACCGCGGAATACACCGCGACGCTCCCGGGCAGTGACAGGACCTGGACCCGTGAGGAGACCGAATCCGACCCCGACTTGAGCGATGAGGATTACTGGACCCTCCTCTCCGCGCTGGCACAAGCCAGGAACGCGGCGGCGGGTCCCTATCTGCTGGAGCTCTCCTCCCTGCGCCGGGAGATCGCCCGCTCCAGCGGCTACGACTCCGTTCTTGACTACTATTATGAAACGTATTACGGGCGCGATTACGGACGCGAGGAATCCGAGGCACTCTTCTCCTATGTGAAAGAGCATATCGTACCGGTCTATTCCGCCTATGCCGCCTATTATGCCGCAGTCTGTGCCGGGGAGGAGGCACTGAACCGCTATGACGGACAGGGGCAGGCCGGGAAGCTGGCGGCTGTGGGTCCGGTGATCGGACAGATCGCGCCTGAGCTGGGAGAACTCTTCGACTATATGGTGGAGAGCAATCTGTGTGACATCGAGCGCTCCGACACCAAGCTGGACGTGGGCTTCACCATTTCCCTGCCCTCCTACCGCTCCGCTTTCCTCTTTGACAGCCCCCAGGGCGGCTATTACGACATCAGCACGCTGATCCATGAGTTCGGCCACTTCTCCGCTTACTGCGCGGCCCCTTCCGTCAACTTCTCCTATGACACGGCGGAGACCCACTCGCAGGGTCTGGAGGCCCTCTCCCTGCGCTATGCCGACCAGCTTTTCGGCGAGGCGGGGGACGCCTTCCGGGGCGCCGACCTCTACGCCCTGCTCCATGCTGTGGTGGACGGCTGCCTCTACGGTGAGTTTCAGGTTGAGTTTTTCGACATGGAAGACCCCACGCTTCAGGATGTCAACCGCCTTTTCCGCACCCTTGCGCAGGAGTATGGCTATGTCTATGCGACGGACTCGGACGAGGCTTACGACTGGGTGGAGGTGAACCACACCTTTGAGTCCCCCTTCTACTATATCAGCTACGCCACCTCCGCCCTCTCTGCCCTGGACCTGTTCCTGACCTCCCAGGATGACTATCAGGGGGCTGTGGACACCTATCTGAATCTCATCCGTCTCTCGGATGAGAGCGGCTACCGTGAGACCATGGCGCGGGCCGGCTTCCCCGACGTGTTTCAGGAGGAGACTGTGTCCGGCGTTGGCGGGGAGCTGAGCGGCTACCTCTATACCGATCTCTACGGTCTCTATGACTTGGAGGACCACTGGGCGCTTCCGGAGATCGGCGCGCTGGTCTCCGCCGGACTCATAGGCGGCACGGGGGACGGGTTCCAGCCCTCGGTCCCTGTCAGCCGCGCCGCCCTGTGCACCATTCTCTACCGCGCGGAGGGCCAGCCCCAGCCTGATGCGGAGAGCAGCTTCTCCGATGTGGCTGCCGACGCCTGGTATGCCGATGCGGCGTCCTGGGCGGCGGAGAGCGGCATCACCACCGGCACGGGCGGCGGCTTCTCTCCCGACGTCCCCCTCACCCGCGAGAGCCTCGCCCTGCTGCTCTACCGGTATGCCGGAGAACCCTCCCACAGCGGCGGGCTCTCCTCCTTCTCCGATGCCGACACCGTCTCCCCCTGGGCCAGCCAGGCAGTGGCCTGGGCCGTGGAGCAAGGCATCCTGCTGGGCAGCGACGGGCGGTTGAATCCCACCGGCGGCGCTAGCCGTGCAGAGGCCGCCGTCATGCTTTTCCGCTTCTTCTCCCAGGCCGCCGGCGAAGCGGCAGCCTAGCCCTTACCTGTATATCCAGATTCTCACCGGAGGTAATCCACACCATGCCCATCAAAATTCCCGACTCCCTCCCCGCCCGCGCCACCCTGGAGGGGGAGAATATCTTCGTCATGACCGAATACCGGGCTCTGCACCAGGATATCCGGCCCCTGAAGGTGCTCATCCTCAACCTGATGCCCACCAAGATCGTCACCGAGACACAGATCCTGCGCAAGCTGTCCAACACGCCCCTCCAGGTCCAGGTAGAGCTGCTCCGGACTTCCAGTTATCGTTCCCAGCACATCGACGAGGACCACCTGGAGTCCTTTTACACCACCTTCGATCAGGTCCGGGGGCGGAAATACGACGGCATGATCATCACCGGCGCGCCGGTGGAAAACCTGGACTTCACCCAGGTGGAGTATTGGGACGAGCTGTGTGAGATCATGGAGTGGACCCGCAGTCATGTCCACTCCACCCTCCACATCTGCTGGGGCGCACAGGCGGGGCTCTACTTCCACTACGGCGTGGAGAAGCGTTCTCTGCCGGAAAAGCTCTTCGGCGTGTTCGACCACCGGGTACTTAAACCCAATTCCCCCCTGTTCCGCGGCTTTGACGACGTCTTCCAAGCCCCCCACTCCCGATACACCGAGGTGTGGGAGAGCGATATCCGTTCCACGCCCGGTCTGGAGCTGCTGGCCGTCTCCGGAGACGCCGGGGTCTTTGCCGTGAAGAGTGAGGATTCCCGCCAGTTTTTCATCACCGGTCACCCGGAATACGACCCCGACACCCTGGCCCGGGAGTACTTCCGGGACCGGGAAAAAGGGTTGCAGATCCATGTGCCCTATAATTACTTTCCCGGCGACGATCCCTGCCGCCCCCCCATCGTCCGCTGGCGGAGCGCCGGGCAGCTTCTCTATACCAACTGGCTCAATTACTACGTCTATCAGACCACGCCTTACGATCTGAACAAGGTGTAACGTAGTCCCTTTGGCAAAAAGGACCTCCGCCAGCCCCTTTGGGGGTCGGCGGAGGTCCTTGGTCTGTCAGAGCCTGTCGGTCTGTTTCGAAGCCGCAGACAACGCCCTTTTCTTTGCTGTCACAATTTGCGATGCGGGCTGTTTCTCCCATTTCTGCGGTCCAGGCAAGGGAAGGGAGATCGCCGCGGCTCTTTCCAGCGGGCAAAGGCGCGGGCCGGCTAAAAAGCCGGCCCGCGCCTTTGTCGAAAAGAGAGAGGAGGAAGAAGTGATGCGATCTATATAGAATCGGCTCTCGCCTGATGAGGAGAGTATACGCCCCCAAGGGAAGAATTTGGTGAATAGGCTGTGAACAGGACATAAAGCTTTTCTTAACAAGTTTGCCCGTTGCAATCTCTATTTCTTTATTATATGATAGGACCAGCGAGGAGATGGAGCATATGCATATCACCTATGAGACCGTCAAGCAGTCCGTGGAGATCCGGACTTATATCACCCAGGCGGACGCCTCCCTGCTGGCCCTGGGGTACACCGAGCACAGCTTTGCCCACGTGACCCGGTGCGCCGTAGTGGCGGGCGACCTGCTGCAGGAGCTGGGCTACGACGCCCATACGGTGGAGCTGTGCCGGATCGCCGCCTTCATGCACGACATCGGCAACGTGGTCAACCGCAACGACCACGCCCAGACCGGAGCGGTAATGGCCTTCCGGATCCTGGACAACATGGGCATGGAGCCCTCCGATGTGGCCGCCGTCATCACAGCCATCGGCCATCACGATGATTCCACCGCCTTTCCGGTGAACGCCATCGCCGCGGCCCTTCTGCTGGCGGACAAGACCGACGTGCGCCGCAGCCGGGTCCGTAACCGGGATACCATCAACTTCGACATCCATGACCGGGTGAATTACGCGGTGGAACAGTCCGACCTGCGGCTGGATCAGAAGGCCAAGACCGTCACGCTGACCCTTTCCATCAATACGGAGGTGTGCGCCGTGATGGACTACTTTGAGATCTTCCTCCAGCGCATGCTCCTGTGCAGAAAGGCGGCGGAATTCTTCGGCCTCACCTTCAAGCTGGACATCAACGGATTGACTTTACTGTAGTGCTGTGGTATGATTGCCGCTCGGCCAGAATTTTCCCGCGCCCGCCCCGGACAGCCGGGGCGGGTTTATGCCGTCTGCCGCCGCCGAAAGGAGCTGTTCGCCGCTTTGCACAATCAGATCACCGAGGGGTCCATCCTCAAGCCCCTCCTCTCATTTTTCTTTCCCATCCTGCTGGGCACCTTTTTCCAGCAGCTCTACAACACGGTGGACGCCATCATCGTGGGGAACTTTGTGGGTACCGCCGCCCTGGGCGCGGTGGGCGGCCCCACAGCGGTGCTCATCAACTTTCTGGTGAATCTCTTTGTGGGCCTCTCCTCCGGGGCCACAGTGGTTATCGCCCAGTATTACGGCGCCCGGCAGGGAGAAGACCTGCGGGAGGCCGTCCATACCGGCATCGCCCTGTCCCTGGCGGCGGGCGTGGTCATCACAGGCGTGGGTATCGCCCTTTCCGGCCCGGTCCTTCGCATGATGGGTACCCCTGAGGACGTGATGGGCTACGCGCTCACCTACCTGCGGGTCTACTTCTGCGGGACCATGGCCTCTTTCATCTACAATATGGGGTCCAGCATCCTCCGCGCCATCGGCGATACCAAGCGTCCCCTCTACTTTCTCATCGCCGCATGCCTCACCAACATCGTGCTGGACCTGTTCTTTGTGGTGGTGCTGGACATGGCCGTCTTCGGTGTGGGGCTGGCCACCGTATTGTCCCAGGTGGTGAGCGCCGTGCTGGTGGCCGTCTCCCTTCTCCAGCCGGGCACGGTCTACTGCGTAGACCTCCGCGCCATCCGTTTCCACCCCGACAAACTCAAAAGCATCCTGCGCATCGGGCTCCCGGCGGGCATTCAGTCCAATATGTACACCATCTCCAACATGGTGCTTCAGTCCTGCATCAACTCGTTCGGCACCGTCACCGTGGCCGCCTGGACCGCTTTCGGCAAGGTGGACGGCTTTTATTGGATGGTCTCCGGCGCCTTCGGCGTATCCATCACCACCTTTGTGAGCCAGAACTTCGGTGCCCGGAAGTACGACCGGCTCAAGAAGGGCGTGATGGTCTGCCTGGGCGTCACCTTCGGTGTGACGGCCCTCATCAGCCTCCTCTTCTGCGGTGCGGCCCCCATCCTGCTGCGTATGTTCACCTCCGACAGCGCGGTCATCGCCCTGGGCCGGCATGTCATGTGGTTCACCGTCCCCTTCTACGTCACCTTCGTCTGCATTGAGATCTTCTCCGGCGCGGTCCGGGGTACAGGCGACTCCCTCAAGCCCATGCTTCTTACCTGCAGCGGCGTGTGTGTGCTGCGGGTGCTGTGGGTGCTGCTGGTCCTCCCGCACCGCAACGTGCTGGAGACCGTGCTGGTGAGCTATCCCATCAGCTGGAGCGTCACCTCCATCCTCTATATCATCTATTACGCCCGGGGGAACTGGCTGCGCCGCGGGATCCAGAAGGCCGGCCATGAGACGCCGGAGGCGTTAAAACAGTAAGGACCGATATGGATACAGATACAGAGCGCGCGGCGGGAGTTCCCGCCGCGCGCTCTGTATTCCGCCTTCTCAGTCGAATACGAACTGACTGTCCATCTGCACCACCACGTCGTTCTCCAGCCGAAACCCCACAAAGATCCCGCCCACGGGCCGTCCCCAGAAGAGCAGGTCGCGGGTGCCGTTCTGCTTCTCCTGCTCCGCTTCGTCCAGTTCCGGATACGCCGCGAGGACTGCAGCTCGGGTGGACCCGACCTCGATCCCCCGCCAATTGGGGATGCCCGGCGCGGTCACGGAGACGGCGTACGCCGTGGCAAGGTCCGCAGCCTCGTCCACGCTGTACCGGACCTCCACGCCGTCCCAAGTCCTGGTGAGAAAACGGCTGCCCTCATACCCGGAGTCCCCGGTCCAGCTCTCGCTGGAGAGGGGCGCGCCCAGGTCCGGCTCCCCCTGCTGGAAGAGGACATACCATGCTCCACCCAGCAGGAAGGCGCACTCCGCATCGGAAGGCCAGCCCTCGCCGCACAGGCTGTAGTAGTGGATAAAATAGGGCCGGAGGTCTCCGTCCTCAGACATGCGGAAATGCCACTCGATGGGCGCACCCCGGGCGGTGCCGTCAACAACCGCGGTATCCCAGCCGTAAGCGCCGCTGAAGCGCAGGGTGGCAAGGTCCGCGGTGAAGTCCCAGCCCAAGCGCTCCGCCGCGTCGGAGCGGATCCAGAGCCCATCGTTCCACTCCCGGAACGTCCCGTCAGATCGCTGCATCAGGCGCTCAGCCAGGTTCTGGGCTAACACCCGGCGGAGCTGAGAGAGGAGCTGGTCCTCCATGGGGAGGTCCTCCTGTTTTTCATATCCGGCCAGGCGGCGCCAGACCACGCCGTTTTCGTCGGAAACAGGAGCCCCCTCGATCTCAGCCCGATCCAGGAAGGGCGCTACAGCGGCGTCCGCGTCGGAAAGAAGGCGGAGGAACGAGAGCCGTCGACCGGCGTCCTCGTTGCCGGAAGCCCGCAGGTAGTCCGCCACAGCATACTCCGGCGCGCCCGCGTCCGCCCCGACGGAGAAGCTCCCCAGCAGGCTCCGCGCTCCCTCCTCCAGCCGGACCACCAGAAAGGTGAAGGCGGCGTCAAACGCATGGCCCTCCGGGTCCTCCGGCCGCGCGCCCGGCTCCATGGTATAGGCCTCCAGAGTGGCGCCGGTCAGCACAGCCTCGGCGGAGAAGGCCAGCTTCAGGTCCACCGTTTCTCCCCCCGGCCCCGCCAGCTCCAACGCCATGGCGTATACCTCATCCGGAACGGGGAATGGATTTCTTTCTCCATCGCGGGCGGCGTCGCAGGCCACCAGTCCGCCCAGCGCGCCCACCAGCAGCACCGTACACAGCAGGAGCAGACGCCCCGACCGCCGGGGCGCGGCGAAGAGATTGCCCAGCCGGGCCCGGACCGCCCGGGGCCCGCCGTGGAATTCCGTGGAAAAATAGGTGTGTGGACGCTTCATGACCCCTCTCCCCTTCTTTTTCGTCTCTTGTGTGGAAAGCCTCGCGACCCTTTGGTCGGAAGCGCGGCGGACGGCCGACGTCCCGGTTTCCAGCGGGCCCCGGCCCTAATAGAAGCCGAATGTGGAGCCGTCCGACAGCCACTCCAGAATCCGCAGATAGTCCGTGACATAGCGGGAGATGGGGTACCACTCCTCCGACGTCACGGCCAGATAGTACCAGCCGTTTTCAGCGGGCGTTCCGGGCGGTGGCAGTCCCTCCAGCGCAAGGGGCCGCTCCCTCTCTCCCATGCGCTCCCGTGGATCGCCGGGCCCCGCCAGCAGCTCCACAAGACAGCCCGAACCGGGCGGAACGGACACCGGCTCCACACCGCCGTGGGTGGCTACATACCGCTCGTAGGCATAGCGGTAATAAACGGCCAGTCCCCGCTCCGTGCTGCGGAAGACCAGCGCCAGGTTGCCTCCATCTCCGGAGCCTGGGGTCTGCCAGGAGAGGTGGAGCCCATCGCTGGTGAAAAATCCCCCCTGCGGGTCATAGTGGTCTGTCCCGGCGACATAGTTGAGGAAGCGGTCTCCGCCTCCGGCCTCCCAGTTCTCAAAATAACCCATGGCCAGGGCGCGGAGGGCTTCCCGGCTCCCCGCCTCTTCCCGGGTAAAGTTACCCACGTAGGTGTACCTACCGCCGATGTCGTAGAGATAGACCGCGTAGGGCGCGTCGTCCTCCCACCCCGGCCGGTCCGTGAGGGTCACCGGACAGAGGTAGGCGCCCACCCCCTCATAGCCCCGCGCCGAGGCGTCCTCCGGGAAGTAGACGGCCGCAGCCAGCGTCATCTCCCCCATGGACCAGCCGTCGGGACCCGCGGCCAGGCGCCGCGCCCTCTGTACCAGTTCGGGGTAGAACCGCTCCTCCGGGTCGGCAAAGGACGCCGGGAAGCGGAAGGTGCCCCTGAAGTACGCCAAGAGCCCGCCCAGATCGTAATTGACCTCCATGACCTGCCGGTTCTCCTGGTCCTGGTAGTAATCGTTGACCACCGCCCAGCCCTTTTCCGTCTGCCGGACCGCGCGGAATCCCCATACCGGAGGAAAGGCTTCGGTGAGGACCTCTCCCCGGTAAAGGAACGAGATCTCCTCTCCCGGCGGAAGCTCGCTGTATTGGGGGATGAGCTCCTCCCGGATCTGCCTTTGAAAGTCCAGCGCCGCCTCTGGGATCTCCACACCTGCCAGGTAGATGGGGGGCCCTGGCTCACCGGGGAAGCAGAGAGACAGCACGCCGCCGGTCCAACTCTTCCGCCCCTGGGCCAGAAGGGTCCCGTCAGAACCGAAAATGTCATAGCACCAGCAGGCCAGGTCCCCATCCGAATAGGCATAGCTCACGTCCAGCCGCCCCCCATCCGTTCCCAGCGCCTGGGGCGCCAGAGACCGGAGGGCGTCGGCCCCGGCCGGTATCTCCGGGTCCATGCGGGCCGTGACGAATCCCCCCTCCGGCCCCAGTCCGGTCTCCCGCCACTGATACCAGAGGGGCGGCTCCCGCTGGTCCAGCCCTTCCGCCGACGCCGGCTGCGCCTCGGTCATTCGGGCCGCAGTCCCGCCGCTCCAGACGTAGAGGCCATACCAGGCGTCCATACCCTCCGCACCGTCCCTGTTCGCTCCTCCGAGATAGAAGGTGACCTCCCCGCCCGCGTCGATGCGAAAGCCCCGGATCTCAAAGGTGTCCCCATCCAGCGGAAGGGAGGGCTCTCCGTCCGCCAGCAGCGCCGCCACGGCCTCCCGCAGGTCCGCCTCCGTGGTTCCCGCCAGCGCCAGCGCCTGTTCCCGGGTCACCTCCCGCCGGGCCTTCTTGTCATAGACCCAGGAGAACAGCGTCCCATCGCTGCCATAGGTGGGATAGACGTTCTCCACCAGGGCGAGGTTCAGATAGCGGTCCGTGGTGGTGGGCCAGGCCGTCACCTCGCACCAGCTTTCGTCCCGGTAGGGATCGTCCACATAGGTCTGATAGACCGCTTTCCGCGCCAGCAGAGCGGCGTTGATGGCCTGGGCCGCTTCGCTCCGGTCCCCGGTGATCTGCGGGATCTCCAGAATGCTGCCCCTGTCGTCATAATACTGGGTGTCCATGGCAATGGTGGCGGAGCTGCCGCCATGGCAGGCCACCAGTCCGCCCAGGGCGCCCACCAGCAGCACCAGGCCCAGCAGGGGCAGCCGTCCCCGCCGCCGGGGCGCGGCAAAGAGATTGCTCAGCCGGGCCCGGACGGCCCGGGTCCCGCCGTGGAATTCGGTGGAGAAATAGGTGTGGGGCGCCCTCATTCCGCCGCCTCCTTTCGCGTTTTCCTCTCCTGCCGGAGGGCGTCCACGATGGTCTGTCCATAGCGGCCCCGCTGTTCCCGGGAGAGCCCTTTCACCACGTCGTCGTCGCAGGCGCGCTCCATGTCTCCCTCAGCTGCGCGGAGCATGATCCACACCAGGGGGTTGAACCAGTGGACCAGGGCGGCGCACAGGAGAACCAGCTTGTAGCCGATGTCTCTCCGCCGGAAGTGGGTGAGCTCATGGCGCAGGATGAACCACAGCGCCTCCCCGTCCACTCCGCCCGCCGGCAGGAGGATGGTGGGGCGCAGCAGGCCGGTCATCATGGGCCCCGCCACGCCGGGACATTCCACCAGCTCCCCCGGGGCCGCGATCCCCAGCTCCGCCCGCAGTGCCTTCAGCATGTCCACAGCCGCCGGGTCCGTCACCGGCCTTCCCCAGCGCCTTACATGGTCGCGGAAGCGCAGGTATCCGATCCCATGCCACAGCGCGGGAACGGCCGCCCCGGACAGCCAGAGCCAGGGCAGCACATCGGAGAGCGCCAGAGACCGCGCTGCCGGGCGGGCGCCGCCCTCCGCCGGGGCTGGGTCGGTTCGCCCCGCCGGGGTGGTCACCGGCTCCGGCGGAGCGGAGGGGACGTCTGGAACAGGAGACGCCTGGTGTGGCTCCGCCGCGGGCATGGAAAGGACCACCCGGTCCTCCGGCGGCGAGAGCCGCACAGGGGCCCGGGTCAGGGAAATATTTACAGGGATAAGAAGCCGGACCGCCACGGCCAGCCATGCCCAATACCGCCATCGGGCGGCGTACCGCCGGGAGAGCAGCGGGCCGAGGGCCAGCAGCAGCAGAATCACCGCCGACATAGTGAGGGTGATCTCCGCCAGGGTCATCAGAAAATCCATCATTCCAGGCCATTCCTCCATTCTCCCCGGTTCTCCCGCCGGGGCCCCGTTCCCACCTCGCCGCAGCGGCCGGCTCTGGGGCGGCTCCGTCTCAGAGGCCGTCCCGCTTCAGCTCGTCCAAATATTGCTGGAGCTCGTCCAGTTCGCCGCGCTCCAGCTTTCCGCCCCGGGCCAGCGAGGCCACGAAGTTCTTCAGCGAGCTGCCGAACACCCTGCTGAGCACCGCTCCGCTCTCAAACTCCAGATAGGCCTCCCGGGACACCGCCGGGGCGTACCAGTTGCTCCTGCCCCGCTTTTCACAGGTGATGAACCCCTTTTCCGCAAGGCGTGCGAGATAGGTATTGAACGTGTTGGTGGCCCAGCCCCGGTCCCGCAGCCGCTCCTCCAGCTCGGCCCGGGCGGCGGGCCGTCCCTCCAGCTCCCACAGGGCCTTCATGACCTCCAGTTCCGTGTCCGGCAGCCGCCTCACAGGCGTCCCTCCCATCCACTTCAAATGTAGTATTTTTATTTTATACTACATTTGAAGTGGATCAAAGTCAAGTTACAAACCGGTGACATCCTGCCGGGCCGCCACCGGTCTGTCCTACAGGTGTGAAACGCCCCTGCAACCCGGAGAGACACAGGAGCGTTCCGCGCTCAGGATACCTCCCGGCAGGGGGCCTCCCGCTTCTGGGGCAGATCGCACCGCCGCACTGCCGGGAGGACGAGGCACAACACGCCGCACAGCACCGTCACGCCTCCGGCCAGGGCAAACCAGCGGATCAGTCCCACCCCCTCGGCAAAGAGGGCGGTGAGGCCCAGCCCCACGGGGCTTGCTAGGGTCATGACCGCCGAAGCGATCCCCAGCACCCGGCCCAGATACTCCCCCTCCACCTTTTCCTGGATGAGCGCGGTCAGCAGGCTGTTGAAAAAGGGGGAGGCCAGCCCCATCCCCAGGGAGAGAGAGACAAAGGAGAGGAATGCGGCGGGGGGCAGGCACCCCATGGCCATCAGGCAGCCGCCCAGGGCAAAGACCGCCGCAGTCATGGTGGTCATCTTGTTCCGCGTCCCGCCCCAGAGCCCCAGGAGGAAGGAGCCCACCAGCATCCCCAGGGAATAGGCCGTCTCCACCACCGAGGCCGCCACGGCAGTGCCGCCGAAATAGCGCATGCTGACCAGAGGAAAGAGGGAGGACACCGGCACCACCGCCAGGGAGAAGAGCCCGCAGATGAGGCAGAGCTGCCACAGCCATTTCTTGCTCCGCAGGACGGCGCAGCCCGCCCGGCAGTCGTCCAGAAGTCGGAAGGGCGCCTCCTCTCCGGTGGCCCGGAGGGCCGGGAGCCGCGCGAGGAGCAGAAATCCGATGGCAAAGGCGGCCCCCATGGCATCCAGCGCGATGATGAGGGGGAGAGGGACCGCGGCGAAGAGGACCGCGGCCAGGGCAGGGCTCAAAAGCAGGGAGACGGTCTGCACTCCCTGGGACCAGCCCGCACATTTCCCCAGCATCTCCCGCGGGACGACGAGGGGAGTGACCGCCTGGAGGCAGGGGGAGTGGAAGGCGGAGCCCACACTCCGCAGGGCCAGGGTGACCATGATGGCGGTCATGGGCAGATCCCCCAGCAGGAGCCCCACCCCCACCAGGGCCAGCGATACCAGCCCGATGGCCCCGTCGGCCACCGCCATGATCTTGCGCCGGTCAAAGCGGTCGGCCACCGCCCCAGTGAAAAGGGAGAGGATGCCCTGGGGCAGCAGGGCGGCCACGGCGGCCAGGGACAGGACGGCGGCTGAACCGGTCTGCGCCGTGAGGTGCCAGATCAGGGCATATTGGGAGATGGAGCTGGTGAGGATCGACACCGCCTGCCCCACCCACAGTGTGGCAAACTGACGTTTCCATTGCGTGCGCATAAGTAGTTCCTCCTGTATCTCGGGCGCGGGAGGGGGGAAAGCCACCCGCCCCGCGCCGCATTGGAAGCCACCCCACGGTGACCTTCTCCATCCTATGCGCCCGCCGCCAAAATGGGAAAAAAGCGGTGCGGCAGAGATGCCGCACCGCTTTCCGTGTGTTTCATGTTCAAAAACGTGTGGGACGGGGCCGTTCCGGGGAACTTATTCCGGCAGATAGCTCACCGGATCCACACTCTCGCCGTCCTCCCGCATCTCAAAGTGGAGATGGGGCGCGCGGGCGCTTTCCGCCACGGCTGTGGTCCCCACCGCGCCGATGACCGCGCCGATGGACACCTGATCCCCCGCCTCCACGGTGGGGACGGCCGCCAGATTGGCGTAGATGCTCTCCACTCCGCCCGCGTGGGCGATGACCACAGTGGTGCCCATCAGATCGTCCTGCTCCACGCTGGCCACGGTCCCGGCGGAGACCGCCAGCACCTGTGTGCCCACAGGGGCCGCGATATCGATGCCGGAGTGGGTCCGCCAGTCGCCCATGGTCTCGTCATAGGCCAGCACCTCCAGGGAGTAGTCGGCCACCACCTGTCCCTTGACCGGCCAGGTAAACACCGAGGCCGCCGGCGCGGCGGGGGTGGGCGCAGGCGTGGCGGCGGGGGTGGGCGCGGGGGTGGGTGCGGGCGTGGGTTTGGCTGTGGGGGCCGGGGTGGGCGCCACCGTGGGCTTCACCGGCTGCACGGTGGGCATGACCACCACCTGGGTGGGGGCCGCCACGGCGGCGTCCCCGTCCCTCATATCAAGAGAGGAAAAGAGATAATAGCCCGAAATTCCAATTGCGGCGACGCAGAGGAACAGGACTATGTAGAAGCCCTTCCCCTCCATGAAGTCGCCGATCCGCTCTAAGATCGGTTTCTTTTTCATCGCAAGCCTCCATACTGTCTGCCGGTCCGCAGCCTGTCCGCGGACCGGCTTGCCGCTCTTCCGGCGAGCGGCAAGCCGATGTCTGAGCGAGTCCCCACGGCGCCGTGGGGGGCTCTCCGGAACTATTGTGGGCAAAGAATTCCAGCCTTATACATCTCTTCCACATAATTTTTCTTGACTTCTTCTGCAAAACCGCATATACTGTATATGTTTTATATATACAGTTGTCCGATCAAATATTTAAGGAAAATTTAATCTTTTCTTTCCCCTTCCCTACATCTTTTTATGGTATCCTGTATCCCGTCCTCAAGCAGTACGCGCCCGGTCATGGAGGGCGGCAGGCCGTGCCCCGCCTTTTTTTCCGCGCCCCGGGCCCGTGCATCCGGAGCTTGCAACCGTGGAACGTCCCGCGCCCGCTCGGCGCGGGCGTTTTTCGGGTCATTCCAGGGGCCGCGGTCCTTCCGCCGCCCCGGCCAATCGTAAGGTAAAGGAGTCAGCAGTATGGAAACTACCCAGGTCAGGCAGGAGACCGCCTCACAGCCCGCCGCCCCGCAGAAGGAGCAGAAGGGCGCGGCCCCCAAGGTACCGATGCCCCGCAAGAAGAAAAAATGGATTAAGCGTGTAATCGCTCTGGCCGTGCTGGCGGCGCTGCTGCTTTTCCTCTTCCGGAGCTGCAGCGGGGCGAAAAACGCCATCGTCTCCGGTTCTTATCTCCCCGCCTCCGCCGCTCGACAGGACCTGGTGGTGTCCGTCTCCGGCACCGGCACCATCCAGCCCATCCACTCCTACAAGGTCACCACCCTGGTAAAGGGGGAGGTGCTGGAAGCCCCCTTCGAGGAGGGGCAGACGGTACATAAGGGCGACCTCCTGTTCCGCATCGACTCCAAGGATGTGGAGACCTCCATCCAGCAGGCGGAGCTGAGTCTGGAGTCCGCCCGGCTGAGCTACGACCAGCTCCTCAAAAACCAGTCCGACAACCGGAAGAACACCACCGTGAGGGCCGCCGCCGCCGGCGTGATCACCAAGCTGTATGTGGACGAGGGGGATATGGTCTCTCTGGGCGCCCCCATCGCCGACATTCTGGACCGGGACAACATGAAGCTGACCGTCCCCTTCCACGCCGCCGATGCCGCCGGCTTTGCCGTGGGGCAGTCCGCCTCCGTCACGGTGGACGGCACGCTGGAGACCCTCTCCGGCGTCATCGACTCCATTTCCGCCACCGACTCTGTGGGGCCCGGCGGCACCCTGGTGCGCAATGTCACCGTGGCGGTCCGGAATCCCGGCGCCCTGTCCGACGCCTCCAGCGGCACCGCCGCGGTGGGGACGGCGGCCAGTGCGGCCAGCGGCGCTTTTGCTTACGGGGAGAGCAAGCAGGTGGTCGCCAAGGCCTCCGGCGAGCTCACCAGCCTGAGCGTCAAGGAGGGGGACCGGGTCTCCGAGGACCAGGTCATCGGCGGCTTTGACGAGACCGACATGGCCACCCAGATCGAGAGCGCGGCCATCCAGGTGAAAAACGCCGAGCTCACCCTCCAGAACGCCAGGGACCGGCTGGAGGACTACTCCATCACCTCCACCATCGACGGCACGGTCATCGAGAAGAACTACGACGTGGGCGACACGCTGGACACCAGCACCTCCTCCACCACCGGCATCGCCTATCCCGCCGTCATCTACGATCTTTCTGCCCTCACCTTTGATATCCGCATCCACGAGCTGGACATCAACAAGATCCAAGTGGGCCAGGCGGTGGAGATCACCTCCGACGCCCTGGACGGCCAGAGCTTCACCGGCAGGGTAGACAAGGTGAACATCAACGGCACCACCTCCAACGGCGTCACCACCTATCCCGTCACCGTGCTCATCGACGGCTCCCCGGACGAGCTCAAGCCCGGCATGAACATCTCCGCCAAGATCGTGGTGGAGGACGCGGGCGAGGTGCTATGCATTCCCGTGGAGGCGGTGAACCGTGGACAGAACGGCGCCAGCACCGTGCTGGTGGCGGGCCCCGGCGCCCTGGATGAGGCGGGTAATCTGGCCGACAGCTCCAAGCTGGAGGAGCGGGAGGTCACCCTGGGACGGAACGACGAGGCCTACATCGAGGTTCTCTCCGGTCTGGAGGAGGGCGAGACCGTCTTTATCCAGAACGCCTCCTCCGCCAACCCCTGGGGGTGATGAGACAACATGGAACACCTCATTGAACTCAAGGACGTCTATAAGATCTACCAGATGGGCGACGAGACCGTCCACGCCCTGGACGGCGTCAGCCTCACCATCGACCAGGGGGAGTTCGTGGCCATCGTGGGCTCCTCCGGCTCCGGCAAGTCCACAGCGATGAACATCATTGGCTGTCTGGACGTGCCCACCACGGGCACTTACCACCTGGGGGGCATCGACGTATCCACCATGGACGACGACCAGCAGGCCGAGATCCGCAACAAGATGCTGGGCTTTATCTTCCAGCAGTACAACCTGATCCCCAAGCTCAGCGTGCTGGAGAATGTGGAGCTGCCCCTCCTCTATGCCGGTCTGGACGCCGCGGAGCGCCGGGAACGGGCGATGTCCTCCCTGTCCCGGGTGGGCCTGCGCGACAAGTGCAAAAACCTCCCCAGCCAGCTCTCCGGCGGCCAGCAGCAGCGGGTATCCATCGCCCGTGCTCTGGCGGGCAACCCCTCGGTCATCCTGGCCGACGAGCCCACCGGCGCGCTGGACTCCCGCACCGGGCGGGAGGTGCTCTCCTTCCTCCAGAAGCTCAACCGGGAGGGGGACACCGTGGTCCTCATCACCCACGACAACTCCATCGCCGTCCGCGCCAAGCGGATTGTCCGGCTCCAGGACGGCAGGATCATCTACGACGGCGACGCCCGCGACCCCAGGGCCGTGGTCCAGCCCGAGGAGCTCTTGGGAGACGACGAATCAGGCTTTGACGGCGCAGACGCCGGAGAGGGGGCGGCGGTATGAATTTCACCCAGTCCTTCCGCCTGGCGCTCAAGTCCCTGATGACCAGCAAGATGCGGGCCCTTCTCACCATGCTGGGCATCATCATCGGCGTGGGCGCGGTCATCGTCATCACCAGTCTGGGCAACGGCATGCAGCAGATGATGAACCAGCAGTTCGAACAGCTGGGCGCCAACCTGCTCCAGGTCCAGATCTACAACTACGGCGGTCTCTCCTCCCGCACGGTGTCCCCCGACGACATGTACGCCCTGGTGGACAAATATCCCCAGTATCTCTCCGGCGTCAGCCCCTATGTCATGACCCAGGGCGTGGTCCGGGAGGGCTCCGAGGAGTTCACCCGCACCAGCATTTACGGCGTCAGCGAATTTTTCTATGACGCCCGGCGCAACCAGGCCATGAGCGGCGAGACCCTGGCGAAGGGCCGCTTTCTCAGCTACATCGACGTCTCCCGCTATCAAAATGTGTGCGTCGTCGGCTCTTACCTGGAACAAAACGCCTTCGGGGGCGACGCCTTGGGCAAGACTCTCACCATCAAGGGCACTCCCTTTACCGTCATCGGCGTGCTGGCCGAGAAGGCGGACAACTCCGAGGGCAGCGGCGACGACGTGATCTTCCTCCCCTATGGAAACGCCATGCGCCTCAACGGCACCGGCTCGGTGGACCTCTACCTTTTCAACAGCACCAGCAAGGAGGGCTCCACCACCGCCAAGGGCATCATCGAAAACCGGCTCTTCCAGACCTATCAGGATGATAACGCCTATTTTGTCATGTCCAGTGCCGAGATGATGGACGCCATGAACACCATGATGAGCACCATGATGATTGTGCTGGTGGCCATCGCCGCCATCTCTCTTCTGGTGGGCGGCATCGGCATCATGAACATCATGCTGGTCTCGGTCACCGAGCGGACCAGGGAGATCGGCATCCGCAAGTCCTTGGGCGCCAAGCGCAAGGACATCCGCGGGCAGTTCATCATCGAGGCCGGTACCACCTCCGCCATCGGCGGCCTGCTGGGCATCGGCGTGGGCATCGCTCTGGCGCAGCTGGCCGGCGGGCTCATCGGCGGCATGATGGCTGCCCAGATGGGCGGCGGCGCCACCTTCTCCGCCGTGCCCACCCTGGGCTCCATCGGCATCGCCTTCGGCGTGAGCGTGGGCATCGGCGTCCTCTTCGGCTACCTGCCCGCCAACAAGGCGGCCCGCCTCAATCCCATCGACGCGCTGCGGTATGACTGATTTCCAGAAAAGGAGCGAAAGACAGATGAAGAAAAGATTCCTCTCCGCCCTCCTGGCGGCGGCGCTGGCGCTGACCCTCCTCCCCACGGCCCTGGCGGCCACTGCCGCGGAGGACGCCTCCCAGGTCCTGGCCGCCCTGGACATTATGGTGGGCGACGAGAACGGCAGCCTCAACCTCTCCGCCCCCGTGACCCGGGCGGAATTCGTAAAAATGCTCATGGCTGCCTCCCCCGTGAGCGTGGGGGACGAGACCGCCGTCTCCCCCTATCCCGACGTGCCCCGCACCCACTGGGCGGCCCCTTATGTGGAGGCGGCGGTGCGCGCCGGCTACGTCACCGGCTATCTGGACGGCACCTTCCGCCCTAGCAGTACCATCACCCTCTCGGAGGGTGTGGTGATGGTCCTGCGCCTGCTGGGCTATCAAAACAGCGATTTTTCCGGCTCCTTCCCGGCAGGGCAGATGGCCATGTACCGCACCCTAGACCTGGATGAGGGCATCTCGCTGGGACAGAATGATACCATGACCCGCCAGGACGCCATGTATCTCTTCTATAACCTGCTCACCGCCGCCTCCAAGACTACCGGAGCGCCCTACCTCTCCTCCGTCCTGGGACACAGCCTCACCGCCGACGGCAAGGTGGACACCCTGGCCCTTCTCAATGAGACCATGGACGGCCCGGTAGTGGTGGGCGAGAGCGGCTGGCGGGAGAAGATCCCCTTCGACTTCAGCCGTGCCTCGGTGAACCGGGCGGGGAAGATCACCAGCGCCGACGCTCTGGTCCAGAACGACGTAGTGTACTGGTCCAAATCCATGAACACCCTCTGGGTGTATACCAACCGCGTCACCGGTACCCTCCAGGCCGTCTCCCCCGCCTCGGCCCCGGCCTCCGTCACCGTGGCCGGGAAGAGCTACTCCATCGAGACCTCCGCCGCCGCTTACGCCGTCAGCGATCTGGGCTCCTTCCGGGTGGGAGACGCCGTCACCCTCCTGCTGGGTCGGGACAGCAAAGTGGTCTCCGTGCTCTCCCCCGCCCAGACCTCCGGCACCGTCTGCGGCATGGTGATCTCCGCCGAGCCCAGGAGCTATGAGGACAAGGACGGCCACTCCTACACCGCCTACTCCCTCACCGTCATGGCCACCGACGGCAGTACCTATGTCTACCGCTACGACAAGGGCACCATGAAGGCCGGCGCCATCGTGCAGGTCACCTCCAGCGGTGAGGATGTGCAGGTCAAGACCCTCTCGGCCTCCCTCTCCGGCAGGGTGAGCGCCGACGGCTCCAAGCTGGGCAAGTACGCCTTCGCCTCCGACGTGGAGATCCTGGACACCTACGGCGAGAGCGGAGCCCTGCGGGTCTACCCCGCCCGGCTGGCCGGCGTGGAGCTCACCGCCGATATGGTGCGCTACTACCTGCTCAACAGCAGCGGCGAGATCAGCCGCCTCATCCTCAAGGATGTCACCGGTGACCTGCACACCTACGGTGTGGTCACCGATGTCAGCGAGCAGAGCTCCAACGAGCTGATGCTCACCAGCGGCACCTATGTCTACGACGCCGGCGGCGTGGCCGGCCAGATCACCGGTTCCCGGGTCTACAACGTGAAGGAGGGCCCCTTCCTCCTCAAGCGGAACGGTGCAGAGATCGACCGTTTCGCCAACCTCACCGAGGTGAAGGGCGACAGTGTGGACGGGAATATCCTCTACGCCGGGAGCCGCCAGTATACCATCGCCGAGGACGCGCTGGTCTACGAGCTCCGCGACGGCGACTACTACCTCTCCTCTCTGGCCCTGGTCACCGGCGGCGGCTTTACCCTCACCGGCTGGTACGATAAGCCCGAGCGCGAGGGCGGACGCATCCGCGTCGTCCTGGCCGAGTAGTACGGCTGAGCGGACGGCGCGCCGTGTCCGCCGCAGGATCTGAAAAAAAGGATAAGGGATCGCCTCGCGGCGATCCCTTATCCTTTTTTCATGGTGATTTGTATCCGTTCCTGTCAAAAAAGCCGGCCTTCTCCGCCTCACCGGCAAGCCCCGACGGCGCGCGGCCTTCCGGGAACGCAGGCGGAGCTCACAGCGCCGCGGCTCTGTCCTTCAGGAAACCCCGCAGCCACTCCCCGGTCTCGGGGTGAGCCAGAGAGAAATCGATGGTGGCCTCCAGGAACCCCTTGAGGTTCCCGGTGTCGTACCGCATGCCCTCGAAGTCCACCGCCACCATGGCGTCTCTCCGGCACAGCTCCTTGAGCCCGTCGGTGAGCTGGATCTCCCCACCGTAGCCGGGGGCCAGATTTTCCAGAATATCGAAGATCGAGGGCTTCAGGACATACCGCCCCAGGATGGCGTAGTTGGAGAAGATCTCCTCGGGACGGGGCTTTTCCACCATGTCGGTGACCTTGAATACCCGCTCCTCCAGGGGCTCGATCTTCACGGAGGAGTACTTGCCGATGGCCTGGGCGCTCACCTCCTGGACCCCCACACAGGAGGCCCCGTACGCCTCCGCCCCGTCAATGAGCTGGCGGATCACCGGCTTGTCGGAGCGCATGATGTCGTCGCCCAGCAGCACGGCGAAGGGCTCGTCCCCCACGAACCGCTTGGCCCGCCAGATGGCATGTCCCAGTCCCTTGGTCTCCTTCTGCCGGACATAGAAAATGTTGGCCAGATCGGCCGCCCGCCGGACCTCCTCCAGCTCCCGCTCCTTGCCGGCGCGGGAGAGCCGCTCCTCCAGTTCGGGATAATAGTCAAAGTAATCGTCCATGGCGGATTTGGCCCGGTTGGTCACCACCAGGATGTCCTCGATCCCGGCGGCCACCGCCTCCTCGATGATATACTGGATCACCGGCTTGTCCACCAGGGGGAGCATCTCCTTGGGGACGGTCTTGGTGGCGGGCAGCATCCGGGTCCCCAGCCCGGCTGCGGGAATGACGGCTTTCCTGACCTTCATTGGTTCTCATGCCTCCTGACAACAGAATAGTTACCGGATCACGACAGGCGCTCCGGTGACATGCGCCCCTGAAAATACGGGATCTTGGGCAGTGCGATGAGGATGGGCAGGCCCAACCCGTAGCAGGCCACCAGCTCGCCCAGGCCCACGGTGAGCGCGTTCATGGCGAAAATGCCCCAGAAGCCGGGGCCGAAGCCCACCTCATACCACGCCAGCATGGCCCCGATGATGGCTCCGTTGCACAGCACGGGGGGCAAGGGCGCCAGCGCCCTATGCCGGATCCGGGATGTCCACAGGGCGGCCAGCAGGGTGGCGGCGGTGCCGCACACCACGTCGATGAGCCCGTAAGGGCTGAGCAGATTGGCCACCAGACACCCCACGGCCACGCCGGGCACCGCCGCCGGGAACAGAAAGGGCAGGACGGTGAACGCCTCGGACAGCCGGACCTGAATGGCCCCATAGGCGGGTAGGCACAGGGTGAGGGCGGCGTAGGCCGCCGCGATGACGGCGGCCAGGGTGAGCTGTTTGGTATCAAATTTGCGCATGAAAAAAAGACCTCCATTTTTTGTTTAGAGTACGCGCGCCACGCACAGCGGCACAGGTCCCTTACCCCGGGGGCATGGCGCAAGCGCCCCCGGACGGCTCACTCTGTGCCGGTTGGACTGGGTGGGGAACCAGTCACAGCCATTATACCACGATTTTTTGTCCCTGTATACCCTGTATCCGCCCTTTACAGAACTTCTCCGGGCTCGTATAATAGGGCTTGATTCACACGCCCAATCGCCGGGCCTGCTCTCCGGGCGGCGGCGCCTCCGCCCTGCGCCCGGCCGGTGCGCATCGTCGCCCCGCGCCCCTCCGGAGGGGCGCGGAACGGCAGGACGCGGGCGGGAAACGGATCGGAAAGGATTTGATCGTATGCGTATTCTCCTCATCGACGGACAGGGGGGCGGCATCGGGAGCCGCCTGGCCACCCTCCTGAGACCCCGGCTGCCCGAGGACTGCGAGCTCCTCTGCGCAGGCACCAACGTGCTGGCCACCAACGCCATGCTCAAGGCCGGCTGCACCCGGGGGGCCACGGGGGAGAACGCCATTCTCTATAACGCCGGACGGGCCGACCTGATCCTGGGCCCCATCGGTGTTATCCTGGCCAACGGCATCATGGGCGAGGTCTCCCCGGCGGCCGCCGCCGCCGTCTCCGGCGCCCAGGCGGTCAAGATCCTCATTCCCTCCGCCACCTGCGGCACCCGGATCGCCGGCGTGGAGGAGTGCCGCCTGGAGGATTATCTGAAGCGGGCCGTGGACCTGGCCCTGCGGGAGGTGGGGCTTTGAACCGCTCCTTTCCGGCCCTCGCCCGGCTCCACGCCCGCCGCTATCCGCTGATGGCCCCCCAGGACTTTGGGAAGCTGGCCTACCAGAGCGAGTTCGGCCCCGGGCACATGGTCTCCGACCCGGCCCTGGCCCTGGAGCGGCTGCTGACCGAGTGCCGCGGTCTGCCCCCGGACTGCCTCCACCGCCCGCCGGAGCCCATCGGCGGCGGTCTGTGCCGCTTCCATTTGGAACCCGCCCACCTCTCGCAGGAGGGGCTCCTGCCCCTGGTGTCCCTTCTCTTCACCGCCACCGCCTGCCGGCACACCGGCACCCGGGCGGGTCTGGAGGAGAGGCTGGAGTCCCTCCTCGCCCTGGACATCCCCGGATATCCCGCCTGGCTGCGGGACTACCGGGCCGAAGACTGCCCGGCCCTCCACCACAGCGAGGCATTCCGCAGCGCCTACCACCCCCACTATCGGGTGCTGGAGCGGGATTATGTGAACTTTCTCTTTGTGCTGCTGGCCATCTGGCCCCTGGCTCGGGGGGGCCGTCCCGCCGTGGTTGCCATCGACGGCCGGTGCGGCAGCGGAAAGACCAGCCTTGCCGCCCTCATCGCCGCGCTCTTCCCCTGCAACGTCTTTCATATGGACGACTTCTTTCTCCCCCCTGCCCTCCGCACACCGGAGCGGCTCTCCCAGCCCGGCGGCAATGTGGACCGGGAGCGGATGCTTGCGGAGGTCCTCCTCCCCCTGAGCCGGGGAGAGGACGTGACCTTCCGCCCCTTCGACTGCCATGCCGGACGGCTCCGGCCACCGGTGTCCGTCCCCTTCCGCCCCCTCACCGTCGTGGAGGGCAGCTATGCCCTGCATCCGGATCTGGCCCCGCAGTACGACCTGAAGCTCTTCCTCACCTGCTCCCGGGAGGAGCAGCGGCGGCGCCTGCTGGAACGGGAGGGGCCGGAGGGCCTGATCCCCTTCCTGGAGAAATGGATCCCCCTGGAGGAGCGCTATTTCGACGCCCTCCGCCCGGAGGAGGAGAGCGATCTCACCGTGGACACCACCGGCTTTTTTCAGGACCCGGAATCCCTCTGACCCCCGCCGGTCCCAACGCAAAAACGGCCGCCTGGTCTTTGAGACCAGGCGGCCGTTTTCCGCTTATTTTATTGCGGGCCATCCAGCATTCTGCGGGCTGTCTCCCGCACTGCCTCCAGAGCCCCGTCGCAGAGCACAGGCAAGAAGGCAGCCAGACGCTCCGGCTCGAAATCCCACCAGCGCAGGCCCAGCAGCAGCCCAATCAATTCCTCGTCAAAGCGTTTTCTGATTGGTCGGGCTGGGTTTCCGCCCGCCAGCGTATAGGGCTTCACATCCCGCGTCACCACAGAATACGCGGCGATGATCGCCCCATCGCCGATCGTTATCCCGAGGAGGATCACGCTCTCCCGCCCAATCCACACGTCGTTGCCCGCTACTGTGTCTCCCTTGAAGGGGAGCTGGGAGAGGTGGGGCGGCGTCTGTTCCGCCCAGGCGCCTCCAAAGACGTGGAATGGATATGTGCTGACGCTGCTCATGCGGTGGTTCGCGCTGCCCATCATGAACCGCACACCGCTGGCAATGGCGCAGAACTTTCCGATGATCAGCCGGTCCCCAAACTCCGGCCAGTGAAACAGCACGTTCTTCCGCTCAAACGCGGTGGGGTCGTCGGGATCGTCATAATATGTATAATCCCCCACTATGATATTGAGGGCCGTGATCACGTTTTTTAAAAAACAGGATGTCCCATATTCGTTGGGGAACACCGCATTGGGGTCAGGAATTTGATTCATGGCAATCTCCTCTTTTCGTTTGATGCATCACCTCCTAACATTTTGGTCTTCCGTGGCGATCGCCCTTCTTTTCCGCATTTCCCGCATGTTGCGCTCCTCATTCTCCTCAGTCGCAGTCCCATTATACCTCTTTGCATCCAAAAATCAATGTCGCCAAGGCGGGCCCGCTCTTTTCCCCTTGACAGGTAGTTCCAATTTGCGGTAGAATGAATCGACAGAAAGCCGCCAGGAAGGCGGCATGACCGTTCTCTCCCCCGCATATCAGAATGGAAAGCCACGAAGGCAGGGTCCCGCAGGAAGTGGGGCCGCTGTTTTCGTGGCTTTTTCAGGAAATGAAGGAGGAATCTTCCCCATGAAACAAAGCGCCACCAGAAAACTGGTCATGGCGGCCATGTGCGCGGCCTTGGGCGTGGTATTACCCCAGGCCTTCCACATGGTGCCCAATGCAGGCAGCGTACTGCTGCCCATGCACATCCCCGTCCTGCTGTGCGGCCTGGCCTGCGGCTGGCCCTACGGCTTGGCCTGCGGCATTCTGGCACCGCTGCTCTCCAGCCTGCTCACCGGTATGCCCCCTGCGGCCTACCTGCCCTCCATGCTCTGCGAGCTGGCGGCTTACGGCCTGGTGTCCGGCCTCATGAGCCAGTTCATCCGCCTCAGGAGCCGCACCGCCTCGGTGTACGTCCAGTTGGTCTCCGCTATGCTGGCGGGCCGCGTGGTGTACGGCGTGGTGAATGCGCTCATCTTCCGCGCCGGGTCCTACTCCTTCCAGATCTTCTTCACGGCGGCCTTCGTCACCGCTCTGCCCGGCATCATCCTCCAGCTTCTGGTCATCCCCCCCATTCTGGTCCTGCTCCAGAAGGCCCGGGTGCTGGAGCCTCAGCCCACCGCCGCGTAAGGGCGCCGGCACTCCGCATCCTTTTTCAAGCAGAAACAGGGCGTCCCGCAGGCGGGACGCCCTGTTTTGATCTCATCGCCCGTCCGGCGCAAGCTCCACGGTATAGCCCAGCGCCTGCAGGCCCCGCACTACGCCGGTCTCTCCTATCATATGGGCCGCGCCCACCACCAGGATGCCGGTGCGGGGACCTTCCGCGCTCAGATAGCGGTCGGCGTATTCGATCATGCCGGGGTCCCGGCGGAGCAGCAGGCGCTCGTCGAGCTCGTCGGCGGCGCGCAGTACCTCGTCTTTGCCATAGGCGGCGGCAAAGGAGGCCGCGTCCCCGTTCTTCCACCACTCCACCCAGCGGGAGATATCCTCTACGCCGGAGGAGACGGTATCGCCGCGCTGCGCGGCCCGGAAGCCGGACAGAGCCCCCGAGAGATATCCGGCCTGGTAGGGACCGGACAGGCTGTCAAACAGCTCACCCTGGTAAACATAGCTCTCCACCGCGTCCACAGTCACGCCGCTGCTGGCCGCTTTATTATATATGTAGATATCCACCGCCAGAGGGTCCTCCAGGCTGTCCTCTCCCATGAGAAGGGTGACGCTGTTCACAAGATTGGCATAGGCCCAGGGCTTATATCGGTCCACCGCCGCCTCGTCCATGGTGTAGGGCTGCGGAAGCGCCGCCCCCACGGACACCGCCTCCTGGAAGAGCGCACCGCTCACATGGTCCCGCAGGGCTTCCCCCTCGGGGTAATCCTGCATGGCCAGGAATGCCTGCGTGTCCTCCTTGTCTCCAAAGTCCACCTCGAAGATGGCGTCGTCCGCACCGGCGATGATCTCCCGCAGCCGCCCGGAGAGGGGATAGATATTGTCCCGGTCCACGTGGATGGTGCCCAGAAGATAGAGGGTGTTCCCATTGCCCTCGGCCCTCCAGAGAAAGCCCTGGGCGCCCGCGCCGCGGCGGTCGTAAAGATGCAGCACCAGCCGCTGCGCCATGACCAGCGCCTCCTGAAGCGTGCAGGGGCTCTCCAGCGCCAGGTCCCGTGCCTCTCCCCTGCCCAGCAGCACCCCCATCTCCACCAGGCAGTCCACCGCGTCCGCATCCGCTTCCACCTCCGGGAAATCCCAGACCGCCGCCTGCCGGTAGAGGGCGTTGACGACTCCGCCCCTGGTGGTGTTGATCGCCGGCGGAGGCGCCGGCGCACGGGCTGGGGCCTTCAGCAGCGCCAGACGGTCGGACACTATGGACCTGATCCGCTCCAGCTGTTCGTCCGTGATCTCCTCCAGAACACTTTCGGTCCCGTCCGCCTCCCACAGCCCCAGTGCCAACGCCTCATACATGGCGTCGCACGCCCAAGGGGAGACGGGAGGCGTCTCCGGCTGCGCCGCCCTTGCGGGCAGCGGGGTAAGCATGCTCAAAGCCAGCAGCAGCGCCGGCAGTCTTTTCTTCATGGGGCCCTCCTTGACGCCCTTCCTCCCTGGGTCGGGACGGCCCGCTCTCCGCGGGAGGCGCCGTTATCCCCCATTGTAACGGCGGGTCCGGCTGCTGTCAAAGGAAATGAAAAAGAGTGGAGGAAACATTCGGTATTTGCCTTACGGTCGGCGGCGAAAGTGCGAAGCTTTCCGAGCTTGAAAAGGTTTGACTTTTCTATGGGCGGAGCGTATACTTTTGATACAGAATGAAGAGCTAGGAGGAGGTTTTTTGGAAAATTATACGACTTACAAGCCGGAATGGGCCCCCAGCGACGCCGGCAAGGAGTTTGCCTGTCAGGTCATGAGCGGAATCGATGAGGTCGGGCATCCCTCCGAGCCCGGTCCGGCCCGGTTCGTCCGCAAGCAATATACGGTGGACGACTATGTGGAGGGAGTCCTCCGCGGAGACCGCATGATGCTCGCCAAGGCCATTACCCTCATTGAATCCAACGCTCCCAAGCACTTCGCTCTGGGCCAGGAGATTCTCCAGCGCCTTCTTCCCCACACGGGGAATTCCGTCCGGGTGGGCATTACTGGCGTACCTGGCGCGGGGAAGAGCACCTTCATTGAGGCGCTGGGCAACTACCTGTGCAATCTGGGCAAAAAGGTGGCCGTGCTGGCGGTGGACCCCTCCAGCTCTGTCAGCAAGGGCAGCATCCTCGGTGACAAGACCCGAATGGAGACCCTCTCCAAGCGTTCGGACGCTTTCATCCGCCCCTCCCCCTCCGGCGGGACCCTGGGCGGAGTGAACCGCAAGAGCCGGGAGACCATGCTCCTGTGTGAGGCGGCCGGTTTCGACACCATCCTGGTGGAGACGGTGGGTGTGGGACAGAGCGAGACCGCCGTGCGCTCCATGGTGGACTTTTTCCTGGTGGTGGTACTGACCGGGGCCGGCGACGACCTCCAGGGCATCAAAAAGGGCGTCATCGAGACCGCCGACGCCATTCTGGTCAACAAGGCCGACGGCGCCAACAAGCAGAAGGCCCTGGTGACCCGCTCGGAATATGAGCAGGTGCTCCACTATCTGCGCCCCGTGGTGGAGGGCTGGGCCCCGAAGGCGTACACCTGCTCCGCCCTGAACGGCGAGGGCATCGCGGAGATCTGGGACGTGGTGATGACCTTCATGGACATCATGGAAAAGCGCGGCAGCCTCCAGAGCCGCCGCCAGCAGCAGACGCTGGACTGGGTCTGGCAGATGACCGAGGAGCAGCTTCGCAGCGAGATCCTCAACAACCCCGCCGTGATCGCGCGCACGGCGGAGGTCCGGGAGGAGATCGTCCACAATCGTCTTTCCGCCACCCAGGCGGCCCAGGCGCTTCTGGACACCATTCGGGTGGAGGTGCGCAAATCGTGAGCCGGGCCCTGCCCGCAGACAGCAACAGGAGGATAAGACAACATGAGCACGCTCTATCCTTATAAGGGGTATTTCCCCCTGGTCGATCCGAACACCTTTCTCGCCCCCGGCGCCAGAGTCATCGGCGACGTCACCCTGGCCGAGGGCGTGAGCATCTGGTACAACGTGGTGGTACGGGGCGACGTCAACCACATCGCCATCGGCAAGTGGAGCAACATCCAGGACAACACCACCGTACATGCCGACAGCGGGCGCAGCGGCCTGAACGCCCGAAGCGGCATCCCCACCATCATCGGCGACAACGTAACCGTGGGCCACAACTGCATCCTTCACGCCTGCACCATCGAGGACTGCTGCCTCATCGGGATGGGCGCCGTCATCCTGGACGGGGCCTATATCGGGCGGGGCTCTGTGATCGGGGCCGGGGCCCTGGTGCTCAAGGGCACGGTGATCCCCCCCTTCTCCGTGGTGGTGGGCTCTCCCGCCAAGGTCATCAAGACGCTGGACGAGGGCAGTCTGGCCGAGCGTCTGGACCACACCCAGCATTACTACCATCTGGCCATGGAAAACAAGGCGTCTCTGGGGCTGTGACGCGCCCGCGCTTTCTGCGTAGGGAAGACGGCTCCCGCCGGGGGCGCTGCGCCCCACCCGGCGACGACCATAACCCGTAAGGCCGGAGGATCACCGATATGAAGCATGTGATGAAGATCTCCACCGTGGCCTTTCACGCCATCTGGGGAAAGAAAGAGCTCAACCTCCAGCGCATGCTGGACTATATCGAGCTGGCCGCCGGCGAGGGCTCCAACCTGGTGGTCTTTCCGGAGATGGCGTTGACCGGTTACGACGACAAGAAAGAGCAGCCCAAGGCGGAAAAAATGCAGGTTCTGCAGGCGGAGACTGTACCGGGGCCTTCCTCCCAGCGCATTGCCGAAGCGGCACGGAAATTCGGTCTCTATGTGGCCTTCGGTCTGCCGGAGCGGGATCGCTGGGCCCCCGGAGCGGTCTATAATTCCGCCTGTGTCTGCGGTCCGGAGGGAATTCTGGGCGTATACCGCAAGATCCATCTGGCCTACCCCGAGCCCCACTGGGCCATCCGCGGCAGGGACCCCTTCCTGTTCCAGACGCCCTGGGGCCCCATAGGGGTGGGGATCTGTTATGATTCCTACTGTTTTCCGGAGCTGATGCGCTACTACGCCGCCAAGGGCTGCCGGGCCTATCTGAACCTCTCCGCCCACGCCAAATGCCACGGCACAGCACTGGGGAATGCCTCGCTGGTCTCAGCCAGCATCGTAGACCGCATCTATGTGGTCACCTCGAATCTGGCGGGGAAGGATCTTTTCAATGTCTTCTGGGGCGGCGCCAGCATCATCGGCCCCAGTATGAATTTCTGGGAGGCCGAGTACTACGCGGGATATCCCTTCACCGATCCCAGAGCCATCCAGAACCGGATGTATACGGCCACGGTGGACCTGTCCCTGGCCAATCTGCAGATTTTCGGGAAAAATCCCACACTGGGCGGCGCTTCCGACTTCAGGCCCGCCCTGTACAAGGCCTGGATGGAGGAGCTGCTGGAGGACCCGCGCTACCAGGAGGAGCGGAAGTAGTTCTTACCCCGAAAATCTTCACGTTCATCCGCAGAGCGGGGCGCTCCCTTCCCTTGGGGAGCGCCGCAAAAGCAAGCGCAGAGACGGCGGACCGGAAGTTTCCGGTCCGGGCAAAAAAACAGACAGCGCCTCCGCAGTCCCGGGACTGCGGAGGCGCTGTCTGTTTCTATTCTTATGAGACGTTGATTTTTACTTTTTGGAGTAGTCGTAGAAGCCCTTGCCGGTCTTGCGGCCCCACTCGTGGGCCTCGTACTTGGCCTTGGCGATCTCATACCCGTGGGGCTTGGGCTCACCCGCCTTCATGCGGTCCTCCATGGACAGGTAGTTCAGATCGATGCCGGTGAGGTCCAGCAGCTCGAAGGGGCCCATGGGGTGGTTCAAGCCGCCCTTCACGCCGATGTCACAGTCCTCGGGAGAGCACACCCCCTCCTCCACCAGGAAATAGGCCTCGTCCCGGATGGCCGTCAGAACGCGGTTGACCACAAAGCCCCGGATCTCCTTGTTCACCCGAATGGGACTTTTGCCGTTGGCCACGGCGAAGTCATAGAGGAAATCTGCGGTCTCCTGCGCCGTATGCTCCCCCTTCACCACCTCCACCAGCTTCATGGCCAGGGCGGGATTGAAATAGTGCATGTTGGCCAGGCGGCTGGGGTCGTCGATCAGATCCTTGAACAGGGAGGAGACCATGTAGCTGGAATTGGAGGCAATGATGCAGTCCTTGGGCGCCGCCTCGTTCAGGTTCCGGTAAAATTCCGTTTTTACCTCCCGGTCCTCCAGGATGGCCTCGATCACGATCTGCGCGCCCTCCGCGGCCTCCTGCAGGGTGGATGCCAGATGGAACTTCGCCTTGGCGTCGGCCGCCTGCTCCGCGGTCAGCTTGCCCTTAGCCACGCGGCCTTCCAGATACTCCGCGCTCCACTTGTCCACCGCGGTCAGCACATCGGCAATGGCGTCCGTCAGATAGGTGTCAAAGCCGTGGATCGCCGCGTTCAGCGCGATCTGACGCCCCATCTGGCCGCCCCCAGCCACACATACTTTCTTCACATCAGAAACCTTCATCACATTTGCCTCCCTATTATTATAAAATTTGATCTTCGCTTTCCCTTTTACGGGTGCTGCTGGACCGCACCGCTCTCCAGCAGCGCCTTGATCTTCTCCCCACTGTAACCAAGTCTCTCCGACAGCACTTCCGGCGTGTCCGCCCCCAGCAGCGGCCCACGCTCCAGCTCCGGCACCCCCATCTCACGGGACTGCACCGCCGGACGGGGCATCACGCACTCCCCGCCATCCGGGAACTCCACCTTCGTCAAGTAGTGGTTCACCCACGCCTGCTCGCTGTCCACGATGTCCTTGAAGTGCCGCAGGCGGTCGTTTACGATGTCGCTCTCGTTCAAGGCCTTGTTCCAGTACGCGAAGTCCTCCCTGATGAACCGCTCCTCCAGCGCCCGGATCAGTTCGCCGCGGTGCTGGTCCGCCGCCTTCTTGTCCGCAAACCGGGGGTCCTCCGCCAGCTCCGGCACCCCAAGCACCTTGCACAGCGCCGGGAAGTACCGCTCATACTCCAATATCGACAGCATCAGCCACTCCCCGTCCTTGCACCGGTACGGCGCCGTGAGTGGAGGCGTCTCCTCCCGGTGCTTCGGAAACGGATCCCCATATCGCTGCTGCGCCCGCAGGTACATGAAGCTCATGATCCAGATCGCTCCCCCGAACAGGGATATCGTCACATAGTCCCCCTTCCCCGTCCGCTCACGCCCCAGCAGCGCCGCACAGATCCCCCCGAACAGCGCCGTTCCGCACGTCACGTCTCCGATCCCCGTCGGCGCCAGGATCGGGTAGCTCGTCCCCGTGTCGATCGACAGGTCGTTCAAGAATCCGCTGTTTCCCCAGTACGCCACCAGATCGAATCCCGGCTTGTCCGTCTCCGGGCCCTCTTCTCCGAAGCCTGTCACCGACGCATAGATCAGCTTGGGAAACCGCTCCTTCAGGCTCTCGTAGTCCAGCCCCAGCTTCCGGAGTGACTTCGCCCGCGTGTTCGTCAGGAAGATGTCCGCGTCCGACAGCAGATCATACAGCACCGCTTTCCCTTCCGCGCTCTTCAGATCCACCACCACGCTCTTCTTCCCCGCGTTCACCAGGTCGAACATCGGGTTTTCCTCCTCCGTCGACGTCACACGGTGCGTTGAGCCGTGGTACCGCCACGCATCGCCCTTCCCCGACTCCACCTTGATCACGTCCGCACCCCAGTCCCGCAGCAGACGCCCGCAGGACGGCGCCGCCACGAACGTCGACAGCTCAATTACCTTATACCCCGACAGGGGCTTTGTCCGCTGGCCCGCCATAAGAATCTCGCTCCTTTTATCCGATTTCAGCATTTAAAATTATAGCGCAAATTGCAATAACAAGTTGGACACCCCGTGGTAAAAACCTTGCTCACGGATGGAGCCGCAGGATCTATCCGTGAGCGAGGTTGCCGCAGCCGTCAGGCTGCGTAGACAGCGTCCAGAAAA
>Ga0129307_1001131_pt1 | contig 31609 bp, 27 predicted proteins | sample P1105metagenome_FD_94437 | JGI IMG/M metagenome (GOLD analysis project Ga0129307, IMG submission 94437) | Capybara group fecal microbial communities from Wisconsin, USA - P1105 metagenome | ecosystem: Host-associated > Mammals > Digestive system > Large intestine > Fecal | place: USA: Wisconsin...
AACGATTCTCAAGAGCATCGAGGAACAGGGCAAGCTCACGCCGGAACTCAAGGCTCAGATCGAAGCTTGCAAGGACAAGACTCTTCTCGAAGATATTTACGCTCCGTTCAAGCCGAAGAAGCGTACTCGCGCAACGATTGCAAAGGAACTTGGTCTGGAACCGCTCGCCCGCCTGATGTGGGCTCAGGAAAATACCGGGAACACGGCAGAAGAAATTGCACGCATTTATTTGTCCGAAGAAAAGGGCCTTGCCGACCCGCGTGCCGCCCTCAAGGGCGCTGCCGACATCCTCGCCGAAGAAGTTGCAGACAACGCAGAATTCCGCCAGTACCTCCGCAACAAGGTCGAAAAGACTGGCGTCATGGTTTCCAAGGTCAAGAAGGATTTCGAAAAGCAAGAAACGAAGTTCAAGGATTACTACGACTTTAGCGAACCGGTTGGCAAGATTCCGAGCCACCGCATGCTCGCTCTCCGTCGCGGCGAAAAGGAAAAGGTACTCCGCCTCTCCATCGAGGTCCCGAACGAAGAAATGATTGGTTATTTGCAGAATCAGGTTATCAAGGGTGATTCTGTTTGGAAGCCGTATCTCGAAGACATGTGCAAGGACGCTTGGGAACGCTTGCTCCAGCCGAGCATGGAAAGCGAAGTGCGCCTCCTCCTCAAGGATGCCGCCGAAGAAGAAGCTTTCAAGGTGTTCTCCAAGAACCTCCAGGACGTTTTGCTCGCCGCTCCGGCAGGCCACAAGGCTGTGCTTGCTTTGGACCCGGGTTTCCGTACGGGCTGCAAGGTGGCTGTGCTCGACAAGAACGGCAAGTTCCTCGACCACGGCATCATCAAGCCGCATGAACCGTGGAACGACAAGGCTGGTGCAGCAGTTTATCTGATGAGCCTCATCGACAAGTATCAGATTGACCTCATCGCTATCGGTAACGGTACGGCTAGCCGCGAAACGGACGCTTTCTGTGGTGAAATGGCTCTCAAGTTCAAGGGCAAGGTTCCGCCGCGCGTCATCGTCTCCGAAGCCGGTGCATCTGTCTATAGTGCAAGCATGATCGCTATCGCCGAATTCCCGAAGGAAGACGTTACTACACGTGGCGCCATTTCCATTGGCCGCCGCCTGCAGGACCCGCTGGCTGAACTTGTGAAGGTCGATCCGCAGTCCATTGGTGTGGGCCAGTACCAGCACGACGTGAACCAGCGTGAGCTCAAGAAGCGCTTGGACGAAGTGGTGGAAAGTTGCGTGAACATGGTCGGTGTCGATGTGAACAGCGCTTCTGCCCCGCTCCTCTCTCATGTGGCAGGCTTAAGCAACACGCTCTCCGAAGCGATTGTGAAGTACCGCGAAGAAAACGGTGCCTACGCAAGCCGCGAAGACTTGAAGAAGGTCAAGGGCTTCGGTCCGAAGGCATTCGAACAGTCGGCAGGCTTTATGCGTATTCCGGGTGCCGAAAACCCGCTCGATGATTCCGCCGTGCATCCTGAAAATTACGCCCTCGTCGAAAAGATGGCCGAAAAGGTCGGTGTGCCGATCAAGGAAATGGTCGGTAATGCCGAAGCTGTGAAGGGCATCAAGCTCGATGAATTCCTCTCCGACGAAGTCGGTCGTGCTACTTTGGAAGATATCCTCAAGGAACTCCAGAAGCCGAGCCGCGACCCGCGTAAGGAATTCCGTTATGCGAAATTCGATGACCGCATCAAGACTATCAACGACCTCGTGACGGGCAGCTGGATGGAAGGCGTGGTCACGAACGTCGCTAACTTCGGTGCTTTCGTGGATATCGGTGTGCATCAGGACGGTCTCGTTCACATTTCTGAAATCAGCGACAAGTACGTGACGGACGCCAAGGATGTACTTACGGTCGGTGATGTGGTGAAGGTCCGCGTGGTTGCAGTCGATGCAAACCAGAAGCGCATCAGTCTTTCCATGAAGCAGGAACAGACTGACGGTGTTGCCGGTGCTGGCGTGAGCGGTCCTCGCGGTCAGCGCGTGGGTGGCCCGCGTGGCAACTTTGGTGGTCGCCGTGATGACCGTGGTGGTCGTCCGCAGGGTGGCATCCAGGGCCATGCGACTATTGCCGATCTCAAGAACAAGATTGCAGGGAAGGAACGCCCCGGCATGCAGCCGCAGAAAAAGCCGAATCCGGCTCAGCCTGCCAAGATGAACGCTCTTCTTAAATCTATGAAGAAAGGCTTCTAAGATTTGACAGCGGCGGCAAGCTTGCTTGCCGACATTGGCAAATCGCTGGGCATTGCGCTCCGCAGGAGCGCCAAGGCTTCTAGCCGAGAGTCGCGGCATCGCTATTCGCCTTCGTCATCCTGAGCGACCATTGGTCGCGAAGGATCCAGTGCTGTTTTTGTGGCAATGTCATCCCGGCCTTGTGCCGGGATCGGTTGTAAAATCTGCCCCGTAACGGTGTACAGAGTGACAATAAAAAGAGGCGAAGCACTTGTGTGCATCGCCTCTTTTACAATCACGAGATACTCGAAATTATGAGAACTTGATTACAACCTTGGAAAAAGTTGCTGAATTATTTAATTTTCTCAGTAAAATTAGTTATATTACGATTGAGGAAGAAGGGGGGTTCAATGAAAAAAATTTGCTTATTGTTTGCATGCTCAACGATTGCTTTTGCTCAATTTTTGGATGATAAGTTTGTCGTTTTGCCGAAATTTGAACCTCAAAGTAAAAAAAGTTATGCTGTAGAAACTTTTTTGAATGAATCCGTCGGTGTGTCTGGTCAAATTTTAAAAAAGACTGTAAAACGAGACGTGTTGGGCAGAAAATCTAGAGATTCTATATCATATGTAGTTGATTTACAAACAAGTGATCGTATGAAAGTGGTTGTGTCATTTTTATGTAATCCTCCTTCTCCAAAGAATAAAATTTCTGGACGTTATGAAAATGGAATTTCAAACGAAGACAGGAAATATTGGTTTAATGATGTTTCAGTGACTGAGTCGGAATACTTTGAAAATTTTAATAGGGAGCTTGAAATTCGTAAGCGAGATTTTGCGGCGTGCAAAAAACCTTATATCGCCAATCTGACTGCGGATGAAATTAAAAATTTATTCAACGGTCCTGAAATTGTGTATGTTTCTGAATATAAGAAGCCTGAGCCTGCGTCAAATGATACAACAATAGGGGGAATGGTATATTATAGGGATTCGGTTATTCGTGTCCAGTCTCAGATAGAGAGTTGGGCATTTGGAAATGGCTATAAAGGAAACGGTATCGGGGTCTATTTTACTGAAACTGGGTGTCCAAACCTTAGCTATGTTAATCAGTCTCTTTATCAGCAAGGGAACTCTTGCTATCATGGAGTTCGCACGCATCCTACAGGGGTGACAAGAGTTCTTCAATCAACAGCTCCTCAAGCGATGGTGTATGGCTTTGATGAAGTAAATTATCCAAGTAATCCGCTAAATTATGCAACTCCAATCTATATAGGTTCCCATTCATGGGCTATTAGTGGTGATTCCGTTTATACGGATGAAGATAAGTTTATGGATAACTATATCTATACAAATGGAGTGATTGAATTTGTTGCAGCTGGAAATAAAACTTCATCAACGGAGACAAATTATGTAACCTCTCCGGGAAAAGCTGTCAATGCGATTACTGTAGGTGCGGTTGAACCGGATACATACAAGTATGCTTATTATACGCGTTGGAAAAATTCTACCGTGGGTAATCAGAAACCTGAAATTCCGAACTTCTCACATTTTTATTTTCAGGGAGATGCTTCCTTTAGTGTTGTTGAGGATGGTGTAACACAAACGTACAATGGCACTTTTAATGGAACTAGTGCCGCAACTCCATACACAGCGGCGATGGCTGCTGATGTGTTGTCTCAGCATTCTTTTTTCAAAGTTCATCCAGAAATGTTTAAGGCGTTGATGCTTACCGGAAGCACAGTTCAGGTTACTAATGCTAATTCTAAGGATTTGGATAACTACTTGCGAATAAAGAATATTCCACAATATTATAGAATGGGATGGAATACTAGATCTGCGTATTGGAATGGAGGAAATTCCGATTTTTTTGAATCGGATTCTACAATAATGTTCACTGAAACAGGTATTGTGGCGCAAAAACGTTATCGGATTGCTATTTCATGGTTATCTCTAGGAGATTATATTTGGGCTTATAACATCTTGCCTCAGGATCTTGATTTATTTATTTATCAAAACGGATCTATTGTAGCTTCATCTACATCTGCGGGAAATCCTTTTGAACTTGTTGATTTTACGGCCCCTTCGTCTGGAAGTATATCTGTTTGCATAAAACGGGTACGCAATTCGGGAACAGGGGATGTTAAACTAGGATATAACTTTTTACAAATTAACTAACAACGGAGTCTGTAATGAAAAAAAATATCATTGTGCTGCTGCTGCTCGCCTTCATGGTGGCGTGCTCTGATGATTCTTCCGGTAGTGGTGCGAATGCTGCCGGTGACGGCTCGTCCTTGGTTTCGGGCGTTGATTCCACAACTGTATTGCCGAACTCTTCCGGTATGACTCCTCCCTATGGCGTTGTTGCCGTAGATACGACTGCGCTGGGTAACGGCTTGCAAGGCGGTGAGCAAAGTTTAAACGATGATAATATTAACATCACATCGTCTTCTAAGACGGAATATCGGTTTGAAACGGAAAGAACCCTGCTGTACGAAGTTGTGCTGAGCCCTGAAATGGGACTGGGGCCTGGCTGGATAAATGCCTATTATGGGGAAAACGGAATTCAGTTCGTTGGTAGTGGAGCGAATGGCAGCTATGCGGTGACTTATCGCTTGCTAGAAGATGATTACCACAACAAATTCGTCGGATGGCTTTGGAACCTGGCGAACAGCAACTCCGAATCCTGTGAAACTGACCGAACGTATTTTGAAAGCGAATGTGGGCGTTTGAATGGTGAATTTGTTGACTACCGCAAAGAAGATGATGATTGTGTCGTCCGCAAGTTGTGGCTGTCCTGCGTATCTCCCTTGACAACGTTGTTGAATGAAAAGGAAACTCTAGATTCTATCGCTCTGGACCTGAAGAATTTTATTATCGAGAACTGGGCGACTACCGGGAAGCCGGAATCGCCCACGACCGCGACTAGCGCAAGCTCTGCCGTTTCGGCTTCGACAAGCCCGTAAGCGAAATAAGTTGTAAAAAACAAGAAGCCTCCGTTGAGCGGAGGCTTCTTTATGGCTGTCAGTTACGAAATTATTGACGCCTTCGGCGTCTATGCTTCGGCTCGGATATAGCCAAATGCAAGCATTTGGCTGCATCGCTTGCATTACGCATTATTCGTACTTGATCACGCCGGCCGGGCAGCTGTCAGCAGCGTCCTTGATTTCGCTTTCGTAAGCAGAGAAATCAACGCCTTCCTTTACCTGCATCTTTTCCGGAACGGAGAAGACTGCATCGCAAGTAGCTTCGCAAGCGCCGCAGGAGACGCATTCGTCGCTAGATTCATCGAGCCAAACTTTTGTAATTGCCATAAAATACCTCTTATTTTGGTTAGGTTTTCCCAAAAGATATAAAAAAATTACGCTTGAAGAGTGAAAAAGTGAAAGAAAAGAGGGATTGTTTGTATTTTTTACCCAAATGCGAAAGTTTGTTTGCCTTCTATTACTTCTTTTCGTCGGGATAATAGAGCGTCGGCCAAGGATGGGGAGGGTGCAGGGAGGGGCCCGTGCGGCCTTCGCAACTCTGAGCTGGGGCCCCGCCCGCATGACGTGCTTTTTTTCATTTAAAAAATGAGTCTCTGGCGGTTAGCCGATAATTCCTTTTTCTAAATTTGCGGTGAATTTTTCAAGCGTATCCGGGCAATGGTGCTCGCCTTTCGCCTGAAAATTAAGAGGACATCGTAAACGATGAAAAAAGTGGTTGTAAAAATTGGTGGCAGCTTGGCAATCGACGAAGCCAAGTTGGCCGATTTTGTGGCGGCAGTCAGCAAGCTTCCGGCTATGGGCTGCCAAGTGGCCGTGGTGCACGGCGGTGGCAAGGACATCAACGAGAATATATCCTTGCTCCGAGAACAACCAACCTTTATCGACGGTCTCCGAGTCACGACGCCTTCTATCATGAAGATGGTCGAAATGACGCTCTCGGGTCACGTCAACAAGAAGCTCGTGCGAATGCTCCTCGAAAACAATTGCAACGCTGTCGGTCTCAGTGGCGTAGATGCCAAGTTGTTTGAAGTGGTCAAGAAGCAGGGCAAGGTGGATCTTGGCCTCGTGGGCGAAGTCAAGAAAGTCAATCCGCAGATTGTGGAAGCCCTCTGGTCTGCTGGCTTTGTGCCTGTCGTAAGCCCGATTTCTATCGGTCCTGACGAAAACGGTAAGGCTGTGAGCTGGAACGTGAATGCCGATACGGCAGCAAGCGAACTGGCTGTGGCACTCCATGCTGACCAGTTCGTGCTGGTGAGCGATGTCCCGGGCGTGATGGACGATACGAAGACCGTCATTCCTGAATTGAGCGAAGCGGCTGCCGAAAAACTCATCGAGTCTGGCGTCATCAGTGGCGGCATGATTCCGAAGGTCCGCGAAAGCTTCAAGAGTATAGAACGCGGTCTCAAGAGCATTCACATTGTCGGCTGGAAGGACGCCGAACACTTTGTAAAACAAATTAATGGAGAACTGAACTATGGCACAATCCTTGGCTAATTCGATTTTTGAAGAAGACAAGCAGTTTATCGCACCGCTTTATGGCAAAGCCAATATTGAATTTGTCCGTGGCGAAGGTTCTTACTTGTTCGATAAGAACGGCAAGAAGTATCTTGACTTTGTCGCTGGCATCGCGGTAAACGCTCTCGGCCACCAGAATGCGGCTATCAAGAAGGCTGTCGAAGAACAGATGGACAGCTTCTTCCACATTTCGAACCTTTATCCGAACTATCCGCAGGTGAACCTCGCCAAGGCTCTCCTTGCTGCGACTGGTTTCGACAAGGCTTTCTTCTGCAACTCCGGTACCGAAGCGAACGAAGGTTGCATCAAGTTTGCACGTAAGTATTTCGACCGCAAGGGCGAAAAGAATCGCCAGAAGATCGTGACGTTCATCAACAGCTTCCACGGTCGTACGTTTGCTGCCCTTTCTGCAACGGGTCAGCCGGCCATCCGCGAAGGCTTTGGCTCCATGCCGGGTGACTTTGTTCACGTTCCTTGGAATGACGTGGCTGCCCTCAAGGCCGAAGTCAACAACGACACTTGCGCCATCATGCTCGAATCGCTCGCTGCCGAAGGTGGCGTGATGACCGTTTCGGACGAAATGGTCGCTGCCATCAACAGCCTCAAGAAAGAATTCGGCTGCCTCGTGATTGTCGATGAAGTTCAGGCGGGCATGGGCCGTCTCGGAACATTCCTCGGCCTCCAGAAACATGGCATTGATGCGGATCTCGTATCGCTTGCGAAGGCGCTTGGCGGCGGTCTCCCGCTGGGTGCAGTGCTCCTCCGCCAGAAGGTTGCAGACCAGCTCAAGGCGGGCGATCATGGCACGACGTTTGGTGGTAACCCGGTTGCTTGCGCAGTGGGTCTCGCTGTCGTGAACCAGATTGCAAAGCCGGAATTCCTCGCCAATGTGGAAGCTCGCTCCGCTCAGCTCAAGGCTGGTCTCGAAGCGATTGCCGCAAAGTTCCCGGCTGTGAAGGGCGTACGTGGTGAAGGCCTTATTCTTGGCCTCGCTCTCGACGAATCGCTCCCGGTCGGTAACGTGATTGCAGCCGCCCGCGACGAAGGCATGATGGTCTTGAGTGCCAAGGGCAACGTGCTCCGTTTGCTCCCGCCGCTGAATGTGAGCGCCGCCGAATGTGACGAAGCCCTCGAAAAGCTCGGCAATGCATTCGCAAAAGCCTCGAAGTAATCTCTAAATGCCGGCCCCGCAACAAGTGCGGGGTGACAGGCTTGCGTCTGCATTGCCATGCTCGCCAGAGCCAGTCCTGAGCGTAGCCGAAGGATGTGGGCATCACTGTTCTCGATGAAAACGCCTATGGATATAATTCCATGGGCTGTTTTTTTTTGTAATATTTTTGCAACAAAAACTGGAAAACAAGCCGAAATAAGTTTTATGTAAGAAGTTTGTTAGTGTGAAAATAAGTTTAAAGCCCTCGTTTTTTCCGCAAAAATATTATATCTTTGCACTGCGCTTTTCAAGTATTGCTGTAAGTTAGTTTACTTGAAAAACGTTGTTGGAGTTTGGTAATGCAGTTTGTAATAAAGGAATTATAGACGCGTGAAACTCCGTTTCGTAAATACGCTAAGATTTTCGAGACTTGCGAAGCTCCTCAGTCGCTCTTTTTCGACTCGAGCTGTTTCTTTCGCTCAGACTATAGCAATCGTATGCTGCTATAGCGGGGTTGGTTCAATGATTTTTTTAACAAAAACAAGTGAATTCAAATTGGAGGGTAATTCATGAAAAGTTCAAAAATTCTGGCTGTCGTAGCGATGGCTTCTCTGTTTGCGGCTTCTTCCTTTGCCGCTGATGAAGAAATCATCGCTAAATACGGTGCTATCACCGTCAAAAAAGTGAAAAACAACGCTGGCGTTGAAAAAACTGTCGCTTATATTGACGACGATTCCAAGGAAACTCCGGTGATTACGAAAAACATCGAAGTGGACTCTGTCTTTTTCAACCGTAAGTTCAAAAAAGGCGCCTTTTCAACATTGATGCTCCCGATTGAAGCAGATTTTTCTGCAAATTCGTTAACGGGTTTACAAGTCTATCGCTTTATAGAAGTGACAAAGGACTGCATAGACTACTGTAAATTTAGAGTTAATTGCTCGCAATCTGGGGGAACATTTGAAGCGAATACGCCCTATGTTGTTTTTTCCAATGAAAAAGATGATGCTCAGATTTCTTTCCACGCCCAAAATGGAAGTAAGATTGTTCTGAATACGACAACCCACGATAAAGTTTATAGTTATGTCGTTGAAAAGAACGTTGATCAACCGTACAAGTTTAGCTTCACAGGCACTTACGAAAGCATCGAATTCAAGAATCCTAAGGGAATCTATGGCTTTGCCGGTACGAATGCGGATGGTAAAAAAGTCGGTGATTTTGTGCATGTTGCATGCAAGGATGGCAAATGCGCCTCAATCAGACCGTTCAGAGCATACCTTAAGGTTACTTTGGCCAGCTTGAACAAGTCTGCTTCTGATGACGATGTTGAAATGCCTGAAACCATCGAGGTATATCTCGTTGACGATAATAAAGGAACGACTTATATTGGACAACTGAATACGAGTACGGGTGAAATTGTCAAGGAAGACAACCGTTGGTTCGATATGAAGGGTCGTGTGCTTGACCACAAGCCGACTGCCAAGGGCACCTACTACAACAACAAGAAAAAGGTTATTATCAAGTAAGAGGGGGAAAAAATGAATATCGAACTTGAAAACAAAATTGAAAAGAAGGTTTATGTTGCTCCTGCCATGGAAATTATGAACATGGAAAGCGAAGCCAAACTGTTGAGTGGTTCCTCCGACGATGGCGTCGATCTGAAAGAAATGGACGCAGATGATTACTATTATGAACTCAACTAGTTTGTTGATAAATCAATAGTTTTTATCCCGGCCTCAGTGCCGGGATTTTTTGTCATGCCGGCCACAGTGCCGGCATCGGTTGTACTTGATACAACTGGCCCCGCAACGGTGTGCGGGGTGACATGTGTATCGCGAATGCGGGGGGATAGCGTAGTGTTGTCATGCCGGCCACAGTGCCGGCATCGGTTGTTCTGCGTAAAATTACACATTAAACAAGAAGTACATGATGTCGCCATCCTGCACGAGGTATTCCTTGCCTTCCGTGCGGACAAGCCCTGCTTCCTTCGCAGCGTTCCAGCTGCCGTGCTTGAGGAAGTCGGCGTAGCTCAGCGTTTCTGCGCGAATAAAACCGCGTTCAAAGTCCGTGTGGATGACGCCTGCGCATTGCGGGGCCTTGAAGCCCGCGTGGAACGTCCAGGCGCGGCATTCCTTTTCGCCTGCGGTAAAGAACGTGCGCAGCCCGAGAATCTCGTAGCCTTTACGAACAACAGAATCAAGTCCGGATTCGTTCATGCCGAGTTCCTTGAGAAAATCGGCCTTGTCGGCAGGTTCCATCGCGGAGAGTTCTTCTTCAATCTTGCCGCTGATGACAATCACGTCGTGGCCGTGCTTCGCGGCGTATTCCTTCAACTGATCGACATAGGCGTTACCCGTGAGAATGTCGTCTTCCTTGACGTTTGCGCAGTAAAAGAGCGGCTTTGCAGTAAGGAGGCCGAGGTCTTTTACGATACCTTCCATTTCGTCGCTGTCGTGCATCACGGTGCGGGCCGCGTGGCCTTCTTCCATGCTCTTCTTCAACAGCTCACAGGCCGCGAGACGGGCCTTCGCTTCGGCGTTGCCGGTGCGTGCAGCCTTCGCTTCTGTCGCAAGGCGCTTTTCGACAGTGTCCAAATCCTTGAGGATGAGTTCCGTTTCGATGACTTCCACGTCGCGGATCGGATCCACGGAACCGTTCACGTGGATGATGTTTTCGTCGTCAAAGCAACGCACCACTTCCATGATGGCTTCGCATTCGCGGATGTGGGTGAGGAACTGGTTACCGAGACCTTCGCCCTTGGAGGCTCCCTTTACGAGACCTGCGATATCGACAAATTCTGTAACGGCGGGGACGATGGATTTCGGGTTATAGACCTTCACGAGCTCGTCGAGGCGTGCATCCGGGACGCTGACCATGCCGACGTTCGGATCGATGGTGCAGAACGGATAGTTTGCAGATTCCGCGCCAGCGTTTGTGATTGCGTTGAAGATGGTGCTCTTGCCTACATTCGGGAGGCCCACGATGCCACATTTAAAACCCATGATAATCTCCGGTTGCGGCGCAGTTCTAGACGCGCCTTCTGTTTTCGGCGGTAAAGTTAGTAATTATTGGAGTGTCGGGCAGTAGTTAAAATGCTGTTTTTACAGGCTTTCTTGAATGTAAATGTTTGTTATCGTAATTGCTCGTTTGGGCGGTATTGTCAATTACTTGACATTTTGTCAACGAACGAATTTGGCCATTTTGATAAAAAAGCGCCAAATGAACCTAATTTATTGGTGACCAAGTTGGTCATACTGCCGATTTGGGATTAGATTCAAAGGCGCCAGTTAGAGTTGGAGAATTGGTGCTTCTGTTATCGGGTGGAGCTTCGCTTCGAGCCGCAGGTAATTTGCTACGAACGATGCCGAACAGAGTTTCTAATCCCAAACGGCCTTTTTGTATTATGAGTTAATAGTTACTGAGGTCGCTTCGCGACAGTTTAAAGTTTGAAGTTACTAGTTACTAGAGATGTTTTTGTTACATCCACTAGTAACTATTAACTAGTAACTAGTTAATAGTTAAAGCAAATCGTCGAGGTTGATTCCGTACATCCTGACGTTGTCTATCCAAATGTCGGAACCGTTATAAACGAATATCGTGAAACGGGTAATTTTGTTGCGGGTTACGTTCCATCCGTGGTAGCTCTTTCCGTCGGCATTCGTAAAGTCTTTTGGTGTGACGGCAACGCGGGTCCATTTCTCGTTGACACTTCCTTTGTATGTAGTTTTGTAGTTCGTGTCGGATTCGACAATCGTTTCGAGAATGATTTCGTAGTCGCCATCGCCTTTGAGCCAAACTTCGACGGAATCGAGTCTGCTCAGGTCGTGTGAGTGTTCTGCAATGCGGGTGCCAATGACGACATAGCGCCCAAGCTTGTTTGCCTGGTACTGCACGTGAAGAACATTCTTGCCGAAGATCGCGCGGTCGGCTTTTTCGATGCCGTTCGTCGGTTTTGAGTCAAGGTTGTTCTTGACGGTTGCGCTATCGTGCGGCTGGATGTACCAGTCGAACTTGTTGTTCAGCGGTGCCGGGAGCGCGTTGTACTTGGTGCCGCTTTCGAAGTTCAAAATTTCGACGCTATTGAGGGCGGCCACAAGCGAATCGCCCAGTTCTTTCCAAACGTTCACGTCTTTGAGCTTGGCGGCCTTCTTGTCGCCCCATGTGAGCAGCCACGGCCTCACGGTGTCGGCTGCGTTTTCGACGCGGATGTTGAGTGTCGCGCTGTTGAGCGTCGTGTCCCAGCCGTCAATTTCGAACGGGATAAGGTCGCCGGCTCCGTCATAGAGGCGGATGTCGCTTCCATCCTTGGCGGCCTTTTGGAAGTCGAAGTTTGTCGTGTCCAAACGCAGCACGAGGACGGTCGGGAAGCTGAGCGGGCGCATCCAGTCCGAAATGAGTTCGGACGGCATGAAGCGGATGGAGTTCTCAGGAATAACCTTGTTCGGATTCTCGATGAGTCCGAGGTCAACCGTGTCCTTCGATGTGACGTTGGTAGATGTCTGACCGATGGCATTGAGGTCTTCGGAATCCCAAGCGCTTACGGTCAGGTAGCCACACGGGGCTCTGCGGATGATGAACTGTCCAAGCGAGTCTGTCTTGACAATTTCGTTTGTACCTTGGACGGCAACCCATGCGTAATTGGCGCTGTCCGGCAAATCAACGAGACCCTTGACCGAGCCTGCCGCTACGAGGGCGGCGCTATCAAGCGTGTATTCGTGGTTCAGGTTGTTGAGCGTATATTGTAATGCGATGGAAGATTCGCCCTTGGTAAAGTTGATGGTGTAGGAACCGTCAAGATGGTTGCCGATACGTACCCAGCCATTCGTATCCGTTTCGCCTTCGTAGGTGTAATGGACAGAACTTTCTTCTGTGGTGTCGGCCACATACCACGATGGGAGCACCTGGTAACGGACTTTGGCAGCAGGCTTCTTGCCATCATAAACGCGGATGGCAATGGCGTTCTCTATTTCCGTCGTATTCCCTGCCGAATCGTTGCCAATACCGCACGAGGCTATGAGTCCAAGAGTGGCAAAACAAAGGAGTGTGTAAAAGTATTTCATTTATTTATCCTTCTTCTTGTTGAGGGCAACGGGGAACAGGGCTAGATTGAGCTGCATGACCCGGTCGGGGACAATGCATTTATCAACTCGTATCTGGATTTCCTTGCGGAATTCCTTGAGCATTTTCTTGAGATCCTCGAAGCCCTTGGAATCGACAGCCATGGTAATTGTAGAAATGTCTCTGTTTTCCGGCGGAATTTCGCTTAGCGAGCGGATGCCGAATTGCATGACTTTTGAATGGAAACTGCGGATGGCCTGAGCCTTTTCTGCGCCTTGGACTGTGATGTGCGGGTCGGCGAGACGAACTTTGGTGTTGTTGTTGATTGGCTGGATAAATCCGAGCGATTTTAGAATTTCAATGCTCTCTTGCGCCTGCTCTTCGGTGATGGGCGGAATAACGCTGTTGGCGATTTCCGGAATATCCACATTGCCGTGCTTGACTTCGATGAGCGCTCTTACGACGATGGTCCACCAAGCGCTGAGGTACTTGAGCTCGTTGTCCTTGAGCAGGTGACGCTTGACGTCCCTTAGCTGGAAGGCTTTCTGCAAAATTTCCGCTTTCGTTTTTTCGGATTTCGTGCGTGAAGCCACTATCAACAAATCAAAATAAGCTGCTCCGCGTCCATCGAGGCCGAGCATCTTTTTGGCGGCGGGGACTGCATGTACTGGGAGATTGCGCTTTTTCTGGACAATATAATACGCATGGCTTGAGTCCAAGCCAAGTGTCTTGCCGAGAGTGCTAAAGGAATACAAGGAGTTGTGTTTTTTGTGCTCCAAGTAATAATCCTTGATCATATCTCGGTAGTCGTCGTAATCAAAGATTTCTGCCATAACCAAACCTTCCTTAGAAAATATACTTTAAAAATTGTGGGAGGGAGGCTTGTTAGTAATTAGTAAGTAGGTATTTAGCCAGATTGAGAGGCAAAATCTGTGGGTACGGTACATTCCCGACCTGAAATGTCATTCCCAATCTTCCTGAAAGAGATAATTGCTAGAATTGTATGGGAATCTTTCGTGGAATGAATATGGCTCAGAAAAAAAGTAATTGGATTAGGCGCATTGTTTGCTTGTTGCTTATGTATGTTTCTTTGTTCGTGGGGTGGCAGTATTACGAAAAGAAAGTCATAGAGCGCGACGAATTCAATGTAAAAATCGCTGTAACGAACGAGTGTCTCCGTGTAGGCGACTGGAAATGTGCCGAGAAAAATGTTCGGGAACTTCTGAAGTCTGACCCGAACGATACGAATTTGCAGATGCACATGGCTGGAATTCTTTTTGAACAGGGCCGTTATAAAGAATGCGTCAGTTACATCGAAACCTTGAATTTTAAACACAAGGATTTAGATTACCTTGTTGAAAAGTCTAAACTTTTGGAACAGGAAATGGCGCAACTGGGCGTTGAAAATTCCATGCATTTCCGGTTGGAATTTGATGGTGGCCCTTCCAAAAAAGATGTGATGGAAGCGCTTGCTGTTTTGGAAGTTGCGTATGATTCGATTAGTAATTTGTTCGATTTTATGCCCGAAAATAACATGTGTTTGGTGCTGTATCAAGATAAAGAATTTCAAGGTATGGGGCCGCGCCCTGATTGGGTTGGCGCCGTGTTTGACGGAAAGCTGCGTGTGCCAGTGAACATGATGGCGTATCGAGATATTTATCGCCCCGTGTTGTTCCATGAATTGACTCATGCGTTTGTTCGTGCGATGACACATGCGCGTGTGCCTTGTTGGATGAACGAAGGAATTGCGCAGGTAGTTGATGGCTCGCATAATAACAAAGAACGTCCGGCGGGAGCAAAACCGAGTATTGAATCGCTGAGAAAATCTTTTGTGAAAGAAACGAATACAGAAAAGGCAACGAAACTTTATTGGTACTCTAGACGAATGGTCGAGGAACTTTTGAAGCGTGATGGTGGCGGTTTGGAGGCTTTCCGCAATTTTGCAAAATGTTTGCAGGATTTAAGTGAACTCAAAATGGACGGAGCGTTGCAAAAGTATTACGGAATAACTGCTAAAGATTTGTTGGAATCGATTTAATGAGTGTCGTGGTGGATTGTACGATGGATACTGCAATGAAAAATATTGTAATCTTGGCAACGGGTGGGACCATTGCTGGCGCTGGTGAACAAGGTAAGGATATCGGGTACAAGTCGGGGGCGCTTGAAGCGCAGACGTTAATCGATGCAGTGCCGGAGTTGAAAAACGTGGCAAATATTCGTGTGGATCAAGTTTGCAATATCAATTCGGACGATATCACTTCTGAAATTTGGATTTCGCTTGCTCGGAGAATTAATGTATTGGCGTCGGAGGGGTTTGGAACATCGCGCGAGAATGTCGATGGCTTCGTGATTATGCACGGGACCGATACGATGGAAGAAACCGCTTTCTTTTTGAACTTGACGCTTGGTGGTTTTGCTCCGAATGTCGCCGAGAATGTCGCGGAAAACGCCGCCAGAAGTGTCATCCTGAGCGAAGTCGAAGGAGCCAGGAAAAATGTCACCGGAAATGCTGTTTGTGATGCTTCAGGAAATGCAACGGGGAATGTCGCGAAACCCGTGATTTTGACTGGCTCGATGCGCCCAGCAACCGCTGCCGAACCCGACGGCCCCGCGAATCTGCTGTTTGCTGTGCGCAGTGCAGTAGAATATTCTGTTGAATTGTCATCCCGGCCTCAGTGCCGGGATCACCGTTTATCGTTTGCGAACAACGTGCCCGTGTTTGTCGCCTTCGCGGGTAAACTCATGGATGCTCGGACGGTGCAGAAAGTCCATGCAAACGATTTGGACGCTTTTGAAGAAATTTCCTCTGAACTGTCATGCCCGCCTCAGAGCGGGCACCACCCTCTCTTAAAAGCGAAAAACTCATTCAACGTCTCGTCTTTGCGCGAATTGCCGCGCGTCTCCGTCCTTTACTTCAACGCTGATGCCGATGCAGAACTGGTGCGCTTTGCAGCGGAACGCTCCGCGGGTCTCGTCATTGCGGGGGCCGGTGCCGGCGAATTTTCGAAGTCATGGGCCTATGCTTTGGCGAAAGTGAATGTTCCCGTTGTCGTCTCCACGAGAATCAATCGCGGTTGCATTGTGCCGGAGCAACTTCTGGTGAAGGGAACGATTGCCGCTTATGACTTGCCACCGGCAAAAGCAGCCGTACTCTTGCGCTTGGCCTTGACCGTCACAAACAACCCCGTGGTTATTCAAGATATTTATCATATGTATAGGTAATAAGCGAGATAAGTGGTTGTATAATTTAATGATAATGATAGTTCGTCGAGAGAATTGTGGCGTCGGCCAAGGATGGGGAGGGTGCAGGGAGGGGCCCGTGCGGCCTTCGCAACTCCGAGCTGGGGCCCCGCCCGCATGACGTACTTTTTGCGTTTCAAAAAAACAATTATTTTCTAGAGTAATTAAAAATGAAATTTTTAATCCAGCGAGTCTTGAAGGCTCAAGTCGATATCGAAGGCGAAACCGTCGGAAAAATTGACGGCAAAGGATTCCTTGTGCTAATTGGCGTAGGCGAGGGCGATTCCCGTGAAATTGCCGACCGCTTCATCAAGAAAATGCTTGCGCTCCGCATCTTTGCCGATGAAAACGGAAAGACGAACCTTTCTATCAAGGATGTCGACGGCTCACTCTTGCTTGTTTCGCAATTTACGTTGTATGCTAATTGCAATAAGGGCAACCGCCCGACGTTCAACGGAGCCGGGAATCCGGTGCTTGCAAATGAACTTTATGAATACATCATTGCGCAGTGCAAAAAAGAAGTTGCCGTTGTCGAAACAGGAAAATTCGGTGCAGATATGCAGGTGAGTCTCGTCAACGACGGCCCATTTACTATAATGTTAGAGTAGCACGGAGTTGCTTATTCTTGTCATTCCCGGTTTAACCGGGAATCTCCTTTACTTGGAGTTTTTATGAAAAAAGATTGTCTATCGTTCACGGCTTTGTTGTTTGCTTCAACGTTGTTTGTCGCATGCGCAGGCTCGCGTGACTCCGCTCCCGAAGGCGATAACGGCATGGCGGATGCTCCTTGCACGGAATGTGGTACGCAGGGTGAAATCGAATTGAAAATCACGGACGAAAAATTTTATCGCGAATGGAACCCGCTCGCGTTTAGCCGTATCGATTCCAATGCAATCGTGGGCGTTTTCCCTGTTCTCAAGGTGACTGCGACTCGCCCGGAAGAATGCAAAATGTGCCACAGCTTTAGCGCCGACGCTTTGGACTTTGATTTAGCTCGCGTCGAAGATTCCCTCTTTGCAAAAGCGTTCCCCAAAATGACCCGCGAACTCATGCTCCCGGGAATGCGCGTTCCCGAAGCCGACTCCGCTTATTTGGAAACGTTGTCTTTAAAATTGCTTGCCGACAAGTTCGTCGAAAATAAACGCCTCGATGATGTGACGCCATGGGAAGAACGCGATGGCGTGGAGCAGACGCTGGTGCGCCAGTTGCCGTTTGAACTGAAGGACTTGCTGAACGGAATCGCTAGCCGCTATGAGCTTCGCTATCTGACAATTCCTCTCGTTCTGAATGTGACGATGGACCCGGACTTGGGCAAAAAAGGTGGATTCACTTGGCAAATCGTCTGGAGCATGTGGGACGCCCGCTATGGGGAACTTCTTGCCCTCACTTATTCCAAATTTACTGCTGCGACGACAACTCGCGTGGCGCCTGAAAAAGAATGGGCTACACCCTTCGCTTCTAGACTTTGGAAAGTATTCAGCACCGACGTCGCGCATTTCGAGAATCATTGACATAGAGCATTGCAGGACCTTCTTTAAAATTAGTTTAAACACTCACTGGATCCTTCGACTACACCCTAACGGGTTTCGCTCAGGATGACACTGCTTTCATCCTGTTATACTACTGCCTACTTCCTACTAATTACTATAATTGCAATTATGAACACTCCTTTTTACGTTTTTATGAAGCTTTTGCCGAAGAACGCCGTGAGCCGCGTCTTTGGTGCGTTTACGCGTTTGCGCATCCCGTTCTTGAGCAAAATTGCCCGTAACGCTTTTGCTAGCTATTACAAGCTGGACATGGCCGAAGCCGAGTTTCCGCTGAGTCATTACAGGAACATCGGTGAACTTTTTATCCGCAAACTCAAGCCGGGTATGCGCCCCGTAGCCGATGCAGAAATCGTGAGCCCGGTTGATGGAGTGCTTTCGCAGACGGGCACGTTCGATGGCGACGAGCAGAATTTGATTCAGGCGAAGGGCAAAACCTACACGCTCAAGAGCCTTTTGCGTAACGAGGAATTGGCTGAAAAATTTAAAGGTGGTGCTTTTGCGACCATTTATTTGGCGCCGTTCAATTACCACCGCATCCACAGCCCGGTCAAGGGCGACCTTGTGCTTTCAAGCTACTGCCCAGGTACGCTGTGGCCGGTGAATGTTGGGAGCGTCGAACGCGTGGAAGGTCTTTTCTGCATCAACGAACGTTTGACGAGCCAAATCCGCTTGGACGATGGTTCCGAAATTCTCGTAGTCAAAGTGGGCGCGACGAATGTCGGCCGCATTGGTGTCGTGTATAGCGATTCTATTTTGACGAATGCGGGCAAGTTGCCGCGAGACAGCAAGCGCATGGACTGGATTCCGAATCAGCAGTTCTCGTTTGAAAAGGGCGGTGAACTCGGTCGTTTTGAAATGGGTAGCACCGTAATTCTCGTGGTCGATAAGAAGATTCGTGAACGCCATCCGGACTTGTTTAAATCCCGTCTCGGACAGGCGGTAAAGGTGGGCGAGGCGCTTTAGTAGCGCTCGATGGTCAGTCGCGATGGTCTCTGTAAAACGATTCATTCACGACGAGCCTTCGCTTTTCAAGGCTTCGAAAGCTTTTGTGGCGTTGCTTTTTAAGTGCGCCGATCCAGTTGTTTATGTTGCATGTAAGATGCCGGACAAGAACGAGCAAATCGCTTGGACTTTGTTAGGAACAACCTTGTTTCAGGACCGCTCCTATCCAGATATCTTGCGGCTTCTCACTAAGCTCTACGAGCGTTTTCCAGGCGATAAGCTTTGGACTCTTCCGGTGCCGAAAGCATCCGAAATCGAAGACGTTGTCGAGCAAACTTTCAACAGCCGTAACTGGTCCGTCTTTGAAAATGTCGCAGGAATATTTTGGAGTGTTGGACTTTTTGTCCGTCGCCATCCCGATCTGGTCGCTTGGGCTCGTGAACGCACTCCCGAAGAAATGTGGCGTGACTTGGGCGAAATCTATTTCATGGGACGTTCGAATCCGCGGCCCAAGGCGTGCGCTGCGGTTTATCGCTTGATTTCGCCAGCTCCGCTTGGGCTTGGACTTGCATATCGCGATGATTTTAAGATACCGCCTTTACCGCTTACTATGGGGGCTCGTCGTTTTTTGTCGATGCTTGGCCCGGCGAAAGATGGTGGCTTTTCGGAACTTGAGCCACAAGAAAAGCAGAAACTCGCGAACGACTATTTTGTGGCGCTTTCGCCTGAAAACCCTTATTTTGCGGCTCATTCGCTTCAGTTTTTTCTTGAAAACGGGACGGAAGGTTTTATCTGTCGTGAATTGACTTCGCACTGTTCCAAGTGCCCTCTTTATGAGTATTGCAATTACGCGGAGGCCCGCAACCGCAAACCGGATGTGTATTAAATTTTATGTGTATGAATCGACTTGTTGCGAATTTGTTTCCGAAAATGTTTTGTTTGCTGGCTTGCTTTGTTGCCCTGCTTTTGTGCGCTTGCGAGAAAAAAGTAGAAGAACATGTGGACTATTCGCTGATTTGCTATAACGATGTCTGGCCGATGGACGATATCCGTGTGGATGAACATCCGAATACGGATATCAAAGCTCTTGAAAAGCAGATAGATTTGCGCTATCCGATGATGATCGGCGATACGCTTGACGTGTCTATTCTGGAGTTCAAGAGAGACGTCTATGCTTTGGATTACTACATCAACAGCGGTCGTTTTCAGGGAATTGTTCCGATTCTTCGCGGCTCGTTCTTGGAACAAAGTATCCGTTCCGGCGCACGAATCTTTATTTTTAAGCATGATAGTTTCCGCCGTTACGAACGTAGCGATCTCGAAAATTACGTACGTCAGTTTCCGAACGCTCGCCACGGAGGATTCCCGCAAGAATTCCTGAGCCTGCCGTTTGAACATCGCGAGCCGGGACATACTTCGATTCAGACAAAGTATTTCATTGGCGTCAAGGCGTATTTCCCGGTGCTTGCACAGAGTTACAGGGATTCCGACTTACAGTGGAACGTCGCCCGCAGTTGGGACCTCGTCGATGAAAACGATTTTATCGCTTGGGGACGCCAGTTGAACATTGTGCATCCGAGGGGTATCTATCGTGAAGCTTCGACGCTTTATTTCAATGCGGGGGAGGGCGTCAACGGTATGGCGACAAGGCTTCCTGGCGGTCGTGTGGTGGCGGTTTGGGGCTACCTCGACTGGACGGATCTCGAACGCAAGTTCTTTACCGCCAGTGACCGCGTCTATGGCGCTAGGTATTAATTTTTAATTACTATATTCAAATTATGGCTATTGAAAAACTTGCTGAAACTCTTTTAGAAAAGCTCCGCTTCATCACGAAGGCGGAAACCGTCATTGGAGACCCTATCCAGGCGGGTGAATCAACTGTTATTCCTGTAAGCCGTGTGTCCGTTGGCTTCGGCTTTGGCGGTCACCAGAACAAGGGCGACACTTCGGCGTCCGGCGGTGGCGCTTCGGTCGATCCGGTGGCTTTCCTCGTCATCAGGGGTGACGATGTTCGCATCATGCCCATCACCAAGGACAGTTCGTTAGTCTCGAAGGTCATGGAAATCGTTCCCGAGATTGCGAATAAATTCACGTCCAAGAAAAACGACGATAACTAACGGTTTGAAGCGTTTAGAGAATTCGGGCCCGTTCTGAACGGGCTTTTCTCATATGCGGAACTTTGTAACTGTTTAACTCCAGACCTTTTGGTTTGGATTTTTTTGTGTGTTTGAAAAAACATGGCGAAAAGGTGATAAACGGAAGTTTTTTGGTCGAAATGGAACTTTTTGTTGCTAAAATTTTTGAGAACATTTTTTAATGTGATGAAAATCGCGTTTTTTGAAATTTTTTGTAAAAATTGCTTTTTTTCTATTGACAATCGCTATTTAAAAGAGTATCTTTCTACATGTAAAGAATGAGAATGAATCGCCTTTGGGTGTGTATGGATTAGAATTTTGAGAACAAGACAAAGGTTCTAATTCATTCTCAAAGTTCCGCAAGGTGAATTGGTGCATTTTGCAGAACGCCCGGCACGGGGTCATACGTGCCACAAAATCCTCCTCCAAGGCGCCGTAATGGCGTACTCCTAACACAAAAAATAGGACCTCCTCATTTACTATGAGGAGGTCTTTCTTTATGCCCTATCACTGGATCCCGTCGCGTTGCTTCAGGATGACTTTTTGGGTGTGAAAAAGCCCCGGCGCTATGGCCGGGACTTTCTCAAATGCGTTACACCGCATGGGACGCGGCGCATTTCTAATTAGCCCTTTGACTTGGGACTCCCGCATTCGCGTGAGTCCAAGTTTTTGGGCTGTTAGCCCAACACTTTCTTTTCGAAGTCGCCGAGGCAGTCGACGAGAGCCTGCACGCCTTCGACCGGCATCGCGTTGTAGATGGAAGCGCGGAAGCCACCCACAGAGCGGTGACCCTTGAGCTGCTGGAGGCCACGGGCCTTGGCGAACTCGAGGAATTCCTTGGCGAGATCGTCAGCCTTGTCTGCTGCAACGACGTCCTTGTTGAACACGAACGGAACGTTCATGATGGAGCGGTCTTCCTTGGCAGCGGTACCGACGAACACCTTGGAGTTGTCGAGGGCGCTGTAGAGGAGAGCGGCCTTGGAACGGTTCACCTTTTCGATAGCTTCGACACCGCCGAAGTCCTTGAGCCACTTGAGCGTGCGGTTCATGACGTACACGGCGAAAACCGGAGGCGTGTTGAACATGTTCTTTGCGTCGATGTGGGTCTGGAAGTTGAGCATCGTCGGGATGGTGCGGTTCACCTTGCCGAGCAAGTCCTTGCGGATGATGGTCACGGTCACGCCAGCGCAGCTGATGTTCTTCTGGGCGCCGCCGTACACAACGCCGAAGTCAGAGACGTTGATCTTGCGGGCGAGGAAGTCGGAGCTCACGTCGGCCATGAGGAAGCCGGACTTCGGCTTCGGGAAGTTGTGCCATTCCGTACCGTAAATCGTGTTGTTCGCAGTCACGTGGAGGTACGTGGCGTTGTCGCTGAGCTTCAAGTTCTTGTCGATGCGGCTGTAAGTTTCGGATTTGGTGTCGCAAGCGGCGAGAGCGTTACCGAACTGCTTGGCTTCTTTGTAGGCCTTGTTTGCCCAAACGCCGGTGAGGGCGTAGTCGGCAGTAGCGTTCTGGTCGAGGAAGTTCATCGGGAGCATGCAGAACAAAAGTGAGCAACCACCACCGAGGAACACGATATCGTAGTTTTCAGGAATGCCCATCAAGTCGCGGAGGAACTGTTCCGTTTCCGCAAACATATTCTCAATCGGCTTTGAACGGTGACTCATGGAGAGAATACTGATGCCGCTATTTGCGTAGTCGATGCATGCAGCAGATGCTTCCTTGAGTGCCTGTTCCGGCAGGACAGACGGTCCTGCGCTAAAGTTATAGACTTTGTTTGCCATTGTTGTGTTCCTTTTTAGGGGTTTGTGCCCGTTAGGGCTAAAAAAATACGGTGTAAAATTAGTAAATAGGCGGTGAAGTGGCAATAAAAAAAGCCCGCTCGCGGCGGGCATTTTTTTAAACTCCAAGCGCTTGAATCGCGGCCTTGTACTTCTTGAGACGGAACTTCGTCTTGAGTTCGCGGCGTTCCTGGCGGTGAATGTACTTGTCTTCGAGGAGTACATTCAAGATGGCGCTCTTTGCCTTGGCTGCTGTCGGATTGTCCTTGAGTGTTTCGACAAAGCGGACGAAATCCTTTTCGCGGGCATCGTAAGTCGCATCTTCGGCAGGGACTCCCTTCGCCATCAGCTTGCAGCTGTATTCGTCAATCCAGGATTGATTCTTGTGGTAAGTCATCTTCTGGATGAGTTCGACCATGTCTGCCGGAACGCCCATCTTGATCATGTCGTCCGGAGTTTTCTTGGTGCCTGATGTGATGGAATCCTGCAAAATGGCTAGAACTTGAACATCTTCCGGTTCGCCCTTGTTCTTGAGATAATCGGCGACATTCTGGAGAAAATCAATGTATGGTCCGCCAGCCTTGTCCTGCTGGCCTTTGTGGACGGAATCCGCAATTTTGTAGGCGTCTTGATAAGAGAGCATTATTAACCTTTTTTTAAAACCTCGAGCATCGACGATGCTCATATACTCAATATATATAATGCAGAGGGGAATGTGAGAGCTGTTTTTACATTTTGTGGCAAAAAAAGATCTTTTACGCAAAATTGACTTTTTGGGGGCGATTTACGCCTGGAAGTTTTTCCCGAGTATCGCTGAGACGTTTTTCAAGATGCCTTCGGCGACATCCGGCTTGTTCATGGAATAGACGTGGACGTTCGTGATGCCGTTTGCGTACAGGTCGATAATCTGGTCGCTTGCGTAGATGATGCCTGCCTGCTTCATGGCGTCCGGGTCGCTACCGAATTTATCGACGAGTGACTTGAAACGCTGCGGCATGAATGAGCCCGAAAGCTTGATGGCGCGATCGACCTGGTTCGCGTTCGTGATGGGCATGATGCCAGGGAGCACCGGGCAGTTGACGCCTGCATCGCGGAGTTTGTACAAAAAGCTGAAGAAGAGGTTGTTGTCGAATACCATCTGCGTGGTGAGAAAGTCCGCACCGGCTTCGACCTTTTCCTTGAGGTGTTTGATGTCTTCGGCTTGGTTCGGGCTTTCGGGGTGCTTTTCGGGGTAGCAGGCTGCGCCGATGCAGAAATCGGAATCGCTGGCCTTGAGTTCACGGATGAGTTCGACGGCGTGGTGGTAATCGCAGTCGCCACGGCCGTTCGCGATAAGTTCTGGCGTGAGGTCACCGCGCAGCGCCATCACGTTCTTGATGCCGGCGGCCTTCATGTCTTCGATGCGCTGGTGGATGGTGGTCTTGTTGCTCGAAATGCAAGTCAGGTGGGCGAGCATCGGGATGCCGAATTTTGCCTTGAGGTTTTTGGCGATTTCAAGCGTGTATTGGCTTACACCGCCGCCTGCGCCGTACGTGACGCTCATGAATGAGGGCCCGAGTGATGCGATGGCTTCGGTTGCGTTTTTTACATTTTCAAAACTCGTTTCTTTCTTCGGCGGGAACACCTCGAAGGAGAGGCTCATCTTGTCTTGCTTCAGGATGTCGATAATCTTCATAAAAATCTCCGTGCGGCATTGCTATTGAGATTGCCTGGTGCCGCGCTTTTGTTTATGCAAATATTTAAATTCATGCATAAATGTAGATAAAACTCCCGATAATGGCAATAGGGAGGATGTAAAATTTTTTGAGAGATGACGTTGGAATGATGCGAAATTTGACGAAAAAAAAGATTTTTTGCTATATTGTGTTCCCACAAATGCCGTCGTAGGACTTTTTCTAGAACCCCTACCCGCGTTGGATTGCCCACCGTTATTGGGCTGAGACTCATTTACATATTGTAGATTTTTGCAAGAAAGTCTGTAGAATCCCTATTGTCAAGACGGCAGTCGTGTGCCTCTCTAGCCAATCAATAGGAGGCGCCTATGGCGACCAGATACACAATCAGACAAATCAATAAATCTAGGGGTAACAAGACTTGGTACGGATGCTCTTACCGCGATGGTTGCTCGCCTGAGCAAGTTTCACTGCACACGACCAGCAAGCAAGTAGCCTTAGTATGGCTTCGTAAGATGGAATCGGCTGAAATGATACCGCCGATGATTCGGCGTGCTGAAATGGATATTCCACTTGAAAAGGCTGAATCGGATTATCTAGCCTATATCCGTTTAGCGCACAAGCCGATAACCTTTGTGACCTATTCATACCGACTTCGGCCTTGTTGGGAGTTCCTTGCTGAAAATAAGGTTGACTCCTTACGAAAGATAACACCTGCGGTCTTGACCCAGCTGGTGGAATCTTTTACCGAAGACCGCCGTAAGACCTTGCGCGAGCGGTTCAAGACGCTGAGAGCTTGGATGGCTTGGTGCGTGGATCATTATGAACTGTTGGACTTTCAGCCTTGGCGAAAGATTAAGTTGTTGCCGTTGCCACCTCAAGAGGAAAAGGAGTTCTGGACGATGGAACAATTGGAGGCTATCCTTGCGGCAGCTCCGACTCCGTTGTATAGACTGTTTTTAGGTTTTATGGTCTATTCAGGGCTTAGGTGTAGGGAGGCTTTGAATATGCGCTGGGAAGACTTGTCGTCAGACTTGTCCTATTTTACGCTTGTTGGCAAGATGGATAAGTTCGCGAAAATGCCTATTGCGACAAAACTACGAACTCTGATAGAGGTCGTACGCCAAGACGGTGTATCTGGGAGGATTTTTCCTCCGTCAGTTATGCCCCAATCGAGCTGGGAACTAATACCGATACTCAAGGTGGTTGTGATGAACGCTGGACTTAAGGTGCCCGGAAAGATTGGGCATCATAAAATTCGGCATTCATTTGCAACCAATTTATTGCGTTCTGGCGTAGATGTTCGTACAGTATCCCAAGCGATGCGTCATGCTCAAGTAAGTACGACGCTCGATATTTACTGTCACACGACGGAAAGAAGCGTCGTCGATGCGGTCAATTCGATTTAGATGTGGTATGCGTCCCCTTTTCGGGGACGCTGTTACTAAGCGCTGAATCGGATTATGTTGGTCAAGTCGTCGGATAGGTTTGTCGGCTTCAATCCTTGTTTCTTGACTTCTTTCCAGAGGTCATCCCAGAATCGATTGACATTGCGGAAATCGCGAGGGTTACTGTAATGCATCTCTGTCACTCGACTATTGACGGCGTGTCCTAACTGCTTGTCGCCGAGCCCTGGACATTCGTAATTTATGGTAGCACATCCTGTACGACGAAGACAGTTGCTGCCATAATCACGACCGGAGACGCCTACAATCTTACGGATGAACATCTTGATTTTATCGTTTCGGACTCCATAAGAAGACTGGGTAAAGATGTAATCGTTTCCAAGGGTGTTGTGCAAGCGGGTTCTTTGGATTGCCGAGAACGCCTCTTGCATTACCTTGGGGAACTGCGCATAACGAGCTACGCTGCCTTTAGAATTAACCACCTTGACCCATCCTTCTTTCGCGTCAAGATCGCGCCAGCGGAGTCCTTGAACCTCGGTATCGCGTAAACCTCCGACAAGATGAGAGACAATCATTGCGTACAATTCGGAATCGACAATTTTGGTCGCGAGAATCTGCCTGCATTGTTCATCGGACAAAAATGGCTTGACTGTTCGCTGTTTGAATCCGAGTTTTCTGCTGTAATTGGAAAATGCCGTGATATAGTTGCGGTCAATCAGTGATGTTTTTTGGGTGGAATCATACCAGTTCAAGAACGCTTTTGTAGTCTTGATTATGGCTTTGGCCGTATTGACGCACTTTACAGTTTCTTGAAGGTATATGATGAACTTGCCGATGGTATCCCTGCTGTATAGCTCGCGGATATCATGGATGCGACAATGTTCGCAAAAAGGGAGTAAATGGGCCTTGAGGCGGCTGGCGTTCGTTTTTTCGGTCTTGATGCGGGATACATAAAGGCGCTCGTACTTGCTGTCGCCTCGACAAATTTCGGCCATACGCAATTTGTGCTGGTTGTATTGTTTGACGATAATGTCTGGTTCAAGGGAGTCCATCTTAATCAAAAGCTGGTTCCGTGCGTTGTTGGCTATCGTCCTGTCTGTCGTGGCCATCGACATCTGTGAAATTCGAGCCTTTTGTCCGCGTTTACACGCTTCCAGCGCATAAAAACGATTCACCTTGACGATACGAATATAGTCAGCACCTTTTGCTTGTGCTGTAGTCCACCATTGTTGGACTTTATCTGTATAGAGGTTGTTCATATTACGCCTCCTATGTTAGTTGCGTAGTAAGCGGAACATGCTTGACCTCCTCATGAAATTGGTTGAAGTTAACGACGGCACAACTGTAGTGCTCTTGTTGCTAAATATAGCAAAGTAGGGTATTCTGTGCAACTTTTTTGATATAAGTCTAAAAATGAACTTTGTCAATACTATTCTTTATCAAAAGTTAATTTGAATGGCGATGTTCCGACACTAAACGACAGTACTTCTATCATTGAGGACGAATAAACTGTGGGTAGTGACAGATTGGATTTTACTATGGACACTCAATCTACCAGTAACGACGATTACATCAAGAGCCTATCTCCCATCGTTTAAGAACGCGTTATCGAGGCTCGCGAACGCGATGAAGACGGTGGTGAAAGCATTGTTCTACTACACGGCCTTGAAGATGGCTTTATAGGCACGACACGGAATCACCACGATAGGACTGTCGCTGTGTATGATTTGGGGCTGTGTCTGAGGCGAATTATGGATGATATACGGTCTGACCATCCAGAGATTTCAGATGACGAACTCTACCTTGAAGCCGTCGATTACTGGGACGCAAATGTGATACGCAGTCTACCCTATATGGGTGAGGTGGCACCAGTTGTAATCGAGCGTTTCGAGGTTGATGGAGGTCTTTGGTAGTCAACCTCGGTCAAGTCATTCTTTCAGTCTGATTTAGGGTCGTAACTTTCTAAGACAGTAAATGCTAAATAGATATCCGATGAATATTACTGGTCTGGAATGTCCCGACCCTAAACTTGATGGTTAGAACGGCAAATCATCTGGAAGCTCATAATCTTCATCATCGACCTTCTTGACTGGAAGGATGGGAGTCGGATCTTCGAAGAACTTGTGCATTGCCTTGATGGCATCTTGCGTTACCTCTAAGACTCGGTTATAATCAGCCTTTGAGCCGGAATAGAGCTTGTATAAGCTCATATAACGATATCCTTGACGTTTACAGTATGACTTGACAGATTCGTTTGGGATGGTGTAAAACCAGATGCCATCAGTGTAATGGATGTTTTGGTCAATGTAGTCGTACTTGTGCGAGGCTCGCTTGTCATCCTCGTACACGACGGTGTAGCCGATCATTGCTGCATAAGCCATAAATGAGGAGTATGATACTCGAACCTCATTCAGAATGTCTTCTAGTTCCTTACGGCTGGGAAATACGGCTGTAGGCTCATTGTCGGAACCAGCTCTGTGACTATCCAAGATATCCAATGTGACGGCTCCGTTGTAACCTTTTCGCTTGTACAGTTCGTGCTTGTGGCTGGGCTGATACTTGACCTCAATATCCTTATAGTCCAGATTTTCGTTGGACTGTAGTTCCGATTTCAGAAGTTCAAGCATTGACTTTCCGGTTTTCGTCCACCATTCATCGGCCTTCTCGAAGTTTCGCTTACAGAGAATGAGGAAGGTGTATTCCAAGTCATCCTCGGTGTAGGTGAAACCCAGCTTCGTACAGCGGTAAAACTGAGGTACGAGCCTATAAATCCAAGCCAAAGCGGTGTTGTAGCGGTGGCCGATTTGAACGGACTTATTGATGATTCGGGGTTCGTAACAGTCGTAACGGCGGCCTTCCAAGAGTACCATCGGTCGTGCGTATGCTCCATCGGAGAGCTTGCTGGCGCGTAGGTGTCCGTCATTCAGGAGGTTGGCTAGCTGTGCCGTAGTGTACGGCATCAGTTTGCCGTGTACTGGACTTTTGTTTGTCGATGTTGCTCGGTATTGGGCTGGGTCAACCTTTATAATCTGGAAACTGTTAGTCTGGGTGATTTGGCGGCACCAGTATTCGGTGTCGGGTAGCTCACGGTATTCCATACGGTCTTGGGGGCATCCGTAGCACCATTGAAGGTAGGTGTCTTGGTGCGTGTCCGGCTGGATATCGTCTAAGCGGCCAGTGTGCTCCGCAAGCATCCTTAGTATAGTCTTGGTCTGCTCTTCGGATTCTTCCTTGGAGTAGATTGGATTGTCTAACAGCTTGACGATGTGGTAACGGTAGTCTCGACCGGAGCCACCCTTTGTCCATTCGATATTGCTATGGACTTTACAGAAGCTGTCAAGCTCTTCTGGCGTAATGTTCTCGTTGTTATCGTTGTCAAGGTCGATGATTAGGATTCGCGTTCCGCTGGCGTAAGTTCCGATTCTTTTAACGCAATGTCCCTTACGGAGAGCATCGGCCAGTTCGGTATAGGTGAAGCGTTTCACGCCGACATAGAACCTATTCCGTTTCTTGGGTGTCGTTAAGCAAGTCAGAGCTTTCGTCCCCAAGTCATTTGGCGGGTCTTTCTTCACTCCATCAGGTGGGTTCTTATGCGTACCGACCCACGGTAGATATTGTATCGCCTCTGAGTATGTCTTGTTCATAGCTATAATACGAAGAAACTACCGAAGCCCGCTTAAAGTGACGGACAGCGGGTCCGGTAGTCTCTTGTAAAACTCTATGTCTTCGACAGCCGTCACTCTGTCTTCTAGCTGTAGTTTATACTTTCGTCTGGGAAATATAGCAGGAAGGTGTTTGAGTGCAACTTTTGGGAAAAATGACCAAAATCGGCGTTCGTGGAAGCTCGAAGTGATAAACTACTGGTGTATTCAACTGAGAGGCTACAATGTACTTTCCAATGTTTGATGATGATGGTAACGAGATTACCGATTTAGAGCGTCGCGAACGCTATATGCTCTGGGAGCAAGCCGAGCGAATCAAGGCTTTCCTTGACGATGTAACGACGGAAGTCGGTATCGAATCCGAAGGCGTAGGAACCTTTCATCGCGTGGTTCAAGACCTACAGCGACTGCGTAACGATGACGCTGACTTGGCTCCAGAAGCCGAACGGCTGTTGAATCGTGCCGCGACGATTGATTTGGACATTCGTCGCCATATATGGTTCATCCGTAGGCGTGAGCTTCCGATAGATACGGATGACTACTTGACTTAGGCGCACCCTTGTGCATTTGTTGCGCCAACGCCCAGTACTGTTACGGTGCTGGGCGCCTTTTTATATATGGCAATGTTTATCTCAAGTATTGCTGGTATTTGACTTTCTGTAAAGATTTAGTTAAATTTACATTTAGAAACTGAGGATTTTATATGGTCAGCATAAAGAAAATCTTTATTGCTATTGTTGCTGCCGTAGCCGTAGTAAATGCGGCTGTTCTTACCCATCAAGCAACTTTCGATGATGTTAAAGTCATTGCTCCAGCTAAATCCACTAAAACAACCTGCAAAACTAGGGTAGACCTATCGGAAGGCTTAGTTGATAACACTTTGGGATGCGACATCGAACAAATTTTGGTTTACAATAAAAATCGAATGTGGATTGGATCTTTGGATGGTGTTCCAGCTGGGTATCACTCGCGTTATAATGATTATGATGTGTTCCGGTATAGGGGAAAAGGGTATCAAATAGAAATAGAATATGCGTTTACATCACAAGATGCGGACCCGTCAAACAGTTGGATGGTTTCATGTCCCAAAGGTATGATTGCTTACATTGATGAGGATTATTACAGATGTAAAACCCGTTGGCGGAATTAATTTAAGTTGATAAATATGAGTAAAAAGTTGCACATATCGCTGATTTTTAGTAACTTAGTGGTGTTCAAAACATTAAGTCCAAACCATCGTATGTACAACCTTTATACAAAATTCGTCAAAATACTCGAGATATGCAAGCAATTCTCTGAAAATCTCGTCAATGAATCGGGTAATGTTCCACGTCGTGGTCCTGTTCCCAAGTTTTCGGATTTGGAAGTGGTGGCGCTATCCTTGACGGCAGAGACCGAGAGCATTGATAGTGAGAAGTGGTTGTTCGACTATAAATTGCAAGAGTACAAGGACAACATTCCTAATCTCATATCAAGGAGACAGTTCAATGACCGCAGGAAGAAAACGGCAGGCCTGTGTGAGGAACTGCGCAAGCGGATTGCCATGGAAATGGATGGCGGAGAGGAATAATTCTTTGTTGACTCCAAGCCGATAGAGGTCTGTAGGGTTGCAAGAGGAAAACGTTGCAAGATGGGACGTACCGGCAATTTCTCGCAAGCTCCCGACTTCGGCTTCTGTGCTTCGCAGAACACGTATTATTTTGGTTATAAGTTACACGCTCTCTGTGGGTTAAGTGGAGTTATCCATTCCTATGATCTGTCAAAGGCAAGTGTGGCGGACCTCCATTATATGAAGGATGTAAAACATACTTATCACGACTGTAGCATCTATGGTGACAAAGGGTATATTGGAGCTGACGTACAGCTTGACTTGTTCGAAACCGCACACATAAGACTGGAGTGTCCGTATCGGCTCAACCAAAAGGATTGGAAACCGACATTCATTCCGTTTGCAAAGGCAAGAAAGAGGATTGAGACAATATTCTCACAACTTACAGACCAGTTCTTGGTCATCAGGAACTATGCGAAAATAACGAATGGTTTGTTTGCCAGGATCATTGGCAAAATTAGTGCACTTACCATTCTGCAATACGTAAACTTCATTAACGACAAGCCCATTGGCAGAATTAAGTATGCACTAAATTAATTCCGCCAACAGGTGTAGTATATTATTGCTTAATCCAAATGAATATTATAAATTTAGGAATTCTTGCTCACGTTGATGCAGGAAAAACTTCCGTAACCGAGAATCTGCTGTTTGCCAGTGGAGCAACGGAAAAGTGCGGCCGTGTGGATAATGGTGACACCATAACGGACTCTATGGATATAGAGAAACGTAGAG
>Ga0129307_1001132_pt1 | contig 31608 bp, 31 predicted proteins | sample P1105metagenome_FD_94437 | JGI IMG/M metagenome (GOLD analysis project Ga0129307, IMG submission 94437) | Capybara group fecal microbial communities from Wisconsin, USA - P1105 metagenome | ecosystem: Host-associated > Mammals > Digestive system > Large intestine > Fecal | place: USA: Wisconsin...
CATCGACACCCATAATAACACCCCGTCGTTCACCGACATACCCCTCCCCTCTCCCGTCGGAGAGGGGTCGGGGGTGAGGCTGTTCCTTGTCACCGGCGGCGCCGGTTTCATCGGTTCCAACCTCTGTGAGGCCATCCTTAACCTCGGGTATCGCGTCCGTTGCCTCGACGACCTCTCCACAGGCAAGCAAGCCAATGTGGACTTGTTTTTGGACAACCCACGATATGAGTTCATCAAGGGTGACGTCAAAGACCTCGACACCTGCATCCGAGCAACTGAAGGCGTCGATTACGTCCTCCACCAGGCCGCCTGGGGCAGCGTCCCCCGCAGCATCGAGATGCCCCTTTTCTATTGCGCCAACAACATCACCGGGACCCTCAACATGCTCGAGGCCGCCCGTCAGAACGGCGTGAAGAAGTTCGTCTATGCCTCCTCCAGTTCCGTCTATGGCGACGAGGCACACCTCCCCAAGCGCGAAGGCGTGGAAGGCAACCTCCTCTCCCCCTACGCCCTTACCAAGCGTTGCGATGAGGAGTGGGCGAAGCAATACACCATGCACTACGGCCTCGACACCTACGGCCTCCGTTACTTCAACGTTTTCGGCCGCCGTCAGGACCCCAACGGTGCCTACGCCGCTGTCATCCCCAAGTTCATCAAGCAACTGCTGAACGACGAGCGCCCCACTATCAACGGCGACGGTCGCCAGAGCCGCGACTTCACCTACATTGACAATGTCGTCCGGGCCAACCTTCGTGCCTGCTGCGCACCCCATTCCGCCGCCGGCCAAGCTTTCAACATCGCCTACGGCGGCCGCGAATACCTCATCGACATCTACCACGCCCTCACCAAGGCATTAGGAAAAAACATAGAACCCATCTTCGGCCCCGACCGCAAGGGTGACATCAAGCACTCCAACGCCGACATTTCCAAGGCACGGCAACTGCTTGGTTATGAACCCACTCATAATTTCAAGCAAGGTCTGGAAGAGGCGATAGAATGGTATAAGGAACATCTATAACAAATGACAACATTCAAAGGCAAGACCTTACTTATCACTGGTGGAACAGGCAGTTTCGGCAATGCCGTACTTCGACGGTTCCTCAACACGGACATCGGTGAAATACGCATCTTTTCACGCGACGAGAAGAAGCAAGATGACATGCGCCACGAGTATCAAGCGAAATATCCGACAGTGGCTCACAAAATCAAATACTACATTGGTGACGTTCGTTCGTTGGAGAGTGTTAGATCCGCCATGCCCGGCACAGACTACATCTTCCACGCCGCCGCCCTCAAACAGGTACCCTCGTGCGAGTTTTTCCCGATGGAGGCCGTGCGCACAAATGTCATCGGCACCGACAATGTGCTGACAGCCGCTATAGAACAAGGCGTCGAGAGCGTCATTTGTCTCTCCACTGACAAAGCAGCCTACCCCATCAACGCCATGGGCATCACCAAAGCGATAGAGGAAAAGGTGGCTGTGGCCAAAAGCCGTTATAGTGGCAAGACAAAGATTTGTTGCACACGCTACGGCAATGTGATGTGCAGCCGCGGGTCGGTTATCCCCCTTTGGATAGACCAGATACGCCACGGCAATCCCATCACACTGACAGAGCCGCGCATGACCCGGTTTATCATGTCATTGGACGAGGCAGTTGACCTTGTTTTATTTGCCTTCGAACATGGTTGTAATGGCGACATTTTGGTACAGAAAGCACCCGCATGCACCATCCAAACACAAGCGGAGGCTGTTTGTGAGTTGTTTGGTGGCAAGAAAGAAGACATCAAGGTGATAGGCATCCGCCACGGCGAGAAGATGTACGAGACGTTGCTCACCAAGGAAGAGTGCGCCAAGGCAGAGGACATGGGTAACTTCTACCGTGTGCCAGCTGACAACCGCGACCTTAATTACGACAAGTATTTCCGCGAAGGTGATGTCAAGCGTGTCACCATCGAGGAATTCAACAGCGACAACACCTACCGTCTTAGTCTTGAAGAGACCAAGGCCAAGATTGCAAGTCTCGAATACATCCAGGACGAATTGCAAAAAACTGACATCACTGAAAAATGAGAATATTAGTAACTGGCGCCAAAGGGTTCGCAGGCAAAAATCTCTGTGCGGCACTACGGAACATCATCGATGGCAAGGACCGCACAAGACCTGCCCTCAAGATTGATGCCATCTATGAATATGACATCGACAACAATCTTGAGCAACTTGACAATTACTGCGAGAATGCCGATTTCGTATTCAATCTCGCCGGTGTGAACCGCCCCAAGGACACTCGTGAGTTCATGGAGGGGAATTTCGGTTTCGCCTCCACCTTGCTCGACACCCTGAAGAAACACGGCAACAAATGCCCCGTGATGCTCTCCTCCTCCCAACAAGCATCCCTCACCGGCCGCTTTGGCAATTCGGAGTATGGACGTAGCAAGAAGGCGGGCGAGGAACTTTTCTTGAAATACCAGGAAGAGACGGGAGCGAAAGTGCTCATCTACCGTTTCCCGAACCTCTTTGGCAAGTGGTGCCGTCCCAACTACAACTCTGCAGTAGCCACATTCTGCAACAACATCGCCAACGACCTGCCCATCCAAGTCAACGACCCCGCAGTAGAGTTGGAACTGTTGTATATCGACAATCTCGTGGACGAGATGCTTGATGCCCTCGAAGGTCGTGAGCATCGATGCGAATTTGACGGGCTGGATGTCATTCCCACCGCAAATGGCAACTATTGCTATTGCCCCGTCACCCACAAGGTCACGCTTGGTCGCATCGTGGAATTGCTACATTGCTTCCATGAGCAACCAGCAACTCTTGTCATGCCGGAGATTCCTGCTGGAAGTTTCGAGAAGAAGCTCTACTCCACTTACCTCAGTTACTTGCCAAAGGAGAAGGTAGCCTTCCCCCTGAAGATGAACATCGATGACCGCGGCTCATTCACCGAGTTGCTGCGCACCGAAAAATGCGGGCAGTTCAGCGTCAACATCTCCCGCCCAGGCATCACGAAAGGCCAACACTGGCATCACACAAAATGGGAGTTCTTCATCGTGGTCAGTGGTCATGGTCTCATCCAAGAGCGCAAGATTGGAACAGACGAAGTGCTGGAGTTTGAGGTGAGCGGTGAGGAAATCAAGGCCATTCACATGCTTCCCGGCTACACCCATAACATCATCAACCTCTCCGACACAGAAAACCTGGTGACTGTTATGTGGGCCAACGAACAGTTCGACCCCAACCACCCTGATACTTTCGGGGAAAGGGTTTAAGAGTTCAAGAGTTCAAGAGTTTAAGAGTTCAAGAGTTCAAGAGTTCAAGAGTTTAAGAGTTCAAGAGTTCAAGGGTTTAAGAGTTTAAGAGTAAATGGGTGCGGTAAGAGATTTTGAGGAATTGCTAATATTCCAACAAGCACGAGAACTTTCAAAAAAGATTTACCCTATAACCCAAAGAGAAAGCTTCTATTGCGACTACCGCTTTGTACAACAGATACGTGCAGCCGCTGGATCCATAATGGACAACATTGCTGAAGGGTTCGAAAGAACCGGCAATAAAGAATTCATCAACTTCTTATACATTGCAAAAGGCTCCTGCGGCGAAGTCCGCTCACAGCTCATTAGAGCCAACGATATAGGATACTTAACCCTTGAAGAGTATAAAGAACTATACATAGAGTGCCGCAAACTCTCAGCAGGAATAATGAACTTTATAAAAGAACTTAAATCAAGCGAGTTATCAGGTGCAAAATATAAACCCTTAAACCCTTAAACCCTTAAACCTTTAAACCCTTAAACCCTTAAACCTTTAAACCCTTAAACCCTTAAACCCTTAAACCCTTAAACCCTTAAACCCTTAAACCCTTAAACCCAGCACAATGTATAGTTTCAAGAATAATGGCAAGCTGAAACTGCTGATCATCGTTGGCACCCGACCGGAAATTATCCGCTTGGCCGCCGTCATCAACAAATGCCGGATGTATTTCGACTGCTTGCTTGCACACACAGGTCAGAACTACGACTACAACCTCAACGGCGTGTTCTTCAAGGATTTGAAATTGGAGGATCCCGACATCTATTTGGATGCCGTGGGCGACGACCTCGGTGCCACCATGGGCAACATCATCGACAAGTCCTACAAGGTGATGGTGGAAACGAAGCCCGATGCCGTGCTGGTTTTGGGAGACACCAACTCTTGCTTGTCGGTGATTGGAGCGAAGCGCCTGCACATCCCCATCTTCCACATGGAGGCCGGCAACCGCTGCAAGGACGAATGTCTGCCTGAGGAAACCAACCGCCGCATTGTCGATATCATCAGCGATGTCAATATGGCCTATTCCGAGCATGCCCGTCGTTACCTCGCCGAATGCGGCCTTCCCAAGGAGCGTACATACGTCACCGGCAGTCCCATGGCGGAAGTGCTCCACCAAAACCTGCCTCAAATCAAGGCCTCCAACATCTTCGAGCGCTTGAACTCCTCGAACCTCTTGAACTCTTTAAACTCTTCGAACTCCTTAAACCTTCGGCTTGAGCCGAAAAAATACATCCTGCTCTCTGCACACCGCGAGGAGAACATCGACACTGAGAAGAATTTCCTGTCACTCTTCACGGCCATCAACAAGATGGCAGAGAAATATGATATGCCCATTCTCTACAGTTGCCATCCACGTTCACGCAAACGTTTGGAGGCCAGCGGTTTCCAACTTGATGCCCGCGTCATCCAACACGAGCCTCTCGGTTTCCACGACTACAACTGCTTGCAGATGAATGCCTTCGCCGTGGTCAGCGACAGCGGCACCTTGCCCGAGGAAAGCAGTTTCTTCACCTCCGTAGGTCATCCCTTCCCCGCCATCTGCATCCGCACCAGCACCGAGCGTCCCGAGGCCCTTGACAAAGCCTGCTTCATCATTGCCGGCATCGACGAGAAAAGCCTTCTTCAAGCCGTCGATACCGCCGTCAGCCTCAATCGTGATGGACAATACGGCATTCCCGTTCCTGACTACATAGAGGAAAACGTTAGCACCAAGGTGGTGAAAATCATCCAAAGCTACACAGGGATTGTCAACAAGATGGTTTGGAGAAAGTTTTGAATCAGATTTGATAGCGACATTTATAGAAAAGAAAAAGAAATAAATTGATGGACAACAATATCATCACTGTCACATCCCCACTTCTACCCGATTTGGAAGAATTCACCAAGATGCTCCAAAAGGTATGGGACAGTAAGTGGATTACCAACAACGGCTCCTTTCATCGGCAATTGGAAAAGGCATTGGCAGAATACTTAAAAGTACCCTACGTCAGTCTTTTCACCAATGGTACACTGCCTCTGATAACTGCCCTACAGGCACTCCGCATCACAGGCGAGGTCATCACCACCCCTTACAGCTTTGTCGCCACCACACACTCCCTTTGGTGGAATGGAATTAGACCCGTTTTTGTTGACATTGAATGGAAGACAGGCTGCATCGACCCGAACAAGATAGAAGCTGCCATCACCCCCAAGACTACCGCCATCATGCCCGTTCACGTCTATGGCAAGCCCTGCGACATGGAAGCCATCCAGAGCATCGCCGACAAATACGGTTTGAAGGTCATCTACGATGCCGCCCACGCCTTTGGGGTGGAAGTGAATGGCCAGAGTGTGCTCAAAGCTGGCGATATGTCAACACTCAGTTTCCACGCCACTAAAGTGTACAACACGGTGGAGGGTGGTGCTTTGGTCATGCACGACGAAAAGACGAAACAGAGAATTGATTATTTGAAGAATTTCGGTTTTGCAGGAGAGACAGAGGTGGTAGGTCCTGGCATCAACAGCAAGATGGACGAGATGCGCAGTGCCTACGGCTTGCTGAATCTTCGTCAAGTGGATGCAGCCATTGAAGCACGTCATCAGGTGGCCATCCGTTACCGCGAGGCTTTACGCGATGTGGAGGGTATCGAATTCTGGGACGACCTTCCCGGTGTGAAACACAATTATTCATATTTCCCCATCTTTGTCGATGCGAAGAAATATGGAATGAGCAGGGATGAACTCTATTTCAAGATGCGTGAGCAAGGAATATTAGGGCGTCGATATTTCAATCCACTCATTAGTGATTTCAGTACATATCGCGGCTTGCCCAGTGCCACGACAGACAATCTTCCTGTGGCTACCAAAATGGCCAACGAGGTGATTTGCTTGCCGATGCATCATTTGTTGAATGATGAAGATATTTCAAGGATTCTTGCTTGCATAGTTAGATAAGATGAAACAAAAGAAATTGATGCTCCTTGGAGGGCTCCGTTATTTGATTCCTGTTATCAAGGCGGCCCATGACCAGGGCTATTATGTCATAACAGCAGACTATTTACCCAACAACATCGCCCACAAGTATTCTGATGAATATTGCAATGTGAGCATTGTTGATAAAGAAGCTGTGCTTCGAGAAGCCCAAAAGCTACAGATTGACGGAATTATGTCGTTTGCCTGCGATCCGGGTGTTGTTGCCGCCTCCTACGTGCAAAATCAAATGGGTCTCCCATCCTTTGGGCCTTTCGAATCCGTGGAAATCCTTCAGAACAAGGACAAATTCAGAGCTTTTCTGCAAAAGAATGGCTTCAATGTTCCTCAGGCAAAGGGTTTTGACAGTGTGGAAGCTGCCATGAGCGAGATTTACTGGTATCCCTGGCCTGTCATTGTGAAACCAACTGACGCTGCCGGAAGTAAGGGAGTGACACGGGTTGACAAGCCAGAAGACCTTCGTCCCGCATTGGAATATGCCATGCGTCATTCCATCTCTGGTCATATCATCGTGGAAGAATTTATTGAGAAAGACGGTTGCTCATCAGATACAGACAGCATGTCTGTTGACGGGAAATTGGTTTTCACCAGTTTTTGTGCCCAGCGCTTTGATGCAGAAGCTACAAATCCATATACTCCAGCAGCTTATTCATGGCCCTCGACTTTCACAAAAGAGCAAGAAGAATATTTAACCTCTGAAATTCAACGTCTCATCTCTTTGTTGAATTTGAAAACCGTTGTTTATAACATTGAAACGCGAATCGGCAAGAATGGGAAGCCCTACATCATGGAATTGACCCCCAGAGGAGGCGGCAACCGTCTTTGCGAAATGCTTCGGTATGCGACAGGGGTTGATATGATTACAGCCATCACCCGTGCTATGGTCGGCGATTCTATTGAGCCTATCGAACAAAAGCCATATATCGGCCATTGGGCGGAAATCATCCTCCATGCTGACCAAGATGGCATTTTCGACCGTTTGAGCATCAGCAAAGTACTACCAGGAGAGATTATAGAAGAGGACCTTTGGGTAACTAAAGGCGAAAAGGTGGAATCCTTTGAAGGTGCCAACAACGCCATCGGAACCTTGGTGGTGAAATTTCATACAGCTGAAGAACTGGAATATGCCATCACTCATCAGCGGGAATGGCTTCAAGTTGTCGTCAAATGAAAAAAGAGATTGGCAGTATCTTCCCATTAAACAATGAGGCGCTCTGTGAGGCAGAGTCCGCTCAGACTTCGTTACCTAAGGACAGGTTATACTATTCCTTATGTCGGGAAGCCTTGTATGATATAGCGAAGAGCTTATATGCAGAGGGTAAAAACAATGTTTTAATACCTGCATACACATGCCAGACAGTAATTACGCCATTTGAAGAGGCTGGTTGGAATTGCTTCTACTATCCCATCCAAAAGAATTTGAGAATCGATACACATGGTTTGACTACCCTAATATCTTTACACCATCCTTCATTGATCATAGTTCACCCCTTCTTCGGAATGGAACTTAACTCAGAAGAGGTGGAGACTTTGCAACAGATAAAAGGAAAAGACAATTATGTGGTATTAGACTTAACTCAATGTCTCTTTTCAACCAAACGCTACCCGTTTGCAGATTTTACTGTGGCAAGCTACCGCAAATGGTTTCCAATCCCAGATGGTGGGTTTATGGAGTGTGGTGTCAATAGTGCTGCTATTTTGCAGCCTCAAGAAGAGAACAAAGAGTTTACCGAAAGAGAGATAGGAGCCATGTATCTCCGTGGGCGGTATTTTACCAATGGGGACCAGCGGACAAAATCCATATCCATCCAATTAAGCAAGTCTGCAGACCATATTGCCGAACACGACATCACTCCACACAAAATGTCCAACGTGGCATACAACCTTTTGCAAAAGGAAAACCTATTGGTTAACCAAGAAAAAAGATTTGAGAACTATACTTTCCTTTTCCGAAACATTCGTGAAAGCAACAAGGTAAAGAAGGTTTGCTCCAATCTTGACGAGGTGACAACCGCCCCTCTGTATTTCACCTTATATGTCCAGAATAGGCCAGAGTTGCAGCATATATTGGCTCAAGATGCCATTTATGCTCCTGTGATATGGCCATTGGAAGACGAAAGGGTGCTTATCAATGATGACATCAGATACATTTATGACCATGTATTGTCCATCCCCTGTGATCAAAGATACAATACTGAAGATTTGCAACGGGTTGTAACCATAATCAACAACTATTAAGAAATGAAGGGAAAAATCGCTGTTTTAGGAGCGAACGAGCCTCTAATTCCTTTTTATCGACAAGCCAAAGCTCTGGGTTATCAGATAATAGGAATAGCCATAGAGAAAGGTGCTGTATGTAAGGAATATTGCGACAAGTTTTATCCCATTTCTTTTGCAGACAAGGAAAAAGTTCTTGAAGTATGCAAAAAAGAAAAGATAGACGGGATTACTTCTTTCTCTCTCGAATCCGCATTACCCACAGTAGTTTATGTAGCGAAAGCAATGGGCCTGGTAAGCAATTCTGAAGAGAGTATTTCCATCACCCAAAGCAAATATTCCCAAAGAAAGGCATTGTTGGATGCAGGGATTCCTGTACCCAAGTTCTTTCTTATAAATAATGTGGATGATTTATCCAAAGTGAAATGCAATTTCCCCGTCATCGTCAAACCAGTTGACAGTGGTGGCAGCCAGGGGATTTGTAAAGTGGAATCGCCAGAAAAATTGGCAGATGCCTATTATTATGCAGTTTCTTATTCACGCTCTTCCCATGTCATTATCGAGGAGTTTGTTGATGGACGAGAGTTCAGCGTTGAGTACATCAGCCATCAAGGTAAACACTATTTCTTGCAGATTACAGACAAAGTGACCAGTGGTGCTCCCCGTTTTGTAGAGATGCAGCATCACCAGCCTGCAGATATTCAACCTGCAATCAAATGTAGGATTAAAGAAATGGTGGAAAACGCATTGACTGCGTTGAAAATTTCAGACTCTGCCAGCCATACTGAAATAAAGTTAAACTCAAGAGGCGAATTATACATCATTGAAACCGGTGCTCGAATGGGAGGAGACTATATTAGTTCCGATTTAGTCAGATTGTCCACAGGATATGATTTCGTCGATGGAGCCATCAAGCTTTCAATAGGGCAATTTGAAGAGCCTGTTTTTCCCTATTGCAAATATAGTGGTGTATATTTCTATAGCAAGTTGGCCCCTAAAGTGGGTGATGTGATAAGACGGCATAACCAGCGGCCAGAAATAGTAGAATGGGAGATTTCGGAAGAACCTTTAATGGAAGTAAAGAGCAATGCTGATAGACGAGGTTATTTCTTGTATCAAAGAGATAATGACCGTATTTCGATTTAAGATATTGACATGGAGAAAACAGTATATTTTAGGGCTTTTGAACCAGAAGACACAGTTCTGATTCATCAGTGGAAGAACAGTGACGAATTGAACGAACTGACAGTAGGATTAAACAAAAAGACCTCATTAGCCGACGATCAGCAATGGGTTATCAATCATAAAGACCATCATCCATATTATGCCTATTGGGCTATTTGTTCTAAGGATACAGACAAGATGATAGGTTATGCTTCCTTGATCAACATTCATTATATCAACAGTTCTGCTGAAACAGGGGCAGTAATGATAGCAGATCCTGATTATAATGATGGTTCGGCATGGATTGAATCTGTTTTATTCCTATTCGAGTATGCATTTGAAAGACTCAACCTTAATAGATTATATGGCCATTCTATTGTAGGACACAAGATAAGCAACCTTATTGAGCCACTTATGTTTATGCAGCAAGAGGGCATTCTTCGTCAGGCTGTTTTCAAGAAAGGAAGGTATTATGACCTCAGTGCTGCAGCAATACTGAAAGATGAGTATTTTGCTCATAAGGCAGCTGGTGATTACGAAATAATCAATATTATTCGCAGACTTAGAAAAATCAGAAGAGGATGAAAGCATTTTTATTCCCTGGCCAAGGTTGCCAAAAAGAAGGTATGGGTAAGGATCTCTATGAAAACTTCCCCAAGGCGAAAACTATATTTGAGCAAGCAAATGACATATTGGGTGAAAGATTTTCTGACACACTTTTTAGTGCTACAGAATTACAATTGATGGACACCCGCCTCACCCAACCTGCTATTTTCATTTATGAGATAGCCTTGGCCTTGGTTCAAGAAGAAATAAGACCAGACTGCGTTGCAGGTCATTCTTTGGGTGAGTATGCTGCATTAGTTGTATCTGGAGCATTAACCTTTGAAGAAACACTGCCATTCATCATAAAACGTGGACAAGTATTCCATGAAGCCTTCCAAAAACATCCCAGTGCCATGGGGGCTATCATCGGCGTTCCAGACGAACAAGTTTTGGAGGTACTGAAAAAAGTAGGTGATGAGGATGGCGAAAATTTGTATATTGCCAATTATAATGGTCCTGGTCAACTTGTTGTGACAGGTGCCCGTCTCAGCATAAAAAAGGCGTGTAAGATATTGAAAGAGATGGGAGCCAAGCGTGCTTTGGTTCTTCCTATGAAAGGCGTTGGCCATTCTCCCAATTCGGCAGAAGAAGGAGCCATTCTTGCTGAGGAACTTAAGAAATTGAATTTTAAAACACCCCAAATTCCCATATACCAAGACGCTGATGGACTGCCACATACTGACCCTGAGGAAATTCTGGATAATCAAATCAAATTGATGACTTATCCTGTTCAATGGACGAAAATTACGATGAATATGGTTGAGAATGGTGTCAGGCAGTTTTATGAAGTTGGTACCGACGATACTCTGCAAAAGATAGTGAAACGCATGACTCCCGACTCAGAAGTTACCTCATTGCTTCATATTCCATCGTATGAAGGAATAATTCATGACTTTTCAATCATCAACAAATAATCATTTATGGACATTCAAGAATTTATTGACAATTTCGCTGCTGAGTTTGACGATACTCCAGTAGAAGACTTTACTCCCGAAACAGAATTCAAAACGCTTGATGAGTGGAATTCCCTAACCGCTCTTTCCATTATCGCCATGGTGGGTGACAACTACAACAAGACGATTACAGGAGCTGATTTACGAGCCAACAAGACCATTCTTGATCTTTTCAATTTCGTAGCATCTCTATGATGAATCCATTCTCCCTCGAGGGTAAAACAATCTTGGTGACAGGTTCCTCTTCCGGCATTGGAAGAGGGATCGCCATCGAGTGTTCCAAAATGGGTGCAAAAGTAATCCTGAATGGACGTGATGTTGAACGATTGAACGAAACACTTTCCATAATGGAGGGTGAAGGACACCAAATCCTGGCGGCTGACATTTCCACGCAAGAAGAAATCGACCGTTTGGTAGCAGAAGTTCCATCACTTGATGGTTGCGTGTTATGTGCTGGCATACCCCAAGTATGTCCTGTCAAGCATTTCAAGCGAAATGATATAGAAGATATCTTCAGTGTCAACGCGATTGCGCCAATGATGATTACCTCTGGCTTGGTTAAAAAGAAAAAAATACGTCGAGGATGTTCTATTGTAATGATTGAATCAGTCTCAGGGGTATATGTTGGCACTAAAGGAGATGTCTCATATAATGCTTCTAAGGCAGCTCTTAATGGTTTCTTGAAAGGTGCCGCCCTTGAATTGGCAACACAAGGCATACGCATCAATGCCATTAACCCAGGTCTTGTTCCTACCAACATTTTGAATCTTACAAATGAAATGTTTGCAGAAGAACACCACACCGACATTATGATGAGCAGTTATCCCCTGAAACGCTATGGCACTCCTGAAGACATCGCTTATGGTGCTATTTACTTGCTTTCTGATGCTTCGAGTTGGGTTACAGGCATCAATATCGTTATTGATGGAGGATATTTGCTGAATTAATTTCTATTTCATATTTATAATTCAAAATTAAGATAACAAACCAATAATATGAAAATTAATCTGATTGAGCTGTTTGAGGAATCAGTGAGAAAATATCCTAAGAAAATGGCTGTCATAGACAAGGACAGAGGTATTACCTTCAGCGAATTACGTTTCAAGGCTATGGCTTTGTCACAAAAAATCATTGATGTCAGCAACAGTCAGAATCATCCTGTGGCTGTGTTTCTTGACAAGTCCATAGAGAGTGTATATTCAGACTTAGGAATAATCTATTCAGGTAATTTCTATATGAACCTGGATATCAAGACTCCAGCTGAGCGCATCAGCAATATTCTCAAACTGGTAGAACCACAATGTATCATTTCCACGAGAAAACAGATAAAATCGATTTCTTCCATCATTCCTGATAATATCAAAGTGATGTTATTAGACGAAGAAGAATGGGAAGAGAGTGTTGATGAGCAACGCATCATTAACAGATTGTCAACCATCATCGATACTGATCCTTCGTGTATTATTAACACTTCTGGTTCTACAGGAACCCCCAAAGGAGTGGTGCTCAACCACAAGAGTTTCTTTGATTTCATTGAATGGGCTATCGACACATTCCACTTCGATGACAACTTGGTGATGGGCTCTCTCTCCCCCATTGTTTTCGATATCTATAGTTTCGAACTATGTATGATGATGGCCAAAGCCAGCACGTTGGTCGTTTTGCCAGGAAACATGGCCGCCTTCCCTGCCAAGATACTCGAATTATTGGAAAAACATAATGTTAACTTCCTTTTCTGGGTACCCACAATCATGGTTAACATCGCCAATATGGATTTGCTCAGCAGTTTCAATCTTGAGAGTATGAAGACCATTTGGTTTGCTGGTGAGGTCTTCCCCACCAAGCAGTTCAACTACTGGCATCATCACTTGCCAAAGGTCACCTTTGCCAATCTATACGGTCCTATTGAAATCACACTCGACTGCACCTATTATATTGTGGACAAGGAAATCCCCGACGAGCAACCTCTCCCCATAGGCTACGCTTGCCGAAACACAGACATCATTATTCTTGATGGTGAAGACAACCCTGTATTGAAGCCGAATGTAGAAGGTGAACTTTGTGTGCGTGGCACCTCTTTGGCTATGGGCTATTACAATAATCCTGAAAAGACTTCGGCAGCCTTTGTGCAGAATCCCCTGAACAAAGCATATCCCGAAGTCATTTATCGTACCGGTGACATTGTATGCTACAATGAGGAAGGACTCATTATGTTCAAAGGTCGCAAGGACAATATTGTCAAGCACATGGGTTATCGAACCGACTTGGGAGAGATTGAGCATGTGATTATCAACACTTTGAAACTGGTGAAAAATGGATGTATTGTTTACAATCAGGCCGAGAAGGAAATCACCCTTTTCTATGAAGCAGAACAAGAGATTCCTGCGTCAGAATTCAGGAAAAAAATCGGCCTGGCTCTTCCCAAATATATGATTCCTACGGTATTCCATCATTTGCAATTGTTGCAACGCAACACCAATGGGAAGATAGACAGATTGTACTATAAAAACCTCGTCAATGCTTAAGATAGAATCATACGAGCAGATTCAATCTTTTGTACAAGAAATCCGCCAACATCAGAAAGGCTTCGTCACCAATTTCTATTGGGATGCAAACAAGCATCCCTATTGGATAGCCGATGGCTCTTTTCTATATGAACGAGGCGAAGAGGGTGTCATTCTGATTCATCAGAATGAGACCTTCTCTAATCTTTTTTATATGGCGACAAGTCTTGATGTGGTGTCAAAAATGCTGGACAACCTTCCAAGCGGGAGCGACTTGGTGACCGACCTGGTGTGCCGGGGTGACGGAGCCAAGGAATTGAAGGCGTTCAAGGAAATGGGGTTCACTTTGTATAAGAGTTTGTATCGCATGTGCCACGTAGGCCAGATGGCTCAAGCAGACTGGGAAAAAGATCACAGTGTCGAGTTGGGCACAAAAAAAGATACCGCCTTGGTTTTTCAGCATCTTCAAAGAGATTTTGACCCACTTTGCGAGCAATTGCCTTCACAGAAAGAGGTGGAGGACTATGCTGAAAAAGGACAATTGTGGGTCATCAAAGATGAGGCGAAACTTTGTGGCTTTCTTATTGCCGAGTTAAACGGAGTCACTTGGTATCTACGCTATTGGTATACGTCATCCGAATATCGGAATCTGGGAATAGGAGCCAAGCTCTTACGCACCTCTCTTGTTGATGGTATCAACTCAAAACGTCAGATATTCTGGGTTATCTCCGACAATGAGAATGCCATCAAGCGTTATGAACACTTTGGCTTCAAGAGAGAGAATATGAATGATTATGTAATGATAAAAAGAAAACAAATATGAAAGAGCAGATTATTGAGATTCTTACCGAATTGCGACCGGAATTTGACTTCACCGAAGATGTTAATTTCATCGAAGAAGGAATGCTTGACTCCTTCGACATGGTAAGTTTGGTTGATGAAATTGAGTCAAAATTTGGTATCGCCATCAACGGGACAGATGTGCTGCCAGAGAATTTCTGCAGTGTAGATGCAATTTGTGAAACTATCTTGAAAAACCAGAAATAATCACCATGGTTACATCATTCAACAACAAGACAATTTCTGCTATTTACACTGTCCTTCCTACCCATGAAGTAGATTTTATGGATGAAACTGGTAATTATTCTTTTACCGAAGCTCAGATGAAGAAACTAAAAAAAGTGATGGGGTTTGGTACAAGAAGAATAGCCATGGAAGGAGAGACCGTGGGAGATTATGCTGTCTATGGTGTCCAGAAAATGCTCGAGGATGAAGTATTCAAGGAGGATGAGATTGGCGCCATCATTGTCACCACTACATCACCCGACCACTTCATTCCACCGATATCCAACATTATTCAAGGTAAGTTCAATTTTGATGAAGATGTAGTTTGCATTGATATTTCCCAAGGTTGTTGTGGATATACCGTAGGTCTAACCTACTCCTTCATGACGCTTAACTCTTTGGAAGGGAAGAAAGTCCTTCTCGTCTCTGGCGATATGCTTAGCGCAAGAGTTTCAACACGTGACAGGGCAAGCCGTCCCATCACAGGCGATGGCGTTACTTTGAGCATTGTAGAAAACACTCAAGAGGAGAATAAGATTTTTTGCTCTCTCAAAAATGACGGAAAGGATGCTTTTGCCGTATATGTCCCCGCTGGTGGTACACGTATGCCTATCACTCCCGAAACCACCAAAGAGGAGCAAGATGAATTTGGCAATTGGCGGGGTAAACAGCATTTGGTGATGCAGGGTGATTTGGTCTTCAACATCATCATCAACATGACCCCGGTGATGATGGAGGAACTGTTGTCCAAGTCAGGAGACAAGATGGATGATGTCGATTATTTCATTTGTCATCAATCAAGCAGCTTTACTTTGAAGAAACTGGCCCAACGCCTTGAAGTCACCGAGGAGAGGCTGCCACGAGACATAGTCCCCAAATATGGGAACAGCAGTAGTGCCACCATCCCTGTTACTATGTGTGAACATTGTGGACGTCTGTTTGCAGACGGGAAAAAGAAAAAGATCATGTTTGCAGCCTTCGGAACAGGAATGTCGCTGGGAGCAGTCTTAATGGATTTAAAGAAACCTATTTGCAAATTGATAGACTATCCTCATAAATAAATGATGGAGTGCCTCCACGCAGGGAAAAAGACTGTTTACAGGAGATACTCTTATAAGGATGTTCGAATAGTCAAAGATTTTAAAGGAAATTTGTTGAGGAATATAATAAGATTTATTATTTTTCTAAAATTCTTTGAAAGAAAAGAATTCTATACCTACCTCAGACTTGGATAATCTTTTTTTACTACAATTATGGTATAAATAAAATGATCAAATGAAACATTTACCATTACCTCTTTGGTTAGTTTTCAAAACTAATTTGATAAAAACTATTATTTTAAATTTCCGATTATTACCCAAAAAGCAAGCATGGAGATTACCTATTGTCTTGATAGGAAAAGTTAACATTTCCGGATGCACGGGAAAGGTTATTATTAAAGATCCCATTTATACAGGAATGGCTATTTTGGGAGAATTACCAGATGAAACATGTGCCTTCAAATCCCTAACAGGAATGCGTCTAAAAATTCAAGGAATACTTGAGTTAGAAAGCCATATTCATCTTAGGGGTGGGGGAGGAATAATTGTCGGTAAAAGAGGACTTTTACATATCGGACGTGATACTATGATTAATAGTTATTCACTTATTTGGTGTGTAAGAAACATTTATATTGGTAAGTATGTAAGTTTCTCCTGGCACGTCCAATTGTTTGATTCCAATTTTCATTATGTCATTGATGAAGAAGGAATGACTCGAAATTGTTCGGGGGAAGTGACAATCGGTGACAACGTATGGATTGGCAATCACTGTACCATAAACAAGGGAACAGTTCTTCCCAACTCCGCAATAGTTGCTTCAGGAAGCATTGTCAACAAAGATTTTTCAAAATTCGGAGAAAAAATAATGATTGGAGGAACGCCAGCTAAATACATTAAATCAGGCTACAGGAGATTGGTTGACAGAAAAACCCAAATCGAAGTTGATCGTTTTTTTGCAGATAATCCCAATTGTTCAGAATATTTTGTCGGAAATGATGTAATATAAAGAGATTAAGAATATTATGAATAATCAAATGAAACATGACATGAAGGCAATCCTTGGGGAGGATTTCTTCAAAGAAGAAGTTCGTAGTGGGTATTTAATGACCACGACAACTAAAATGATGATGGCTATGCAAATAGATTTATATTTAATTTTTGCTGAAATTTGCGAAAGACATAACTTAAGATACTTTTTATGTTTTGGAGGTTTGCTTGGGGCTATCCGGCACAATGGTTTCATCCCATGGGACGATGATCTTGATGTAATTATGCCACGTGAAGACTATAATAAGTTTATTGAAATTGCTCCAAGTGAACTTGAAGAACCATATTCACTTCAAACTCCCTACACTTATCCGAACTGTCTTTACTCCATTATTACATTACGCAATAATATGGGTACATTTACCCCAAAAATCTTCAAAAATCTTGACTATAATAAGGGCATTCCTCTTGACATTTTCCCTTTGGATTTTTGTGACCCTCAAACATACATTGAAGATAGAAAAAAAATTTATGAACAAATTATGCGCTGTTCAACTTATATGAAAAAAATGTGCCATATTGACACGGATAAACAACGCAATGATTTATTAATATATGACACCGATAATCCATTAGAAGCATGGGAAAAATTACAAGAATTGGCATCAAACCCCAATTATAAAAATAGTGAGTATTGTGGAATACCAGTAATAATTGAAAGTATGTCAAAATCTCCTTATTTTTTCAAAGTTAAGAATTTTGAATATGCTATCCCTCACAAATTTGAAAACATTGAAGTGATGATTCCGTGTGGCTATGATGAAATACTAACATCAAGATACGGCGATTATATGTCCTTACCTCCAGAAGGAGAGAGAGGACTTATTAATAAAAGTTTGATAATTGATCCATTTACACCTTATAAAGACTTTAAGTTTTAACTGTTTTGTTTTAGTACTATTATTACCCATATATGAGTCCGCTCCGAAAACTCCTCATTCTGGAACACTTTCAAATGATTATTCCACTTTGTCAGATTTTTCCACTGTATCTAGCAAAACAAAAATACCAAGATTCAAATTTGCTTCTTCGACACTACTTTTTGTTGACAGAATGATAGGCATTTTTTATATAGAGACTTTTTGGATTGGACCCATTTATCACATTAACACAACGCGTCTTATGAACAGTATTTTTTAGTCAAAGAGAACGTGTGGGCAATTAGGCAATAAACTACTGAATCCGAAGACGTGTGACGTATATCGAATTGAAACTATTTCATCAATACTCTATTCACTGATACCGATTATCTTCCTAGCTAGCATAATATGTGGACAGGGTCGTTTTTATGGATGATATGGAAATATAATATTCACAATGTAATAGTATAGCCTCAGGAAGTTTTGCAAACATAGATTTTTTTTATTGCTGTCCGACAAAACTCCACTTTTATCATTTTTGACTCATAAGTAACAGATAATCAAGTACCGTATGATTGATTTTGAAAACAGCCCCTCTCTGCTAATATCCGATTTCGGACAGGATTTTACTCGATTTTTAGTTATTGGTGGTCTTTGTGCTGAGAAAATAAGCGTATTTATGGCCGTTCTTCCCAGAAAAGGTGTTCTTACTATAAATTGTAGTGGCGATAATTTATTGGTCATCAGAGACAAATTTTTATCGGATAGCAATAGATTTTTTTAGTATGGTTAAAAAGTATAAATTGTTAGTTTCCTGAATGTTTTATAGGCTTTTATTCAACAAAGCCAAACAAATAGAAGCAGATTATAAAAAATAAAGATTTGTGCCTATTATATAGGTTTTATTATTAATAACAATAAGATTTACAAGGTTTATATTTCATTAAAAAATGACATTCATTTAGAACGGATTAATATAATTAATTATGTACATCAGAAGTAAATAGACTAAAAAACGAACTTATGGTAAATAGTCATTGAAATGAGTAGATTTGTTAGCAGTTCCATCAAGATTGGAGCCATTATATCATATATATCGGTATTTCTCTCTATTGGAATAACTTTTTTTTACACACCATGGATGATACGCCAAATTGGTGTATCAGATTATGGCTTGTATAGTTTAGTTATTACTTTTATTGCCTACTTTGTATTAGATTTTGGAATGTCAGGAACTGTAACACGTTTCTTGGCAAAATTAAGAGCAGAAGGGGAACATCAAAAGATAGAAAACCTTATGGGACTAATTTTAAAAGTTTATCTATCAATTGATGCGCTAATTTTTCTAGTTTTGCTAATTATATACTTTTTCCTGGCAAATATCTTTCATGGTCTGACCCCCCAGGAAATCCAGAAACTAAGAGGTTTATATGCCATAGCTGCTCTTTTTAGTGTTTTGAATTTCACTTTAAAGCCTATGCATGGAGCCATGATGGCATTTGAATTTTTTGTTGAGACCAAAGTCATCGATATGCTACAAAAAGTAGGAACAGTTCTGATGATTGTTATTGCTTTGGCGTTGGGAATGGGAGTATTTGCTTTGGTTCTCATCAATGGAGCTGTAGCATTTACAACTTCACTCCTGTTATTTATCGTATTCACTCGGAAATCGAAAATAAAAATGAACCTTCATTACTATGATAGAGTTGAAATGAAGGCTTTATTATCATTCTCTTTCTGGGTGTTTTTGATTTCGATGGCTCAACGTTTTCGCCTCACTTTCATGCCATCTATTTTAGGTATGTTTTCCAACTCCACTCAAATATCCATCTTTTCATTAGGTATGTCCATAGAAGGTATCGTTTACATAATATCATCTGCTCTCAATGGTTTATTTTTACCCAAAGTGACACGCCTCAGCCATCAAAGAAATTCTGAGGCAATCACCAAGCTGATGATAAAGGTTGGTAGAATTCAACTCTACATAGTATCAATTCTGTTAATGGGATTCTGTATTTATGGACAGGACTTTATCCGCTTATGGGTAGGTGAGGATTTTCACAATACATATTTTGTAGTTATTTTGCTAACAGGAACAAATATTGTCACACTCACCCAACATATTGCATCAGATGTGGTTTTTGCAGAAAACAAGGTTCGCTATACTGCAACTATAACTTTTATTACATCAGCGATTGCACTATTATGCTCTATCATATTAGCTCCTTCTTTTGGTGCTGTTGGCTGTGCAATATCCTTCTTTTTTGCAATGAGTCTATTTTTGTTTTTATTGAATAAATTTTATGAAAAGAAACTACATATAGACATTAAAACTTTCTTTAAAAATTGTCACTTAAAAATATTACCTACCATACTAATCATAAGTATTGTATTTTATGGTATAAAACATTTTTTCCCAATTAACTCTTGGATTTCTTTTATTTCATTTGGAGCAATTTATACTTGTTTTATCATAATTGTGGACTATTTCTTCCTTTTCAACGAGGATGAAAAAAAACTTGTCACCCCCCTCCTACTAAAAATCAAATACTTTAAAAATAATAAGTTAAGACCATAAAATAATGGAAATCAATCAATATGCCCCGGTAATCATCACTACATTGCATCGTTACAATCATTTTAAACGATGTCTTGAATCATTGGAAAAATGTACAGATGCAGACAAAACAGAAGTTTATGTAGGTTTTGATTATCCGCCATCTGAAAAATATAAAGAAGGTTGGGAGAAAATAAGATCATACCTTAATGAGAAAGGAAATTATAACCATTTTAAAAAATTGCATATCATAAGACGTAGTCAAAATTATGGTGCAACAAACAACATCAACCAACTCGTAAAAAAAATAAGAGAAAAATATTCAACATATATTCTTAGTGAAGAAGACAATGAATTTTCGCCCAACTTTTTAGAATATATGAACAAAGGGCTTGAAAAATACAAAGACGACAATCGGATTCTAAGGATATGTGGATATTGCCCTCCTGTTTTTAAAGGAATTTCAAATAAAAATATTTATTGCAATATTGATGTTCCTGCTTATGGTACTGGAAATTGGACAAATAAAAAGAACCAAGTTATACGATATGATCAAGTATATGACATACTTAAATCCTCATTTTGGAATACGCTCAATCTTTTCAACACTTATCCTGCATTGATTTATATGGCCGTACACATGGCAAAAACAAAATCCCACAGTTCGGGTGATGTAATTCTAAGTATGACCAATCTTATTAAAGGCACTTGTTCAGTTTGCCCATCCCGGTCATTGGTGAGAAACTGGGGAGCAGATGGGTCTGGATTGAGAAGTGGCATTGTAAAGGGATTAGAAAAAGAAGAAATACAAACAAGCAATCATTTTTCTCTTGACGACATTGAAATTGGTATTCTACCAAATCTAAAAAAGAGATTGTTTTACAGGAATATGCCAAAAAACAAAATCAAATTCATTCTGTATTACATATACAAATTATTGTACACATTGTCTTTTTACTTTTTTTATACTGAAAAGAAACAAAAAGAGTAATCTCATTATTTGAATGGAGATATACCAAACATTATTGTATTAACATAATGTGTTCATTGACCTAATAGTTCCAATCAAAGAATAGTATTATAAAAGACATATTTTATAAAACTAAGATAATTATTCGGTATGTGGATAAATTACTTAATTTCTGTAAACAAATTCAAAATCAATATAAGCCCCTTATTACCATGATATTTGGAGGCAGTTTGAAATGTCACGTCATCTTATGTAGTCCTATAAGAGCATTCCAAAGAATGTCTTTCAGATTTGTATAAGCTTGAAAATAAATTGAATACACAAAATTATAATTTGTAACATATTTAAAGTGTTTTATCCGTATCTCGAAATAATTTGTTCACCAAGGCAGCTCACTATAATAGTATAGTATATGATTTTTTTGATAAACTACTAAATTGGGAAAAACTATTCAACTGATTATTTAACTTATCAGAACCTAATATGGTCGAAATATTAATTCTATTCTGCATTTTTTGCAATTTCTTTTCACTATTGCTTATTCCTCTTATTACAGGAATAGAAAGTGAAGAAAAAGTATTCAATACAGCATCTTATGATACAATACAAGAATGCAACATTGAAATGCTTGTCGTATTTATTGCAGTATGCATAACTGCAATTATTATTAAAAGAATGATCAAATTACCAAAAGAAACAGTTTCTACATATTATTTCAAAACTAAGGAATTCAGAAAAATCATCTTCTATTTATACATCTTTTTTTCCATATATACACTCATCAACACAAACTGGTCATTCAATTGGGAAAACAGAGGAGCTCATCAATTTGAAATAGAAGGAAGACATACTCTATTACAAAGTTCAGCAGGTGTGTTTTATATACCATTACTACTATATATTACCAGAATAAAAGTATTCGGTAAAGACACGATCAAGTATGTCATTGGTGGCATTTGCATTTATTCTTTAAATGGAATAGCATCGGGGGGGCGTTCCAATGTCATTTTGGCATTATTCGCTTTTTTGATTTATTATTATTATATCGAGAAAATTAAAAAGAAATATTTTGCCATCATCATCATTGTTGGCTTGGGTATATTTACCATGGCAGCCAACGACAGATTTTATTCCGAAAACTATGGATTTCTTAAATCGAACATATTCAAAATATTACAAGTAAATGGTAGTAGTTGGTTCTTACCAATGGTAAAAAAAATCATCATTATGGGAACAGATTTGGATGCATGGACATTTGCTATGCATTTTGTCACCATTTTTGTTCCATCATTCATATGGCTCCGATTCGGTCAACTGTCTTATACACGATCGACATTCGTATTTAACACGCTAATAAACACATCACAAAGTGGTTTAGGTTTTATGATGTTGGCCGACTTTTTTTGGTGCTTTGGCTATCTTGGTTATTTGTTATACGTTTTATGCTTCGCATATGTTATCTATTTCTTTAGAAAAAACATCTATTCATCAAAACCATATTTGAGTTTAGGTGCCATCAATATGGTATATTGGTTCTGCAATCAAAGGGTAGATTTCGGAGCATTTTTAAAGCCATTTCTTTATACCATTATCTTTTTATGGTTGTTGGAATACATCAGAAAAAAATCTTTACAAGCAGCAAAAACAAAGAGGCAACTAAGAGGAACGATTTGAAAAGAATAGATTATGAATTTTCTTATTAACTGTTCAAATATAAAAAAAGGTGGCGGCATTCAGGTAGCGAACTCTATCTGTAGAGAATTAAATCATTTTTCTCAGCATCGATTTATTGTTGTATTATCTACCGCGCTTAGAGGAATAGAAGAATCTATTAAAAACTACTCAAATATCACTATAGAAATATACGACATCAAGAATAACATCTCCACCCTCTTACTGGGAAGAGATTCGTTTTTAGACCAAATCGTAAAAGACCATCATATCCAAGCCGTCCTCACACTTTTTGGACCTTCCCGTTGGCGACCTCAAGTAACTCATTTATGCGGATTTGCCAGAGCTCATCTCATTTTGAAAAATTCTCCATATTTTAACAACATTTCTTTTAAAGAAAAAATCAAGTTATCCATTTGGACTTTTTTTTTTAAAAGAAGTTCCAATATCTTCTATACAGAAAATCCATATATTTCAAAATTATTGCCTCAAGTATTAGGAAAAGACATCACAGTATATACTGTGACTAATTACTATCACCAAATATTTGATGCACCAAAGAATTGGAAAATGAAAGAATTGCCTTATCATAAAGGATGTACTCTTCTTTGTGTCACAAGTAATTATCCTCATAAAAATCTTCCTATTATGGATAAGATTTGTGACATCTTAGAGCAGAGCCATAAGGATTTTCACTTCCAATTTGTATTGACATTAGAAGCAAACCAATGTTTATGGGTACAAGAAAAAAATAGGAAACACTTTATATTCATAGGAAAAGTTGACATTTCAGAATGCCCACATCTTTATCAGCAGGCAGATATTATGTTTATGCCAACTCTTTTGGAGTGCTTTACCGCCACCTATCCAGAAGCCATGAGGATGGATGTACCTATAGTAACCACTGACTTGGAGTTTGCCCGAGGGTTGTGTGGTGATGCAGCATGTTATTATAGTGCTGTGGATGCCAATGCAGCGGCTGAGGCTATTTTCAGGGTGGCAACAGAAAAAGAATATGCTCAAAAACTTATAGAAAACGGAAAAAAACAACTCCTAAATTTCGACAATTATAAGCAAAGAGCTGAAAAACTGATTGGCATTCTTGAAGATATTGCTGAATAGGTCAAAGACTCTAAATAGATTTCATTTTAACTCATAAACACTTTATGTGGTTATCGATTCCCAAGCATAGGAATTGGCCTGACATCTCCGAAATCGAACTCAATATGATGAATAGACGTGTATAGACAAAAAATTTACTTAAGAATGATAAGAATATTGGGGAAATCGCAGAAGAAAATGGTTATGGATTCTGTTGTGAGAGCAACAAGGTAAAAATCTTTCACATTAGTGGTGGATATATTTACAAGCCCCCCCCGAAATAATCCCCATCATAGGATAAAAAGTCTTTAGCTTTCTATACAACAACTACCACACGAATCTTACTTTAATATTATTAAGAGACTCTTTCCGAAAGTGGATGAGTAAGACATCGACAAGGATATTTCCTCAAAATGACAAAACAAGATTTTTTCTTCTGGATGCTCAGGTCTGCTGTTTCCCAACAGCCAATGGGAGAGTTTGCCATGACTCCATACGAATATAAAGAAATCTTCGAACTTGCGGAGAAGCAAGGTGTTGTTGGCCTTATCATAGAATGTCTTGTCAATAATCAGGTGAAATTGAAAAAGAAATGTGTCATTCACATGATGAAAATGAAAAATTCCCTGATAAAAAAGAACAAAAAAATCAATGAAAGAGCTGTTGAAATAGGGAATTTATTCGAAAATGCCAATTTTAAGTATTGTATCATTAAGGGACAAGGCAATAATCTGATGTACCCCAACCCGATGTCAAGGATGCCAGGCGACATAGACATTTGGGTAAAGGGAAGCAGGAAACAAATATCTAACTTTGTCAAGGAAAAATGTCCAGATGCTCGAGATGGAAGGGTGCATATAGATTTTCCATTTTTTGAAGATGCTACAGTAGAAGTACATTACACCCCAAGTGTGCTAAGCAATCCCATTTCCAATAAACGTTTGCAAACATGGATAAAAGAAAATGCTGAGACACAATACTCACATCAAGTCCATCTGCCTGAAACAGAAGGGATTATCAGCATCCCTACACCAGAATTCAATATCATTCAGCAGTTAGTTCACATCATGTCCCATTTCTTTATTGAAGGAATCGGTATCAGGCAATTTGTGGACTACTACTTTGTACTCAAAAATGCAAGACATGATGTTGATTACGAGAAAACTCTAAGACCATTAGGTTTGTTGAAGTTTGCACAAGGGGTCATGTGGGTGGAGAAGAGTGTCTTTGAGATAGAAGATGACTATTTAATCACGAAACCCAATGAGAAGATTGGTCAGTTGATATTAGATGAAATTGTTGCAGGAGGCAATTTCGGACGACATGATGAAAGATATGCATCCAGAAAATTGGGATATTTGGCCCGTGGTGCAACAGATGTTGTTAGATTACTCAAATTATCAACAGCATTTCCATCTGAAGCACTATGGGGAATAGGAAGAAAAATCATCAATCAACAATGGAAATTATAATAAGCAAATGTTTCACCATATATAATAAGGGAGATTACCATAAATGAACATCATATTCTTGACAATTTCCAGAGTAGGTAATATTGCTGAAAAAAGCATATATTGTGATCTTTTGCGATATTTCAAAGCAAATGGTCATCAAGTATGGACGGTGTATCCCAGAGAACGCAGATTCAATCTGCCCACGGAGATATATGAGCAACTGGGTATCCACCTAATTGGTGTGAAAACATTTAATTTACAAAAAACAAATGTCATTGAAAAGGGATTGGGTACAATGATGGTGGAACGACAGTTTAAAAAAGCTATCAACAAATATATAGGGGATGTTTCTTTTGACCTAATCCTTTACTCCACACCTCCTATTACTTTCAACAACTTAGTGGCATATCTGAAGAAAAAGAATCCACAAGCTGTCTCATACCTCCTTTTGAAGGATATCTTCCCCCAAAACGCCGTAGATCTGGGGATGTTCTCAAAAAAAAGTTTGTTTTACAAGTATTTTCGTCGTCAAGAAAGGAGAATATTTTTGTTGTCTGATTATATTGGATGCATGTCACCAGCCAATGTAAAGTATATAATCAAGCACAATGAATATTTGGATGAAAAAAAGATTGAAGTGGCTCCCAATAGCGTGGATATTGACAGACAAGCTCCAAAGTTTGACATGGTAAAAAAGGAAAAGATACTTCAACGCTATAACATACCAACGGATAGGATTGTCTTCGTATATGGAGGCAACCTGGGAAAGCCACAAGGAATAGATTTCCTTATCAAATGCATGGAAGCGAACAAGAACAGGGAAGATTGCCATTTTATCATTGTGGGTAATGGAACAGAAAAACATAAATTGGATAAATGGTACAAAGATAGCCCAAAGTCAAATGTGACACTGCTTGAAAGATTACCTAAAGAGGAATACAATGACTTGGTAAAAGCATGTCATGTAGGATTGATTTTTCTTGACCACCGTTTCACCATTCCAAATTACCCCTCTCGTCTTTTGGCCTATTTGGAATACCACCTACCAGTTATCTGTGCTACCGACAGAAACACCGACATTGGTAGAATTGCAGAGCAGAATGGATATGGCTTTTGGTGTGAGAGCATACGTGAAGAAGATTTTACCAAGTTGGTCGATAAATTCGTGCACCATCCTAGTCTCATAGAATCTATGGGCGACAAAGGTTTTGCATACCTCTGTGAGAATTACGATATACAAAACACCTATGATGTGATTATGCAACATTTCAGTACTAAGCGGACATAAATAGTTCCTTTTAGTTTGCATCATATTATTTAATCTAATTGAATAATCCTATCCACATGTATGCATTGGTGAAATAAAACAAGAAGCAGAAATCACCATTATTATCTACTTAGCCTTTAAACACGAAACAGAAATTTCTGGATGCACCAAAAAAGTTGTTTTTACCGCAAAAAAGGCGGGTTTACAAAAGTTTAAAGAAAATCGAGGTTATTTTCTCCCATTCACCATATACAACCGCAATATGTACAAACATTTCTTCAAACGCTTGATTGACTTTACGTTATCATTCATAGCCTTGATTTGTCTCTCTCCCCTACTCCTCATCGTCACTGTCTGGCTTCATTTCGCAAACAAAGGAGCAGGTGTCTTCTTCTTTCAAGAGCGACCGGGCAAGGACACAAAAATCTTCAAGGTCATCAAGTTTAAAACCATGACTGACGAGCGCAATGGGAATGGCAAATTGCTCCCAGACGCACAACGCCTCACAAAAGTGGGAAAATTCATCCGTTCCACCTCAATTGACGAACTCCCCCAGCTCATCAATGTCCTCAAGGGTGATATGGCACTCATCGGACCAAGACCTCTACGCGTCCACTACCTTCCCCTCTATTCCAAAGAGCAGGCCCGCCGCCATGAGGTGCGCCCAGGCATTAGTGGATGGGCACAATGCAATGGGCGCAATGATATTTCTTGGACTAAAAAATTTGAATATGACGTGTGGTACGTTGATCATATCTCATTCTTTCTCGATGTCAAAATCATCTTCCTCACTATCTTGAAAGTTATCAAGCACGAAGGCATCAGCAAGAAAGGGTCTCCCACTACTGTACCATTCAACGGCCACAACTAAGCGTAAAAAACAAATAATCTACCTATTTGACATTTGGTAGTAACAAAACTAAAAAAATGAGAAGCATCATCATTGGAGCAGGCACCTACTCTGAAGTATATCTTGCCTACCTCCTGGAAGCAGGCATCGAAGTCGTAGGATTTGTAGATGACGCACCGTCTCTTCAGAGAACGTTTGTCAGGGGCTACCCTGTCCTTGGCACCGTCTCCGCCTTGGAGACATTGAAAAGTGAAAAGAATGTGGAAGCTGTTTATTGCCCTATCGGCAACAACACCGTGCGTGTGCGAATGTTCAAGCAAGCCAAAGCATGGGGATACAAAACTCCTAATTACATACACCCTTCAGCCGTTATTTCTCCCCATGTAGAGATGGGTGAAGGTATCTATGTCCTTTTGGGAAGTCACATCATGCCCCACACGAAAATCGAAGACTACGTGATGATTAGCATGAACGTGAATGTTGCCCACCATAACCTGTTAGAAGAAGGCACATTCCTTTCCACCGGTGTCAACTTCGGTGCAAGTATCACTGCACACAAGAGAGCCTACGTAGGCATCGGTGCAACCATTATGACCGGTCTCCATGAACTGGGAGAAGACTGCCTCATCGGTGCCGGTGCAGTCGTCATAAAAGACGTTCCTGCAAAAGCCATTATGGCAGGGGTTCCAGCCAAGGTGATAAGAATAAAAGAGTAGAAACTTTCATTTATGTGCTGTGCAATTATTAATGGAACAAACCATTCAGCAAATATATAAATGTCATCATATAATTCTTAACCTTCAATTATAGTTATGAAAGGAATAGTTTTGGCAGGCGGAAGCGGAACACGCCTTTTCCCTATCACAAAGGGGCTCTCCAAGCAGTTGATTCCCATATTTGACAAGCCAATGATTTATTATCCAATATCAGTTTTGATGTTGGCTAATATTCGTGAGATATTGATTATCTCCACGCCTAACGACCTCCCTTCTTTCAAGCGGTTGCTGGGTGATGGTTCCGACTGGGGATGCCATTTTGAATATGCAGAACAACCATCACCTGATGGGATAGCTCAAGCATTCATCATAGGCCAACAATTCATAGGGGATGATTCTGTTTGCCTCATCTTGGGTGACAACATCTTTAATGGTAATGGTTTTTCTCCTTTACTAAAGAAAGCTGTACAAGATGCAGCATCCAACAAGGCTACCGTTTTTGGCTATTGGGTCAGCGACCCGGAACGTTATGGAGTTGCTGACTTTGACAAAGCAGGGAATTGTCTAAGCATCGAGGAAAAGCCTGCTCATCCTAAAAGCAATTATGCTGTCGTAGGTTTGTATTTTTACCCCAACAAGGTGGTGGAAGTATCTAAGAGCATAAAACCTTCAGCGAGAGGAGAGTTGGAAATAACCACGGTCAATCAAGAGTTTTTGAAAGAAGGTAATCTTAAAGTACAAAAACTTACGCGAGGCTTTGCCTGGCTTGACACCGGCACCCATGACTCGCTTGCTGAGGCATCTACGTATATCGAGGTCATAGAGAAACGTCAAGGCTTGAAAGTAGCGTGCCTTGAAGAGATTGCATATCGCAAAGGATGGATAGATGAGGACAAAATGCGAGAGATTGCCTTGCCGATGATCAAAAACCAATATGGGCAATACCTTCTTCAGGTCATAGAAGAGGTGAAACGCACAGGAAATCCAAACATTTAGGAACTAACACTAAATAAAGTTGATTTTTCACATATAATTACCATATAATTAAACATTAATTGTTACTCTTAAGGGTACAAAAGTCGGGGAGACTTGGGTAATTATACGTTAATTGTTGTCCATAGATATGCAAAATAAGGAGATTTGTTATGATTGGCTTGTGTTTTGTAAAAAATTTTCGATTAATTCGTGGAAATTCGTGTTAAAAAAATATTCGCTGAACAGTTACACATTTAGGAACTAACACTAAATAAAGTTGATTTTTTACATATAATTGCCATATAATATAACATCTAATTCCACGAAAAAAACGAATTAACGCAGTTGTGATTCGGATTAAAAACATATCTCGTATCATTCAAAGCTTTTTCGATAACATTACAAGAATGTAGGCTCAATTGACAACAAGTTGATTAAGTCATAGATTCTTAGTCAAATTCCAAAGTTTTTAAGTATGAAGACAATTGTTATAACAGGTGGCGCAGGATTCATAGGCTCACACGTCGTACGCCTATTTGTCAACAAATATCCTGATTATCATATCATCAACTTAGACAAGTTGACATACGCAGGCAACCTGGCCAATCTGAAGGACATAGAGGATTGTCCCAACTATGAGTTTGTGAAAATGGACATCTGCGATTTCCATGCTTTCTATCAACTCATGCAGGACAAAAAAGTTGATGGCATCATACACCTTGCAGCCGAGAGCCATGTGGACAGAAGCATCAAAGACCCCTTCACCTTTGCGCAAACCAATGTGATGGGAACATTGTCGTTGCTCCAAGCAGCCAAACTCTTTTGGGAGTCGTTACCTGAAAAGTATGATGGCAAGCGCTTCTATCATATCTCTACGGATGAAGTATATGGAGCACTAGAACTCAGTCATCCCGAGGGCATGGAAGCACCATTTTCCACCACGGCCTCCAGTGCAAAGCACCATTTGGCTTACGGCGATGAATTCTTTGTGGAAACGACAAAATACAACCCTCATTCTCCTTATAGTGCTGCCAAAGCGGCAAGCGACCATTTTGTGCGTGCATACCATGACACATACGGAATGCCAATCATTGTTACTAATTGCTCGAACAACTATGGTCCCTACCAATTCCCTGAAAAGCTGATACCTTTGTTCATCAATAACATACGTCATAGGAAGCCTCTTCCTGTCTATGGAAAAGGGGAGAACGTAAGGGATTGGCTTTATGTGGAGGATCATGCTCGTGCCATAGACTTGATTTTCCATCAAGGAAAGGATGCGGAAACTTATAATATAGGTGGATTTAATGAGTGGAAAAACATAGACCTCATCAAGGTCTTGATCAAAACTGTAGATCGACTTTTGGGAAGAAAAGATGGCGAAGATTTGAATCTCATTACATTTGTCACTGATCGTGCAGGACACGACCTCCGCTATGCGATAGACTCCACAAAACTCCAAAAGGAATTGGGATGGGAGCCAAGCCTTCAGTTTGAGGAGGGTATAGAAAAGACTGTGCGTTGGTATCTTGACCATCAAGGGTGGTTGGACAATGTAACAAGTGGCGATTATCTGAAGTACTATGAGATGATGTATAAAAATAGATAATCCCAAGACCAAAAAACCGTCACTTTTACATTTTTCATCTAACGGTTTAAATAGACACCACACCACATCAACAGCAGCTACATCCACTTCATGGTTGTAGCTGCTGTTGCAATATGATTAGTACCTGTACTTCATCGAATGCTTACATACTTGGCGTCAGGAATTACATAAAGTAAATTCCCTACAGTTCCTCGGCCACAGCGAGGTCCATGCCTCGCCAGACAAGGATGAGGCGGTGGAGGCGGGTGTGGCCGATGGTGCGCTCCACGGCGATGCTGCGGGCGTAGCGAGTGAGCTGCTCAATGGCTGTCTCACGGGCGGCGGACACCTCGGCATCGGTGGACTTGGAGGGGAGATATTTCAACTCAAGCACGTATGAATGCTCAATGTCGGGGTAGATGCCAAGCATGGGCTGTAGATAGATGTCGGCGTAGCCGCCCACGGCTACTTGGCCATCAAGGGGCAAGCGGGGCTTCACCCCGGCATCGAGTTCGGAGATGGGGAGGTAGAAACCTCCCATGCAAGTTTGGGAGAGGGTGAAGCCGTGGACAAAGGCTTCGCCCTTTTGCATATCACGCTGCGAGGCGAAACGCTTGAGTGTGGCCGACATATACTCGAAGAAGGGTCGCCAATCGCCATCGTATGCCATATTCTCCAACAGCAGGCTGCGCTGCCAGTCGTCCATGGAGAGTTCGTTGTCGCGATAGG
>Ga0129307_1001133_pt1 | contig 31534 bp, 25 predicted proteins | sample P1105metagenome_FD_94437 | JGI IMG/M metagenome (GOLD analysis project Ga0129307, IMG submission 94437) | Capybara group fecal microbial communities from Wisconsin, USA - P1105 metagenome | ecosystem: Host-associated > Mammals > Digestive system > Large intestine > Fecal | place: USA: Wisconsin...
CAGGGCCCATGTAGAAGTTGTAAGCCCAGATGCCCTGTGCAGGGTCAGTCATGGTTTCGATGAGTTCGAGCATCTGTTCCCATGTCCAGTCCTGAGCGGGCAGTTCCTTGTTCAGCTTATCGAACACGGCCTTGTCCAGATAGATGACTGCAGGCAGGAATTCGCCGGGCATGAAGTAGCTGCGCTTGCCGTCCACATAGCCAACGCGGCGGAGGGAAGGATACAGCGCGGTCTGGGCTTCCTCATCAGCCTCCAGATAGGGGGCGATGTCCAGGCACATGGGGTTGGCCATGAGAGGATCGAGGTCCAGCCAGAAGAAGACGTCGGGCAGGTTGTTGTCCGCAGCCAGATTGGTCAGGGTAGCGGTGCAGTCTGCCGTGGTGGTCTGGATGATTTCCACGGTGATGTTGGGATGCAGTTCGTGGAACTTGTCAGCCAGAGCCTGAGTCAGCTCAAAGTCGTCCCAGGTCATGAATTTGATGGTGATCTCATCTGTGGTGTTCAGTTCCGGTACAGTGCTTTCTGCAACGGAAAAGCTGCACAGAGACAGGACCATGACCAGAGCCAGGAGCATGGATACGAGTTTCTTCATGTTGTTTTCCTCCATTTGTTTATTATCAAAAGCCCAGAGGGCCTTGATGACAAGGGGTGCGGGGGCGGTTGAACCGCCCTCTGCAATTACTCGCCGGTGATGCCGGCACGGTCGACGGATTCCACGAACTGCTTCTGCAGCACGAAGTACAAAATCAGCAGCGGGGCGATGGACAGCATCGTGCCGGCCATGCGGATGGCGTCGTTGATCTTGTTGGTCGAGGTGACAGAGCTTGCGCGGGCGTCAAACGTGGTGTTATAGGAGTCTTCAAACTTCTGCAGTTCGATCATCAGGGTGGTCAGGCCCTTGGCGCGTGTATGGCCATAGCCCAGATATTCACGGACCAGCGTGGTTTCATTCCAGTACCAGACGAAGCTGAACAGGGTGACCACGACGATGGCAGCGGTGCACAGCGGCAGGGCGATGCGCCAGTAGGCCTTGAAGTGCCCGGCGCCATCGATCTCGGCCGCTTCCACCAGGGACTGGGGTGTTTGGCGATGGAAATTGTAGAAGATCAGCACGCACAGCACACTCTTGAATCCCTGTCCGAGGATGGCTGTGATCAGGAACGGTTTGACCGTGCCGTCAGCCAGCTTCAGGCGGGAGAAGTTGAGGTAGTTGGGGAGCGAAGTGACCTGCGGGGGAAGCAGGAAGGCGAGGAGCAGCACGGCCATCCAGAAGTTCTTGAGCGGGAACTTATACCGTGCAAACCCATAGCCGACCATGGAGCAGACAAACACCTGGCAGATGGTGGGCAGAAGTGCGAGCACCAGGTTCTTCCAGAGACTGTTCCAGTAATCCAGCGTCAGAATGGCGTCCTGATAGTTTTTCGCAGTGAGCTGGGAGGGGAGCCATTTTGCGGATGCGTCCAGAAGGTCATTGCGGGTCATGAGGGAACGGGAGAACATATACAGCACGGGATACAGGAAAATGAAGGCGATGGTGATGAGGAGCACATACACGACGACGGTCATCAGAAGTCCGCGACGGTCTGCGCTGCCCAGCATCCTTTTCTTGAATTTTTCCTTCCGGATGGATTTGGCTTTTTCTTTCAGTTCCATATCCGCCAGCGTCATGCTGCTTTCCCCCTTTCAAGCATTTTCTGTACTTTCTTGCTCTGCATGCCGCGTTTATTGGCTTCGACGTCACGGCGCCAGACATCATTGCTCTTCTTTTCCTTCTTTTCACGGACGATCAGGAAGGTGATGAGGAGGAGGATGGCGACGACGACCGTGTACATCCAGGTCATGGCTGCTGCATAGGAGTAGCCCTTGGTGACGGCATAGGTGGCATTGTAGATCAGGTCAATGATCGGGTTGGTGCTGTTGGTGGCCAGGGTGACCACGGTGTAGATGGAGTTGAGCAGGATCATGGACCGGAGACTGGGGAGGGTGATCTTCCAGAAGGTCTCCCATGCGGAAGCGCCGTCAATCTTGGCTGCTTCATACATGGCCGTAGGCACTTTCTGCAGTCCGGCCAGGAAAATCAGAATCTGAATGCCGGAGTTCCACAGGATCAGAATCAGCTGAGAGAACAGATCGCTGATGGGGGTGGCAATGAATTCCGGCAGGCCGGTGAGAACAGAGGTGATGACGTTCTGGCTGACCATGGGGACGCTCGACACGCCCTGGGCGGTCAGCTGGCTCATCACGGGGCCGGTGGCAATGATGACCGGCAGGAAGAAGATGGTCCGGAAGAATCCGCGGCCTCTGATTCTGCCGTTGAGCATCAGGGCGATAATCAGGGAGAACGCGATGATGACGGGCAGCTGCAGAATCAGGCTGACGGCGAAGTTCGCCAGGGTCACAGGATAATTCAGTTCCTTATTGAAGACCGAGATGTAGTTGGCCAGGGGTGCATACACCTGAGCACCGGTGGCATCCTCTGCGGTCAGAGGGATCAGCTGCAGTCCGTTGTCCAGTTTCAGGTTATAGAAGGAATACAGCAGGGAATTGGCGACACCGCTCAGGAAGAAGATGCAGATGCCGACAACCCACGGGAAGATGAAGAAATATCCCCACAGAGATTCGCGCACGCCGCGCGCCACAGGCTTTTTCTGCGCATTGCGGATCAGGGCGTAGATCAGGGTGATGAGCAGAGCGACGCATACACCGATGAGCAGCGCGTAGGGAACATATTCCAGCAGGGGCAGAACTTTTTCATACAGGAAGTTTCCCATACTCATTTCACCGCCTTCCATGTCATGGGATCCAGCGTGACGCCGTCCATTTCGCCTGCGTTTTCACCATAGTTCAGATAGACTTTTACGCCGTTGTTCCAGGTGACCCGGGTGATATCGCCCTGAATGTCATGGGCGATGATGGATGCGCCGTCGATGGTTTCATGCAGTTCTTTCAGCTGGGAGTACCACATGGCCAGCGTGACCCGGTAGAGATCCCAGCGGGAGGAATAGATGTCGGAGGAATTGGTGTTCTGCAGTTCAATGGGATCTTCCATGGTCAGCAGGAAGCACGGGCGGGTGCCCTGCTCCACCAGGCGCAGGAAGAATTTATGCGAGTTGGCCTGGAAATTCACATATTCCAGATAGGCCGGCATTTTACCGGACAGGGCGATGGCCAGCAGCGGCACATCCTGGCTGACATAGGCGTAATCGGAACCGGTGACAGGCAGATCGTTGAGTGCGCTGGCATAGGGCCACAGGTAGGCGTTGGCTGATTTGAGCGTGGTACGGAAATCATTCGACGCGGCGAGGGCGATTTCCTTGTAACAGTCAGCCAGTTTTCCCGAATCCTGATAATGACTCTGATAATAGTAGTCAGCCATCAGCTGCGTGATGCCGGTGAGCGATACGCCGGGCACTTTGGCCGAACGCATGCCGCTGAAGGTATCCTTGGCGATGGTAACGGAACGGTCGGGAGCGAGGTTGTACATGGTGGCATAGACCGGTCCGAAGGTGGGACGGCTCCAGGTCTGGCTGGTGATTTTCTTGAAAGCGGAATAGGTCAGGGTGGGGTGGGTTTCGGTGTTCAGGGACAGGAAGTCGGCTTCCAGAGCGAAATCGACGCCGAGGCCTGCGCACTTTTTGATAAAGGATTCCATACCACCGTTTCCGCCGAGGGAACCGGCCGGGTTATAGGCTGTGGGCACGCCGCCGGTCAGACCGTTGGTCTGCCATCCGCGGTAGACCACATTCACGCGGTCAACGCCGTCGGTTCTCATGGCTTCGAGGATTTCTCCGGCCTGCTGGAAGGAGGTCATGACGACATCGGCCTTGCCCATCACGTCATTTTCCTTTTCCACACCGAGGAAGTCCACTTCGACATCAAAGGGACGGTCGGCCTCAGCCTTGGCAAAGAAGCCTTTTTCGTCCATGTAATCGCGCCATGCACAGGCCAGGCCTGCGTAGCTTGCGTTCTCTCCGTCGGCAAGGAGGAAATGCTGCACGATGTCAAACCTGCGGGAGGACTCGGTGAGCATATCCACAGCGCCGGAGGAAGGACCGGTGGGCTGCTTGTAGACCATGCGATAGGTGTACTTTGCGCTGACCCAGTCAAAGGAGAGGTTGTTGGCGCCGTTGGGATAGGCGCGGATGCGGGCAGCAGTGTCGCCCTGCTCAATGACGCCGAGGAAACCGATCTGCTTGTCCGTATGGACCATGCCGAACACCGGCATGATGATCGGCTCTGTGCCCACGGTCCATCTGGAGCTGACCGTGTCTTCAATGCCGATATTGGTGCCGTACACCGGGCGGTCGAACGGGGAGGAGTAGCGGTTCTCGTTGTCTTTCAGATCAATCAGGGCGCCCTGGCCGTCAGGGATGATCATATAGCCCTCATCCTGGCCCAGCACGCTGTAGCCGAGGAAGGGGTAGAGGGTAAAGGTGGACACGGTGTAGCGGTGGCCGTCTTTTTCCGCATTGATGATCTTGTCCTGGGGAATGGTGACCGTCAGGCCGCGTTCATCCAGGGTGACCACAGCGGTATAGCCCACGCCGTAGGCCGGAAAGAGCACATCGGCAGAGAAGCCGTTGTCCAGGTAGGTCATGGCGATCTGGGATTCCATGTTGATGAAGTCTGCCTGGGTATTGGTGCTCTTCACGTCTTCAATGAATTCCATGACAATGCCGCTCTGATAGAAACCCTTCCATGCGGCCTGATCCTTGAAATCATCAGGATTCTGCACGGTGGAGTAGAGCATGCTGCCGTTCTCCCGGCTTTCCAGGATGATGGCCAGGGTGTCTTCCCGCACATAGAGGTTAAAGCGGGAGGACTCTGCTGCCAGCTTGTATTCAGGGGGAAGGACAGACATGGGGGCTTCTGCGGCAGTCTCGGTTTCTTCTGCAGCAGCATGGGTCTCTTCTGCGGCGGCCGGGGTTTCCTCTGCAGCAGTCGTGGTTTCTTCTGTGACAGTCGTGCTTTCTTCAGTCACGGTGCCGGTGACTTCCTCTGCCAGGACTGTACCGGACAGGCCCAGCGCAAGGATCAGCGCCAGCAGCGCGGCAAGGAGCTTAAACCTTCCTGACAAAGCGATACACCACCTCTCCATAGATTGAGGACACGAAGTCGATCAGCTGGCCGATGAGCACGTACACCACAAAGAGCAGGGCGACAGTGACCAGCACGGTAAACAGGGTAATGACAATGATGGCAATGGTCTTTTTAAAGCTGTAGTCGTTCAGGTACATCAGGGCCAGAATGATCAGGATGCCGGTGAAGCCGTAGGCCACAACATCCAGAAGCGTCAGGAAGAACTCTTCGTTGAAGGTGACCACATTGCTCAGGATCAGACGGATGGGCAGAGCGATGATCATGGGGGTCAGAGCCGCTGCGCCGCCGATCACGATATCACGGAAGCGGGCTTCGCCGTCATTGATGGTGCACACCAGGTAGCAGCAGACAGTGAGCAGGATGAAAGCGCCGAAGGTGAGCACTGCGTCGCGCAGGAGCTCATATTCGCCTTCGCGGACCGTCTTGAACAGGAAGCCGGAGGCATACTTGTTGGCGACCTGCAGGATGAAGAACAGAACCACGATGACGGCCGCCGCCCACAGGGAGGAGCGCTTTTCCTTCTTGATGCCGTAGCTGCAGTCGAAGGGGTTGCGCATCATGGTAAAGCACCAGCCGACATGACTGAGGATCGGGATATGCTTTACCTTTTCGGCTGCGCCGCGAACAGGGGTCATGAAGTGAGTCTTTCTGTCGACAATGCCCAGCACCTTGAGCAGGACGGCTGCGGCAATGATGACAATCAGGATGATGCCCAGGCTTCTGTGCAGCCAGTCAGAGCGCAGTTCCCAGAACGCGTCGGAGTAACCTTTGCGGTTGCCGCCGTTGCGGAAGGAGGTCAGAGCTTCATCATAGTTGCCTTCACGGTACAGTGCTTCGCCCAGGCCGGTGGAGGCGTAGGTGAACAGACTGTTCATGCGGAGCACTTCGCTCCACGGGATCTTGGACTGGGCATACTTGCCGTCCTGGAAGAGTGTGAAGGCTTCATGCACCAGGTCGGTAAATTCTGTGGCCTTCATGACCTGCACGCTGTTGAGGATCTCGTCGAGCACAAAGATGCGGTAATCATCGGTGACGACCAGGCCGGTGACGGACTTGAAGGTACCGACGCGCTGATCGCCTGTATCGGTGGCGCCGAAGTAGAACAGCGTGCTGCCTTCAGAGGTGTATTCCATGATATAGCCGTCTTTGTTGGCGGTGAAGATGGAACCAAAGCTGTTCACAGCCACCGCGGTGGTGCGCTCCGTGTTGTAGTCTGTGGTCAGGGTATTGCTGCCTGCCACATTCAGACGACGGAGCGCAGCATTCTCGGATTCGGATACGGTGTAGACCATGCCCTTCTCATCAATGGTCAGGTTCTTGACGGAAGTCGGCACGATGTCAGCCTGCATCTTCAGCTGTTCTTCGCTCATGATCTTCTGGCGGATGGCGGTAATCCAGGTGACACGGCTCTGGTTGGCGCCGTAGTAGCCGAGGAATTCGCCGTCGCCGATGGGACTGAGCTGAACAATACCGTTGGTATTGCCGGTAGAGGCAATGTACAGGTTGCCGCGCTTGTCCAGCACGATTTTGCTGGGCTTGAACGCAGCGCTTTCACCGAAGAGGGGAGTATCCGTGGGCTTTTTATAGGAACGGATTTCGTTGCCCTCTTTGTCGAACACGACCACTGCGCGGGCCTTTTCGTCGGCGACAAACACGTTCAGGTCATCATCCACGAATACGCCCTGTGCCGATTTGAGGCTTTTTTTGTTGCCGATTTCCTTGACGTACTCGCCGCTCTGGGAGATGACCAGAATGCGGTTGTTGCCGTCGTCGGCAATATACAGGTTGCCGTCAGGACCCATGCGCATGTCCGCGGGGCTCTTGAGGGTGGTCTCCCCAAAGCGGGTCATGGTGCGGATGGGTTCATAGGCGGCCTGGGTCTGTACCAGATTGCCGTCCACGCCCAGCGTGAAGGTCCGGTACGGCACCGAGGCCAGGCCGCTTCCGATCTGCATGGTCATCAGCAGGACGACCAGCAGGAGAAGCGCAGGAACTTTCTTTCGCATTGCTTCTCCTCCTTACTTGATGCCGGAATACGCCATGGTGTTCATGACGCTGGACTGCATCACGATAAACAGCAGCAGATTGGGAACAAACATAATCAGTGCCGCGGCGGCAGCCATGCCCTGGCCCTGAACGGAACCGACGGAAGTCAGTGTGTTCATGTAGAAGGGCAGGGTGCGGATGCCTTCAGCAGAAGTGAAGAGGTTGGAAGTCTCCACATTCGTCCACACGCTCTGGAAGGCCAGGATTGCGCCGGTGGCAATGGCGGGCTTGGTCAGCGGGATGATGATCTTGCGGTAGATGGTGAAGGAGCCCGCGCCTTCGAGCTGTGCCGCTTCGATCAGGGAATTGGGCACGCCGTCAATGAACTGTTTGATCAGGAACAGACACACCGGCATGGCAATCAGGGGAAGGATATGCGCAAGATAAGTGTCGAGAATGCCCAGGGTGTTGATGGTCAGGTAGCGCGGAATTGTAACCGCTGTGGCCACAAACATGAGGGCGATGTTGTTGACTTCAAAGATCGGGCCCTTGAGCTTGAAATCCATTTTGGAAAGGGCGAAGCCGGCCATGGTGGAAATCAGAATGGAAAGGAACACCACGGCGAGTGTTACGATCAGAGAGTTGAAAATGTAACGGCTGATTGGGATCGAGGATCCTGCCGTGGTCTGGAACAGGTTGCGGAAATTGACCAGGGAAGGATGGGAGACAAAGAAACGGGGAGGGAATGCGAACAGCTCATCCATGGGCTTGAACGCATGATTGATGATGTAGACGATGGGTGCGCCCATGAACAGTGCAATGGGCACCAGATACAGATACAGCGGAATCTGGTTTTTATGGAATTTGCTCGGATTCACCTTCGTGCCGCCGATCGCCATGATTCAACACCTCCTGTGTAATACAGACAGTTTTCTGTGGAAAGCCGTATTTTGCATTGCTGATGGATGACATCATTCATCCTTGGGGGCAAAGAGTTTGCGCGCCACGAAGGAGAATGCATAGATCAGGCCGAGCAGCGCAACGGAGACCGCGGCGGCATAGCCCATTTCGTAGCGGGTGAAACCATAGTCATCGATGTGATTCACCATCAGCTGGGCAGCATAGCCCGGGGTCGGGTTGGAGCCGGTGAGCATGACACCGATATTGCCGGCCTGGAAGGCACCGACAATGCTCATCACCGCGCCGAAGAGCATTTGCGGCTTCATGGAGGGAATGGTGATGTAGAACACTTCCTGGATGCGGTTCTTGATGCCGTCGATCGCGCCGGCTTCATACAGTTCGGCGTTGATGTTCAGCAGGCCGGCCAGCATGGCCAGGAAGCCGACGCCCATGCTGCTCCAGAGAGCAACGATGATGACGATGGGCAGGATGTACTGGGTGTTGAGCATCCAGACAATGGGCTCGGTGATGACGCCGAGCTGGGTGAGCACATAGTTGGCAATACCGCTCTGGTCGCCTAGGAAGACCACACGCCACATGACCGTCATGGCAACGCCCATGGTCATGGAGGGAGAATAGATGATCAGCGCGAGAATGGTGCGCGGCACCCGGGTGAGCTGACTGAGGGACCAGGCCAGGAAGAAGGCCAGCAGATAGCCCAGCGGGCCCACGATCACGGAGAACAGGATCGTGTTGGGCAGGACGTACTGCAGGAAAATGGTGTCCTGGGTCAGCAGGTTGATGTAGTTGGTCAGACCGACGAACTGAGGCGCCTGCACTGCGTTATAGTTGGTAAAGGACAGGCCGACAGCCATGATGGTCGGAATGATAATGAAAATGAGGAACAAAATCAGGTAAGGCGCGAGAAACAGATAAGGTGTACTCTTTTTTGTTCTCATTTCTGTCCCTCCTCCCCGGCCGGATGGGCCGCATTCCATTCATTGATGTATTTTTCCACGACCGCGACGGTCGGCGTGGGGAAGTCCTTGAGCATTTCCCCATCCTTGTAGTATCCGAACTCTTCAAGCTTGCGGTACGTCTCGCGGTTAATGCGCTTGACAGCCGTATCCAGGGCGCGGCGGGCATCCACACCGTCGACGACCACGGAGATGAACGCGTTGGAGAGCTCACGTTCGAGCATGTAGGTGCCCAGCACCCAGGGCGCTTCGGTCATCCATTCCATCTGCTGCATGATGATCTTCTTGTGTGCGCTCTTCAGGGGCAGGGTGGCGAAAGCGTTGGAGTTGGCGGTGGGCCAGATGTATTCGGAACCGTAGGTGCTCTGCAGCAGGGATCCGAACTCGGCCTGTACGCTGTCGCTGCTCCACCATTTCAGGAATTCCCAGGATTCATTGGGCATGTCGGTCTGGGACATGATGGCCATGGTCTCTGCGCCGCCGGTGGTCCACCTGGCGACGGAGCCGTCGGCCTGGGTGAGTCCGGGGAACAGGGAGATATCCCAGAGGGAATCCAGTTCCGGTGCTGCGTTGAGCAGCAGGTTATAGGTGGCAAGGTCTGCGATGCCGATGGGCAGCGTGCCGTCGCGGAACTGCTGATAGAAGCCGGGAGAAGGCACGTCGGTGGGCATATTGTAGACAGTGAACAGCTCGGTCATTTCACGGAAGCCCTTGAGGGATTCATCGCTGTCCAGAGTCGTATCGCTCACGGTATCGGCATAGATGGAACCGCCGGACTGCAGGATCAGAGGCAGGGTGCCGGGGAAGACCTTCATGCCCGCCATGCCGGCCGTGGGGAAGTAGAAGTTCATGTTCCGCCGCTGGAGTTCGGGCAGAATCATCTTGACTTCTTCCATGCTGTCGGGCACCTTGATCTGCAGGGCATCGAGGATGTCCTTGCGGTAGAACATAACCCAGAAGTTCACGGTTTCCGGCATGGCGTACACGCCGTCTCCGAGGGTGTAGGGGATAAACAGACCGGAGGAGAAACGCTGCGCGATTTCGCCGAAATCAGGGAACTGCGTCAGATCATAGAGAGCACCGCGGATGTTGAGGTAGCTGGGCACAACATACTGCAGGCTCAGCACAACGTCCGGGGCTGTGCCGGCTGCATTGGCCAGCACCAGCTTGTTGGCATCGGGCATCAGAGAGATGTCCACCTGAATGCCGGTTTGGGGGGTGAACTCGGTATCAATCAGGTTCTGGACCAGCTCGACATACTGGCGGCTGCGGCCCATCCACACCTGCAGATGTCCGTCTTTGCCGGTGCCGGCGGCGTAGTCCTGACTGGAGAAGGAAGTGACGAAGCGCTCAACGCTCTTTCCGGCAGATTCAGCGAAACCGGCGCGCTCGGGCAGGACGGCGCCGTCCTGATAGAAGATGATCTGGTTGATGGATACGTCATTGTTGGCCATGTCCTGCAGCTGCTGAGCCAGCATGCGGGATGCCGAGTTGGAACCGGTGGAGAGCTCAGAGAGACGACGGGGCAGATCCTCCGGCTTCAGCGCGAGGCGGTGGAGCTGGTCGGCGCACAGGGTCAGGCTGGAGAATGCACTGCCCGAGCCGTTGGAGGAGAACTGCCTGATGTAGTCGACAGCCTTGGCGCAGTCATTGCTCCAACCGTTGAGGCGGTCCTCAATGTCTGGGATGTACTGGCGCACATTGTAGCTGCGGTACTGGTCCGCCTTGCCGCCTGAGAGACGGGTGATTTCAAGGCTCAGGCTGTTGATTTCGCTCAGCACCCGGTCAATCATTTCATACACGGGCGTCAGCACGGATGCATTGATCCGCAGGGAGAGGGTATGCTCGCCTTCGGAAAGATAGAAGGTTTCCGGGGCGCCGTCCTTCATGACGGTCATGTCTGTGAAGGACGTGGAATAGTCCATGTGGATCAGCCGGGCTGCTTCCGAGGGGATGGCTCCATCCAGAAGCAGATCGAAGAACACAGGGAAGTCTGCCTTCACACTCTGGCGGTAATGGAAATCCAGATTGTACCATCCGGCGTTTTCCACGGTGAATGCGTACGTCACGGTATCGCCGGCAGTATCGAAGGAAGCGCCGTCGAGGTGGTTGAGGACACGGTGCTCAATGCTGTAGGGGGACAGCACCGCGTTGAATTCACCGGCACCGCGAATGGAGGACTTGCTGCGGCTGGCGATGTCTTCGCCCTCAATGACGATCATGGCGCTGCCCTGGGCCTTTTCCCCGGCGTATGCCGGCAGGGCTTCGGGACCTTTCAGGGTCACCGCACTGATGTGCGCGCCGCTGTCCTGGCAGTCCAGAGACAGCGTGTGGCTGCCTGCTTTGAGTTCAAACAGGAACGGCTTGTCGATCCGGGCTGTGGAGTCCGTGAGACCGACCGTCTGCTCCTGCTGGGCAGAAACCGGTGTCGGCGCAATCTCGTTGCCGTAGCGGTCGACCGGAATGTCCTCGGATTCAACAACCCAGAGGGAATTGAGCTTCACGCGCCGCAGCTCGTAGAAGGGCAGCGTGTCATCCACGCGCACAATCAGTTCCGTGGGCAGGGTGGACTGTGTGGTATTCAGGTAAGTCAGCCAGATTTCATACTGGCCATCCTCCGGAACACTGATGTCCACCTTTTTGCTGTCTCCGACTTCCAGGGTCAGATCCGTTTCAAAGGTTACCGCGTTCTTTCCATAGACGGGCAGGGTATAGCCTGCCACCACCTCGGAATAGAGCGGCTCGGTACGGCCCATCCGGACGTTGTCTTCCGCAAGGGCCTCCCATGTGGTACAGCTTACCAGCAGCATCAGTACTGCCAGCAAAGCCAATCCTCTGCGCATCAAACGCACCTCCCGCTTTATATCAGATTCTTTGCATACGTTTTTTGCTGCGGCTGACTGCTTATGCAGTCCGGCCGTTTACTCCGGATCATCGGTCCGGATGCCCCAGAGGGCTTCACCCTTTTCATTGAGTGCGGTAAAACAGGAAACCCATGCACTCTGCGCGCCGTCAAAGCAGCGGGCAAAGACGCCGGTATAGGTTTCACCCTGCACGGTGATGTGCATGCTGCCCGATTCCTGGGATTCCCAGGTGCCGGTGCATTCACCCGTCACCTGTCCGTCTGCGCTGAGCACGCAGGTGGTGGACACATGCTCCACGGTGTTGATGTCGTGCTCATGGAACAGGATCTTGTATGCGCCGGGGCGGTTTTCAGGAAGCGGCACTTCCCGTCCTTCGCCTGTGTAGCGCAGAGGGGAAACCACCGGCCAGCCCTCAGAGTTCATGAACATCTGATGGACTCGCACCGAGAAGCTTTCGCCGCTGTTGGCAAACCGCGTATGGAAAACCAGGAAATAGCGGCCTGTTTCTTCCTCATAATAGGCGCTGTTGTGGCCGGGCGAGCGGAAAGCCTGCACCATCTTGTTGGTATCAGTGTCGACGGATGCAAATTTGTAGCCGCCCATGAGCTTGACCCCGTAGGGTTCATAGTCCACATCATGGAAGAAGGTGCCGGGGGCTCCTCCGCAGTCGATCATGTTCTGTCCCAGACTGTCCGTATAGGGACCGTCCGGCTGACGGGAGCGGCAGACACGGATGTTGTAGCCGCCGTTGCTGTCGAGACCGCCGAAGGAGAGGAACAGGTAATAGTATTCTGTCTCCGGGCTGTAGAGAATGTACGGCGCTTCAATGCGGGCGTGGTTTTTGCCCAGTAGCTTGGTTCCGTAATTCTGGCCCTCCAGGGGGAAGCCGGTTTCCGGATTCATCTCCAGAATGAAGATGCCGCCGGAATAACTGCCGTAGACCATCCACATCCGGCCTTCATGGTCGAAGAAGGCGCAGGGATCGACGACGTTGGGATAGTAGGTGGCGTTATAGCCGCTCATGCCGCTTTTCAGGAAAACGCCCTGGTCGCGGTAGGGACCTTCCGGTGCGTCGGCGATGGCCAGTCCAAGCGCCGAGAGGGGACTGGACCCCTCACAGGTGCAGTAGTACATGGCGTAGCGTCCGTCGGGAAGCTGCTGGACATCGGGAGCCCAGAAGGTTGTGGTTTTTGCCCAGGAAAGGGCTTCCTTCATCTGCGTCTGGACGTCCTCCACCAGCGTACAGCCCGCCTGGGCATCTCTGCTGATGGAGGTCCAGCTGATCAGGTCATCAGACCGGGCTGCTGCCATGTGACTGCCGAAGATATAAAATGTGCCGTCCTCTGCGCGAATGATCGAGGGATCATGGACGGAAACGCTCTGATACCGCGGCGCCTTGACAACTTCCTCAGCGCTGACCGCTTCGGAGGCAAATCCGGCCCACGGCATGCACAGGATCGACGTGGCCAGCATGGCAGCCAGAATGCTTCTTTTCATTCGGGTCATCCTTTTCATTTTGTCCAACACCTGTTTACTTTGGAAAAATACGAAGTAATAAGCTAAAGTCCTAAATGAAACAATAATAGATAGACTGGGAAATGTCAATAGATATTCAGACAAAATGAAAAAGTAATTTATTGTGTTTATTACTTTTTTCCGATTGGAACCGGGAACAGGCCCTGAAGACGGGCAGAAAGCATCCGGATCCCTGACAGCTCAAAGCGTTGAAACGATGACAGGCAAAGGCTTAGCTGATATTTTTCCCTTCGTGTTCGGAGCCCCCCCTGGCATGATGGCGGGCAGACCCGGCCGCATGGCCTCTGTGCGGCGAAAGAACATATAATAGGAAGGAAAAGAAAAATAAGCATGGATCGAAAAGATCCGTAAAATGAAAAAAAGTGCTTGACAGAACGGTCAAACTAGTGTACTATGCCAATAGTACACTAAGACTGCAAGGAGGTGTGTACATGAAGTTTGATCCAAACCGGCCGATCTGGCTTCAGGTGATGACAGACCTGAAAACCGAAATGGCCATTGGGAAACGGCTTCCCGGCACCCGGCTTCCGGGCGGCAGGGACCTGGCCGTCCAGTATGGGATCAATCCGAACACGGCAGCCCGTGTGTATCAGGAACTTGAAAAGGAAGGGCTTTGTGAAACCAGGAGGGGGATGGGCACCTACGTGACAGAAAACGTGGAGCATATCAGCGCTCTCCGACAGGGAATGGCCGTGCGGGCCGTCCGGGATTTTCTGGACCGCATGGCTGTTCTGGGGATCAGCCCTGAACAGGCAGCTGAAATGATAAGAAAGCAGGAGGAATAATCAGTATGCTGGAAAGTCAGTCTATTACCAAAAAGTTTGGCTCCAAAACAGCCGTTGACCAGGTGACCATGCGCTTTGAAACGGGCCATGTCTATGCCATGCTCGGACCGAACGGTTCCGGCAAAACCACCTGGATGAAGATGGCAGCCGGTCTCATCAAGCCGACCTCGGGCACGGTTCTGTTTGACGGAAGCCCCGTTGGCATTGAGAGCAGAAAGCACATTGCCTATATGTCCACCGAACCGTATTTCTATGCATGGATGACGGTGAAGGATGTGGGCAAATACTATGAAGACTTCTTTGAGGATTTTTCCTACGAACGGTATACAGGCCTTCTGAAAAAGATGGAACTGACCGAAGAGATGAAAACCACTTCGCTCTCGTCCGGTATGATGGCCAAGCTCAAGATTGCCGTTACCATGGCAAGGGATGCCATGGTCTACATGCTCGACGAACCGTTCAACGGCATTGATCTGCTGGCCAGGGATGAAATCCGCGCGTGTATTCTCGAGTATGCATCCGAAACCAAGGTCCTTCTTCTATCCAGCCACCTTGTGGAAGAGATGGAAGCCATTGCAGACAAGGCTGTCTTCCTGAAGAACGGACATCTGGTTGACCAGGTCGACCTGGAAGAGATGCGCAGGGAAAAGGGCATTTCCATGGCGGACCGGTACCGCGAGATCTACGGGCATGAGGAGGCACAGGCATGATTAAGCTGATGAAATATGAACTCCGGAAAACTCTTTTTGTGAAACTGATTGTTCTTGCCGCGGCGGCCCTGGCAGAAATCGTTTTTCTCATCGGTGTGCTGGGCGACAGGGAGCGCATGACAGGCACCGGGATTGTCCTTCTGACGATGCTGGCGATGGGCGGGATCATGGTGATCGGCCTTGCAAGCGTTGTCACGCTCCACAGGGATGTCAGCACCAAACAGAGCTACATGCTCTTTATGACCCCGAACAGCTCTTACTCCATTCTCGGCGCCAAGATGCTGGAAAACGGACTGTCCATTCTGCTGGCAGGTGCCTGCTTCTTTGCACTGGGTGCACTGGATATCACCCTGCTCTTTGCGCATGAAAAGCGTCTGGATGCGCTGTGGAATACGATCCGGTCGTTTCTGGAGCAGTTCAATGAGCAGATCACACTGGATCTGCCCACGATGCTGTCCCTGGCGGCCAATCTGATCTGCTCATGGATTTCCACGACGGCTGCCATGTATCTGGGCGTTGTGATTGCCAATGCGCTTCTCAAAGGCAAGCGGTTCAGCGGTTTCGTCAGTTTCCTGGTCATCGTTGCCCTGCTGTGGCTGATTGGTTATGTTCAGGTCGAGACGCTGGATGCGAGCGTCTCCATCCGCACGGCATACTGGGCGGATACAGGCGTTGCGCTGGGATTCTCCGTGGTCATGTATTTCCTTGCAGCGCAGATCATGGAGCGGAAACTGAGCGTATAACAGAACACGTTCTCAGAGGATGAAAGCGGCAGTCTCCGGAGGATTCCGGGACTGCCGCTTTCATGCTTCAGAGAAACATGATGAATCATATACACACGCGTCAAAAGAATAAAGATGTGACTGGAAAAAGCAGGCATGGACATGAAAAAATGTCTGTGTTACAATCATCCCATGCATGGCAATGAAAGAAGAGTATCTGGAGGGTCTGATTTGCGTAAACTGATTGTTTTTCTGGCAGTCCTTTTGTTTCTGCTGCCGGCTTCGGCGGAAATATACATTGATCAGGAGCCGCCGGAAGACTGGGCGTCAAGGGATCTGCTCAGGCTGACCGTGTTTCCTGCCTTTCAGAATGACATCTTCCTGATGGAGTGCGGCGGGGAATCGATGCTCATCGACGGCGGCACGGCCCAGTATATTCAGAAAGTGCAGGAAGTGCTGGAAAAACGCGGATATGGGGAGCATCTCAATTATATTGTGAATACCCATCCGCATGATGATCACATTGACTGTGCTGCGGACCTGATCCGCAGAGGCCTGTCGATTGATCTGTTTATGACACCTTTTCCTGAGGATTACGGGAATCCGCACCACCAGACCATGGTGAGACACCTTCAGGAAAAGGGCTTTCCCTACAGACAGGTGATGGACGGAGAAACCATTCGCCTGGGCAGCGCAGAGATTGACTGTTTTTCATGGCTGGATGCCGTGGAGGTCAATGCCCGAAGCATGCAGATGCATGTGCGCTTTGGAAACACGACGCTGCTTCTCAATGGAGACCTGACCGGGAAGGGAGAGCACCATTATCTGGAAACCCTTGAGGCGAAGCATCTGGAATCGGACATCCTCAAAGCGCCGCATCACTCTCTGGCGCACATGGTGCCGGAATACCTGGAGACGGTGAATCCGAAATTTGTGTTTCTGATTAACGAGAAAAACCGGGCGAAGAAGAGCGAAAACCAGCTGGCCAAAAGAAATATTCCGCATCTGTACAACGCAGACGGAACCATCACGATGGAAACGGACGGCGTGGACTGGTATATTTCTCAGGTCAAAGGATGGAACTGACAGACAGCAGGCAGGAATTCTCAATGAGGGTTCCTGTTTTTTTCTGCTTCCGCACGGATATTGACACATCGGAGGGGTTGTGCTACCTTGAAGCGTAGAAAAACACTGGTGATACAGAGCGCATAACAACGTGGGAGGCAGATCAATGCTGACATTTCTGATGATTGGAGCCCACCCGGATGATATGGACCTGAACTGCGGCGGGACAGCCATCCGTCTTAAGCAACAGGGACACCGGGTGATTTTTCTGTCCATGACCAACGGCAATGCAGGTCACATGACCATGACGCCGGAAGAGCTCAGAAGCACAAGAATGCAGGAAATGAAAGAGGCTGCACAGCGGTTTGGCGGCATCCGGTATGAGACCATGGACATCAATGACGGGTATCTGACTGCGGACATTGAGAACCGGGACCGGCTGATCCGGTATATCCGGAAGGAAAAGCCGGATGTCATCATCACGCATCGCAGCTGTGACTATCATCCCGACCACCGGGCCTGCGGGCAGCTGGTCATGGACTGCAGCTACCTGGTCGGCGTGCCGCTGATCTGTCCGGATGTACCGGCCCTAAGGTATCACCCGGTGATCCTGCTGTGTGAGGATGAGTTCACAAGCCCGGCCCCGTTCCGCGCCGATCTCGCCGTTGCGTGCGATGCAGTGGCCGAACAGAAGATCCATGCTGTGATGGCCCACCACAGCCAGTTTATGGAATGGCTTGCGTATGACGGGCACTGGGATGATGTGCTCTGTGCCAGGACACCCGAAGAGGCGGAGCAGGCTGTCCATGACCGTCTGCAGCGGTCCTTCGCAGAACCGGTGCAGCGTTTTCCGGAGGCGTTTCCTGAAAGCGCATGCTTTGGCGAAGTCTTCCAGGTGGATGAATACGGTGGAAGCATGACAGAGGAAATCCGCAGGGCTATGTGCGGTCCGGACCCGAAAGAATAAGAGGCCGAATCAGAAAGGAAGATTTTGACATGGAAACGAAGACATTTTCATACCGCGGCTTTATGCTTGACTGCGCAAGACATTTTATCCCGCTGGAGGACCTTCTGCGCCTTATGGATGGCGCCGCACTGTGCGGCATGAACACCATGCACTGGCATCTGGTGGATGACCAGGGCTGGCGTCTGGAGATCCGGAAGTATCCGCGGCTCACGGAAGTCGGAAGCCGCAGGGGCCCGGCCTATTTCGGGGCGGCAAACGAGAATGAAAACAACGAGGGATTCTATACGCAGGAACAGATCCGGACGGTGGTTGCGCATGCGGAAAAGCTCGGCATGAATGTGATTCCGGAGATCGAGATCCCGGGTCACGCCAGCGCCATGCTGGCGGCCTATCCGGAGCACGGCTGCAGAAGAATCGTATACACCCATGACGGGGAGCAGATTCAGGAAAAGCCTTATTCATATGCGGTCGGCGTTCTGGCGGGCGTGTTTCCCAACCTGATCTGCGCCGGAAAGGACAGCGCTGTGCGCTTCCTCAAGGATATCCTGGATGAAGTCTGCGAACTGTTCCCGGGACCCTATGTCCATATCGGCGGGGATGAAGCGATCAAGCAGCACTGGCGCCGCTGTCCGGAATGCCAGAAGCGGATCCGGGAACAGGGACTGAAGGACGAAAAGGAACTCCAGAAATGGCTGGTCATGGAGATGGGAAGCTATTTGCATGAAAAGGGAAAGAAAACCATCGTCTGGAATGAATCGCTCGACGGAGGCATTCTGCCGGATTACTTCATTGTACAGCACTGGCTCGGGAATGATGCGGATACGGAAGCCTTCATGGCAGAGGGCGGCAAGGTGATCTCCAGTGAAGTCGGGAACTACTATGTCAGCAGACCGTGGGGCTTCCTGGATGTCTGGGATGTCTACAGCGCGCCGGCGGTTCCGGACTATGCCAAAGCACATCCGGAAAACCTGATGGGCATTGAAACGCCGCTCTGGTCGGAGCGGGTCACCAATCCCGCACGGGCGGAGAAAATGCTCTTCCCGCGCATCAAAGCGGCCGAACTGAAGATGGAAGGCGCCGTTCTTTCGCAGGACGAACTGATCGAGAAGCTGCGTGAAACCTGCAGCGAGCTGGAGAAGATCGGCATTCATCCAGCGCCCGAGAGCATCTGGATTTCCGATGCAGCCACGCGTGCGCAGGCCAAAAAGGAGGATGATGCGCGGCACGATGCACCCGAGGCCCAGGATACCTGGCGGATCTGTGATGACCTTCTGCGCTCGGAGAGCATGGAAAAGCTGCTCATTGAGATCGGGATGCCCAGAGAATTTGCCGTTCGGGTGATGGACTGTGCCTTCCACAGGGTGCCGGAGTTCTGCGGCGATGCGGAAGGCTTTGGTGGGGACGGTGCCGAGCAGATGGCCCAGCAGCTGGGCACAGCCCTGGATAACCGGAGCTTCGGCCCGTGGAAGGGACTGCCCGAGAAGGTCTGGCTGGACACCATGAAGTGCTACACGCGGTTTGTCAGAGAGCATATTGCGTCGACCGGGTATGCAGCGTTTGACCGGGGCTTCTGGACCACGCGGCAGATGAGCGCAAAGCTGTTCCGCATTGGGGAACTGGAGTATGAACTCCTCGAGGAGAACGGGGTCAAGCAGATCAGCATCCACATTCCGACAGATGCAAGCCTGGAGGCAGACAAACTGAATGCTTCCGTGGATGCAGCCCGCGATTTTCTGAAGACATTCTTCAGTGACTGGGCAGATTCCCCGATGCGCTGCGCTTCATGGCTGCTCTCTCCGGATCTGGCTGCCTTCCTCCCGGAGACTTCCCGCATTCTGCACTGGCAGAAAGCATTCGATATTGAGGCGGATGAAGATGGGAAGGGAAGCGTGCTTCAGTGGGTGTTCGGCCTGTGCGGGGCGCAGATCCGGGAGCTGACCGATCTGAATACGCTCAGGGAAGAAACCCTCCTCCAGAAAAAACTCAAGGCGCATCTGCTCTCAGGCGGCACGATCCGCAACGGAAAAGGTCCCCTGGTCCGCCGGTTTGAGTAAATTCTGATGTAAAAAAGATCCTGCCGGATTGAATTCCGACAGGATCTTTTGCATGAGGATGACTTATTTCAGATATTCCGTTTTGATGTATCCGGTGATGCCGTTGTAGATGACTTTGCTCCATTTTCCCTGGGTTCCGATCACAGTCACCTTGGTACCGACCTTCAGCTGGGCGACGCGTGCATAGCCTGTTCCGGGGCCGCGGCGCATGTTGACCTTTTCGTTGTCGGGGCTCTTGACGGTTTTCGTCTTGCCCTTGACGGTGGTGCCGGTAGAGGTTGTGGTGGTAATCGCCTTGGGCTTCTTCATGGAGATGTAATCGTCACGGACATAGCCTTTGAGGCTGCCGGACTGGATATGGTACCATCTTCCCTCATGGCCCAGAACCGTGATCTTGGTGCCGTGGTCCAGCTTGCCAACGGAAGCATACCCCGTGCCTGCTGCGCGGCGGACATTGACTTTCTTGCCGTCCGTGCTGGTAATATATGCGGAATAGGTCTTTCCGGAGGTGACGGTGGTTGTGGATGTCGCGGCCTTCGGTGCCTTCTTGGAAATGTACTGGTTCTGCACATAGCCGCGGACGGTGCCGGAGGTGATATGTGTCCACTTGGCGCTGCTGGTATCCTGAATGACGGTGACTTTGGTGCCGGACTCAAGCTGCCCGTTGACCGCATACCCTGTGCCTGCACCGCGGCGGACATTGACTTTCTTGCCGTTGCTGCTGACGATATAGGCGGTATAGGTCTTGGCCGATGTGGTGGTGCCCGTCGTGGTTGCAGCGGGCAGTGTTTTGCTCACATAGGTGTTCTGCACGTATCCGGTCAGACTTCCGACCTTGACTTTGCTCCAGGAGGTGCCTTTCTCAATGACCGAGACCTTGGTGCCGGAAGGAGCCTGCAGAACCAGGGCATACGCTGCACCGCCGCCGCGGCGGACATTGATCTTTTTGCCATTGGAGCTGACAAGATAAGCCGTGTATGGCGCTTTCTTGACGGTCGGTTTGACATACTTGGAGGAAAGCCCGCTTCTCCTGATGTAGCCTTTTCCGGAAGGCGTGCTGACATAGCTCCAGTTGCTGCCGGATGTGACAACCGTCACCTTGGTGCCCTTGGACAGGGTGGCCACGGAACTGAAGGTCGCAGCAGGGCCCTTGCGCAGAACCGTCTCGTCGGCCTTGACATAGGCGGTGGACTTGGAAGAGGTCTTCAGATACTTGGTCCGGACATAGCCGGTGTCACCCGAGGAGAATGTGACATAGGCCCAGTTGCTGTCATATTTCTTGTAGGATGTGACCGCGTAGTCTGTTCGGAAGGAACCGATTACAGACGCGGAATCTCTTGGCTCAGTGTGGACTTTGAGCCAGCTGGTGCCGCTGACATAACGGGCTGCGAGCGCAGCTGAACTGGTGATGACCAGGAGCACGACAACCAGGATCAAAACCGATAAACGTTTCTTCATGGATATTTTCCTCCATTTTGATAAGGAACCGCCTGTCATTATAAGGGAAAGAACATACAAAGTAAACTTCGCACCAAAGATTCTTTCGGGCATCTTTTGGCTGTTCAGGTACAAAGCATTACATTTCAAGCGCCTGCACGTCGGCCTCCATCCTGTTTAGGTCTTCGGCAGAAAGGGTGACGGACATGGCGCGGGCGTTGTCTTCGACCTGCTCCGGCGTCCTTGCGCCGACGAGCACGTGGACGGGGAAGGCATGGGCTGCGGTGAAGGCGATGACCAGATTGCCCTTGCTGCAGCTGTATTTTTCACACAGGTCCTCCCAGCCGCTGAGAAGATCCAGTGCTTTTCTGCGCCGTTCAGGCTGGAAATTCGGGTTGCTGTTGCGCGTATTTCCTGCGGGATACACAGTGTCCATGGTGACCTTGCCGGTGAGGAGTCCCTGTTCCAGAGGCGAATAGGCCTGGAGGGAGACGCCGAGTTCGCGGCACAGGGGCAGCAGTTCTTTCTCCACACGCCGCGTCATGATGGAATATTTCTCCTGAATGACATCCAGTCCGCCTGCTGCCACATAGGCCCGGACAAAATCCGGCGTGACATTGGATGCGCCGATGGCGCGGATTTTGCCCTGCGCTTTCAGCGTGAGGAAGGCATCCAGCGTTTCCTCCACCGGATACAGCGTGGTATCCGTGGTCTGCCAGTGCGTATAGAGTACATCGAGATGATCCGTTCCCAGGCGTTTCAGGCTTTCTTCCACATCCTGGATAATGGAGGCCATGGAAAGGTCGCGGTAGACATCCGTTCCGTCCACGGTTTTGTGAAAGACCGGTGTCTGATGGCGCCACTCAAGGCCGCACTTGGTGGACAGAACCACTTTATCCCTTCGGCCCTCAAGCGCTTTTCCGACGACTTCTTCGCTGTGAAACAGGCCGTAAATCGGTGCCGTATCAATCCAGACGATCCCCAGATCGACTGCACGCTGGATGGCGGAGATGGAAATACGGTCATCCTGATCGCCCCACCAGGCACCGCCGCCGATGGCCCATGTGCCCATGCCGAGCGCGGGAACAACGATACCGCTCCGGCCGATTTCGATGGTTTTCATGGCCCGTTCAACCTCCTGCCGGAAGAGGCTCTCCCTTCCGGTGATATATGGATTTCTCTCACCCCATTATATTGCAGGCACCTGCGTCCGTCAATGCGAGGGACGAAGGAATCAAAAGAAAAAACCGGGCACGGATGTGCCCGGAAGGGAATGCAGCGGGGGATCAGTCAGAGAGTTTTGCCCTGACGGCAGCAATCTCGTCGGCGGTCAGCCCGATGGACTCGAGATAGCTGACGCAGCTCTCCTGCAGATTGCCGGAGGAGAGATTTTCCATGCCGAACGCGGCTGCGAGCGTCTTCTGAATATTGCTGGAAGCAATGATGTCGTACTGTTCAGTGCCGGGCTGTACGCCGTAATAGTTGAAGAAGGTCACCATGTAATCGGCGGTGATTTCTTCTGCACTGGCACCCATCAGCGCCTCGATGACAGCGGAGACAAACCCTGCGCGGTCCTTGCCCTCATTGCAGTGCACAAGGAACGGGGCTTCACCGGCTGCGATAAAGCGGAGGCATTCTGCCAGGCCGTGACGGAATTCCTCAGAGGAGAAATCCACGCCGAGGTTCAGGCAGATGTAGTTCTGCTTCGAATAATAGGATTCTGCGAATCCTTCATAGCCTTTCATGGTTTCCTCTGCATCGGCCAGGTTGACGAAGGTTTTGACGCCGGCCTTTTCAGCGGCTGCATCCGCCTCATGGTTCCGGTTGATTTCAGGATTGACGGGAGAGGAGGAGCGATAGAGCTTCCCGGCGCCGATGCCGCTTGTGGTGACCGCACGGAAATTGGCGTAGGCCTCGTCCGTCAGGTCAGGGTAATCCTCGCGGTTTTCACTGCGGACCAGCTGATGCATGACCCACTGGTCATAATAGCCGCCCTTTTCCTTCATGGCGATGGATACCGCGACGGGTTCCTCGACTTTGTAGTGCCAGATGTAGCCGGGATCGGCCTCGATCTTTTCCTTTTCAGCGATGGCCGTGGTGGTGGCCAGGTCGCCCATGTTGATGGCGAGAATGATCGTGTCTTCATTCGTGTCGGGCTTGATGACCACGCGGCAGATCATGCTGCCCTGGTCAACATCCGAATAGTTGGATCCAACGGGCATCTCCAGTTCCTGTCCGTTGAGGGTGACGGTGACGATGTCGCCGTAGGCATATCCCTGAGAAAGCAGTTCACTGCCTTTCATGGACAGCACAAGGTTTCCGTACTTCTGGATTTCCGTGACGGTGGCGGATGTGCCCTCGGCCGTGACAGGAACCAGGACGGAGACGAGCAGACAGAGGATCAGGAAGAAAGAGAAGATTTTTTTCATGATATGTACCTCCTGTCATGGATTTGATATATGAATTGTATAATTTTGTAACAGAAGTGTCAAAGGAAAGAAAGAAAAAATCAGCGGCTGAAGGAACCGATGGGGGAGATCAGGTTCCTTCGGCGGAGAATCTCCTCTTCCCGTTTGCTCAGTTTCGGATAAAACCAGGTGTCTCCGCTCCGGATCATGCAGATCTGGCGGACGTTTTCCCATTCGTCCGAAGTAAAGGCGATCTCCGAAATGCCCGGGAGGGCGGCAAAGAGGACCGCATCCGATTCGAGCGGACGAAACTGAAAGCTCTGGGGCTCAATGAGCCCGGATGGCGTGACGATGCCCCTGTAACTCTGGGTCAGCACGGGATAGCTTTTGCCGGGGACACGGCGGGAGGTGACAGCATAGAGGTAGATATTGCTGCCGATTTTGCGCAGCTGTGTCCCTTTGTACTGCTCCTTGACACGCTGGGCCCACTCCGGAAAGTCACTCTGCTTCATGCAACCGCTCCTATTCTGATGAAGATACAATATATAATACTCTCTTCCGGAAGCACGTCAAGATCCGGCAGACAAAGGCATGGCGCGAAAATTGTGCGAACTCTGAAACCTTTGGGAGACAACGGATTGATGAAAAGCCGCAAAAATTATGCGGGTTTACAGGAGACAAAAAAAGGTTTACGATATGGCTCGGAAAGAGACAAAACAGACAAATATACAGACCAAAATATCCATCGTCAGGGAGGAATCGCCATGACGTCTTTATCTGGCAGAAAAATGCAGCACCGGGGCAGTCTGGGTCAGCGCATTGTGCGCACCCTTCAGAGGGACTGGCAGCTCTGGGTGCTTCTGCTTCCGGCCATCGCCTTCTTCATCGTCTTCTGCTATTTCCCGATGTACGGCGTGCAGATTGCCTTCAAGGATTACAAGGCGGCGTTTGGCATCAACGGCAGCAAATGGGTCGGGCTGAAGCATTTTGAGAAGTTCTTTTCTTCCTATTACTGCGGACGCATGTTCGCCAACACCTTCCTGCTCAACCTCTACGGACTGCTGTTCGGCTTCCCGATTCCGATTGTCCTGGCGATCCTGCTCAATCAGCTCAATGGCAAGCGGTTCAAAGGGTTTGCCCAGACAGCCATCTATGTGCCGCATTTTATCTCCACTGTGGTGCTGGCCGGCATGATCTACCTCTTCTTTTCGCCCACCAACGGCATTATTAACCGGCTCATTGCAGCCTTTGGCGGCACCCCGATCTACTTTGTCATTGAAGCGGGATGGTTCCGGCCGCTGTTTATCGGGTCGGACATCTGGCAGAACGCAGGGTGGAACACCATTCTGTACATTGCAACGCTCACCGGCATTGATCCGCAGCTCTACGAGGCGGCCACCATTGACGGAGCGACCCGCTGGGACAAGATCAAGCACATTGATATCCCGCATCTGCTGCCGATCTGCGTGATGATGCTGATTCTCTCCTGCGGATCCCTGCTTTCCTCCAACACGGACAAGGCGCTGCTTCTGCAGACCAGCGGCAACATCAAAACCAGCGACATCATCGGCGTGTATGTCTACAACACCGGTCTTGGAAAAGCGCAGTATTCCTATACTTCGGCGATCGGTCTTTGCCTGAACGTGATCAACTTTGCCATCATCATGTTGGTCAACGCGTTCTCCCGCAAGGTTTCCGAGATCAGCCTGTTCTGAGGGGAGGGAGACAGACATGGCGAAACAGCATTCCACGCGCATCCGCGAAACCCATGCGGACCGGGTTTTCAATGTTATCAATCTGATTTTCTGGCTGCTGATTCTCTTTATTGTCCTCTATCCGCTTTGGCTGATCATCATTGCCTCCGTCTCGGACCCGGACGCGGTGCTGGCAGGACGTGTCCTCCTCTGGCCCGTGGACTTTTCCCTGATGGGCTATCAGGCGGTCTTCCAGTACAGTGAGCTGTGGAACAGCTATATGAACAGCATCTTTTATACCGTGGGCGGTTCCTTCCTGAGCGTCATCATAACGATTGCAGCTGCCTATGCGCTGTCGAGAAAATTCACGGGAAAAACCCTGGTGAACCTTGGCATTACGTTCACCATGTTCTTCTCCGGCGGTCTGATCCCGATCTTCCTGAATGTCCGGGACCTGGGTCTGTACAATACCAGAACGGTCATGATTCTCATCAACCTCGTCTCCGTCTGGAACCTCATGGTGGCCAGAACCTACATCCAGACCACGATTCCCAATGAACTCTATGAAGCCGCCGTCATGGACGGCGCAGGACATTTCACCTATTTCTTCAAGTGTGTCCTGCCCCTCTCGGGGACAATCATCGCCGTGCTGTCGGTCTATTACGGTGTGGCAAGATGGAATGACTATTTTACCGGCCTCGTCTTTATCCGCGACCGCGTCAAACTGCCTCTGCAGACGGTCCTTCGCGAAATCCTGGCTTCGCTCTCGTCGACGGGATCGAGCGATACCTTCTTTGAAGCCTATGCGGACAACCTCGGCGGTCTCCAGGAAGCACTGAGAAAGGCCGAAGTGGCCAAGTACTGCTGCATTGTGGTGTCCACCGTCCCGGCCGTGATCCTTTACATCTTCATGCAGAAGTACTTTGTCAAGGGCGTCATGATCGGTTCCCTGAAAGGCTGATTTGTACCCAAACAGAGCGGGTGCTCTGGTAAATATACAATAGGAGGATATGCCCATGAAAAAACTGTTTGCTCTGCTTCTGTGCCTGTGCATGGTCTTCTCCTTCATGAGCTTTGCAGCGGCTGAAGAGAAGGTCAACCTGACGGCGATCCAGTATGCTCTGGAAAACCAGCAGACGGATTTCAATAACCTGTGGTTCTTCCAGCAGGTTGAAGAAAAGACCGGTGTGCATGTCGATTTCCAGGTCGTCAAGGATGCCGACTGGGAAACCACGACCAACCTGATGTTCGCTTCCGGCGAATATCCGGACATGATTCTGCGCAACTCCGTTGACGTGGAAGAATACGGCGTGACCCAGGGCCTGCTTCTGCCCCTGGATGAATACCTCACCGAAGAGATCATGCCCAACTATGTCAGCCGTCTGCACATGAACAATGCCGGCGATTCCATTCCCGCCAGCGACGGCAAGACCTACTACATCGGCTATCTCATGGCTCAGAACGTCAATCATACCGGTACCTGGTATGTGAACCAGGCCAAGCTGGATGAACTGGGCATTGCACAGCCCAAGACCATTGACGAAGTCACCGACATGCTCCGCAAGATGAAGGCTGCCGGCATGGAATATCCGTTCTCTGCCTCCTTCACCCAGTTCGGACCGGAAACCATCTGGAACCAGTTTGCCTCCTTCGGCGTACCGGAGAACACCTACTACTATTACATTGACGAGAATGAAAAGGTCCAGTTCACCGGCGCACAGCCCGGATACCGTGCCTGCGTGGAATGGCTCCACACCCTGTATGAAGAAGGCCTCATGGATCCCGAATCCCTGACGCAGGACTCCAACCTCTGGGCCAACAAGGTCAATGCCGGCCAGGTCGGATACTTCTGCTACCTCCGTCTGATCAACACCGCGATCAGTGCGGAGAATGTCCCGAACTTCAAGTCCATCCTGCCTCCTGTGGCTGACGGCTACAAGGCCTGCGTTTCTCAGATCCTTGAAGTGCCCACCGCCGGTGCCTACCTGACCAAGACCTGCAAGGACCCGGTCGCAGCCCTCAAGTGGATCGATGCACAGCTCGAAACCGAAACCATGATGGTTGCCCTCAACGGCAAGATGGGCGAGCAGATCATCCTGAACGATGCCGGCAAGTATGAAGTCATCGACATCCCCGCCGACAACGGTCTGTACAAGTTCGTGCCTGTCACCCAGGGCCAGTTCTTCGCCCCCGGCGAATACTACAGCGCGATTTATCAGATGGCTCCTCACCGTGTGGAACGCTATGAAGACTCCCAGGCCTATGCGGCAGCAGGCGTTCTGGAATACAAGAGCTTCCAGTATCTCCGTGACCTGGCCAAGATGGGCAATGAGGATGCGGTCGAAGCAGCCAACATCTACACCGAACTGAAGAAGTTCATGGAAGAATCCTTCACTGAGTTTGTGAAGAACGGTGTCACCGACGCCACCTGGGAAGAATTCCAGAACACGGCCAAGGGCATCGGCGTGGAGCGCTACATTGAGCTCTATCAGACTGCCTATGACAACTTCCTCGCAAAGTAATTTTAGGAAGATAAAGTGACCTGCAGCGCCCCCGTTTCGGGGGCGCTGCTTGTTTTTGGAATGTCATGCAGAAGTGCAGCAGGGGCACGGCATGGCATGGCTTTTTTCATATTCCGTGATATACTTTTTACATGCAGTTCCGTATCAACAGAGGAGAACAGGCTGCCGGGACTCCTCTGCATCTGCAGGGCAGCCGAATGTTCTCGTAAGGAGTTGAAATTTGAATATGAAAAAATGGTGGTCTCTGATTGCAGCGTGCATGCTGCTGACGATGATGCTCATCTGCCCTGTGTCCGGGCTTGGAGAAGACGAGCAGATGACAGAATATGTGATTCGGGTCTGTGACCAGTACGGCACTCCGGTGCCCGGCACGTACGTGAATATCTGCACGGATACGACCTGTCAGCCGTCTCTCACGGATGAAAACGGAGAGATCCACTATCCGGGAGAACCCCAGGCCTACCACCTGCAGGTGCTCAAAGTGCCGGAAGGCTACAGCTTTGACGCATCTCAGGAGATGTATACCGGGGAGGAACCCTGTGAAACCGTGATGACGATTACCCGGAATGCCTACCTGATCCGCATTGTGGATCAGAATGACGAGGCAGTCCCCGGCGCGATGGTCAATCTGTGCACGGATACGTTCTGCACCTCGTCCCAGGCGGACGAAAACGGACAGGTCCTGTATGAGGTGGAACCTGATATTTATCACCTGCAGATCATCCGTGTCCCGGAGGGCTACAGCTTTGAACGCGGGCGTGAGTATTACACCGATCCGCGGTATGTCGAAATCGTGCTGAAAGTGAATAAGGATGTCTGACAGGAAAGGGGGAGCACGCATTATGAAGAAACGGAATGTATTTTTCTTCATCCAGGCGGCTCTCTGCATTCTCCTGTGTGCGCTGCTTTCAGCCGGAGTTGTTCGGCTGTATGCTGAGGGCATGGCGCGGGTCGGGGCCGGGGACGTGCAGTCCCCGGTCTTCACGCGGGAAGCAGTCCTGGAGAAACTGACATCCCTTATCCCCCTGTTTCTTCTTGCACTGGGACTGCTCGTGGTCTCAGTGATCCTGCATATCAGAAACCGCACCCCTCAGGTCCGGGATCCGGAAACCGAAAGGAATCTGGCCTGTGCAGGGATTGCAGAGCCCTCGGAGGAGATGCAGCGGGAGAGGGGAACACAGAAAAAACTGTCATGGTTTGGAAAGGCCGGTGCTGCGCTGTGCATGGTCCCGGCTGTCCTGTATCTGTGCATGCCCTCGCATTTTGAGAGCACACAGCTCGAGGAAGTCATGGGGGCCCTGCTGCTGCATATCCTTCCGTGGACGGCAGCTGCATTCGGTCTTCTGTGCGTGACAGAGTGCCTTCGGGAAAAAAGCATGGAACGGGAAACCAAAGCGGCTGTTGTGTTGCGCAGAAACGGAACTTCCTCCGCTCCACGGCCGGGAGAGGAAAAAAGGAAGAACCTGGATGGTGAAAAGAGGCAGCAGTGGATTCGCGGAATCCTGCTCCTTGCTGCCGCCGCCCTGATCATCCACGGGGTGCTCAACGGAAGCATGCGGGATGTGTTCATCAAGGCGGTCCATATCTGTACGGAGTGTATTGGCCTTGGCTGACATGAAAACCTGGTGGCGCTCGCATCGGCCGACGACGCGCCGCCTTGCGCAGGTTTACTGCGCACTTTTGTACAACGCAAACCTGAAAGGGTTTGTGGAAGGAAAAATCTATACGGGCCCGGTGAAGAATGCCTGTGTGCCGGGACTCAACTGTTACTCCTGTCCCGGGGCGGTCGGTGCATGCCCGCTCGGTGCGCTGCAGAATGCAGCAGCCTCCACGGGAGCACGCGCCGGAACCTATGTCCTGGGCATTCTGATGCTCTTCGGAATCATCCTGGGCCGCACGGTCTGCGGATGGCTGTGCCCGATGGGCCTGATCCAGGAACTGCTGCACCACATTCCGACACCGAAAATCCGGAAAAGCAGGATCACCGCAGTCCTGTCGTATCTCAAATATGTCATTCTGACGGTCTTTGTTCTGGCCATACCGCTTTGGTATGGGCTGAAGCACAACCTGCCGCTTCCCGCATTCTGCAAGTATATCTGCCCTGCAGGCACGCTGGAAGGGGCTGTGGGGCTGCTGGCCAATGAAAAGAATGCCGGCCTGTTCTCCATGCTCGGTCTCCTCTTTACCCGGAAATGGGTCATTCTCCTGGTGGTCGGGCTTGCCTGTGTGTTCTGTTACCGGTCGTTCTGCCGTTTTCTGTGCCCGCTTGGTGCGATCTATGGATTCTTCTGCCGCTTTGCGCTCATTGGGGTCAGGGTGGAGGAGGGAAACTGCACCCGCTGCGGCGCATGCATCCGGAGGTGTCCGATGGATGTGCGGCGTGTGGGTGACCATGAGTGCATTCACTGCGGTGCGTGCATGGACGTGTGCCCGACCGGTGCGATTTCCATGCAGTGCGGGAAGATCACCCTGAAGACATCCGAACGGGTCTCCGGGCTGAAAGCAGATCCTGTGTTTGAAAAAGATCAGAAAAAGCGGATCCGGCGGGGACACTGCATATGGGCTGTCCTGCTGGTTGTGCTGATCGCAGCGCTTGTCTGGTTCAATTTTCTGGCCCCGTCGGGGACAGAGGATGGCAGTGTACTGCCTCAGGCAGAGATTGGGGAAAGCACAGCCCCTGTCGGGCATGCAGTCGGTGAGCAGGTCGAAGATTTTACCATCGCCACCACCGACGGCGGAACATTCCATCTGAAGGAAACACGCGGACACGTGACGGTGATTAATCTCTGGGCCACCTACTGCACACCCTGTGTTCAGGAACTGCCGTATTTTTCACAGCTCGCAAAGGAATACCCGGAGATCAGCATTCTTGCTGTGCATTCGGGTCTTGTGACCGAGGATGATATTCCTGGCTATATTGCACAGAGAGACTGGGATGGGATCACATTTGCCGTGGATACCGAAGACGGTGCGGTGTACAGCTGCGTCGGCGGAGATGCCCTGCTTCCCAGAACCATTATCCTCAATGCAAGGGGCGAAGTCACCTACAACGAGGCAGGCTCAATGAGCCATGAAAAACTGGAAGCGCTTGTACAGGCTGCAGAGTAATCCCAATCCCAATATCATGAAGCGCCGGCTCAGCTGAGACGTACGCTTCATTTTCTATTGATCATTTCGGACAATCGGGTTACAATGGCAGTGTTTTGCAGATGCTGCACAGACAGAGAGGGTCCCTGAGGCGTTGACAGCATGGACCATCTCTCGGAAATGGAGAATGACAGATGAACATTCGAAGGATTTTTCTATTGTTGATCCTGGCCGTTCTGATGGTGTCCGGAGCATCCGGGGCATCCGCTGCGGCAGACGACGGAACGATCCGTAGCTGGAATGCAGAAGAAAAATGGCAGTATATTCAGTTCGGACAATATATGTATGAAAGCAATGGGGCCATGGCACCGGTGGAATGGCGCGTGCTCTATGTGGAGGACGGGAAGGCCCTGATTATCACCGAGCATGTGATTGACCTGTGCCAGCCGCATCCCATGGACAGTGAGGCGGATTTTAACTACTACAAGGATGTCAAGCACAAGGGACGACTCAAGCCGATCATGAAACTCTATGAGGATACCGCGATTCCCGAATGGTTTGATACGGTCATGTGGCCTGTACTCATCGGGGATGATCCCATCGGTGCGGCCTTTGTGGATGAAGGGTTGGGAAGACTGTTCTGCATGACCAAGGAAGAATGGTCCCGGAAGGAATACGGATTCCCGAAAAAGTCGGACAGTGCCCCGAACCCTGCCCGCG
>Ga0129307_1001134_pt1 | contig 31488 bp, 29 predicted proteins | sample P1105metagenome_FD_94437 | JGI IMG/M metagenome (GOLD analysis project Ga0129307, IMG submission 94437) | Capybara group fecal microbial communities from Wisconsin, USA - P1105 metagenome | ecosystem: Host-associated > Mammals > Digestive system > Large intestine > Fecal | place: USA: Wisconsin...
CGTAAATGATTTTGTAGGGGACGCCGCACTTGACACGTGCCCAGCCCCTTTGTCACTGCGTGACATTTCCCCACACTGTGGGGAATCACCCGGCGTCCCAAAACAGGTTTTTTGACAAGCTGAAGGGCTGCCAAAAGGCAGCCCTGCTCTGATAACTATTCACTTCAGTTCAGCAGCAAGCTTTTCAAATCTTGCCATAGCTTCGATAGTGCGCTGTCTGTCACCGAACGCAGTCAGTCTGAACCAGCCTTCGCCGTTCTTTCCGAAGCCTGCACCGGGAGTTCCGACAACGGCTATCTTTTCAAGCATAAGATCAAAGAAATCCCAGCTCTTCATGCCATTCGGGCACTTGAACCAGATATAAGGCGAATTTACGCCGCCTGTAAACTTGACACCCAGCTTTGTCATGGTGTCGGCAATGATACGTGCATTCTCCTGATAGTAGGCAATATTCTCGTGTATCTGCTTCAGGCCTTCCTCAGTGAAAACAGCCGCAGCCGCACACTGTACAGGATAGGATACGCCGTTGAATTTGCTTCCCTGTCTGCGTCCCCAGAGCTGAGCAACACTTACTTCTGTGCCGTCGCTTGCTCTGAACTTCAGAGCTTCGGGAACAACGGTATATCCGCATCTCATGCCTGTGAAGCCTGCTGTTTTCGACAGCGAGCACATCTCTATCGCTACTTCCCTGGCGCCCTCTATGCAGTATATGCTTCTCGGCACATCCGGGTCGGTGATGAATGCCTCATAAGCCGAATCATAGATGATAACAGCGTCATTCTTCTTTGCGTAGTCTATCCACTCTTTCAGCTGTGAACGTGTATATACCGAGCCTGTGGGATTATTCGGCGAGCAGAGATAGATGATATCAGCGTGTACACTGTGGTCGGGCATAGCCGCAAAACCGTTTTCCTCGTTGGAATCAGCGTAGATTATCTTTCTGCCGCTCATAAGGTTTGAATCCACATAGACGGGATATGCAGGGTCGGTCACAAGGATAGTATTGTCATTTCCGAAGATATCCACGATATTACCGCAGTCCGACTTTGCGCCGTCGTTTATGCGTATCTCCGATGCAGGAACATCCGCACCGAAGCTTTTGTAATAGCCTGAAACAGCTTCTCTCAGGAAATCATAGCCTGCGCCGCTGTCCTCATAGCCCTTGAAAGTCTCCTTGACGCCCATCTCGTCGCAGCCCTTCTTCATAGCTTCAATGACAACAGGAGCGATAGGCAGGGTAACATCTCCGATACCCATGCGGATTATATCAGCGGAAGGATTGACCTCCTTGAAAGCTTTTATCTTCTTTGCGATATTTATAAAAAGGTAGTTTTTCTCCAGTTTGAGAAAATTTTCATTTAACTGCGGCATACGACATTCTCCTTTGCTTTTTCGATATATTCATCTTTTACCTCGCCGTCACATATAAATTCGGCAGGGCCTTTCATGATAACGGTCTCATCTGACCTGTAAGTGATGGTCAGGTCGCCTCCTCGGAGGTGAATGAGTATCTCCTCGTCACGGGGGCAGATACCGTTCAGCACTGCCGCAACTGCGCTTGCACAAGCGCCTGTACCGCAGGCATGAGTTTCTCCGCTTCCACGCTCCCACACTCTCATTTTAAGGGTGCGGCTGTCGATGACCTGAATGAACTCGGTGTTTATCCTGTCCGGGAAAAGCTGATGGTTCTCGAACTTCGGTCCGGTCTTTTCAAGGTCAAGGCTGTCGGTATCACCGACGAAAATAACAGCGTGAGGATTTCCCATGGATACGCAGGTAACGCTCCATGTGCGTCCGTCAGCCTCTACAGGCTGAGAGATGAATCTGTCGAGATCACTGTTTACGGGTATATCTTTCGGAACGAGAACGGCTTTTCCCATATCCACTGTAACCGCCTCAACTACGCCGTTTACAGCGGTGAGGTGCAGATACCTGATACCCGAATTAGTTTCAAGAGTAATGTCTTCTTTATCGGTAAGACCTTTTTCGTAAACGTATTTTCCGATACAGCGTGTGGCGTTGCCGCACATCATAGCTTCCGAGCCGTCAGCGTTGAATATACGCATACGGAAGTCAGCTTTATCGGATGGCATAATGAGGACAAGTCCGTCCGAGCCGATACCCTTGCGGACATCGCTGAGGACAACGGAGACCTTTTCTGGCTCGCTGACCTTTTCCTCGAAGCAGTTCACATATATATAGTCGTTACCGATGCCATGCATTTTAGTAAACTTCATATTTTTGCTCCCATCGGCGGTGACTCACGGGAGAGAGCAGTAAAAGTACAGACTACAGGCAAAAGGGACTGCTAACATCCTTTCCGCCGCTGTACACACTTATTATATATCAAAGTTGTATGAATTGTCAAGGGCATTTATTTGTAAGGAACGGTGCCCCCTCGCCGTTCCATTATTCGTACCTTGTGGAACGCCGGGGGGCGGCTTTTTCTACACTCCGCAGGGCGCACACTGTGCATCCCTACGGATAAAGGACCTTTTAGCTGCAATTTCATAAATCAGCGGATCCGCTGTGCAACAGGTATCGACAAAAATTCTAATAATAAGCTAAAAAAATCCTTGACAAACCCCTTGCGCTGTGTTATAATATCATACAGAGCGTATGTCTGCTCGATCAGGATTTTCAATGAAAATTCCGAAATATAGATGTGCGGGCCCTGTGCAACGAGACCCCGTGAACCATGTCAGGCGGGAGACCGAGCAGCATTAAGCGGATCGTTTTGTGTGCCGCAGCAAGCCTGCACATCTATGTTCCGGAATTTTTCTTTTAGGAGACTGGCCTATGCTTTTATTATCCATTATTCTGACCCGCACCAAAAGAGTGCTGATATGTCTGAAGAGAGTTATCGTCAGAGCCCTCGCTGCTACCGCTGTGCTGACCCTGATCCTTACCGCCGGAATGGCAATTTTCTCAGGTCACGACAGCGTAAGCTTCAGATCAGTTATCATTTGGATGATCATGTTCTTCACCGTTTCATGGTTCCTGCTGTTTCTGCACGAATCCTTCAAATATGCAGGTTCTGTCTACCACCGCTACGATGAGGATATCATCGGCAGCGCCTTTACCGGCATGAATAAGAAATCCTCCATGTTTGAAATGGGTATGGAGATGTTCCACCAGCGCTATTTCGGCGACGCTCTTGAGATGTTCACCAAAATAGACAGCAGCAGTTTCAGCAAGACAAGAGAAGAACAGGGCGTGCTCAGCTTCTACAGAGGCCGCTGCTACGACCTTATGGGATGGAACCCCAATGCGGTCAACTGCTATGAGAATGCCGAAAAGAACGGCTTCCATATCCCCGAACTGCCCATCTTCATCGCAAGATGCCACGCCGAAAACGGCAATACCACAAAAGCCCTTGAAATGTTCAAGGCTATCATGAATTCAGATAAGAAGTACAGCGACCGTATGCGTGTTGAGATAGGCCGTATGTACATCAAGCTCAACGACGGCGAAAATGCCCTTAAATGGTTCAATGAAGCCATCGACCGCCGTGAATGCTATGCAAATGCTCTCGGAGGCGCTGCGATAGCTCATACTCTCCTGAGAGATTTCCAGAAGGGCGAGGAATTCTACCGCATGGCCCTTCTCAATAATATCGACGACCCTTCGGGCTACAGCGGCTACTATAAGGAAATACAGGCTGCTGTCCTCCTCGAAGCCCACAATAAAGATAATTCCTGACACCGTATGAAATGAGGTGAAAGTATGTACAAGGCTCTTTACCGCAAGTGGAGACCTATGACATTCGACGACGTTATCTCGCAGCAGCAGACTACGGATACGCTGAAAAACCAGATAATGAGCGGAAAGACTGCCCATGCATACCTATTCACAGGCTCCCGTGGTACAGGTAAGACAACCTGTGCCCGTATCCTCGCAAAGGCTGTCAACTGCCGCAATATGAAGGACGGCAACCCCTGCCTTGAATGCGACATCTGCCGTGACGCTGACAGCGGCGCTCTCACCGATATAGTCGAGATAGACGCTGCTTCAAACAATGGTGTCGATAACATCCGTGACCTCCGTGACGCTGCGGTCTATACCCCCGACAGAGGTCAGTATAAAATATACATCATAGACGAGGTGCATATGCTTTCCGCAGGCGCTTTCAATGCGCTGCTGAAAATTATGGAAGAACCGCCTCCGTATGTGAAATTCATTCTCGCTACCACAGAGATACATAAAGTCCCTGCCACTATCCTCTCACGCTGTCAGCGTTTCGATTTCAGACGCATAAAGCCCGAGGATATCGCCGCAAGACTTAAATATATCGCAGAGCAGGAAGAGCTCACCCTCACCGACGGCGGCGCCGCTATGATAGCAAAGCTTGCCGACGGCGGTATGCGTGACGCTGTATCACTGCTTGACAGATGCTCGGTAGGCGGCGAAGAAATAGACGAGGATGTGGTATCTGCTGCGGCAGGTATCGCAGGACGAGACTACCTTTTCGGTCTCCTTGAAGCTGTAAACACAGGCGATACCGCAAAGGCGCTGTCCATTACCGCTTCTCTTTATGATATGTCCAAGGATATCGGCAGACTCTGCGAGGAACTCATATCACAGCTGAGAAACATCATGCTCATCAAGGTATCACCCGATACCGCCGAAAGCCTGATAGTGTGCGTGGCTGAGGAAATGCAGAAGCTCCGTGAACTTGCGGACAGCACTGAGCTTGATACTATCATGTCCCATATTTCCATACTCCAGGAATGCAGCTCCAATATGAACAGAGCCATGAACCGCCGTGTGGAATTTGAAATGGCGCTGATAAAGCTTTGCGGAAATATCAGAAATACCACGGAAGCTATTGACAATTCTGAAATATATGATAAAATAAAACAGTTGGAGGATAAGATAAAAAATGCCCCTGTACAGGTACAGAGCGGCGCTCCTCAGCAACAGCAGCAGCCCGAAGTCCTTACGGCTTCTTCTCCGCCGACGGAGGCTGACCCTGCCCCTACTGTGGATATCAAGACTCTGAAGCCCTCAGACCTCATCCCCTGCGAAAGATGGGGAGAAGTGCTGGAGGAATTCAAGAAAGTCAATCCCGCAGTTGCAGGAAGTCTTGACGGTTCGGTTGCCGCTACAGCAGGAAATATCATCTTTATCACCTCCCAGAACCGCTTCTTTATCACCCTTTTCAAGGTAAGAGAAAATGCGGTATCTCTCGGCTCTACCATCAGCCATGTGCTGGGGCAGAGATACATTATAAAGGCGAGATGCACAACTACTGTCGAGGAACAAAAGGATCTGGCTCAGAGCCTTATCAAAAAAGCTATCGACAACAAGATCGAAACAGCTGTGGAAAACAGCACAAGTTTTAATAAGTAGGGAACGGCGCCCTCGCCGTTCCATTGGCAGATATATTGTTATAGTGCGGAACGCTGAGGGCAGCGTTCCCTGCAATATCAACGTTTATAAGCAAATATAAATTTGCTTTATCAATAAAACAAACTATATTCAAAGGAGAATTTTAAAATGAAAGCAAGAATACCAAAGAATATCGGCGGCGGCGGCGCTCAGAACATGAACCAGATGATCAAGCAGGCTCAGAAGATGCAGGATCAGATCACTGAACTCCAGGAAGATATCGAAGCAAGAGAGTTCTCTGCTACAGCAGGCGGCGGAGCTGTTGAGGTTGTTCTCACAGGTAAGAAGACTATCAAGTCACTCAACATCAAGCCTGAGGCTGTTGACCCTGAGGACGTTGAGATGCTCCAGGATCTCATCATCAGCGCTATCAACGAGGCTGTAAACAATATCGAAACTACTACAGAAGCTGAAATGGGCAAGATCACAGGCGGTGTATCTCTCCCCGGCCTGTTTTAATGGCTGATGGCTGACCATAACGCTTTGCCGCTGGTCGTACTGGCGGAAAAGTTTGCGTCTCTCCCCGGCATAGGAATGAAGTCCGCCCAGAGGCTGGCTTACCATGTTATGTCTATGGACGAGGCGGCTGTGGAGGACTTCGCAAAGGCCCTCCTTGACGCAAAGAAAAACGTTCACTGCTGTCAGTGCTGTCAGAATCTGACCGAAAGGGACATCTGCCCTATCTGCGCTGACGATGAACGGGACAGCAGCGTTATCTGCGTTGTTGAAACTCCCAAGGACGTTACCGCCTTTGAGAGAACAAGAGAGTATAACGGAGTTTACCATGTCCTTCACGGACTCCTCTCACCTATGGATGGAATCACCCCCGATAAGCTCAGAATAAAGGAGCTTCTTGCGAGGATAGCTAAGGGAGGCGTCAGCGAAGTCATCATGGCTACCAATCCCACTGTTGAGGGCGACGCTACAGCTATGTATATAGCAGGTCTCCTCAAACCCATGGGCATAAAGGTCACAAGGCTGGCATTCGGACTCCCCGTAGGAGGCATCCTCGAATATGCCGACGAAGTGACACTTTTCAAGGCTCTCGAAAACAGAAATGATATGTAAAAAAGCGTATGCACCACAGCTGTGATGCATACGCTTTTTCTTTTCTCTTTTATTTATTTTTCGGGGATATATATTTCTTTCTTTTGTGTCTTCTGTACAGATAAAGTATGATTATCAGGTTCGCCACGAATATCACAGGCACCAGCAGCAGAAATCCCGCAGCTAAAACCGCTCCTATCAGGAAATCATCCCAAAACGTTCCTCTGGTGAATAACACGTATTCGCCCGTCAGACCGTTGAAAATGCCGAATCCGATTATAAGCGCTATGGGCGAAAACGCAAGGTAAAACGTCCGTCTGAACCACAGCGGCTCCTCTGCTGTTTCCTCGGGGAGCGGAAGTCTGTGTACCAGAAAATAGCCCGTCGTGTAGAGCAGTGACAAATCAAACACGGCAAGAAATATCAGCAGGAATATCAGCTCATCATCGCCGAATCCACGCCAGAATGTGCCGTCGATGAAGCTGTACGCTGCAACGATGATCCCGATAAATGTGATTATGCGTGCTGCCTTGAATATCTTTTCAGCTTTATCCATGATCTCACCGCCTGTCTGTATCGTAACTATATCATAGCACACTCTTTATAAAAATGTAAGTGTGTAGTGTCACTATCACAGTGACATTTGTCACTTCTGCTCATTGTTGGTTATGCACATCACGGCACTGGTCTTTAACTTCCGAATTGTGCAGCCATACAAAGTCAAAAATTATTTTTTCAATATTCAACGGGTTTGCGTTGAAAAAGGCCTCTTTTCTGCCCCCTTATGAACGGACACTTCACCGTTCAGAGTTCAGAAAGGAGGTCATTATTTATGCCCGATAAACTACTTAAATCAAAACGTGACGCTTTCTGCTGCTGGTACGTTCTTCTCGGCAATGCCTTTGAAGCCGCCGAAAGAGCAGGTTTCCCGAAAGAGACCGCCATCAGCGATGCTGTGAAATGTCTGCGCTCTCAGGAATGCAGACAGAACATCGCCTCGCTCCGTGAGCTTCTCTCAGACAGCGGTAACGTTGCGGCAGGCCTGAAGCGTCTTGCTTTCGGAAGCTGTACCGATGCGGTCTACCTCGTCTTTGCTGACGAGCTCCCTCCACCTTCCGTCATCGAGGGACTTGATCTTTTCAACGTTTCCGAGATAAAACGTGTGAAAGGCGGAGGCGTTGAGGTGAAGCTTTTCGACAGGCTCAAGGCACTGGAAAAGCTGTTCGAGCTGGAGAATTCCTTTACCGATCGTGACAAGGCGGCTGAGCTTATAATGGCTCTGACAGCCACCGCAGAGGAGAGTGACAGCATTGAGGATAAGTAAACTTTCGGCAAAGCAGAAGCTTACCATGAACTGGTGGGGCGTCCCGGAATACAGCAGTTACGACGCTGTTATATGCGACGGCGCTGTAAGAAGCGGCAAGACCTTATCCATGTCGCTGGGATTCGTACTCTGGGCTTCGGCAAGCTTTGACGGCGGAGCATTCGCCATCTGCGGCAAGACAGTCACATCACTCCGCAGAAACGTGATAACTCCCCTGCTTCCCATGCTCAGGGACTACGGCTTCACCTGCATCGAAAAGGTGAGCAGAAGCTACATCGACCTTACCTTTCTCGGACACACCAACCGTTTCTACCTTTTCGGAGGCAGAGACGAGGGCTCGGCGGCGCTGATACAGGGCATGACTCTCTCGGGAGTTTTTCTCGATGAAGCCGCACTTATGCCACGCTCATTCGTTGAACAGGCTCTGGCACGCTGTTCGGTCAGCGGCTCGAAAATGTGGTTCAACTGCAACCCCGACAATCCCGCTCACTGGTTCTACACCGAGTGGATAAAGAAGGCTGAGGAGAAACACGCTCTCTACATCCATTTCACTATGGACGACAATCCTTCCCTGTCGGATGCACTGAAACAACGCTACAAGAGGCTTTACTCAGGAGCATTCTATGACCGCTTCGTGCTTGGCAAATGGACTGCTTCACAAGGCGTGGTATACCCCATGTTCAGCGAGAAAAAGCACGTATACAGCGGAGATGTGGAATGTGAGAGATTCATCATCTCCTGCGATTACGGCACCGTCAACCCGAGTTCCTTCGGCTTATGGGGACTCAGCGGCGGAGTATGGTACAGGCTAAGCGAGTACTACTACTCATCAAAGAGGGAAGGCGTTTCACGGACGGATGAAGAGCATTACGCCGCTCTGGAAAGGCTTGCAGGCGGCAGGGAGATAAGCAGGGTCATTGTCGATCCCTCCGCTGCAAGCTTCATCGAGTGTATCCGCAGGCACGGCAGATTCAGAGTGGTAAAGGCTGACAACGACGTTATCACGGGAATAAGGAACGTGAGCACTGCCCTCAGCGAAAACAGGCTGAGATTCCATGAGTCATGCAGGGACATCATTCGTGAGTTCCATCTTTACAGCTGGAACGAAAAAACAGGCACGGACGCTCCCATAAAGGAAAACGACCATGCCATGGACGATATGCGCTACTTTGTGGCGGATATGCTGAAAAATGACGGAGACGGCGGTTTCTTCGCTCTCTCTGTATCAAGATGAAAGGAGGGAAAATGTGCTTTTCAGAAAGAAAAAAGACAAGGCTGTAACTCCTCAGCTCATATCGGCACAGCGCAGTCAGTGCGGTGAAAATCTGCTCCCTGCCGCTGTCGGACCATATGAAAAGGAGCTTTACGACAGGCTTCGTTTCGCCGTTCCCATCATAGATGCGGCTGTAATGAAGATAATCCGTCTGACAGGCGGTTTCAGAGTTGTATGCTCCGACGAGGCTTATCAGGAGGAACTTGACCGCTTCCTTGAAAATGTACCTGTCGGTATTTCAGGTCGCTCCATCGGCACTTTCGTGGATAACTTCCTCGACAGCCTTCTCACCTACGGGAGCGCTGTGGGAGAGATAGCCGCAGATCCCGAAGAACAGAAGATCGCAGGTCTCTGGACAGGCGATGTTTCAAGGCTTCGCATCGCAGGCGGAAATGATCCCTTTGCAAGGCGCTATTCACTGATACTCCCCGACGGTACGTCAAAAACTCTGGAGCGTCCCGAAAATATACTCTACGCTTCGCTTACAGGCGGACATTCGATCCTGCGTGGACTTCCTGCACTCAGCAGCATTCTCCTCAGGATATACGAATGTATCGGTCAGAACTTTGACCGTGCAGGCAATGTAAGATATGCTGTGACCTACAGGCCGTCCGGCGACACGGGAGATATGGTCTATACCCGTGAAAGGGCTCAGCAGATAGCAAGAGAATGGGCTGACGGAATGAACTCCGCAAAGTACGGTCAGGTCAAGGACTTCGTGGCTGTAGGCGATGTGGATATCAAGGTAATAGGCGCTGAAAACCAGCTTTTCGACACCAATGTGCCCGTCCGTCAGCTTCTTGAACAGTTGGTGGCAAAGCTTTCCATACCGCCTTTTCTGCTGGGGCTCAGCTGGAGCAGTACAGAAAGAATGTCGGCTCAGCAGGCGGATATCCTCACCTCAGAGCTGGAATACTACCGCCGTCTGCTCACACCTGTCATATGCGACATAGGCAACGCCTACCTCTGCTCGGTGGGTGCGGAATGCAGCTGCCGTGTGGAGTGGGACAACATCAATCTTCAGGACGAATCTGCTCTTGCAGAGGCTCGTCTGAAAAATGCTCAGGCTCATGAAATAGAGCTGAGAAATCAGAAAGCAGAAAGTAGTAATTAGAAATGCAGGAGCGACATTCCGTCGCCCATTGAGAAATCTGAAAATAATATGGACAGATGATCTGTCTGAGAATAATTGGAGGTAATTTATGTATAACGATATCAGACTTGAAAAGGGTATGTACAATCTCAGCGGCAAGTCATTCACTGCCGCACTGGAGGAGCTCGATCCGTCATCCGCATACTGCGGAACTCCCCTCGAAAAGCTTGACGCATTCGAGAGACAGCTCAAGCGCTTCAACATCCGTGTAAGCGGTCAGGACTGCGACCGTGTGGAGAAGTTCTTCTCATCTACCGAGACAGCAGTTCTCTTCCCCGAATTCGTAACAAGATGCATCCGCAAGGGCTTTGACGAAACTGTCATCTCCTCAGTGTGTGCCGCTAAGACTATCAATTGCAGCAGCAAGTATCTGGGCTGTGTCCTTGACGATGACGAGGAATACGAAACTACCGCTCAGGGCGTTGAACTCCCCGAGGCTACCGTCACCGAAGATACCGTAGGTGTCACTCTCGGCAAGTACGGCAGACTTATCAGAGCCTCATATGAGGCAGTACGTCAGCAGAGACTTGATGTTTTCGGCGTAATGCTGAGAAGTATCGGTGTGAAGCTGGCTGTATCCGTGGCTAAGGAGGCTTTCACCGTGCTCAAGACAGGTGCGGATTCAATCTCAGCAAGCGACCTCACCTATGCAAAGCTTGCCGAACTTTACGGCGAATTCGACTGCTTCGACATGACAACTATCATCGCTCCTCCTGATCTTGCAGCAAAGATCGCAGCTATGGATCAGATCGCCGAGACCTGTTCTTATTCCGAGGGCAAGCTTATTCTCCCATTCGGTGCGGAGCTTATCAAGTCTGCGGCGGCTGACAGCAATACCATCATCGGTATCGACCGCAGATTCGCACTGGAATTCATCACAAGCACAGACCTTGTTATGGAGACAGACAAGCTTATCGAACGTCAGCTGGATCAGATCACGGTATCCATCACCTGCGGCTTCAAGAAGATCGCAGCGGACGCTGTAAAGGTGCTTACTATCGGAAGCTGATAAATAAAAAAGCGGCGAAGCCGCATATCACCAGAGTCCAGAGAGGTGTAGACCTCTCTGGCAGGGGGTGTACGAGGGGGACAGCGTTCCCCTGACAAAGTAGTCAGTCCAGCAAAGCGTCGACTGACGGCTGTCACTCAAGCACTCCCCTCGGCTTGCCCGACAAATAAAGACAGGAGGTCTTCACATGACACAGGAAACCCTTGACAAGATAAACAAATTCACCCGCAGACCGCTCACCGAAGACGAAATCTATACCTTCTCGGTGATACTCTGCGACAACGACATAGACCGTGACCTTGAACGCTTTTCCGATAACGCACTTGTTACCCTCAGCGAAAGCTTCATCGGCAGGACGGGCATTTTCGACCACGACCCAAGCTCAGCCAATCAGAATGCACGTATCTTCAGCACTGAAGTAGTGACCGACGACACTAAGACCACTTCCGACGGCCGCCCATACAAGTATCTGAAGGCTGAAGCCTACATGGTACGCACCGACGATAACAAGAACCTCATAGCCGAAATTGACGGCGGCATAAAGAAAGAAGTCAGCATTTCCTGCTCGGCGGCAAAGCGTATCTGCTCGGTATGCGGCTGTGATGCCGATAACTGCACTCACAAAAAGGGCGGCACCTACAGCGGCAAGCTTTGCCATACCATCCTTGACAATATCACCGATGCCTATGAATGGAGCTTCGTAGCTGTCCCGGCTCAGGTGAACGCAGGTGTCACCAAGCACTTCACCGACAGCGAAAAGGTGTCCGCTTCATATGAAGCCGATATCAGGGCGGCAGACGATGAACTCCGCCGTGACATACGCAGATGCGCATACTTTGCAGGCGGCCGTGATGCCGCTGATATGGCTTCACTTTCGGCTAAGAATATGTCAACCGCACAGCTCATCGCTTTCAAGAAAAGCTTAGAGGCAAGATGCAGGGGCGGAGTTGAGATACAGCTCGCCTGCGATACCGTAAACGACGAAGCTTCGGGCTTTTCCATGAGATAGGAGGTCAACATGAATCTACAGGTAGTCAAGCTTCTGTTCAAGCTCTTTTCGGGATTTGACTGCGAAGCTTCCACAGAATACGACCCTGTCATCGAAATTTCCGTGGCAGAGGTCGAGAGAATGGTCATCAGCGAAGACCATCTCAGAGATGCAAGACTTTGCTATCTCAGCGCCGCACTTGCGAATTACAGATACCGTCAGCTTCTCTGTGCACAGGACAGGTCAGAGATAACATTCGCAGGAAAAATGTCTAAGGACGAACACGATATTTCCCTTAACTACGCCGAAAAAATGTTCAGGGACTATCTTCATCTTTGCAGCGACATCATTAAGACAACGGATTTTGTGTTTGCGGCTTTCGCAAACGGAGAGGAGGTATGAGCGATGCTCAAAGAAATTCTTGACAGCATTAAAGAAAAACTCAGACAGGCAGGCGTTACAAATGTCTACAGCGCATTCGATGCACTGCCCGTTGAGAAGAAAGGCGAAGTATTCACAGTTGTGGGCATAGGCGCTTTTGAGACTTCAAAGCCCGTCTATTCGCAGTTTAACGTTTATCTGCCCTTCAAAACCGAGATTGAGGTAAACGTCACAGCGCAGAGGGATATGTCAATGGCTTCCCTCTACAATTATTACTGCGATGAGATTGAGCCCGTGCTTGCAGGTATGGCGGATATGAACTGCTCCGTAAGAAAAATGGCAGTCAGATACGACAGCAACATTCAGCGCCTTGTGCTGACAGTGAGACTTGCCGCATCGGGCATGAGCAAAATGGAAAGGAGCAGCGTATGAGTACAGTCACTGAGCTGACCTCCCGTGAAGCTTTGCCCGTTACGGTGGGAAACTGCACCGTTTACTGCGACAGCTTCAAGGCTTCCGCAGTAAGAGCAGTCAACGAGGAGACTACTGTCAGCGGCGGAAGCGTCATAACTTCATCAGCTCTGAGAGCGGCAAGGCTGATATTTTCCGGCAGGATATACAACTCTGAGGAGCCGCTGCAATTCCTGGCGGATATCAGCTCACCCATGGCAGGCGGTCAGGCTTACACCATCATCTACCGAGGGATACGCTACACAGGCTGTATATTGCAGAAATTCGAGCTCACAGACAGCTGTAACGACTGGACCGAGGTATCGCTGACTCTCATCACTTACAGTGCAGCCGAGGTGATAACGTAATGACACAGCTTATTCTGGTCAGACGTGACCTCACCACAGCAGCAGCCGCAGATATACTCTCATTCTCATTCAGAAAGGACGCATATCTCCCCTACACCAAGCTGTCTGCGGCTTTTACCGCTGATATCTCAGATACAGACGAATACGCCGAAGCCAAGCTTTACGTCGGCGGCAAACTCATCCATCACGGCAGCATAGAAACTCTTGATCTGCGCACAAGCGGCGGCGTACAGAAGATATACCTCACGTCAAGCGGCTTCACGGCACAGCTTTGCAAAAATCAGATAGAGCCGGGACTGAAAATGTCGGTATCTCTCAACAGCCTGATGGACAGCTTCTGCACTCTCCCATACGTGGAGCACGAAAATAATTCCGACACCGGCAACTACATCTACGTGAAGCAGAATACCGCAATGTGGGACGCTGTGGCATCGCTTTCCTACAAGCTGAGAGGGTCATACCCCTACATCAGAGGGACGAATACCGTCATGATAACGCCGTACAATACTCCCGAAGATTTCAGCTTCACCGAAAGCAGCTGCCTGTTTTCGGGAATATCCGCCGACCGCCGTAAGATAGGCAGTAACTATCACATGGCTGATATCAACGGCGAATACGGCCATTATGACCTTGTGGACAGCGATACTCTCAGCTACAAGCTGGTAAGGCATATCTACTCCGAGCTGGATATGCGGTTTCTCTATTCACCGCAGCAGGCACTGGAGTACAGGGACAAGCTGGACTGCCGTGCCATGAAAAGCCGTTATATCGTCTACAGCGGCTACAACGGCGAGGACCTGTGGGACAAGCTCTACATCGGCGGACAGCTCACAGGCCGCATCGCTTTCGTTGAGATAAACGGCAGCAGCAAGGGCATCATCACCCGTACAGGCGTGTATATGGACAAATTCCCTAAAGAGTGACCTTTGCATATAATGCAGAGGGAGGAAACCACAATGCATAAAGAAGCCGCATTAAGCTCTCTCTGTGAGGGTGGAAAAGGCAGTATAAAGAGTATAAGCGCAGATGGACCGATGCGTGACCGTCTGCGCTCTCTGGGGCTTATCGAAGGCTGTACCGTGGAATGTCTGCATAAGGGGCCGTCCGGCGGGATAGCAGCTTACCTGATATGCGGTGCGGTCATAGCCATACGCCGTGAGGACGCCGACAAGATCATTGCAGAGATCTGCGATGAAAGTCAGATTTTCCCGTAAAATCGGGAACTTTATTACTGCTATTTAAATTTGTTATAATCATGCGTAATTATATTTATTTCATTTGAAATTCTCATTTATTAAGATATAACAACATATTTAAGCAATATAACATATTTCTATACTGTTATAGCTAAAAAATATTATGTTAACCATGGTTAACATCTCTACAAAATGGATAATTTTATGTTATAATTAATAACAGAAATAGAGAATTAATCGGTCAGGAAACGTAACTGCCTGAATCATATATTTACGGTTTCTGATCTCATTGATCTGATTTTACCTAATTTCCATATAATAACAACCCCAAAAAAAGGTGCGGTATTTTACCGCACCTTTTGGCTTTATATACGATTATTTTATGGTCTCGGAGCAATGGTATTTGTAGCTGTGAACAGGCTCTTTGTAGGAGCAACAGGGCTCATCAGCACCTTACCTGTGCCTCTGTAAACATTCACGAAGCCCTCACCGCTGACTGCTGAACCGATAAGGCTTCTTGTGGACTTCTCAACTGTGAATTCCAGATTAGCCGACCAGCACAGTGCAAGCGGTCCGTCGATCTTGAGAGTCTCATTATTCAGCTCGACCTCAACAAGCTCAGCCATAGGAACGTTGCTTTCCAGTGCAGCTATGCCGTTGCCGCTGAGTGAGAGATTGAAGAGTCCCTCTCCGCCGAGAACAGCAGAAGAAACATTTCTTCTTGAAACGATATTATGGTTGACAGATCCGTCACAGGCAAGGAACATACCGTCCTCGATGACCATACCTGAGCCCCACTGTGAGACATCCTGAAGGATAATATACTTGTATGTTGGCTCCAGAGCGAGAGTGCCCACGCCTCTGTACTCAGGCTTTACAGCCGATTCCTTGGTAACAGCGCCTTTGAACATCTTGCCCATAAAGTCGCCTACGCCCTTTACGTTAGTGGAAAGTTCAATATTGCCCAGCATCCACTGCATAGCGCCTGCCTGAAAAACAGCGCTGTTTTTGCCGTCCATGTTGATAATCACCTGTCTGCGGCGAACGCCCATTTTGCTCATAAAGAAGCCTGTCTGAGCAGAAGCCGGAGATAAGCTCAGGTCTGCGCCGTATTCAAGTACGCTGAAATTACCGAGGGTTGCAGTGATCATCCTGTTGTTATTTGTCAGATTTTTAATGTTCAAAGTGAACACCTCCATATATAAATTATAAAGTTATTATACAATATAAATATTGCAAAGTCAATATTTATCAGGGATCATAACAGCTTTTTTTACTTTCCTACGATAAAGCAAACCGTCAAAATGCCATCACGGATCAACATTTTTTCTCAGGCTGATAATTCACTTTAATTAAAACCTTTAATCTTATTCACGTACCGAATATTTTGTTAAATAAGAAAAAAATATCATTTTTGCCCGATTTTATCAGACTAAAGAGTTTTGTATTTATTTTAATCAACGCTATCTTAGATTTACAATACGTAATATTTATATAAGATTATCCATTCTGCTAATTTTTCGTTGCATTTGTCCGAACATATTTTGACGCAGATTTTCGGTCAAAAATCGACTTTGACATTTTAGCCACAAAATTTGATAGTCCGGTTTTCAACTTTGCGTAAACATATTTCAAAATGATTATCTTTTAGATTATTAACAAAGAGTTAACATTTTATTTTAAACAAATTAGAGCAATATAGTGATAAATAAGAGCAATATTATTTATTGAAACTTTCCCCAAGTTGTCTTATAATACAATTGTCGGATGCGGAAAACGACGATAAATCGGCTTCTGATCCGCAATTACTTACGATACATTTTTGTGTCCTGTAACAAATCGGCAAGTATGCTGCTGTCCTGCGAATTCGGTTTAAACTCCGCCGAAATGAGATCGTTCTATTCAATCTTACTAAACGTCTAACGAGTATAAACTGTTATTGAACATTAATGCCTATAATATGTTTGATCGCCTAAAGCAGTTTTCAGTTGCTTCATACGCTGGTCACAAGCCATGATCCAGCAGGCTCACATACGGCACTTCGGAATCGTGCCCGCCGAGAGGCATTTGCGTATAGAGGGTGCGCAATTGCTATTGAAGGGTAGCGACCTTGATTGGCTTTTTGAGAGGGTGTCAATGAAGGTCGTTATTTTTCTGTCATTCCGATATAATCCATTCTTCATCTATACTTTGATCTAATATGTTTTATTTCTTTTGAGAGACGTTCTATGAACGCCTCTTTCTTTCATTTCAGGGTTTTTGCGCACTTTACGGGTGCGTATTTTTTATAGTCTATTTGATTAAAAGATAAATTTATGTAAAGCAGGCTTGACAAAAAATGTAAAGCGTGCTATACTATAGTCACAGAAGAAGTAAAGCAAGCTTTACATAGCAAAGGAGGAAACGACATGATCGGAAATATACACGATTTTATAGAAGCTGCTCTCCCGTGGATAGCAATAGCTGTAGCGGTGGCTGTGTTTGCGTCTTTCAGCAAAGATGCCAAGAAGGAGTATGAACGTGAAAAATAAGATACAGGAACTGCGGAAAGCACGTAAGGTCACTCAGCAGGAGCTTGCAGATGCTCTCAGCGTAACGAGACAGACCATCATATCACTGGAAAACGGAAAATACAATGCATCCCTCACGCTTGCTCACAAGGCGGCGCAGTTCTTCGGTATCACCATTGAGGAGCTGTTCATATTCGAGGATGAGGAAAACTTATAAGGAGGATCATCATGGAACAATTCAGAAAGAAGCTCAGAAGGAGAATTATGCTCAGTGTAATATTCTGTTTGTCAGGACTTTTCATATACGCCGCTCTTATCCGCATCACAGGCGCTCCCGAATATACAAAAGGTATCCTTATCGGCGTGTTATCAGGCTCATTGACCGTTTCGGTCTTCAATATTTTCAGACTTATGCCCCTTCTTCAGGACGAGGAAAAGCTGAAGAAGGCATACATAGCCGAAACCGATGAGAGAAACACTCTGATACAGAAGGAGTCAGCCAGAACAGTAATGAGCATCTCCATCATGATAGCAGCGCTTGCAGCCATCGCAGCAAGCTTTTTCAACCCTGTTATAACATTGACCCTTTCGGCTAATATCATCCTGACAGGCATTGTCTCCATCGCTGTAACCGCATACTACAACAAGAAATTATAAGGAGGATCATCATGGAAAAATTCAAGAAAATTATTAAGTTCAGATTTCAGTTATGCACAATGTATATGGGTTCGGGAACAATGTTATATTTCCTGCTGCAACGCCTTACCGAGAATGTTCCCGACTTCTCAAGAGGAATGCTGACAGGACTTCTTGTAGGCGGCGACCTGCTTGCATTAGTTTATATGATAAGATGCTGCGTTCTTCTCCGTGACGAGAAGAAACTGAAAGAGGCATACATCAAGTCCAAAGACGAACGCAACAACGAGATCTCCAAGGAGACAATGCGTACCGCATCAGTTATCACTCTGATGTGTACAGGCCTTGCAATAATAATCACAGGCTTTTTCAGCATTACCGTCAGCATGACACTATTCGCCGACCTGACCGTAAGCACACTAATAGTTCTTCTTGTCAATGCCTTTTATAAGAAGAAAATGTAAGGTTACGAAAGTGTCTTTGATTCGGGACGTCGGGGACGCCGTCCCCTACATTTCAACTATTCTGCGAAAATGATTTTGTAGGGAACGCCGCCCTCGGCGTTCCACACCATTTGCATCAAAAGACGGCCAATGGCCGCCCCTGCAAAGCTTACAGCTTAACCGACAAGGGCGCACGAAATGCGCCCCTACGTTTTGTTTATCGTGTGTTCTGTTATCTGAGGACGGCGTCCTCGACGTCCCGAAATCAGGTTTTCGACAGCCTTAACCCATACAATTCATTCTCAATTAAAAAGAAGGCTCCCCGACACTTGTACGTATCGGGGAGTCTTCTTTATATAAATGCCGGTGAACTGACTAATTCAAGCGGAACGGGCGAAATTGAGGAATTCAATACAATTCCGAATTCCGCATTCCGAATTCCGAATTAAACCAATCATTACCGTAAAGCTTCTCTGCGAAAAATTACTTCTCAGCGAGCTTTGTGAGGTACTCGTAACGATTAGCTGCTGTCTTCTCAGCCTTCTCGAACAGCTCCTTAGCACGATCAGGGAATGAACGTGTGAGAGCGCTGTAACGAGCCTCATTCATGATGAATTCCTGATATGACTCTGTTGGAGCCTTGGAATCGAGCTGGAATGGGTTCTTACCCTCAGCAGCAAGACGAGGATCATAACGGAAGTTGTTCCAGTAGCCGCACTTAACAGCCTTCTCCATCTCAGACTGACAGTTAGTCATACCGCCCTTGATAGAGTGCATCTCACAAGGTGCATAGCCGATGATGAGTGATGGTCCCGGATAAGCCTCAGCTTCCTTGATTGCCTTGAGTGTCTGGTTCATATCAGCACCCATAGCGATCTGTGCAACATAGATGTAACCGTAGCTCATAGCGATATCAGCAAGACGCTTCTTAGCAATTGCCTTACCTGCTGCAGCGAACTGTGCTACCTGACCGATGTTGGAAGACTTGGAAGCCTGTCCGCCTGTGTTAGAGTAAACCTCGGTATCGAATACCATGATGTTTACATCTTCGCCTGTAGCGAGAACGTGGTCAAGACCGCCGAAACCGATATCATAAGCCCAACCGTCACCGCCGAAGATCCATACAGACTTCTTGGAGAGGTAGTTCTTGTTTGCAAGGATATCTGCGCACTTATCGCACTTGTCAGCGCACTTCTCGAGCGCAGCAACGAGAGCATCTGTTGCAGCTGTATTCTTTGCACCGTCGTTAACTGTTGCGAGGTATTCATCAGCAGCAGCCTTAACCTCTGCGGATGCCTTGTCGCTTGCAGCGATTTCCTTTACCTCTTCGATGAGTCTGTCACGGATAGCCTTCTGACCGAGATACATACCGAGACCGTGCTCAGCGTTGTCCTCGAACAGTGAGTTAGCCCATGCAGGACCGTGACCGTTTGCATCAACAGTATATGGTGATGTAGCAGCAGGACCGCCCCAGATTGAAGAACATCCTGTTGCGTTGGAGATGTACATTCTTGAACCGAAGAGCTGAGTGATGAGTCTTGCATATGAAGTCTCAGCACAGCCTGCACATGAACCTGAGAATTCAAGGAGTGGCTTCTTGTACTGGCTTGAGATAACATTAGCGTCAGTAGCTACATCTGTCTTCTCTGTAACCTTAGCAACACAGTAATCGAATACTGCCTGCTGTGGCTCCTGAGACTCTCTTGGAACCATCTTGAGAGACTTAGTCGGGCAGACACCGATACATACGCCGCATCCCATACAATCCATAGCAGAAACAGCAAGTGTGTACTTGTACTCTGTCTTTACGATTGGCTTAGGAGCGATCTTGATGTTCTCCGGAGCAGCAGCAACTTCAGCTTCTGTCAGAGCGAAAGGACGGATTGTTGCGTGTGGGCAGACAAATGAACACTTGTTACACTTTGCACAAGTATCCTGATTCCACTCAGGAACCATAACAGCAACTCCACGCTTTTCATATGCAGAAGCACCCTGCTCGAATGTACCGTCAACGTGATCTGAGAATGCAGAAACAGGAAGAGTATCACCGAGCATCTTGCCAACAGGGTTCATGATGCCGTCAACCATCTTGACGAGCTTCTCTGGGCCCTCGAGCTTAGCAGGTGCGGAATTATCAACAGCATTTGCCCACTCAGCAGGAACGTCTACCTTAACGTAAGCATTTGCGCCTGCGTCGATAGCCTTCTCGTTCATCTGAACGATCTCGATACCCTTCTTCATGAACTTCTGAGCCTTCTCCTTCATGTAGCCGATAGCCTCAGCCTCAGGAAGAACCTTTGAAAGTGAGAAGAATGCAGACTGGAGAATTGTGTTTGTACGCTTGCCAAGACCGATCTCCTGTGCAAGGTCTATAGCGTTAACCAGATAGAGCTGGATGTTGTTCTTAGCGATATACTGCTTTGTATCAGCTGTGAGGTGCTGATCGAGCTCCTCAGGCTTCCACTGGCAGTTGATAAGGAATACACCGCCGGGCTTTACATCGTTTACCATCTTGTATCCCTTGAGGATGTAAGATGGGTTATGACAGGCAACAAAGTCAGCCTTGTTTATGTAGTAAGGGCTCTTGATTGGCTTATCACCGAAACGGAGGTGTGAAATTGTGATACCGCCGGTCTTCTTTGAGTCATACTGGAAGTAAGCCTGAACATACTTGTCAGTGTGGTCACCGATGATCTTGATAGAGTCCTTGTTTGCGCCAACAGTACCGTCGCCGCCGAGACCCCAGAACTTGCACTCGATAGTACCTTCTGCTGCTGTGTTAGGAGCATCTTCCTCAGCGAGTGAGAGATTTGTAACATCATCAACGATACCGAGTGTGAACTGTGGCTTAGGATCAGCCTTAGCGAGTTCAGCATATACAGCAAATACAGATGCAGGAGGAGTATCCTTGGAACCGAGACCGTAACGGCCGCCGATAACCTTGATACCGTTTCTGCCTGTAGCATTAAGAGCAGCTACTACATCGAGGTAGAGAGGCTCACCAAGAGAACCTGGCTCCTTGGTTCTGTCGAGTACAGCGATTGTCTTAGCTGTTGCAGGAATTGCCTCAACGAGCTTTTCAGCAGAGAAAGGACGGAACAGGCGAACCTTAACGATACCGACCTTCTCACCCTTCTTGTTCAGGTAGTCGATAACTTCCTCAGCAACGTCGCAGATAGAACCCATTGCAACGATAACACGATCTGCATCAGGAGCGCCGTAGTAATTGAAGAGCTTGTAATCAGTACCGAGCTTTTCGTTTACCTTGTTCATGTACTCCTCAACGATGCCGGGAACAGCATTGTAGTAAGAGTTGCAAGCCTCACGGTGCTGGAAGAAGATATCACCGTTCTCGTGAGAACCACGCATTGTTGGGTTTTCAGGATTAAGAGCACGGTCACGGAATGCCTTTACAGCATCCATATCGCACATTTCCTTCAGATCCTCGTAATCCCATGTCTCGATCTTCTGGATCTCATGAGATGTACGGAAACCGTCGAAGAAGTTGATGAAAGGAACTCTGCTCTTGATAGTAGCGAGATGAGCAACAGCAGCAAGATCCATAACTTCCTGAGGATTTGTCTCAGCGAGCATTGCAAAACCGGTCTGACGACAAGCGTAAACGTCAGAGTGGTCACCGAAAATGTTAAGTGCGTGAGAAGCAACGCAGCGTGCAGAAACATGGAACACGCAAGGAAGCAGCTCACCGGCGATCTTGTACATATTCGGGATCATAAGGAGAAGGCCCTGAGAAGCAGTATATGTTGTAGTAAGAGCACCAGCATTCAGAGAACCGTGAACAGTACCGGCTGCACCGGCTTCAGACTGCATCTCTTCAACCTTAACGGTAGTGCCGAAAATGTTCTTTACGCCCTGCGCAGACCACTGATCGACATAGTCTGCCATCGGGCTGGAAGGTGTGATCGGATAAATACCGGCAACTTCCGTGAAGGCATAAGAAACATATGCAGCGGCATTATTACCGTCCATTGTTTTCATTTTTCTTTTGATAGCCATAGGATTGACCTCCTGAGTAAGAATTGAGTTATTGACGTTATATCAGGTAAAACGAAAAATATCGTTAACCGAGTATAACTACTTTAAATATTATAGCACAAACACTTTATTTTGTAAACACCTTTTTTGCTAATTAGCAAATACTAACAATTAAAGTTTGTTATTTTTATGCATACCACCATATTTACGGCTATACTGCCAAAACCCGATCAAAACAATATCCAAAGCCATGTATGTGAAATGTGACGATTTTGTTACTTTGTATTTGTGCAACCCCACAGAAATATTGTTCTAAATATTAATTTTTTATGAATGGGCTTGACGTTTCGACAATTATACTGTATAATACATATAGTGTTAAATAATCACGAATTATTAACACTCGTTTTGTTGTCTCCTTTCTTTTGTTCTACACATATTTATTTTCATTTGTTTAAGTTAAGCAAGGCATATGCCTTGCTTATTTTTTTGCCTGTCAGCCTCCGTTGAAAAGATAGTACACCACACCGTATATCACAGAAGCCGTACAGCCATAGAGAATGACAGGCCCCGCTATGGTGAATATCTTTGTGCCGACGCCGGTCACATAGCCCTCAGTGCTGCTTTCAACAGCAGCAGAGGTCACAGCATTGGAAAAGCCCGTGATAGGCACAAGGGTACCTGCCCCGGCGTGTTTCGCCAGCTTCTGATACCATCCCATACCTGTACAAAGCGAACTCGCCGCCACAAGGGTAATGGAAGTCCACGCCCCTGCGGAGGTACTGTCCATGCCCATATTCTTATAAGCCGTCATCAGGAACTGACCTATCACGCAGATAAGGCCTCCCACAATGAAAGCAACAGGGATATTCACCTTAGACCTTGAGGGCGGTGAGGCATTGTCGCTCATTTTGCTGTAAATTTCAGGTGTAATCCTCATAATATCACTCCTTCAGCGATATTATCCCCATAAAATATGTGAATATACAAAAATATCCCCGACCTTTAGGTCGGTACTAATATAGAAGTTTTCCAACAACTATTATGTAAAGACCTATACAGCGGGCTATGAAACAGAACAGGCAGATACTTCAAGTGAGGTATCTGCCTGTTTATATTAGAATGCTTTTGCTGCGCTTCTTAATTGACAAAATATTTTGCTTTTGGTTACTGGTATTATATCCACAACATCTACTGACGATTTATCAAACTGTAATATGAAAAGGTTATTTTCAAAAACGAAAGCCACATAGTTTTCATATTCTGATTGTATCTTCATTCTATATTCTACTAATGACCTGTAATCAGCACTTATAGTTTTTATAACTTCGTTTTTCAAGAGTTCAATGTCACCTTGCTCATCATTTACATACTCATAGGGAAGCATACAAATAATATTCTTTGGTTTATTTATTGCATTGAGAACAATTTTAATATCTTTGTACGCAGGTATCGAGAAATCGTTGGAGACTGAAATCTGATACAATTCATCAACGCTCAGCTCTCTAAACCAAGTGTGAAGAACAGTGGCTTCAATTGGGCGGTATCCTTTGTCAGATGGTTTGATTTTTGCATCTCCATACATTGTAACACCAGCACAAGGCTGACAAATCGATTGAGTAAAAAGATTTTTAGCTTGAGCCATAGTTGGTGAAACTATCATTTTAAAATCTAACGTATAATGCTCTGATATACAGTCACATTGCCCACAGTGTTCACTTTCAGGAGCTGAATATACTTGACCTTTGGATTTTTCAAGAAAAAATGGTGATGCATTTACAAATTCCAAAAGATACTTCTCATAATTTGAATCCGGATTACCTTTAACAAAGTTTGTGTTAATCAATGTAGCTGGAAGGAGTTTGAACTTTAATAATTCACTCATTTCAGATACTTCTCCTTCCAACGCTGATAATACTCGATTGAATCATCAGAAATATCATCATATTCGTAATTAGCCTTGAAATTGCCTTCATCGTCAACGACAAGCGTCATAACAGACCATGTATCCTTAATGCTCAATTCCTTACGGATTGGCATAATCTGACTGTCAATAGTAGCAAATGCCTTTATTATATCACGCTTACTTACGCCTTTGAGCTTGAAACATTCAGTATATTTTCCGTCACCTGAGTCTACAAAGTATTTCATGCTGTAGCTGCTCTCGCCGTACTGTGCATAGAATACTACCTTATGCCAAGCGTCAGGCAGAATATCTTGTAATGTATTGAATATGCTCTGATACGGAATATCTTTCATTTCAATTCACCTCTCGGATCGTTGGAGAACACCCTTACGAACTCTTCTCCGTTAATTGAATAACTTACAATAAAGCTGTCAGGACGATACGACTTGCCGGGATAATCCAAATCGACACGCATATGTACATCTTTCCCGACACTAACTTCTTTGGCAAGTTGAGTTTCAAATTTGTTATAATCAACGCAATTGAGGTTAGCATCTTGAGCCACGATGTTTTCTAAGCCGTTTGATCCATCGAATCTATCAGCAATAATATGTCCTTTATTGTCTGTTTCTTTTTCGTCGCCCTTGCCTATATCTTCAAGCCTATCCTTAATTGTAAGTCTGTCTCTGTTTCTAAGCTGTAACTTGCCTTCGGCGGAAGCTATTCGCCCATTATCATCGGTTTCATATTTGTATCCGTTGATCTCATAATTATTATCTGCAACAAGATTATTATCGATACGGTAAACATCTCCGTTGTCATCGGTATATTGCCTTACGCCATCAACATCATAAACAGTATTAGGCTGTAGGGTATCATTCTCTCCGATCTCTTTAGGTATATCTTGTACCTTAGCAGAGGATTCACCGATTTCTTTTGGCGCATCGGAGTAGCTGCTCTTATTCTCGCCTATCTCTTTCGGAGCTTCAACAGGCTTGACTTCCGAAACCTTTGCAGGAGTAACATCAGATGATACATCTTTCATATTCATCATCACATGATACCCCCATTCATTCCGAAGTATTGGTATCTGCGAGCAATATCAGCACAAGTTTCCTCACGGTTTATAGCAATGCAAATATACTGCTGGACAGTATCAATCAGCTTGTCATCGTTGTCAAGAGAGAATACGCTACCTATTGACCTGCGAACACGGCTGAGACCGATTTCATTGTTTTCGGCGTTTCTGAGAACCATTGCGGTTCTCTGTCCACCGAATACATTATAGGCAACTATAAGTTTTTCTTCCTCGGTCAGAGCTTCATCGGCAAGACCTTTGCGCAGAATCCGCTTGGTGTTATCGCCGTTTTCAAGTCTGTTGATCCAATCAAGCACTTCTGTCTTTTCTTCATCAGATAGAGTGATTTTCTCGGATACACCGTATATATTCAGCATCAGGCGGTAAGCGGACATATTGCTCTCTTTCTTGCTGAAAGCGTATTTACGTTCCTTGTCGTATTTTGCTGACTTACATAATACCGCTTCTATCCAGTCATTCTGGTGTATAACAGCAACAAATGCTGGTAGCTTCGCAAGTTCCTTGATTTGAACATTGGACAAAGCAATTGATTTGCCGACAAGCTCACAATCGTGTTCATCAGGCAGACGGAAGATGATCTTTGTATTGGTATTACGAATAACAGCTTCATCAAGCATATCGGGAGCTTGGTCTGCAATGATAAAGCCTTCACCGTATGTACGCATTTCTGCGATAGCATTGGTGAGCATTTCAACAGACTTGCCCTGTAAATTTGATGATTCCTGTGCCTGAGAAAACGAAGTTCGTCTGAGCAGGTTATGAGCTTCTTCCAATACAGTGATATGCTGTAAGCTCTCATTCATCTTATCGGGCTGCATACGGTATTCCTGCAACTTCATGATAAGAATTCCCATAATAAGCGATTTAGTCTCAACAGAACCGACTCTGCTTATATCGACAATGACATTCTTGTCAAAGAGAGCTTCGTTGCTTATCTCCTTAGTAGAGCAGAATATCTCACCGTTGATACCGTTCGTCAGGGATTTTACTCTTGTTATCAAAGCTCCCGAATAGTCGCTCTTGGTATCTGCGGAATACAGAGATTCGCTCATTATTTCGGGTAACACCTTTATCAAATCAGCGAATGTCGGGAACTCATCGCTGTAATATGCAGGATTCGAGAATACCCAGCCTTTATCCTTGTATACTTTTTCTATGGCATCTTTCAAAACAGCTGGCATAGCTGCATACATGGGCCAGCAGGCATTGAAGATTTCCACAAGGCGGTCAATATGCTCCAGAACATTGATATGCTTCGGAAACGAAAATGGATTTATGTGCAGAAGTTCGGTATACATAGGATTTGTTCCATATACGCTGACATCATCAAATCCGCCAAAAACATTCTTGTATTCGCCCTTTGCAGGCTCGATAACAAGAAAATGCTTGTCCTCCTCATATATCTGTTCAAGCAGATTATAAATGAAATTTGACTTACCTGTTCCTGTTGAGCCTGTTATGAATGTATGAGCGCAAAGGCTGTCCATATCGAGCTTGACACGGATATTCTTATCCTCTTTACGCATATGATATACATTGCCTGCAATGAGAGTTTTGGGCGCTTTCTCACTTGGCAGTGTAAACTTCTGAACTTCTCTGCCAAATGCAACGCTTTCAAGTACAGGCAGACCACTTACCGACTTTTTAGGCAGATTCAGCGAATATGCAAGCTCTCTGCCTGTAAGTGATACTGTTGCATTAACATGAGGCGGATACATCAGCCAATCTGGATCGAATGATGGATCATCTGGAGCAATATCAAGCTCAAATTCGGGATGCTGTAATCTCCTGATAAAATCCATGATATTGGCTATATCGTCTTTCCGTTCCTCACGGTATTCCCATAGATTAACGGCAGACTGCGACAGATATGAGTCCTCGCCCTGTGTCAAGGCAAGATACATATGCGCAGTATTATTGGCGATAATAGGGCTTTCAGACATAAAGTAGGCAGAGAAATCCCACATACCGAGTGCTGTACTCTGTTCCACACGCTTTATCTGCTTTTCTATAAGCTCCAGCGTATTCTTTACATCATAGTTTACGAAGTTCTGTGTCAGGGCATCATTTTTGCCCATAAGAACGGTAACGTTGGACGAGCGGGAGAAGTTAACGCCGAAGTTCATACCTATATTTGTGGCTATGCTATGGGCAGTTGAAGCCATTCTGCCAATGGTGTCAGTTATTGCTCTGCCCTTGTTGACAGTATTTGATACACCTTTCGCAGCTGTTTCAGCATGAGATAGCCCCTGTGCAACTGTTTGTGATAATGTATGTCCTGTACCGCTGGTATTTGTAGTAGACGTGCCCTGCGTTGAGGTGTTTGTAGTGCTACTGCTTGTCCCACCAGTTGTACTTAACGATTCACTTGCTCCAAGCGTTATAGTCTCACCAACTGATGTTCCAACAGTAGCCGATCCTCCTAATCCACCAGGTGCTACTGACGCTGTTGCGGATGCAGAAGCGGTTACGTTAGTTGCCATCGATTGATTAAGAGTTACTCCACCTGTTGTTGAACTGTTTTCACCGGTCATATTAGCAACGCTTGAACTACTATTGGTGCCAGAACTTGTAGATTGATTAGTGCTATCGCTTGTGCCTGATGAGGTACTGCTGTTCGTACCGTCTGTTGTGCTGTTATTGGTTGAATCGGTATGTGCCGTACTATCGCTGTCGGTAGTGCCTCTTGAACTATTCGTTCCTGTCGTTGCAGTATCACCAATCTGTCTGCCTGCTGAACCGCCGAGATTTGCTCCGAATGTTGCCGATGAACCTACCGCTGTGGTCTCTGAAAGCGTGAATGTAGTTGACCACGTTGAGAATGGCGCTAACTTTGAATACAGCTCACTGAGAGCATTTTTCCTTTCAAGCTGCTCTTTTACGGGTGTTGCAAGAAGAACAATAGTATATTCTTCAAGTTCACTGCTCGGAACAATACCGTCAATGAGCTTTTCCATACTTTGACTTATAAACTTTTCTGACTTCTCGGACGCTATATTGGACACGATAGCAACTGAGGACTTTTTTATGTCCTTTAAAACAGGAATAACGCCTGCATTCAGCTTGTCATGCGGCAACTTCTTGATCTCTGCGCCGGGAAAGTTACCCAACAAGGACGATTCAAGTCGCTTTCCGAACATATCAGCGATATGAGGAGTATCCTTTTCGCTATTGTTGACAACTGCGAAATAAACCGTAGTACCGCTAACTCGGCGATTAAAGATGAGTGCGATATTGCAGTTTTCCTCTGAGAGCACATGATACATATTCGTCAGCTTATCAAGATTGTCCTCGGTCGGATCGGTGACCCACTTTGTTACTTCAAAATATCGGATACGGTTATCAAGACTTCTCTCATCATCAGCTTCACCGATAAACATCGGTTTGTAAAGCTCTGAAAGCTGAGGAAGATACGCTTCATAGGCTTCAATGGCATACGAGCCTAACAGTCTTTCGATGCTTTCGGGATCGGTCTCAGGCTTTTCCATGAGATAAGCATTACGCTTTTCCTCTATCTTTTCAAGCTGTGCAGAGCTTAGTCCCGAAGCCTTTGCGACAATATTACCGCCTTTGTTTGCGACTTTTCCTGCTATTTTACCTGCTCCGCTTTTGATAGTTGCCAATATAGCCATAGTGTACCCCCATTTCTATGAACCGCTTACTCTGCCTGTATTTCTAACAGACGGCAAACATAGTCTTTCGTATCTTCAAGTAATTTAAGATGCTTTTTCTTTTCTTCGATGATCTGGTTAAGCTCTCCGATCTTTACTTCCCAATCATGAAGATCGGTATTGAATGTACAGAGCTTTGTCTTGATGCTTGCAACAAGCGCTTTGCTCCATTCTTCAAAATATCTGCTGTTATTACTGCTTACACGCTCGATTTCCTGCATAACAACATCATCAAGCGTCTGAACAAGGTTCTTACAGCAAGTTCCATTATCATATTTATCCTTGCCGAAGAATGTGCGCTTTACAGCGTGGATAGAGCGCAGATCAAATTCAACAACTGCTCTTGTCATGTTCTCCATGTTCAGCAGTATTGAGTTCATGATTGCCTTCTGTTCATCATTAAGAACATCGCTGTCAGTGATTATCCCCTTACAATCAGCCTTGAATGTCTCGGTTGCATTCTCCCAGAATGAGCCGATAAGTGCATTGGCGATAGAAGAAAATGCATTCAGAAGTGCGTTATATCTGTATCTTACCTTGCTCTCCATTCTACGGAGAGCTTCTTCCATATCAAAGCCTTGTTGTTCTTTCAATGCGGAAATATTCTTCCATTCCTGCTCAAACTCTGAATAAATGCTGAGCTTGCGGATTTGCAGGAAGTTTTTATATACAAGACCGTTCTGAGCCTTAAAGCTATCAAAGCTCTGACCGATGCTCTGCCTGAATTCTACTGATTTATTGCTTGCTGTGGAACTCTGCTTGCTGTCAAGGGATTCAGCAAGTGTGCGCTGTTTCTCATCGAATAGTGTCTGAGTAGAGATGAGCTCATCGTCACGTTTACGCTCTATTTCACGGACGTTGTCTTCACAAAGCTGTATTGCCCTTTGCAGATATTCAGTAGCACGGCTGCACTTGTTGCAGAGTGCATATCTGAGAGCGTAATCGGATATTTCATGTTCGATGCTTGCAAGACCACTGTTGATGAAAAGAGTGGTATCGGATACAGCACCTTCTTCAACAACAGGAGCGACTTCTTTGCTCTTATCAATGATATTGTATTTATACAGAACCTTATCGCCACGGGCGAATTTACGACATCTGTCATCATATGCATCAAAAGCATCTTCATCTATCCATGATGATTTATCGTCGGGATCATCTTTCTTACTTGCAAGTGCAATTACTGATGAGAGGAAGAATATTCTTGTAGATTTCCATTTTGTTATCTTCAAGCTCTGATAGCGTTCACGTTTCTCAGACAGAGAGCTTGGTGTGAGTATATCGCCCTTATTAACAACAATGATCGCATTTGATGTATCCAATGATTCGCCTGTTTCCTGAATAAGATCAAGAAGATTGTTGTTATCGGTGTAGTCCATTGTATCGGGAGTGGTCAGGAGAATGAGCAGTGCATTGGTCTGCTTACTGAGAGACTCCCTGAGAATATCAAAATGCTTCTTGTTACTGTCGGAATTAGAGCCGGGAGTGTCATATATAACAAACTGATAATGACTATCAGAATATGTCACTTGTCTGAAAGGAATGCTTATATCAACCTTGCCGATTTCTGTAAGTAGCTTTCCTTTATTCAAACAGTCAAGAAAGCGATGCATATTCTTAACTTCATTATCTGCCTTATCATCGGTGAAAACAGCTCCGATTTCTGCATTGACTTCAGACGGACAGTTATCGGAAATAGTATACATATCATTGCTGAAAGATACTGTTACAGTCTGCCCATATGCTTCAAATGATATGGAATACGTATCACTGCAAGTGATTTTGAACATCTTTGCTGTTGTCGGATCAGACGAGCTGGGCAGTATCTCATAACCAATAAGGCTGTTGATAAATGCCGATTTGCCTGCACTGCAAAGACCTGTAACGCAGATAGCGATAGATTCATCTATGGTATCTCTGTACTTGCTTATCTCAGCAGCGATCTCGTCTTTGATATACTCACTATCTTCAAGAGTGGTGATAACATCATCGAAACGAGTTTCAATTTGTTGCATTACATAAGGAGCTTCATTGAAATACTGCTGATTCTTTTCGCTGACGATATTGCAATCGGCAAAATAAGTGGATATGACGCTTTCTAAGGCATCGTAATCGTCCTTGTTTCCGATGAAATCAATGTGAAGTCCTTTGTTGCCGGGGTTAAAGTGCTTATTTAAAAGCTCTACGATCTCATAAGCACGATTTTGAAATGATGTTTTTGTAAACTTGTCATTTATCAGTTCTGAGCTGTATTCAGCGGAAAGCTCGCTGATATTGATAAAATGGTCATTTTCATAGCATTCGTAGACAATCTCTTTGGTATAGGGATTACAAGTGATCCTCATCTTATATGCGTTTTCCATATTTACCCCCTGAACACATAAGTATAGTATCGCAATTCATAATCTGCAAATGTAACAAATTACAATTATTCATAATATATTATACCACAATTTTGGTAAAAAAGCAATCCGTTTCGGCAAAATTCTACAATATAAAAATGGATTCCACTTCTCAACTTTGCTCCCAGACCTGCAATAAAAAGTCAATAGTCAAACCGAATGTTTCACAAAACTTTCACAATAGAAAAAATAGGTACGACAATAAGACCGCCGAAGCAGTCTGAAAAATAAAATTCAATTGAAAC
>Ga0129307_1001136_pt1 | contig 31480 bp, 23 predicted proteins | sample P1105metagenome_FD_94437 | JGI IMG/M metagenome (GOLD analysis project Ga0129307, IMG submission 94437) | Capybara group fecal microbial communities from Wisconsin, USA - P1105 metagenome | ecosystem: Host-associated > Mammals > Digestive system > Large intestine > Fecal | place: USA: Wisconsin...
GCTGCCGGTTTCCTCATGAACAAGGAACTCAAGGCATTCGACCAGGTGCTCAACAATCCTCCGCGTCCGTTCCTCGCCATCCTCGGCGGTGCCAAGGTCGCTGACAAGATCCAGCTCATCAACAACCTCCTCGACAAGGCCGACAAGATCATCATCGGCGGTGGCATGGCATTCACCTTCAAGAAGGTTCTGAACAACATCGAAATCGGTTCTTCTTTGTTTGACGAAGAAGGCGCCAAGCTCGTTCCGGATCTGATGGCCAAGGCCAAGGCTGCCGGTAAGGAAATCATCCTCCCGGTCGACTACATCGCTGCAGACAAGTTCGCTGCCGACGCTGCCACGAAGGCTGTCACTGACGCCGAAGGCATTCCGGCTGGCTGGATGGGCCTCGATGTGGGCGCTGAATCCACCAAGCTCTTCGTGAACGCGATCAAGTCCGCCAAGACCATCGTCTGGAACGGCCCTGCAGGCGTGTTCGAATTCGAAGCATTCGAAAAGGCTACCAAGGCCATGGCCGACGCTATCGTCGAAGCTACCGCTGCTGGCGCAATCACCGTGATCGGTGGTGGCGATACCGCTACGGCTGCCAAGAAGTACGGCGCCGACAAGAAGGTGACCCACACCTCTACGGGTGGTGGCGCTTCCCTCGAGCTCCTGGAAGGTAAAGTCCTCCCCGGCGTTGCAGTGCTCACTGACAAGTAATTTTTCCTTATAGGCTTCGCGATACTGCGTTGTCGGGACCCTCGCTGTATGTCTTATACAGCTTCGGTCCCTCCGCCTTGTCTCACTCGCCTCTAAGAAAAAATTGGTTTTTATAGAGACTCTCGTTCACGCGAGAGTTTCTTTTTTTTGCGTTGTCATCCCCGCGTCTTGTGGTGAGCGAAGTCGAACCAAGGCGGGGATCCCCTTTATGTTGACGAAATATTGTATATTGTTTCGTAGGAATTTCGATAGGGAGCATTTATGTCCATTGCTGAACTTTCAAAGAATTTCCATGCCGAACATCGCGGGAACTGTGCCATGTCGGTAGCCTACGGCTATGCCCGTGCCACGGGCAAGTCCGAAGCGGAGGCGGTGGACGCCGCCGAGATGTTCCGTGCTTTTGGTGGAGGCAAGGCCCCGAACGGCCAATGCGGTGCCCTCTATGCGGCAAAGATGATGCAGCCCGACCATGCCGATGCCATCGAGGACTTTTTCAGGCGTGGGGCACAGAACTTTACCAAGTGCAGCGAAATCCGGCCGAACAAGGTCATCCCCTGCAACCGGTGCGTGGAACTTGCGGGCGAAGCTTTGGACTTTTTGAATTCTTAGCACCGTAAGGTGCCCGCGAAGGAACTAGTTCCGAGCGTCGGGAGGGTCTTAGGGAGGGGCCCTGTGGGCACCCTCCCTAGTTGTTTAATATTGTGCTTTATTTGAGTCCGGCTTTTCCGATGTGCTTTCGTCGTGTTCCTCGATTTTGCTGACCTTGGTGAACCAGTAGTCTTCGCTGTTGATGGAGCTCATGTTGTTCACGAGGGCGTCGAGGTCGATGTTGCTTAAGTCGTTGTTTTCGTTGGGCATATTCTGAATATATAAAATCCCTGATGCTAGCGTTGTCTGGAGCCGGGATTTGCTTGTATTTTTTATCTTTCTTATCATGAAAATCGCGATTTGCTTTTTTGTTCTTTTGTTTACGCTCCTAGCCCAGGCTCAGGAGCTGGATACCACCTACGTCATAGACGAGCAGGGCCGCACAATCGGGCTTATCCACGAGAAGGGAACTGTTCCGAAGATTGCTCCTGTTGCCGCCCCTGCACCGACGTTGCAGAATCCTGAGCCGGTTTCTACTTCGGTGTCGAATGGATATGTTGATGGCGTAGACAGTGCCGCCTATTACCAGAACCTGGTGGAACGCTATACCCTTTCTGGAGAAAAGAAACGCCGTGTCGGAAACGGCATGATGATTGGTGGCGGAGTTGGCTTGCTGCTTGGAGTTCTCATGATGGTTGATGCGGCTGAAGGGGAGGATCGCTGTGGGAATGACGATTATGGCTGTAATGACGAAGAATTCCTAGAGTTTTTTACGGGGTATGGAGTAGCCATAGCAGGGGGCGTTGTTTTTGGTGTAGGTGTAACCCTCAAAATTGTAGGCGGTGCGAAACTTCGCCGTGCCGCACGTTACCGGGAATCCCTGGAACGGTACAATTCACGCCGCCTTCAGGCATTGGAGTTTAGATTAGAACCGTCAATCAATCCATATAACGGTTCTTATGGCAGTAAACTGTCTCTAAGTTTCTAAAAATTCTATCTTTGGCGTCGGTGGATGGGCGAAAAAAGGATAGATATGCGATTTGTACCTTTGACCCTTGTGCTGTATGCTTTGGTAGCCTTTGGGGGCTGCGAAGACAACGGATCTTCCCCTGCCGATAATTCTAGTAACGAAGGCAACAATGAACTTGCCGAAGAAGATACTCCCAAGACTCCTTGTGAGGCCTCTGAAGAAGGCGTCCTTCAATGGCTTGATACTAACGTCGTGTATCAGGTTTGTGAAAACGGTTTCTGGGTGTCTGATTCCGTAAAGCCTCACACTCCCGGTTTTAACCTCTGTCAGTTTAATTTTGGAGCGGCCTGGCAACAAACTCACAAAAATACAGACTACTATGCTGGCTTGGACTATGTGTCCGTTTGGTTAGGGGATAATGATTTCTATAACGGGTTTGAACAACGTCTGTTGGCTATGTGCTTTAGAACAAATGCTACCCCAATGATTTATGCCTATGTGATTGCTGAGTTTGGCAAGGACCACGAAATGGATGACTGTGACGTTGCGAAGGGGCGAGGAAAAAAATCCCTATGTGTACATGGGGCAAATTTGATTCGAGAGTTTTTTTCTGATTCTATTTTGTATCGGTACCAAAAGTATGCGTCGGGTATGGCAAACCAAATCAGGTATGAAAATCCCGATGCGAAAAATTATGAAACCATTTGGATGATTGAGCCTGATTACTATCAGTATTCCCAAACAGCCTCGAATCAGAGCGCGGCAATTAAGGGCGAAGAACAGCTGAATGGGGGTGTCCCAGATTCTATGATGGGGGTTTATTTTAAGCAGATTGTCGATACCATAAAGACCTATCTTCCTGCTGCGAAAATTGCCATAGATATTTCCCCTTGGATTACGGATTGGGATTCTCTGGGACTTGAAAAATGGTTTGCACATTTTGACATGTCCATTGTGGACTATGTAAGCACATCTGGTGGGCGCACTTTAGCAAATTCGGAAAAAATTAGGGGCCCCAATAAACTTACCTGGAAAAAACTTTACGAGACCCTGAAGAAGCCCATTCTTGCGGATGCGGGCTATTCTACGGGTGGCATGGCTACCAAGCACGACACGAACTGGGACGATATTTCTAATTTGGAAGCACGAGCCAAGGATGGGGTTGTCGGGGTGATGCAGATGGATGCCGCCCTGGACTACCCGTTGCGGGCAAGCTATATCCGTTCACGCTTGCAGGTGGACTATCCCTGGTGCAAGGAGTAAGTTTATGAGTGTAATCGTCGTGGATTACAATGCCGGAAACCTGACTTCGGTAATGAATGCCCTATCCCGCATTGGGGTAGATGCAAAGTCCAGCCGGGATGCCGATGAAATTGCAAGGGCGACGCGCCTGGTGTTCCCGGGGGTTGGTGCGGCTGCGTCTGCCATGGAAACTCTGACCCGCACGGGTATCGGGGATGCCATCAAGACTGTGGTAAAAGCGGGAAACCCGGTGCTGGGAATCTGTATTGGCTGCCAGATTATTCTGGAAGAAAGCGAAGAAGACGGCGGCGTGAAGACCCTCGGTCTCATTCCGGGGCGTGCGGTGCGGTTCAAGGACGAACCGGGCCTGAAGATCCCCCACATGGGCTGGAACCAGGTGAACTTTACCCAGGATCACCCGATTATGGCAGGCATCCGGAACGGTTCGGACTTCTACTACGTGCATTCGTATCATCCGGTGGTGCCTGCGGAGAACGCCTTTGCCGAAACCACCTACGGCACTCAGACCTTCCAGGGACTTATCGGCAAAGGCAACCTGGTGGCCTCCCAGTTCCATCTGGAAAAGAGCGGCGACGTGGGCCTGAAAGTCCTGGAAAATTTCTGTAATTGGAACCCTTGAGGTGAGTATGGAAAAAGTTTATCGCTCCGGAATCGGTTTTGATGTTCATAAACTGGTAGAGGGCCGCAAGTGCATTATCGGCGGGGTGGACATTCCCTACGAGAAAGGCCTCTTGGGTCACAGCGATGCCGACGTACTGTTGCATGCCATCAGTGACGCTCTTTTGGGTGCTGCCGGTCTGGGCGACATCGGGACGTACTTCCCCGATACGGACCCGGCTTTCAAGGGAGCCGACAGTCTGGAACTGCTCCGCAAGGTGGGGGAAGAAGTCCGCAAGGCCGGTTTTGAAATCGTGAACATCGACAGTATTGTGATGTGCGAACGGCCCAAGGTGAACCCCCACAAGGATGCTATGAAGGCGAATATCGCCCGTGTGCTCGGCCTGGACATAAAACAGATTGGAATCAAGGGAACTACCACCGAAAAACTGGGATTTACGGGCCGTGGCGAAGGAATTGCCAGCCAGGCAATAGCCATGGTTTACAGTTTGGTGTGATTTGGCTCAAATTTGCGGGTCTGTGCAGGATTGCACTTGCTTGGAATAAAATATATATTTCGGTGTATGAAGCGACTGTCTTGTGTTGTTGGTTTTGCTTTTGCCTTGGGGGCCGTTGCTCCCTTGCTTGCGGAGGATTTACCCAGCCATATAGACGTGGTCATTGTTTCCGCTTCGAGTTCCAGTTTGGAGAATGGCGGCAGTTCCGCTTCGGCGAAAAGCAGCTCCAGCGTAAAGCAGAGCAGCTCCAGTCGTAGCCTGGACGATTCGCCGCTGCTGCCGGTAATTTCTCACGATACGCTTAGAAGCTCTTTGCCGGAGAATGGGGATGCTTCGATGGCACTTCCCCGTAGTGTTTCTGCCCCTGTCGCTCAGGGAGCGGATCGCTGGTTCGATTTGCAGGGGCGCTTGCTGAAAGGCAAACCTACGGTTAAGGGAACCTATTACCATAATGGCAAGGCTGTTGTAATCAAGTAGAAAAACAAGCTGAAAAGCGCGCTCGAGGTCAAATATCATTTGCGCGTTCTTTTGTCGAGAGGCTTTATAATGACTTTGTTCAAAAAATCCGTTTTCTTTGTGGCCTTACTGGGTGCTGTTCTTTGCTGGTCGGCAGATGACCCTAAGCCCTATGTAGAAGGTGATGCGTTGCCCAACGCTCTCAAGTTCTATCCGCCTCCGCCGGACACGAATTCGGCGGCATTTGCCTACGACATGGCGCAGTATAAGTGGGGAAAGTCTGTCCGGGTGACTGATACGGCTCGGGCAAATTTGGCCATCGCCCAGGCTGTGACGGACGATGCCGAGATGGCGAAAATGTTCAGCGAACCCTTTGGCATGGAAATATCGGAAAAAAACACGCCCGCTATTATGAACGTGCTTAAGCGTGGGATATTCACCATGCGTCTTGCATCCCGCGTTGCAAAGAAGCACTACATGAGGGTGCGCCCTTACGCCCGCCTCAAGGAGCCGACCCTGATTCCAAGTGCCGAAGAAAGTCACCTGAATAACGGCTCGTACCCTTCGGGCCATACCGTTCGTGGCTGGGGCATGGCGCTCCTGCTTGCCGAAATCAATCCAGTGGCCCAAGACGCACTGCTAAAGTACGGCTACGAATGGGGACAGAGCCGTGTGATTGCGGGTTACCACTGGCAAAGTGACATCGAGGCCTCCAAGGCCGTGGTTACGGCGGTTTTTGCCCGCTTACATGCCGAAGAGGCATTCCTTGCCGACATGAAAAAGGCCAGGGACGAATTCAAGAGGCTTTCGGCCAAGCAAAAGAAAAAGACGAAATGATTTGCCTTTTACAGAAATTGGATAGACTGCTTGCGTATAAGCGTTCTCTAACCCAAAAATAAGGTTGTTCCCCTTTGACGATTCAAGGGGGATTTCTATTTTTGTGTATAGATTTAGAAACAAATGATTCTACGATGCAAATCCGGACTAGCTGAAAGGCAGCGACGATGACCCCGGTAAGCGGCGCCAATGAATAGGAAAAACCTATGACCTTAATGATTCTCAAGATGCTTGGATGCCTCGCGCTCCTCATGTTCGGTATGAAGACCATGAGTGAAGGCCTCCAGAAACTTACCGGTGGACACCTTCGTGCGTTTCTTGGCACTATGACCAAGCATCGGGCCGGTGGATTGCTTACGGGAACCTTTATTACCGCCGCCGTGCAGTCTTCTACTGCCACTACCGTCATGACCGTCAGTTTCGTCAATGCTGGTCTGCTTACCCTTAAGCAGGCCATTCCTGTTATTATGGGGGCGAACATCGGTACCACGGCCACGGCCTGGATCATGTCCATCTTCGGATTCCAGTTCAACATGAGCAGTTTCGTGTGGCCCTTCTTTGCCCTGGGAATTATCCTCTCCTATGTGCGGAAAAGCAACGTCAAGAGTTTCGGCGAATTTGTTTTCGGATTTTCTTTCATGTTCCTGGGGCTTACCACCCTACGCGAAAATGCGGTGGCCATGGACTTGTCCCACAACCAGGCGGTCATTGACTTTTTTGCGGCCAGTGGCAACTGGGGCATTCTGTCCACCCTGCTGTTCCTGCTTTTGGGAAGTGTCCTTACCATGTGCGTGCAGTCATCTGCCGCCATCATGGCCATTACCCTCCTTCTTTGCAGTAGCGGGGTGCTCCCGATTTACCAGGGCATTGCCCTTGTGATGGGTGAAAATATCGGAACCACGGTGACTTCGAACCTGGCGGCCCTTTCGGCCAGCACCCAGGCTCGGCGTGCTGCCTTGGCCCACATGCTTTTCAACGTGTTCGGCGTGGTGTGGGTACTGATTGTTTTCCACCCCTTCGTGAACATGGTTTGCCATATCGTCGGCTTTGACCCGAACTTTGTTCCCCAGACCCAAGAAGAAATAGCCGAGGCCAGCGTGCGGGTGACTTACGCCCTGTCCGGATTCCATACGGCATTCAACCTCTGCAACGTGGCGATCCTCATCTGGTTTATTAAGCCCATGGAAAATATCATCTGCAAGATTATCCGCGAAAAGGAAGATGGCGAAGATTTCAGCATCAAGTTTATCAGCGCAGGCCTCATGAGCACTGCCGAACTTTCCCTGTTCGAAGCCCGTAAAGAAATCAACCTGTTTGCCGAACGCACCCTGAAGATGTTCCGCTTTGTGCCGGACTTGCTCAAGATGAAGGACGAGGGAGAGTTCACGAAGCTGTTTGCCCGAATAGAGAAGTACGAGAACATCAGCGACAAGATGGAAATCGAGATTGCAGGTTACCTGAACAAGGTGAGTGAAGGTCGCCTGAGCCCCGAAAGTAAGCGGGTGCTGCAGTCCATGCTCAAGGAGATTTCTGAAATCGAGAGCATTGGCGATTCCATCTATAACATGTCCAGGGCTATACGGCACAAGTTCCAGAGTGCCGACGACTTTACCGAAGAGCAGTACAGCCGTATCGAAGGCATGATGAAGCTTTGCGACAAGTCCATGGCCCAGATGGTGGATATCATCGAAGACGCTCCCCAGGCCGATGTGAAGTCCTCCTTGATGATGGAATACGAAATCAACGATTATCGCAAGATGCTTAAGCAGCTGAACATAGACGACATCAATGCCCAGCGTTACAGCTACCAGATGGGCGTGCACTACATGGACGTAATCAACGACTGCGAAAAGCTGGGCGACTACGTAATCAACGTGGTGGAAGCTCATGTGAACCACAAGCTTTCGGGCTAGGCCGACTTGGTTGACATTTTATAATTTTTTTTCTCTTGTCATGTCCGCAAAAGCGGGCATCTCCTTGCTGAATTTGTATAATAGGCATATCATGCTTTTTGACGAAATCATAGACGACACCTACGAGGTGTCGGAATACCCCGCTCTTGCAGGCCTTACGCAGGAGTGGTCTGAAACAAGGCCCTTTGCGGGCCTGCGCGTGCTGGCGGCGACACCCGTGTTCCGGAATACGCTGGTGCAGTATCGTGCGCTTTTGGCCGGCGGGGCAGATCTTTCGGTAGGTATTTCGAACGATTCCGACGCGGGTGCCGAAATGCCCTGCGATTCGGGCATTGTAGCTCTACTGCGGGAATCGAACATTCCGGTGGTTGGCCTGCAGGACGCCTTGAAGGTGGAGTCCCGCGGCGAAGGTTTCGACCTGATTCTGGATTGCGCGGGCCAGTTTTCGGCATGCCATCCGAAATATGGTTTTGTGGAGCTTACCCGCAGCGGTGTGCAGTTTTACGAGAACAGCGAAAAGCCGGTGTATGTGGCGGATAGCGGTATCGTCAAGCGTATCGAGACCAGCCTCGGGACCGGGGAAGGTTATGTGCGGGCCCTTTTGCAACTGGGCTACGGCAATGTTGGTCGAAATGGCGCCGATGCGGGTGGTGCTGGTGCCGCCTTTGCAGGAAAAAGTTTTGTGGTGTTCGGGAGCGGCAAGGTAGGGCAGGGAATCGTTCTGCAACTCTTGCGGGAAGGCGCTCACGTGCAGGTGGTAACGGATAAGACCCGCGGCGTTAGTCCTTTTTTGGATGCAAACGACGTGCCTGTTACGGATTGCAACGACCTGAAATCGGTTGTAGCTCTTGTGAGTGCTGCCGACTTTGTGGTGACGGCTACCGGCGTGAAGGGTGCTCTTGACCGGCCGGAGCTGACGGCGGCTCTGCTCTCTTCGAAAGCGGTGCTTGCCAACATGGGTGTCGAGGACGAATATGGCTCTAGTGTTCCTGCAGGTCGCGTGCTTGCCGAAAAGAAACCCCTGAACTTCATTCTAGAAGAACCGACCCACCTGAAATATATCGACGCGTCCCTCGCTTTGCACGGGGCACTGGGGGAACTTCTGGTGCGTGAAGCTGCGGATGCTTCGGACAAAAAAAATGCGGGCCCAATGGACCCGCCAAGCGAACTAGAACAGCGCATTCTCTCGATGACCATGCAGGACGGCCTTATCGGTCCTGAAATCGCCGAGATGCTGAGCCTTTAATTCGGCTAGTTCTTTTTCCCCTCAAGTTTTTCGAAGAACTTCTTGGTTTCCCGGGCGACGACCCCGCTTAGGAGAATAAGGGCCACCAGGTTCGGGAAGGCCATGAGTCCGTTGAAAATGTCGGCACTGGTCCACACGGCACTCACCGTGAGATAGGGGCCAATAAACACGGCCGCTACATAGAACCAGCGGAAAGTGAGAATGGCTCCTTTCTTGCCACGGCCCACAAGGTATTCTAGGCAACGTTCAGAATAATAGGCCCAGCCGAGAATAGTGGTGAAGGCAAAGAATACCAGGGCGGCGGTGAGAATGTAGGGAGCGACACTTGAACCGGCGGGCAGATTCGAAAGCCCGCGGACAAAAGCTTCCATGGTAATGTTCACGCCCTGGAGCCCAAGTTCGGGTGTCCAGGCTCCGGTCACCACGATGGCAAGGCCTGTCATGGAACAGATGACGATGGTATCGATGAAGGTCCCCGTCATGCAGACCAGTCCCTGACGGACAGGCTCCTTGGTCTTTGCTGCGGCAGCGGCGATGGGAGCAGAACCGAGACCCGCCTCGTTGCTGAAGATGCCGCGGGCGATACCCTTTTGCATGGCGATAAAGATGGTACCCACCACGCCGCCGGTAACGGCGCTAGGGTTGAATGCGGCCTGGATAATCATTTCGATAGCGCTAGAAATTTTAGAGAAATTGAAACCGAGAATTAGTAGGCAGAAAAGAATGTAGAAGATGGCCATGAGGGGCACAATATAAAGAGAGACTTTCGCGATACGCTTGAGCCCGCCGATGATGACCATGGCCGTAAAGCCTGCGCACAGGAGGCCTGCAATGGCGGTGGATACGGAGACGGAATTACCGCCGATGTTCACGAATTCTCGGGAGGGGAATACTGTTGCCACCGCCGAGGTGATGCCGTTCACCTGGGTGATGGTGCCGATGCCCAAAAGTCCGGCAAGTACGCCGAAGATGGCAAACAGCACGGCTAGCCACTTGAAGTTAAAACCGAAACGTTCCTTGATGCCGGTTTCAATGTAGTAGAAGGGGCCTCCTAGAACTTTTCCGTCGCTAGCCACCTTGCGGTACTTGACGGCCAAGAGCCCTTCGGCATACTTGGTGGCCATGCCAAAGAATGCGGCCACTTCCATCCAGAATAGGGCCCCGGGGCCGCCTGTCCCGATAGCGGTAGCCACGCCAACGATATTTCCGGTACCTACCGTTGCCGCAAGAGCCGTGCAGAGGGCGGCAAAGCTTGAAACTTCTCCCTGGCCTTCTTTTTCGCTGTTGAGCATGTAGCGCAGGGCGTTGCCCAGGTTTGTGACCTGGAGTACACCCAGGCGGCAGGTGAGCAAGATACCTACAAACAGGATGACGACGATAAGGGGGATACCCCACACGTAGCCGTCGATGGTATCAAGGATGGAATTTAGGGTTGCCATAGCAATCTCCTTCAAGGCGGTTTCTATGAGTGTGGCGCGAAATGGGCGCGAGCAAATTTAGAAAAAAAGATTTTGCTTGCTCTCTGTTTTTTTATTATTTTACCAATAAAAGACTGAGAGGCCCCTATGTTCGGACACCACCTTCCTTTGAGCGAACAGTCCCTGCAAGTTATCGAGCAGATTGGAAACGACATGCCCGGCGGTTTTTTTATATACAAGGCCACGGGGAACGAGGAACTGCTTTATGCCAACAAGGCGGTATTTCGAATTTTCGGTTGCGAGACCCTGGAAGAATTCAAGGCCCTGACCGGCTACACCTTCAAGGGAATGCTTTACCCCGAAGACTATGGAAAGATTTCGGCATCCATAGTGGAGCAAATAGAAAAAAGTCAGGGGAATCTGGATTATGTGGAGTACCGCATTGTCCGCAAGGATGGAGAAATCCGCTGGATAGACGACTATGGGCACTACGTGGAATCCGACGTCTATGGCGGCCTCTATTACGTGTTTATTTCGGACATTACCGAAAAACGGATGCAAATGGAAACGGACAAGGCCGTCCGGACAGCGGTTATCGAAGCCCTTAGCAGAAGCTACAATGCGGTGTGGCTCATTAATGACATTGCCACGGGGAGTTTTTCGCTTTTCCGTGGCGAGACGAAGGGCGAGAGCATTCATGCAAGGCCCACCCGCGAAGCTTTGGAACTTTTGGATTACGAAGATGCCAAGAGAAACTACATTGACAACTTTGTCGTGGAAGAAGACCGGGAACGCCTCCGCAGGGAACTGACCCTTGAAAATCTCAAGGAGTGTACCAGTGACAACCACATGTTCACAGAAAGTTTCAGGCGAATCATCGGTAATGAAGATCGGTATTACCGTATCGAATTTATGCAGGTGAAGCTGCCCAACGGCAAAACCGGGATTGTAGCGGGCTTTAGGGATGTAGATTCTGAAGTCCGCGAAGAAGAGGAAACCCGGAGAAAACTCCTGGAGGCCGAAGCCGCCAAGGCTGAAAACCGAAGGCTCATGGAACGGGTGGAATCCGCTGCGGAACTGGCGGAACTTATGGGCTCGGTAACTTCGCTTCTTTCGAACATGCCGGCCCTGAGTTTTTCGAAGGATGCCCTTACCGGCAAGTATCTCGCCTGTAACCAGGCCTTCGCCGAATACGCCAACAAGGAAAATCCCGACGGTGTTATCGGACTTACGGATTACCAAATTTTTGACCCCGTGACGGCGGCGCATTTTGCTGAGGACGACCGCAAGGCGCTTGAAATGGACAAGCCCTACGTGTTCTTCGAGGATGTCCCCAACGCGGTGGGGACAGAAATCCGCAACCTCCAGACAACCAAGATGAAGTTCAAGGATTCTTCGGGCAGGCTCTGCACCTTGGGTATGTGCGTGGATGTGACGGAAATGACCCGCATAAAATCAGCAGAAGCCCATCAGCAGGAACTGGAAGCGAGGCTTGAATTACAAGAAACCCTTTTGCAGGAACGGCACCACCGCGAACAGCTGGATAACATGATAACGGCCATGGCTTCTGATTACCGCAGTATTTATCATGTGAATCTTGATGCCGACGAAGCGGTGTGTTACCGTGCAGACGCAAGCGACAAAGACCAGCATGCGGAAGGGGTCCGTTTCCCCTATCTTGAGCGGTTCCGCTACTATGGAAACACCTATGTGACGGAAGCCTTCCGTGAAGGATTCCTGAATTTTATCGAACCCGAAAATATCCGCAGGGCACTTGCGAAGGACTCTCTGATTGTTTATCGTTACCTAGTGAACCGCGCAGGCAAAGAATATTACGAGATGATTCGCGTCGCGGACGTGCAGGGAGCGGAAGAACGTACGGACGGAATTGTCCATGCGGTGGGTCTTGGCCTTACGGTTATTGACGAAGAAATGCGGGACTCTCTGGCAAGGAACAAGGCACTAACGGAGGCCCTGGCGGCAGCCGAATCGGCAAGCACAGCAAAGACGGCGTTCCTCTCCAACATGAGCCACGAAATAAGAACTCCGATGAATGCCATCATTGGCCTGGATAGTCTTGCTCTCAGTGACGAGACCCTAAGCGACAAGACTAAGGACTATCTTGAAAAAATTGGAGGCAGTGCAAGGCACTTGCTAGGACTCATCAATGACATTTTGGACATGAGCCGCATCAAAAGTGGAAAGCTTATGCTCAGGAACGAGGAGTTTTCCCTGAACGACATGTTGGAGCAGATAAACACGCTGGTCATGACGCAGTGCAGCGAAAGGGGAATCCGCTTCCAATGCAACCAGAAAGGGAAGGTTGGCTCTTACTTCATTGGCGACGAGATGAAACTGAAGCAGGTGCTCATCAACATCCTGAGCAACGCCATCAAGTTCACGGAACGCTTGGGCGAAATCCGTCTTGACGTGGAGTGTACGGCCTCGTACCAGGGCCAGTCTACGCTGAAATTTTCCGTGCAGGATACAGGAATAGGAATTTCAGAATCCTTCATCCCGAAGATATTTGACTCCTTCACGCAAGAAGATTCCACGCGGAGCTCTAAGTTCGGCAGTACCGGGCTTGGAATGGCGATTACCAAGAACATCGTAGAGATGATGAATGGCTCCATTTCTGTAGAATCTAAGAAAGGGGTGGGTTCCACCTTCACCGTGGTTGTGACTCTCAGGGAATGCGAACACGCTCTCCCCTCCATAGGGAAAATCCAGACGAAGGACTTGTCCGTTCTCGTGGTGGACGACGACGCCATCGCCTGCGAGCACGCAAGGCTCGTACTTTCGGAAGCGGGCGTCAAGTCGGATACGAGCTTGAGCGGAGAAGAGGCTCTCCACATGCTTGAGGTTCACCATGCAAAACATGAACCCTATAATCTGGTGCTTCTCGATTGGAAAATGCCAGACATGGATGGAATCGAGGTAGCTAGGCGCATCCGTGAACGCTACGACAAGGAAACCACCGTCATCATTCTTACGGCATATAACTGGGATGAAATTATGGACACCGCGCTGCATGCGGGAGTAGACAGTTTTCTTTCAAAGCCCTTGTTTGCCATGGGTGTGTTGGACGAGTTTGAACGTATTGCCCGACGCAATAATATGGGAATTCTTAGGGAAAAGAAACGGGCGAGCCTAGAAGGAAGGCGCATTCTCCTTGCTGAAGACATTGCCATTAACGCCGAAATCATGAAGGAAATTCTGAAGGCGCGGGGGATGGCGGTTGGCCTGGCCGAAAATGGGAAACTCGCCCTCGAGATGTTCAGGGAAAGCGATTATAATCATTACGATGCTATTCTCATGGATGTGCGGATGCCCGAAATGGATGGCCTGGAGGCCACCGCAGCTATCCGTGCTTTGGACCGCCCCGATGCAAAGACCGTGCCTATTGTTGCCATGACGGCTAACGCCTTTGACGAGGATGTGCAAAAATCCTTGCAGGTCGGCATGAATGCCCATCTTTCAAAACCTGTGGAACCCGACATCCTTTACTTGACTCTGGCGGAGCTCATTTACGACTCCAAATAGGAATGGTGCACCCCCGCTACAGCGGCGCCCAAAGACATTCGTTGGAGTTTTCCAAAAAACGAAAAAAGTAGGCGCTAACATAGAATGCGATGCGAACCTGCTGAAAATGGACCTTGTGTAAAATTGTTATTTTTTGACACGGAAAACTCCTGCGCAGGGTTGCGCGGGATATTTGAGCTTTATAAGAGGAAATTATGTGCGAAAATTGCAATTCTAACCGTCCTGTCCGAGTACGTTTTGCCCCGAGTCCTACGGGCTACCTGCATGTGGGCGGCGCCCGTACCGCTATTTACAACTACTTCTTTGCAAAACACATGGGTGGCACGTTCTACCTGCGTATCGAGGATACCGACCGCAAGCGTTACAACGAGACAGCTCTCCACGACCTGATGCGCGACCTCAAGTGGCTGGGCCTCCAGTGGGACGAAGGTCCGGGTTGCGAAGGCGACTGCGGTCCGTATTTCCAGAGCGAACGTCTGGACATTTACCACCGCGAAATCAAGAAACTCTTGGATGCGGGTTGCGCCTACTACTGCTTCTGCACCGAGGAACGCCTGCAGGAAGTTCGCGCCGAACAGGAAAAGAGTCACGTGCCGGTCACCGGTTACGACCGCCACTGCCGTAATATTAGCCGTGAAGAAGCGGAAGCCCGCATTGCCGCCGGCGAAAAGGCTGTCATCCGTTTCAAGGTCCCGGAAACGGGCGTCACTGAATTTGACGACATGATTCGTGGCCACATCAGCTACCAGAACGAGCTTCTGGACGACCTGGTGCTTATCAAGCGCGACGGATACCCGACTTACCACTTTGCAAGCGTCGTGGACGACCACCTGATGGGTACGACCCACGTGCTCCGCGGCGACGAATGGATTAGCTCCACGCCGAAGCACGAACTCTTGTACAAGGCTTTCGGCTGGCAGCCGCCTGTATGGTGCCACCTGCCGGTGATTCTCGACAAGAACGGCGGCAAACTTTCTAAGCGCAAGGGCGCCGCCTCCGTGGGCGATTTCCGCGACCTCGGCTACCTGCCGGAAACTCTCGTGAACTACCTCGCTCTCCTCGGCTGGAATCCGGGCGACGACCGCGAAGTCATGACCATCAAGGAAATGGTCGAAAGCTTCACGCTGGAACGCATCAACCCCAAGTCCGCCAGCTTCGACGAAAAGAAACTGCAGTGGATGAACGGCCAGCACATTCACCTGTGCGATGACGCATTCCTCAAGGGTATCATGAAGGAAGGCTTGGCTGCGAAGGGTATCGACCTCTCGAAGGAACCGGAAGAACGCCTCGACGAAATCGTGAAGCAGCTCAAGCCCCGCGCCCACTTTGTGCAGGATCTGGCTGACATGGCTGTGTACTTCTTTGTCGCCCCGACCACCTACGATGAAAAGGGTGCCAAGAAACACTTCGGCGAAGGCTCCAAGGAAGTCGCCACGCTCGTGCGCGATATGCTCGCTTCTATCGAAGATTTCAAGACTCCGGTGATCGAGAAGGGTTTCTACGACTTGGCTGAACGTTGCGGCCACAAGGTCGGTGAACTCGTGGGTGCTCCGCGTCTCGCTGTTTCCGGTGTTACCGCTGGCCCTGGCCTCTGGGAAATGTTCGAAATCATCGGAAAGGATGAAGTGCTCCGCCGCATCGACGTGGCTCTCCCGCTCATGAAATAGCTTTGAGCTGTGGGGTCGCTCGTAAACTCGCTTTGGGCTCGCTTCGCTTTGAGTTACCTCAAAGGGAGCAGGCCGAAGGCCGCAGGCGATCGACCTCATACCTCACACCTCACACCTCCTCATAACCACTAACCACTAATCTTGCGTAAACAGTTTCCCTACAAACTTCTGACCCAGAAAATGTTTTGCTGCCGTTGCCAGCGGGTAACGGAGCACGGGATATTTGCGCGGGAACCCTATTCTACCCACGGTGGCATGGAACCGAAAATTCCGCTTCTGTGTTCGTGCGAAGCGTGCCAGAATGTCATCATCTGCTTTTCTAACGAGTTTAGCTTTGGAACAAGCGTGGAACATGCGGACTACACGAAGATTTACGGGCACAACCGAATCCAGCCCGGGAACTGGTTGTTTTTCAAGGGCGGTGTGAAACCGGGGCTTGTCAAGAGCTGTTTCCAGACTCACGACAAGGAAATTTATGTGCTTACCTACGGTGGCGCCAAGGACGAAAAGGTGGAATGCCCCAAGTGCCATGTGGAATCGGAAGTAGCGCCGGGCGGGTATCGCCTGCTTCCGGCCCAGAGCGCCTTGACGCTTATCGGCGACCATGTGTATCACGCCATTCGCGATATGTTCGGCGTGGCGGTAGGGTATGTGAACGACGGCGAAAAGGACAAGCTGGCCGTGCAGATGGAAGACAAAAGCCTTCTGTTCATTACGCTGCCCCAGGCCATACAGAACCTGCCCAATGCAAAACTTTCGGACATGACCCGCAACAAGCTGATGCAGTTTTTCCCGGAAGATTCTCGTCGAGTTTCGGTGACGGTGGGGCAGGGGATTGTGTATCTCGACGGCCTTGTGAAGAATTTGTCTGTAAAGCGGGCCATCAGGGCCTGCGTCAACGGCATGCAGAGGGTTCGGGGCTGTGTGGACTTTATGAAAATCAGTGCGGAATCCTACACGTCGGACGAGCAGATTGAAAAGGCGATTCTCTCTCTCTTGGAAACGCCGGGGCTCAAGATTTTTAATTACAAGGTGCAGGTGAAACAGGGGCGCGTGCAGGTGTCTCTGGACTGCATTCGTGAATATTTTCCCAAAGAAATCGAGAACAAGATTGCGGAATTCCCTGGCGTGCAGGACTTGGACGTGAAAATTAATTCGATTCCTATGGACGAAATGGAAAATACCAAGGTCTGCAAGGAACTGGAATATGAGCTTTCCATGAATACCCGCCTGGGAGATTCCTTGATTCGCGTGAATTACGTAGATGATAAATTTTTGCTGGAAGGAAAGGTTCATTCCATGATCCAGAAACAGCTGGCCATGTTCTGCGTGGCAAGGCGCGTGCTGAGCACGTCTATTGAAAACAGGCTGAGGATAGTTTAAACAAAGAGGTCGATATGGCTGGAAAAGGATACGAAAAAATCAACGATGTGAAGGCCCTGCTGAAAGAATACAGGACCGTAGAAGAAATTGCGACCCATATCGGGCGCGGCCCTCGCACGGCATTCCGCTATCTGGAATACCTGCGGGGTGAAAACTGCGGGCTCCGTAAAGGCAAGAATAGCCTGGGCCAGACCGCGTTCAAGATTCAGGTGAACGAGCAGGTTTCTTTCAACCAGGAATCCGTAAAGCAGCTTGAAAAAATCAAGAAGAACATGACGGGAAAATCTCCCAGCGATATGAAAAATCGTAAGCTGGTGGACAAACTGATTGCCGCCATGCAGACCACCAATCCCGATGAATTCAGGCCCGAGGCTATCACTACGGACAAGGACCTGATTATGGATTATGGCCCCTGGAGCGACAACAAGATTCAGGACCTGTACGTGAACAAGGTGCTGGACGCTATCCACAGCGGTGTGAAAATCCGTATCGCCTACCACCACGGCACCAAGAAAAAAGATGACGAAACTATCGAGATTAGCCCCGTGAAGGTGGTGATGCGCATGGACACGGTTTACATTATCGGCGCAGACGATACCTTTGCAGAAACAGGCATCTTGAAGATGTACATGTTGGAAAACGTGATGAACATTACGGTCACCAACAAGCTGGCCCAAAGCGGAATCTTTTTTGACGAGCAGAGTTATTACAAGTATGCCTATGGGAAATATATAGATCCGAAAATTGCACCCCAGGATATTTCCCTGCAGATTCACTCCAGTAATAACGACTGGCTCAAGACCCAGTTCGAAAAGTCCCATTTCAATCCGCCTGCGGTTGTGCGCAAGGACAAGAACAAGAACGACATTGTGGACCTGAAACTCCGCATCACGCCCGACTTTAAGGCTTGGCTTATGGGCGTCTTGCCGGACGTGAAAATCCTGAAGCCGGAATCCCTGAAAAAAGAAATGAAGGACCTGCTGAAGAAGACCTTGTCCGAAATGGAAGACTGACGGAAAGGAACGTTGCGTGATGGAATCGGAACACAAACTTTCGGATTACAATTTCGAGTTCCCGAAGGAACTGATCGCCAGCCGCACGGCAGGCAAGGGCAAGACCCGCATATTGCACTGCCCCAAGGACGGCGGTGAACGCCGTATTATGAAGGCGCCTGAAATTGTGGAACTGTTCCGCCCGGGTGATTGCCTTGTGGTGAACAACACCAAGGTGATTCCTGCCCGCCTCTACGGTCACACCCTCCATGGCGGCGAAGTGGAAACCCTCCTGGTGCAGGCGCTGATTCCTGCAGAAAACGGAGAGGCCCGCTACGAGGCCCAGGTTCGCCCCGGCAAGGCTTTCAAGATTGGTCGCGAACTTGAAATCGCTGGCGTCAAGACCGTTGTGGAAGACATCAAGGAAGACGGTGCCCGGGTGCTCCGTTTTGCGGTAACTCCGGTGGAACTGGAAGCGGTGATGAACCGGGAAGGTCACGTGCCGCTGCCGCCTTACATTGACCGCCCCGATGACGAAGACGATAAGTTGGCGTACCAGACGATTTTTGCAAAGTATTCGGGCGCCGTGGCCGCCCCTACGGCAAGCCTCCACTTCAGCGAAGAAATGCTCGAGGCCCTGAAGGCGAAGGGCGTCTATGTGGCCGAAGTCACCTTGCATGTGGGCCCCGGAACATTCCAGAATATTTCGGTAGAAGACTTTACCCAGCACAAGATGCACGGCGAACATTACGAACTGACTGCCGAAAATGCCGAGATTATCAACAAGGCAAAACGGGAAGGTGGACGCATCGTGACCGTGGGCACCACCAGCACCCGGGTAGTGGAAACCATAGCCGATGCCAACGGTTTTCTGAAGCCGCAAAAGGGCGTGACCCATGCCTTCTTCTATCCGGGGTACCGCTACAAGATTGTGGATGGCCTCTTGACCAATTTCCACTGGCCGAAAAGCAGCCTCATTCTTTTGGTGTCCGCCTTCTACGGGCGCGAAAACACGCTTGCCGCCTACAAGATGGCAGTGGAGAACAAGATGAAGCTGTTCAGCTACGGCGATGGGATGCTGATTCTGTAGCCTTGGCTTACTTTGCAGTAGAATCCGCTTCCAGGGTGGGAATCAGCTTGTTCTCTTGGCAGAGATTTTCTTCCCTGATTTTGAAGGTGAAGTCCACTAGGTTGTTCTCGAACATTTTCTGGTAGGGCTTCTTTTGCTGCACGCTCTGGAGGGCGCAAGTGCAGTAGTTGATACGCTGGACCAGTTTCGCTTCGTCCGAAGGAGTGCCCTGGGCAAAGACGCATTCGTGCATGATGGCGTATTCCATGGGACGGTCGTAACGTCCCTTGCACTTGTTTTTCAGGTCGGGCTGTGCGGCCACCTTTTCGATAATCCCCTGGCTGGGAACGTCATTGACTACCTTGCAGGTGACAAAGCCGCCTGCAAAAAAGGCGAGGCAGAGAGCCATGTTGATAAGGAATCGCTTGCCACGGCTAATCTTGTTGTAGTTCCGCTCTACGGCTTCCAAGGTTTGGGTGGCGTGTAGCCTGACGTCATCTAAATCGTTGTTTTCCATGGCGTGTACCTTAGTTTTCGCTTTCCAGAGTCCAGATGTCGGGCATGGTGCGGTATTCTCCGGCGCAGTCCAGCCCGTAGCCCACTACGAAACCGTCTTCGATGGAGAACCCGACGAAGTCCGCCTTGTAGTCCACTTCCCGACGGGCCCGCTTTTCTAGCAGCACGCAGCTGCGGACTTCGGCGGCGCCTTTTTCCTTAAGCAGGTCCACCAGTTTTTGCAGGGTGCGGCCCGTGTCCAGAATGTCATCGATGAGCAGGACCTTTTTGCCTTTCAGGTCCAGTTCGTCCAGCAGGGAGACCTTCAGCTGGCCGGAGCTTTCCGTAGAGTCGCCGTAGCTGGACGCCCTGATGAAGGAAACCTTGATGTCCTTGTTGGGGAAATGCCTGCACAGGTCCGACACGAACACGAAGGAGCCCGTAAGCACGCCTACGATGGTGTCGAACTTGTAGTTCCGGGCGATTTTTTCGCCCAGAAGTTGGACCATCTCCTGGATGGCCTCTGCCGTAAAGAGTGGCATGAGGCTCATCTTATACATTGCCTACCTCGAAATTCAGCCACTGGAAAACGGGAATCATGGCTTTCAGCTTGCCCTTGGGATTCTTCTTGAATTCCTGGAACATGGGGAATGCCTGGTTCTCGATGGAGGTCTTGTCGATGTAGATGTGCAGCCAGTCCGCCAAAGAAATCAGGTTCGTGATGTAGAGGACCGTGGGCTGTTTCAGGTTCTCGAAAACCTGGTCCAGGCATTCTACAATTTTGCGGTGGATCATGCGGCCCGTCCCGCCGAAGGAGAAGGTGGCGTTCAGGGAGTTGGCTTCCTTGACCAGGGCCTCGATTTCCTTGAAGTTTTCCTGCTCCGGATTATCCAGGTATTCCAGCACCAGGTGGTGGATCTTGGAATTGATGTCCAGGGAAAGAATGGTCCGAATGGTGTCCGGCAGGGTGTGGTCCGGGTCGGCCAGGCTGTCGATGGAAAGTCCCTTCTGAACGGCAAATTCCGAGAAGGCCTCCGTAATGTCCTTGAGGCTCCGCTTGGTTTCCAGCTGGTTGATGCGCTTCAGGGAATCGCTCATCAGGTGACGCATCTGCACCACGTAGGCGGTGGGGAACTGGTGCTGCAGTTCTTCGGCGCTCTTGTTCGGGTTTTCTACGAAGGAGAGTTTGTTCACCTCGGGTTCGCCGTCGGCCACCACCAGGTTCACGCGGCCCATGGAATCGGAAAGCACCAGGATTGTTGCCACCCGGGATTCCCCGATGGTCTTGTCGTCGTAGGTGGCCCGTACCAGGGTCTGCTTGCGGCGGGAGGCGATCTTTGTAGAAGTGAGCTTGGCGTTTTTCTGGTCGTAGCCCTCTTCCAGTCCCAGGTGGAAAATGGCGGCCCGTTCGGCCATGAGTTTCACCGTCACGGGGACCTCGTCCTTGGCGTAGCGGGTGTAAACTTCGGCGCCGTTCCACTTGTGCTCATTGCTGGTGGCTCGGGCGAGGATGCTCATGAAACGGTTTTCGATGGAGTGTCCGAAGGGGAGGAACGGCTGCATCAGTTCCATGGCCCGGAGGGCGTAGCGCATGTTCTGCACAGGCTCCAGGCCTTCGATGTCGTTGAAGAACCAGCCGCAGCTGGTAAAACTGAACAGGCAGAATTTCTGGATTTCCAGAAGACGCACGGCCTTGGCGCTTTCTTCGGCGTTTTCGGGATTGTTCAGGATGGTCTTCAGGAATGCGGAGAGGCGGGTTTCGTCTTCGGGAGCGACCAATGCTTGCACGTATTCGTTCCGGGCGTCCCAGGGATTCACCTTGCTCACCTTCTCGAATTCCCGCACAAAGATTTCGTCGGCCAGTTCCTTCAGGTGGTTGAATGCGTCGCGCAAGGGTCCGCGCCATTTCTGGTTCCAGCCGGGGCCACCTCCGGTGGAGCACCCGCAGTCCCTGTACCAGCGGCCCACCCCGTGGGCGCAGCTCCAAGCGCAACCTTCGCCGTGGAAATTCTTCAGCAGCACTTCGTGCTTGGGCGGGAACTTTTCCAGGTACCAGCCGTAGTTGACGGGCACCATGTTGTTCTCGGGAGCGAATCGGTTGTAAAGGTAGGCGGCGCACATGTCGCCGAAGGGCTCGTGGTGTCCGTAGCTTTCGCCGTCGGTGCCGATGCTCACCAGTTGCGGGTCTTCGCGGTTCGGGTCCCAGGCGTCCTGGATGCGCTTGCCGAACACGCCCGCATTGCGGAGCAGATGCTCGAAACCTACGGCGCTGCTGAGCCAGGGGTTGTAGAAGAACACGTCCAGGTAGCCGTCGCAGACCAGATTGCCCTTTTCGTCCCGCGGGTAAATGCGGTAGGGCCTGGTGGTATCGATATCGGTATTGCTGCAGCCAATCCATTCTTCGGCACCCAATTCACGGAAGGAATCCGCCTGGGTGGGGGAGAGGATGGTAAACTTGATTCCCGCCTTGATGAGTTCCACCACTGTCGGCAGGTTGATGGCCGTTTCGGCCAGCCACATGGCCTCGGGCATGCGTCCGAAATGGAACTTGAAATCTTCGATGCCCCAGAGAATCTGGGTGCGCTTGTCCTGCTCGCTGGCGAGAGGCATGATGATGTGGTTATAGACCTGGGCGATGGCGTTGCCGTGGCCGTTCAAGCGTTCGGCGCTCCGCTTGTCGGCTTCCTGGATCCTCTTGTAAGTGTCGGGGGTATGGGTCCGGATCCAACCCATGAGGGTGGGGCCCATGTTGAAACTCATAAAGTCGTAGTTGTTGACGATATCCTGGATGCGCCCCTCTGAATTCAGAATGCGGCTTGCGGAGTTGGGGGAGTAGCACTGGCTTGCGATACGGTCGTTCCAGTCGTGAAATGGCCGCGCGCTGGGCTGGTTCTCGATGACGCCTGTCCAGGGATTTTCGCGGGGAGGCTGGTAAAAGTGACCGTGAATCGTAAAATAGAGGGGGTGCTTCTTTTCCATGGGCGCAAATGTAGAAATATTTAATCTACTGCCCAAAGTATTGACTTGGATGGGGGAAGTCTCCCCCTCGCTACAGCCTTGGCGATTAGTCAGAAGCCGGTAGTGTCATTGCGAACCCCGAATAGGGGTGAAGCAATCACAATCCAACGTTCTCGCCAAGTCTGCCGCTACCCCCTCTACGGGGCCTCAGACGTCGGCCCCGTAACGCCCCGACTTTTTCTATATTTATGCATATAAACAAATAAATGCATAAAGACTGGTTACGGCGGTTCGTGCCATGGAAAAGAAAATGACGCTACGTGAAGCTTTTGAAAATAAGATGTTGCTGCTGGACGGCGGCATGGGTTCTGTCATCCAGACTTACGGAATCAAGGGCGCGAACAACGACATGCTCTCCATCGAGAAGCCGGAAATCATTCTCGATATCCAGCGCCGCTACGTGGATGCGGGTGTGGACTGCTTGACGACGAATACGTTCTCGAGCCAGCGCGTGAGCCAGCACGAATACCACCAGGAACACCGCATTGCCGAAATGAACCGCGCCGCCGTGAAGATTGCGAAGCAGGCCGCGGCAGAGGCCATGGAAAAGTACGGCCGCCAGGTGTACATTTTGGGCGACGTGGGTCCCACCAGCAAGATGCTTTCGATGAGCGAAGACGTGAACGACCCCGCGAGCCGTAGCATTACTTTCGACGAGCTGGAAGATGCCTACCTGGAACAGATTCAGGTGCTGGTGGAAGAAGGCGTCGACGCCATCCTGATTGAAACGATTTTCGATACGCTGAACGCGAAGGCCGCTGCAAGCGCATTTACCAAGGTGATGGAAAAACGCGCTGCCGACGCCGGTGACAAAGCCGCCGACCTCAAGTCAGTCGAAGTCATGTTCTCCATGACAGTGAGCGACGCTTCGGGCAGAACACTTTCGGGCCAGACGGTGGAAGCATTCGCCGTGAGCGTGATGCACATGCATCCGCTCTCCATCGGCCTGAACTGCGGTCTCGGTGCCGACGGTATGGTGCCGTACCTGCGCCGCATGGGCAAGGTTGCGCCCTGCTATATTTCTTGTCACCCGAATGCGGGGCTGCCGAACCAGTTCGGCGGTTACGACGACACCCCCGAAGACATGGTCAACAAGATGCATGTCTACCTGGACGACAAACTTGTGAACATGATTGGTGGTTGCTGCGGTACCACACCGGAACACATCGCCGCCATGCGCAAGATGCTTGACGCCCTGCCGGCCGATTACGAACGCAGAAAGCCCGCGCCCAAGTACGCCACGAGCCCGCTCTTACGCCTCGCGGGTCTCGAACCGCTGTTCAAGGAACAGGTGCGCCCCAGCGACGGTGCTGACAGCTGCAACGCCGAAGACTTCGTGAAGGTGGGCGAACGCTGCAACGTCGCCGGCTCCAAGAAGTTCCTTCGCCTTATCAACGAGAAGAATTACGACGAAGCGCTCGATATTGCAAGGAAGCAGGTCGAAGACGGCGCCGACGTGATTGACGTGAATATGGACGATGGCCTCCTGGACGCCACCGCCGAAATGCAGACCTTCCTGAACCTGATTGCATCGGACCCGGCCGTGAGCCGCGTCCCCATCATGGTGGACTCTTCCCGTTTCGAAGTCATCGAAGCGGGCCTCAAGTGCATCCAGGGCAAGAGCATTGTGAACTCCATCTCCCTCAAGATGGGCGAACAGGCGTTTATCGAGCACGCGCTCACCATCAAGCGCCTGGGTGCCGCCGTCATCGTAATGCTCTTCGACGAAGAAGGCCAGGCCACCAACTACGAGCGTCGCGTAAATATTGCCGCCCGCGCCTACGACATCCTGGTGAAGCAACTGGATTTCGCGCCATCGGACATCATCTTTGACCCGAACGTGCTGACGGTCGCTACCGGCATGGCCGAACACAACGCCTACGCCATAGACTTTATCCGCGCGGTCCGCTGGATTATGGACAACCTTCCCGGCGTACGCATTTCGGGCGGGCTTTCGAACCTTTCCTTCGCCTTCCGCGGTAACAACTACCTGCGCGAGGCAATGCACACCACCTTCTTGCATTACGCGATTCCGAACGGCATGGGCATGGCCATCATGAACCCCAGCGCGATTATCGAATACAAGACGATTCCGCTGGAACTCCGCATGGCCATTACCGAAGTCATCTACAACACGGAACCGGATGCAAGCGAAGCGCTCATCGAAATTGCAAGCCGCATGACCGCGGCAGCCGCAGCCGCCAAGGAAGCAGGCACCAAGTACGACCCGAAGGCGATTTTCGCCATGAGCACAGGCGCGGGCAGTTCCGACGCGGGTAGCAACAGCGTCGCCGACTCCGCGCAGGCAAAAACCACGCCCGAGGAACGCCTGCAAGAAGCCTTACTCAAGGGAACTTCCACATCGCTCCAGCCCGACTTGATGGAACTCATCAACCGCGGCGATAGCCCGGTGGGAATCATCTCCGGTCCGCTGATGGACGGCATGAACGAAGTGGGCCGCCGCTTCGGTGAAGGCAAGATGTTCTTACCGCAAGTGGTGAAGACTGCCCGCACCATGAAGAAGGCGGTAGAAATCTTGCAGCCCTACATCGAGGCGGGCAAGGACGCGAATGCATCGAGCCGCGGCAAGATCGTGATCGCGACCGTCAAAGGCGACGTGCACGATATCGGCAAGAACATCGTCTCCGTGATCATGGCCTGTAACGGCTACGAAATGGTGGACCTCGGCGTGATGGTTCCCGAAGATGTGATTGTGAAGGCGGTCATCGAAAACAAGGCCGACATCTTGAGCCTCTCCGGACTGATTACTCCGTCGCTCGAAGAAATGTGCACCGTGGCAAAGGCCATGCAGGACGCAGGCCAGCGCATTCCGATTATCGTCGGCGGCGCCACCACCTCGCCCACGCACACCGCCGTAAAGATTGCTCCGTGCTACGAAGGCCCCGTATTCCACGTGCGCGATGCCGCCAGCAACCCGGGCCTCGCCCAGAAACTTTTGGATCCGGCGACTCGCGAACAAACGATTCAGGAAAACCGGGTCGAGCAGCAGCGCATTCGCGACAAACAAAACGGCATCCAGACCGAAGCTGCAAGCGCCATGGCCGCAGCAGAGAAGACGCCCCTCGAACGCCGCTACCTTTGCGACTGGAGCAAGTACCAGCCGGTGGAGCCTCCGTTCATGGGCGAAAGCAAACTCCCGCCGATTCCGCTCGAAAAAGTCATCCCGCTCATCAGCTGGGAATACTTCTTCTTTACCTGGAAAATCAAGCCGGACCAGGAAGAAGCGAAAAAACTCAAGGCCGACGCCGAAGAACTTATCAAGAGTCTCACGAAGCCCGAGTATGCGCTGCGTGCCGTGCAGGCGTTCTACCCTGCCGCCGGTACGGAAGGCTCCATCAAGTTCAACACGGGCCGTACCGGCACCGACTCCGACTTTGTCGAAGTCGCTACGGCACGCCAGCAGAACCCGGAAGGCACCTGCCTCGCGCTCTGCGACTACGTTGCGCCCGCCAATGCGAACACCGCAAGCGTCTTCGCCGCTCCCGCCGGTAAAGATGTTTTCCGCGACATCGTAGGAGCCTTCGCCGTCACCGTGAGCGACGCTTTCGTGAAGCGCCTCGAAAAGCTCAAGGCCGAACAGGGCGGCAGCGACTACGACGTTCTTTTGATGCAGACTGTCGCCGACCGCCTCGCCGAAGCGGGCGCCGAATACCTGAGCCAGGAACTCGCGCGCACCAACGGCTGGAAAGGCATCCGCCCGGCCGTCGGTTACCCCGTGCTTCCAAATATCAAGGAAATCTTCAATATCGCGAAGCTCATCGACTTTGGCAGCGTGGGCATCAGCCTCACCGAAAACGGCGCCATGTATCCGCAGGCCTCCGTGAGCGGCCTCTACATCAGCCACCCCGAAGTGGATTATTTTCACGTGAAGTCGTGAGACGGCGGCACCTCTCCAGGATGACATTCCCCGCGCCCCGCGCCTCGCACCTCTTGTCCCCTGCGGCCCTAACACCTACAACCTATCCCCTAGATCCTAGATCCTATCCCCTAAATCCTATCCCCTAATCCCTAGATCCTAGCCCCTAATCCCTAGCCACTATACTATCTTTCCCACCATGCGTTACAGTGATATTTCTTGTTTCCAGAGCGGTGTCGCCGTTCCCCTGTTCAGCCTCCGTAGCAAAAACAGCATCGGTATCGGCGAATACCTTGACCTGATTCCCTTTGCCCAGTGGTCCAAGCTTTGTGATTTCAACGTCATCCAGCTTTTGCCGGTGAACGATACCGGCGCCGAGGCCAGCCCCTACAGCGCCCGCAGCGCCTTTGCCCTGAACCCGGTGTTCATCAACATCCAGGCGGTGCAGGGTTCCTCCGAATTCGAAGACGACATCGAAGAGGCCAAGGAAAAGTTCGACGAACAGGAACGTATCGACTACTACAAGATTTCCACTTGGAAACGCTCCATCCTGAGAAAAATTTTTGACAACCGTTACGACCAGCTCCGCAAGGACAAGGTCTTGCAGGAGTGGCTGGACAAGAACCCCTGGGCCAAGGCCTACTGCGCCTACAGCACCCTGAAAGCCGAAAACGGCGAGAAGAGCTGGAAGGACTGGAAAAATTTCAAGAACCCCACGGACGCGGACATCGAAAAAATCTGGACCAAGTACAAGAAAGACGTTTGGTTCCAGGCCTGGATGCAGTTCGTTGCCGAGACGCAGTTCTGTGCCGCCGTGTCAGAAGTTTCCAAGCTGGGCATCAACATCAAGGGCGACATTCCTATCCTCATCAACGAGGACAGCGCCGACGTGTGGGCGAGCCGCAAGTATTTCTCCCTGGAAGACCGTGCCGGCGCCCCTCCCGACATGTTCAGCTACAGCGGCCAGAACTGGGGATTCCCCACCTACCGCTGGGATGTCATTGAACAGGACGGCTTTGCCTGGTGGAAAGCCCGTCTCGCCCAGGCAAGCAAGTTCTACCACGCCTACCGTATTGACCACGTGCTGGGATTTTTCCGCATCTGGAGCATCCCCCAGACCGAGACCACGGGCATCCTCGGACACTTCAATCCCAGCATCCCGCTGACTCTGGAACGCCTGCAGGCCGCAGGCTTCAAGCAGGAATCCCTGGAATATCTGCGCAAGCCCAACTATTCCGTCGATCAGCTGCGGCAGTTCCTGGAAGGCGATACGGAACGCCTGCTGCCCGTCTGCTTCAAGACGCTCTACGGCACTACGGACCGCTACATTTTGAAAGACGAGTTCCTCTCGGAAAAGGCCATCCTCGGTCTTCCCGAACCCCAAGAAATTAAGGACAAGCTGCTGAAGGTTTACTGGAACCGCGTGTTTGTCCCTACCGGCGACGAACACACCTTCTACCCCTACTGGTACTGGTACAATGCCCCGGTGCTCTTCACCCTGCCGGAATATGAACAGCAGAAACTTCACGAGATTATCGGCGAAAACGAGGCCGCCCAGAACGCCCTTTGGGAGGCGAACGCCACCAAGCTTCTGTCGGTCCTTGCCAAGGAAACGGACATGCTGGTCTGTGCCGAAGACCTGGGCTCCGTGCCCCGCTGCGTTCCTGCGGTTCTCAAGAAACTGAACATCCTTTCGCTCCGTATCGAGCGCTGGGCCCGCAACTGGGACGCTCCTTATTCTCCCTACTACGCCATGGAAGAATATCCCCGCCTCTCGGTATGCACCACCAGCTGCCACGACACCTCCAGCCTTCGCGGGCTCTGGAAGGAGCCTGACTTTGATAAGGCCTTCTACTGGTCTCACGCGGGGCTTCCGGGCAACGCTCCGGAAGAACTGACCCCTACCGTGGTGCGGAACATTCTGGCCCACGTGTTCTCCGCCAACAGCCTGCTCTGCATTTTGCCGGTGCAGGACTATTTCGCCCTGTCGCCCGCCCTTTCGGAATGCGCTCCCGAAGAGGAACGGGTGAACATCCCGGGCACCGTCGGTGGCAAGAACTGGACCTACCGCCTGCCCTGTTCCGTAGAGGACCTCGCGAAAAACAACTTCCTCTGTTCCGAAATTCGCAAGCTGGTGGACGCCCGCAAACGCAGGCCCATGTGGAAAATCTAGGAGGTTTGAGTTCGCTCCCCTTGCAGGGTCGCTTTGAGGTGTGGGCACGCTCCCCTTGCAGGGTCGCTTTGAGTTTAGTATTGTAAAAGATGTTGACATTAGGACCTCAAAGGGGCGAAGCCCCGACCTCATCACTCAAAGGGCCGTAAGGCCCGCGCTCATTACCGCTTATGTTCGCTCCCGCTTGGACAAAAGACGCCGTCTTCTATCAGATATTCCCTGATAGGTTCTGTCGCAGTCCCCGCTACCGGGCGGTAGGCAGGTTCGTGCCCTGGGGTTCCAGGCCCACCCGCGAAAACATGTTCGGCGGGAATCTCGCGGGCATCGAGGACCATCTGGACTACATCGCGGGTCTCGGCGTAAACGCCATCTACCTCTGTCCCATCTTCAAGAGCAATTCCAACCACCGCTACCATACCGTCGATTACTTCGAAATTGACCCGGTGCTGGGCACGCTCAAGGATTTCGACCGCCTTGTCAAAAAGGCCCACAGGCTTGGGCTGCGCATCATTCTCGACGGCGTGTTCAACCACTGTTCCCGCGGGTTCTTCCAGTTCAACAGCCTGCTGGAACTGGGCGAAAATTCCCCCTACGTGGACTGGTTCCATGTAAAGGGCTGGCCCCTCAACGCCTATTCGGGCAAGCCCAATTACGAATGCTGGTGGAACTATCCGGCGCTTCCCAAGTTCAACACCGGCTGCCCCGATGTTCGGGAATACCTTTTCTCCGTGGCCGAATACTGGACCCGTCGCGGCATCGACGGCTGGCGTCTCGATGTCCCCAACGAAATTGACGACGACTCCTTCTGGCAGGAATTCCGCCGCCGCGTCAAGGCCATCAATCCCGAGGCCTACATCGTAGGCGAAATCTGGGACGAGCCTTCCCGCTGGCTGCAGGGCGACCAGTTCGACGGCGTCATGAACTACATCTTCCGCAAGGCGGTCATGAAGTTCCTCTTCGACGAGAACCCCATTTCCGTCCAGGAATTCTGCGACCGGGTCCGTGCCGCATTCCCCGAGGGCCGCGGCGACATCCCCATGAACCTGCTGGGTAGCCACGACACCACCCGCCTCCTGTCCCAGCCCTGCGCAAGCCTCGAACGCATCAAGCTGGCATACGCCCTCCTGTTCTTTATGCCCGGCGCGTCCTGCATCTACTACGGCGAGGAACTCTCCATGAAGGGCGGCAAGGACCCCGACTGCCGCCGAAGCGTCCTCTGGGACGAACTGGAAAACCGCAGGTCCCAACCGCTATACGAATTTATCTGTAATCTGGTGAAAATGCGCCGCGAAAATTCCGTCCTCCGCGACGGCAGCCTCTCCATCGCAAACACCGCCGACGGCTTCACCGTCACCCGCACCCTGGGCAAAAAGACCATGACCCTCTCCGCCACAATCTCTGGCGCCCAACCTTCTTTTGAAATCAAGTAAAGAGGCCCACTTAAAACAGGTCGCTGTGCGTTCCTGTCCGGACTAAGGTCAATATTAGCGAATCGCCAGAGATTTTGTATATCAACAGCCAATCTGGCTGGATATGGCATTCGCGAAAAGACTCCCAATCACCTGTTAGTGCATGGTCGCGGTGTTTTTCGCTCAGTTTTTCCCCTGAAGCCAAAACATCGACAACCTCTTGCAAGAGTGCGATGTTTAATCCCTTCTTTTTTGCCAGTTTAAGATCTTTTCGAAATTTCGAGGTGGTCCTGATTTCCATTATTCGTCCAAGATGTCCTTAATCATAGCTTTCGCATTTTTGTAAGACTTAACCTTGCGTTTACCCGAAGCGATTTCGTTTGCTTCAGTCATAGCGGCAAGGGTTTCGGCGTTGGGCGAATCGAGGGCAATCTCGAATGGAATCTTGCGGAGCCGAATGGCCTGTTTTAGGAATACAGTAATAGCAGTGCTCATATTCATTCCCAGTTCGTTGAACAGGTTCTCGGCCTGGGTCTTGAGTTTTGAGTCGATCCTTGCGCTGATTGTATTCATTGTCGTTTCCATAATTTGCTCCATTTTACTAAAATATATATAAATTTTAGTAAAGTAACAATACATTGTATTATAAATTGCGTTATTTCTCATTAAACCTCCTATAAACGCAAAAAAAGCCGTATTTCCATAGCCCGCAGCTTATTTTGGCTGCTATGGGATATGGAAATACGACTTTCGCGGGGTAATATACAAAACAGAACCAGGAAAAGGCAATTTTTTTAACAAATCTCTCCCTCGATGTGAATATCTCTCGTTCACAGGGACTCACGACCTTCGACTGTTCACTCGAGAAACTCACATCTCGGTCAAAAAACAAAAAAATGGCTCTGGTTAACAAGCTTTTCGCAATTAGGGACGTTCTTTGCAGGTAAGAACCGTTTCTGCAGGAGGAAACTCTTGTGACTGTTAGTCCCTGCGAGTTTCCGCCAAGAGTTCTGTTTCCGGTGCCATCCCCCCCCCCCGATTTGTTACCCAAATTTTACAATGGGGGGGGGTATGGACTTTGGCAGGGGCATTACCTATATTTAACAAGATAAACTATAGACGGGGATGTTCTTATGAAGAAGTCTTTCCAGCGTGTCATTGCGACCCTGAACTTGTTTCAGGGGAAACAATCTCTAACCATCTTCTTGTTGGCGGCAATCTTTGCCCTTTCCGCCTGTGACGACTCTTCGTCGGCGGGTGACGATGACAATAACGTCATTCTGAGCGGCGATAGCCGCGAAGAATCCAGTGATTCTCGTTCCAACGATAAGGACGAAGCAATCTCC